>JAABUS010005884.1_pt1 | contig 15558 bp, 15 predicted proteins | sample 5560161 | NCBI WGS metagenome assembly JAABUS01 (sample SAMN10711885, study PRJNA513376) | rock metagenome | isolation source: Antarctica rocks | place: Antarctica: Victoria Land, Trio Nunatak nord | collected 2016-01-04
GCGCGCTCATCCGATCCTCCGCAGCCGGAGCCCCACAGCGGTGTCCACCTCGGAGGCGCCTGGGCTGCTCATTCCGCTCAGATCCGCCAGGGTCCAAGCGACTCTCAGCACCCGATCGAACCCCCGGACCGAGAGCAGGCCGCGATCAAGAGCCATCTCGGCACTGGCCTGCGCGGCTCGCGGCAGCCGCAGTCGATCGCGCAGCACCACGCCTGGCGCCTGGCCGTTCAGCTGGATGCCCCAGTTCGACAGTCGCGATGCCGCTGCCGCGCGCGCCTGGACGACCCGCCCGGCCACCAGATCCGAGCCCTCCGGGGTCGAGTCGTTGTCCAACAGTGCTCGACGAGAGACCGCCGGCAGGCTCACGTGCAGGTCCACTCGATCCAGCAGTGGCCCGGACAGCCGGCTGGCATAGCGGCGGCGGGCCACCGACGTGCAGCTGCAATCGGCGTCTCCGGTCGTCGGCGCGCACGGGCATGGATTGGCGGCCAGGATGAGTTGGCATCGGCAGGGGTAGCTCGCCACACCTGCGGCCCGGTGCAGCGACACGCTGCCCTTCTCGAGGGGCTGGCGCAGGGAGTCCAGCACGCCGCGAGCGAACTCTGGTGCCTCGTCGAGGAACAGCACGCCACGGTGCGCCCGCGAGATCGCCCCTGGGCGAGCCGTCGGTGACCCGCCGCCGACCAGGGCGGGCATCGTCGCGGTGTGGTGCGGGCTCTCGTACGGTGGGCGGCGGATCAGCGGCGCGCCGCGGGGCAAGTTGCCGGCAAGGGAATGCACCGCCGTCACCTCGAGCGCTTCGGCGTCGGTCAGCGGCGGCAAGATTCCCGGCAGCCGTTCGGCGAGCATGGTCTTCCCGGCCCCTGGCGGCCCGGTCAGCAGCAGGTGGTGTCCGCCTGCGGCGGCGATCTCCAACGCGAGCCGCCCGGCCGCCTGCCCGACCACGTCGACGAGATCCGGAACCGCGGCCGACGTAGGGGCCGCTACCGTCGCCGGCCGCTGGCCGTCCCGGTCACCGCGCAGGAAGTCGACCACGTCGCCCAGACTGGCTCCGACCCAGACATCGGCTTCGCCGACGAGTTGAGCCTCTGGTCCGTTCTCGTCGGCGACGAGAACCTGCTGGTGGCCGGCCTTGGCTGCGGCGAGCACTGCCGGGAGCACGCCCCGGATGGCCCGAACGCGACCGTCGAGACCCAACTCCCCGAGGAAGAGGAACTTCTCGGCGGCACCGACCGGCACCTGCTCGCTGGCGGCCAGGACGCCGACGGCGAGAGCGAGGTCGTATCCACTGCCGTGCTTGGGCAGGGTCGCCGGTGAGAGCCCGATCGTGATCTTGCGATTCGGCCAGTCCAGTCCGCTGTTGAGCACGGCAGCACGGACTCGATCCCGCGACTCCCGGATCGCGGTGTCGGCCAGGCCCACGATCGCCATCCCTGGAAGCCCCTGCGAGAGATCGACTTCGACCTCGACCACGCCGCCGGTCAGCCCCACCAGCCCCACCGACCAAGTCCTGGCCAGCGACATCTACAACGCCGCCCGAAGGTGGCGCACCGTTGGCGGCTGCCCGGGGCCGGCCAACACGGCGACGACGTCGAAGCGCACCTCTGGTGCGTGCTCGTCGTGCTCGGTCAGCCACTGGGCGGCGAGCTGACGGAGTTTGCGCGCCTTGCGCCAGGTGACCGATTCGGCCGGATCACCGAAGGCGTTGCTACGCCTGGTCTTGACCTCGCAGAACACCAGCGTGTTGGCTTCGCGGGCCACGATGTCCAGCTCGCCGATCGGGCAGCGCCAGTTGCGATCGAGGACCTTCAGGCCAGCCTCGATCAGATGAGCAGCTGCAAGATCCTCGCCGTGCGCGCCGAGCGCGTCCTTGGGGTGCACGGCTCAAGGCTGGCCGCCAGCAACCGGTCACGGCGGCAGCCGACCGCGATTGTGGATGAGGCCCCGGCCTGTGCATAACCCGCGGGCACGGGGACAGCCCCGGCTACCTCCCGGCGGGGCAGCTGGCCTTGCCGTGGGTGGTGAGCTCCTAGCTCAGGCCGGGCTCGTCGGGAAGCTGGAGATCGGGCTTGTCGAGCTCTTCGACGTTGACGTCCTTGAACGTGACGACCCGGACATTCTTCACGAAGCGGGCCGGGCGGTACATGTCCCAGACCCAGGCATCCGACATCTGAACCTCGAAGAAGACCTCACCGTCTGCATTGCGGACCTGCAGGTCCACCGAGTTCGCGAGGTAGAACCGCCGCTCGGTCTCCACGACGTAGGTGAACTGGCGCACGATGTCCTTGTACTCACGGTAGAGCTGCAGCTCCATCTCGGTCTCGTACTTCTCGAGATCCTCAGAACTCATCCCAGTCACCTCCTTCGACGTCGATGTCCACGCGACTGGCTCGGGCGGCCAGCACGGTCAGGGCGTCCACCATGTCACGCCCTGAGTCTGCCCGTAACCGACTCGCCACGGTGATGAATCCACGCCGGTGCTCGGGACACGGTCCGCGGCGATCCAGCGCCCCGGTGTGCCCGGCCGTGATGTAACCCTTGTGCGTTGCGAAGTCGTAGTCCGGGTACACCGCGTGCAGGTCCACCATCAGCCGGTCCCGAGTCACCTTGGCCAGAACCGAAGCAGCGGCCACGCAGGCCGCCATCCGGTCGCCTTTCCATACGGCCAGCGACGGTGCGGCCAAACCGGCGATCGGAAACCCGTCGATCAGCGCATAGTCCGGCACCACCGGCAACCGGGCGAAGGCACGACGTAGCCCCTCGACGTTTGCCTTATGCAGCCCCCGCACATCGACCTCGCCCGGCGGGATGATCACCACCGACCAAGCGCGGGCGCGCCGTACGACCTGGGCGTAGACCCGCTCCCGCGCGGCGGCGGTCAGCAGCTTGGAGTCGGCCAGTTCCGGCACCCGCCCGCGCGGGCCGGGGGGCAGGATGCAGGCGGCGGTGACCAGCGGCCCCGCGCAGGCCCCTCGGCCGGCTTCGTCGGCTCCCGCGACGTTGGAGAAGCCGCGACGGTGCAGCGCCTCCTCCATGGCCCAGAGTCCGGCGTCGGCCTTCACGATGGCCCGCCGAGGTCGGGCGATCAGACCGGTCGGGCGTGGGGTCACGGTCCGCCGGGTGGGTGCCGGCCGCGGAGCCCAGCACGCCTGCGTCGTACGGCAAAGGGCACGGTGATGCCCGCCGCCAGAGCCAGCGGCGCGCCTCCGGCCGCATACCCGGACAGTCCGGACAGGGCAAGGCTGTCCAGGCCTTGGATGTCGGGATCGTCGAGCATGGTGAAACGGCTGAACGGCCAGACGATCACCGCCGCCTTGCCGATCACATCGTCCACTGCGACGGTGCCGCTGTACTTGTCGGTGATGTGGTAGGTGGAGTCAGCCGAACCGGCGCGATTGTCACCCATCACCCACAGCCGCCCCTCGGGAACGGTGACCGGACCGAACGAGCGGGACTCGAGAGGTTTGGGGGTGACGATGTAGGGCTCGTCCACCGGCTCACCGTCGACCAGAACCCGGCCTTCGGCATCGCAGCACTCGACGGTCTGACCGCCGACAGCGATCACCCGTTTGACGTAGTCCTTCTCACTCGGCGGTCCGACCCCGATCGCTCGGCCGAGGGTGGCCAGGACCGAGGAGAACCAGTTGGCCGGCTCGGCGATCTGGACTTCGGGGGCCCAGGTGTCAGGCCCCTCGAACACGACGATGTCACCCGGCTCTGGATCGTCGAAGTAGTAGACGATCTTGTTAACCAGGACCCGGTCGCCGGCGCATCCAGGGCAGCCGTGCAGGGTCGGCTCCATCGAACCGGAGGGGATGAAGAATGCCTGGAACAGGAAGGTCTTGATCAGCACGGCGAGCCCGAAGGCGACGATCAGCAGGACGGGTAGCTCTTTGAGCAGCGAGCCCTTCTTCTTGGGCTTGGCCTCCCGCTGGCGCCGTCCCCATCGCGATTTGCCTGCCGGCTCGTCGGCGACACGATGACGTGCACCCGTTGGGCTGTCATCGGCTGGGTCGGGTGGATCGGCCTGATCGACCGAGCTGTCGGCACCGCCCACCCGGTCAGCCGGATCAGATTGAGTGCTCATGTCCGGCTCACCCTACGTCGGCAGATCGACACGATGACGCCGGCGGCGGGTAATGCGGCTCCTAGCGCGTCGCGGTGTCCCGCTTCTCCTTGATCTTGGCGGCCTTACCGCGCAGGTCGCGCAGGTAGTACAGCTTCGCTCGGCGTACGTCGCCTCTGGTCACGATCTCGATCTTCTCGACCACCGGGGTATGCACGGGGAACGTGCGCTCCACACCGACGCCGAAGCTGATCTTTCGAACAGTGAAGGTCTCCCGGATGCCGCCACCCTGACGGCGCAGGACGACGCCCTGGAACACCTGGATACGCGACCGGTTGCCCTCCACGACGCGGACATGCACCTTGACGGAGTCACCGGGGCGGAAGTCCGGGATGTCGTCGCGCAGGGACTCGGCGTCGAGTGCGTCCAGGGTGTTCATCGCGTGTCCGTTCTGGGTAGGTCTCGGGTTGATCCTCGGGCAGCACGGAAGTCGGCCGACTAAACCCGGGGGCCGCTGCCGGACGACGAGATCTCCGGCTAGCAGTCCTTCATGGTGCCACAGCCCGGCCGACGGCCGGTAACCGGTTACAAACGACAGGTCCCGGCCGAGGATTCCTGTCGTTTCTGACCGGTTACGCCATCTGCGCGCTGAGCGAATCCCCTTGCTGAGACTCGGCCCGCCGAAGAGCAGGATCCGCTTGTCGGTATCGATCACCAGGACCCGACTGGCGACTCGCACGACCGGATCGCGGCCGACAGGGGAAGTTTGTGACGAACCTACCGTCGCAGGGTGCCCCTGAGTCGGTTCGGGCCGAGCACTCATCCCGGTTGCACTGAGTTCTGGACGTCGACGAAACGGCTGGTCCTCCAGCCTCTCCAGTTCGGTCTGCCCGCTGACGTCCACCACATGCTCAACATTCCGCAGCACGAAGAAGGTCTCGCGGGTGTCGATGTCTACGCCCAGATACCGCGCTTCCAACGCCGGGAACCAGACCGGCCCCTCCAGGTCGGTTTCGGTGATCTGCATACCGATCTCCTCGGACAGCTCGCGGACTGCGGCTGCGCGCAGGGACTCCCCCGAATCAACGCCACCGCCTGGGGTGTACCACCAGAGGACCTCAGCAGGCGGGACGTCCAACTCCACCATCCTGGCGCCGACGAGCAGTACCCGCTGTGACTGTTCCAGCACGATCACCCTGCTAGCTGGCCGCACCCATGGCGAACGCGGCGGCTCGCCGGGCCTCTCAGTCACCGCGGCGGTGGGGATCCGGGTAGTAGATCCGGCCGGCGTTCGGCGGTACGAGCCAGCGATTGCTCCCGCCGCCACCTGGCGATCGCCGCGTGATCGCCACCGAGCAGGACCTCGGGTACGTCATACCCCCGCCAGATCGCCGGTCGAGTGTAACTCGGGCCTTCGAGCAACCCGGCCGAATGGGAGTCGTCAGCCGCCGATCCGGAGTTGCCCAGCACCCCCGGGATCAACCGGGCCAGCGCCTCGACGATGACCAGGACAGCAACCTCACCTCCGGCCAGGACATAGTCGCCCAAGGACACCTCGTCGACCGGTCCGTGCTCGCGCGCCCAATCGACCACCCGCTGGTCGATCCCCTCGTACCGGCCGCAGGCGAAGACCAGATGCGGTTCGGCCGCGTACGCGGCGGCCATCGCCTGGGTGAACGGCCGGCCGGCCGGTGTGGGTACGACCAGGCGGGCCCCCTCCGGCCGTACCGATTCCAGCGCCCGCCCCCAGGGCTCGGGCCGCATGACCATTCCGGGCCCGCCACCGTAGGGCGGATCATCGACGCTCCGATGCACGTCGTCGGTCCAGGTTCGCAGGTCGTGCACGGCGATCTCCAGGACGCCGCGCTCACGTGCCTTGCCGACCAGTGATTCGTTCAGCGGTTCGAGGTAGCCCGGAAAGATCGTGACGATGTCGAGTCTCATCGTGCCGGCTCTCCCCGATGCCGATCCTGCACGGGTCACAGCTCGAGGAGGCCCGGCGGCGGATCGATGACCAACCTTGCCTCAGCGAGGTGCACTGCTGTCACGATCGCAGACACGAAGGGCACCAACAGCTCCCGTCCGTCGGGCCGTCGGATGACCAGGAGCTCGCTGCCGTGGTGGGAGACCCTGTTGACCTCGCCCAGGAAGGCCCCGTCGATCGTCTCTGCCCGAAGTCCGATCAGTTGGTCGTCGTAGAACTCGTCGACCTGGTCGAGTTGCGGTCGCGCACCTGCTGGTACGAGGAGCAGGGTGTTGCGCAGCGTCTCCGCACCCGGCCGGTCGGCGATGCCTTCGACGGAGAGCACCCAGGCCGAGCCATGTTGGCGGGACGCCTCGATCCGCAACGGGCCGCGCTCCGGGGGATCGGTGAGCAGCGTTGATCCAGCAGCCAAGCGCTCTTCGGGGGCGTCGGTACGCAACTCGACCGTGACTTCCCCGTTGACGCCTTGGGGGCGGCCGATCCGCGCGACGACGACCATGTCGGTGGGGACCCGCTCGTCGGTGACCCGACTGCCGGCGGCAGAGTTGGTGCTGTCGGACTCGTCGGTCATGCCGCCGGCGAAGGGGTCAGCGTCCGTCGGTGTCGACCACGTCGACCCGCAGCCCGCGGCCACCGACGCTGGTCATGATCTGACGCAGCGCCTTTGCCGTACGTCCAGCCCTACCGATCACTTTGCCCAGATCTTCAGGATTGACCCGCACCTCGAGGGTGCGCCCGCGGCGGTTGGTCACCAGATCGACCTGCACGTCGTCGGGGTGATCCACGATCCCGCGGACCAGATGCTCGAGAGCCTCCTCGAGCATCAGGCCTCAGTGCCCTCGGAAGCGTCAGGAGCGCCAGCCTGGGCTGGATCTCCCTTGGGGCCGTCGTCGGCTGCGGCGGCTGCCTTCGGGGTGGCCGCCTTCTTGGCATCGGGCTTTCGGGCACCGGCTCTGGGACTCTGTGCTTCAACGTCGACCTCTACGTCGGTCTTGTCAGCGCGATCTACCTGCACGTCAGCACTGGCCTGCGCCGTCAGCCCAGTCTCGGCAGCGGATTCCGGGTCGCTCTTGGCGGCGGTCTTGGTGGCCTTCTTCTTCGGCGTGGTGGCATCAGCGTCGGGCGCACTCCCACCGAGCTGGGTCGCTGCCTCGAAAGCGGCGCGGCGGTCCGGCGCGGCGGCCTTGACCTTCATCGGTTCCGGAGCCGGCTCGCCCTGGAACTTCTGCCAGTCACCGGTCACGCGCAGGATTGCCCGGACGGCATCGGTCGGCTGCGCACCAACGCCGAGCCAGTAGGCGACCCGCTCGGCGGCGACCTCCATGTAGGAGGGGTCCTCCTTTGGGTGGTACTTGCCGATCTCCTCGATCGAACGGCCGTCGCGCTTGGTGCGCGAGTCGGCGACGACGATGCGGTAGTACGGCTGGCGCGTCTTGCCACGCCGCATGAGCTTGATCTTGGTGGACACGTGCGGGGATGCTCCTCGAGTTCTGGTGCGGCTGAGCGCGCGAGCGCCGGGTGGGTCCGAGATCGCGACACTTCCTGGACGTGGTCCGCAGCGGGTAGAGGGCCGCACGGCACGTTCACCTATTCATTCTGCCAGAAGGGCCAAACCGGCCGCTCAGCCCTCGCCGCCGCGCAACCCCGACGCCGACCGTCGCTACTCGTATACTGGCGGTGACACAGTGACCGCTCCCCGGCGGGGAGAGGTGGTGTCTCCTGGCTGCGGACCTCTCCAAGCCCTTCGCCCTGCACAGCATCGGTCTGGGCGCGTCCTTGGCAACTGCCCCCACCCTGGCTCTTGCCGTCGATGTGGCGCTGGATCATCTGCTCGACCGAGGCCTAGCGATCTCGAGTCTGTACCTGGCCCGCGGTGACCGGCTGCGCTGCCTCGGTCAACGCGGTAACGCACACGTGCAGGATGGCCTGCTGATGAGCGTCGGAGTCGTCGGCGCCACCTACCGCAACGGTACGGCGGTGCGGGTCCTGGCTGCTGACACCCCGGAGTACATCGGCGAGCTCCCCGGACTGGTCGATGAGGTGTGCGTCCCGATCCGGGTGGGCGATGCCGTCGTCGGCGTGCTCAATGTCGAGTCCACCACGATGCTGCCGACCGACGCGCTGCCGGTCGTCGAGGAATGTGCCAGGCTGTTCGGCCATCGGTTAGGCGCGCTGGGTGGCGCCCCAGGTGAGTCGACCGCCGACCGGCGCATCCGGCACTCCGCCCAGCTGGCTGCCATCACCCGGATCGACGAACTGTGGGCCTATGTGGTGAACGCTGCCTGTGACCTCGCCCAGATGTCGACCGGAGTGCTGATAGACCTTCGTCAGCGACAGGGCGCACGAGTGGTCGCTGCGGTAGGCGCTCTGGGTGAACCGCTCAGAAGAGTGCCCGAGCACGATTGGACCACCATCGCCGGGCTCGTATCGCTTGGCACCTCCTGCCGTACGTCCGGTGCGGCTGGGGGCATCGAATTCTCCGGCCACCGGGCACTACGCGATGCCGGCGCGCACTCGCTGATCATCGTGCCGGTCATCGCTGACGGACGGTGCCGGGCCTTGCTGGTCTGCGCCGACAGCCGTCGCGCCCCGCCCGAGCCGATCACGGTCGAGCGGTTGGAGATGCTGGCCGCCCAGCTGGGCAGTTGCCTGCAGACGCTGAGCGCGATGGACGAACTCCGGGCCCGCACGATGCAAGACCCGCTGACCGGGCTCGGGAATCGCAGTTGGTTCCTAGCACAGGTGCAGGAGCGCTTGGAGGCTGAGCGGCTCCGGCGAGTTCGCGCTCATGTTCTGTGACCTCGACGGCTTCAAGGACGTGAACGACAGTCTCGGGCATGCTGCCGGGGACCAGCTCCTGGTCACTTTGACCGACAGGATGCGCGAGCGCCTGTCCTCCGACGAACTGCTCGCTCGGTTGGGGGGTGACGAGTTCGGCCTCTGTTCGGACCGCTTCTTGAGCATGTCAGACGTACTCCAACGCGCCAGGAACATGCCCCAGCTGCTGTCGCAGCCCCTCGACCTGGATGGGATGGAGGTTTCGGTCACCGCCAGCGTCGGGATCGCCGTGGTCAATCGGGATGACCCTTTTCCTCCGGATGCGGCACGGTTACTGCGTGAGGCTGATGCAGCGATGTACGAGGCCAAGCGGCGGGGCCGGTCGGAGGTGGCCCTGTTCACCGATGAGTTACGCAGCGCCGCCGCGGACCGATTGGCGACCGCCAATGGTCTACGTAAAGCCGTCGCCGACGATCAGCTCGTCCTGCTCTACCAACCGGTTGTGGCATTGCCCGCCGGCGAGATCATCGGCATGGAGGCACTCCTGCGCTGGGACCACCCGCAGCGGGGACTTCTCACCCCTGCGCAGTTCATTCACGTAGCCGAGGACACCGGGGTGATCCTGGACTTGGGCAGGTGGACTCTGGGCAGGGCGTGCGCCCAGCTTGCCAACTGGGACGCGACCCTGGCCAGGTCGGTGCCGCTCACCATCGGGGTGAATCTGTCCGCGCGGCAGATCAACGACCCCTCCTTGCCCTTGATCGTCAGGTCCGCGTTGGCCGAGGCCGGCCTCGATCCGAAGCGGTTGATCCTGGAGATGACGGAGTCGACGTTGATGGAGGACGTGGAAGTTGCGCACGCCGTCTTGGACGCGTTGAAGGAACTCGGTGTCGGGATTGCCGTGGACGACTTCGGGACGGGATTCTCCTCGCTGGCTTACCTGAAGCGGTTTCCGGTCGACATCCTCAAGATCGATCGCTCGTTCATCGAGGGATTGCCCGACGATGCCGAATCCAGGGTGATCGTGGCGGCCATCATCGGCCTGGCCAGGGCTCTCGGTCTCGACATCGTGGCCGAAGGAGTCGAGACAGCCGCCCAGCGGGACAGCCTCGCCCGGCTGGGTTGTCCGAACGCTCAGGGCTACTCCTTCGGAAGGCCCCAGACGGCCGCCGCCATGACCGCGATCATGGTCGCTAACCGAGCCGGGTGGGCAAGCCTGGACGCGCCATCTCCAGCGAAGGACAGCTCAGCGGGGGTCGCTGGCTGACCCTAGTGAAACTGGCTGGCAATCAGTACGACCGGCTGACCACCGCCACCAGCCCGGGCTCGTCCGCACTCTCGGGGACGAGCCCGTCGGCTCGGAGCAGGCAGCGCACGCTGATCGCCTGCTCGGCGAGCTCGGCCTCTCCTTCCGCACCCAACCTCGCCCAATCGATCCGGGCCCAGCCGGTGGCTGCCGCCTCCGCGGCCTCTCCGACACTGCGCACGTCGGCGGTGGCTGCCTCTCGGCGGGCCAGAGCTTCGGCGTACAGCAGATCCTGGTCCTCGATCAGCGCCGCGGTGGCCGCATCGGCGAGGCCGGCCAAGGGCAGCGTCGACCGGCTATCGGGAATTCGCCGTACCAGCAGCGCTTTTCCTTCGGCGGCTTCCCTTGGTCCCACCTCGACACGCAGCGGCACTCCTTTGAGTTCCCGGTCGATCGCACGGCGGCCGAACGGCGTATCGGTGCGGGCGTCGACCTCGCACCTTACGCCGGCAGCTGACAGATCCGAGACCAGTTGGGCTGCAACCTCGTTCACACCGTCGCCGTCCTTGACCACCATCACAACTGCCTGAATCGGAGCCAGCCGTGGCGGAACCCGGAGCCCGGCGTCGTCGCCGTGGCACATGATCAGACCACCGACCATCCGCGTGGACACTCCCCAGGATGTCTGCCAGACGTAGTCCTGGTGGCCCTCGGCGGCGGTGAACCGCACGTCAAAACTCCGCGCGAAGTTCTGTCCGAGTTCGTGACTGGTCCCCATCTGTAGGGCCTTGCCGTCGCGCATCATCGCCTCGCAGGTCAACGTGTTGACCGCGCCGGCGAACCGTTCACGCCGGGTCTTGCGGCCCCGAAGAACCGGTATGGCCAGGACCGACTCCATGAAGTCGGCGTAGACGTCGTCGAGGATCCGGCGGGCGTAGGCGCTGGCGTCGACCTCGGTGGCGTGACAGGTGTGCCCCTCCTGCCAGAGGAACTCGGTGGTACGCAGAAAGATTCGGGGTCGCATTTCCCAGCGGACGACGTTGGACCAGCTGTTCACCAGCATGGGCAGGTCGCGGTGGGACTGGACCCACTTGGCGAAGAAGCTGTTGACGATGGTCTCCGAGGTCGGGCGAACCACGACCGGCTCCTCGAGTTCCTTGCCGCCGGCATGGGTGACCACCGCGAGTTCCGGGCTGAAGCCCTCGATGTGCTCGGCCTCCCGCTGCAGGTAGCTCTGCGGGATGAACAGCGGGAAGTAGGCGTTCTGTGCGCCAGTGGCTTTGATCCGGTCGTCGACCTCGCGCTGCATCCGTTCCCAGAGCGCGTACCCCCACGGGCGGATCACCATGGTTCCGCGTACCGGGCCGTTGTCGGCCAGCTCGGCTTTGGCGACGACGTCCTGATACCAGCGCGGGAAGTCCTGAGCCTGAGGCGTCAGGACGGGAGGGCGTGCCACGGCGTGCAGCCTAGAGAGGCAAGCGTGCCGGAAAGTTCAGGCCCGGACGGCGTCGCGTATGCGTGCGGCTGCATCGGCGACCGGCAATTCGCTGCGCTCGTCGGTGCGCCGGTCGCGGAGCTCGAGCAATCCGTCGGCGAGCAGGCGGCCGACGGTGACGATGGTCGGTACGCCGATCAGCTCGGCGTCGGTGAACTTGATCCCCGGACTGACCTTGCGCCGGTCGTCGTAGAGCACGGTCAGCCCGCCGTCGACCAGATCCTGGGCCAGGCTTTCGGCGGCGTCGAAGACGGCTGAGTCCTTGCCCGTGGCTACCAGGTGCACGTCGGCGGGTGAGACCTCGCGCGGCCAGCACAGTCCGGAGTCGTCATGGGTGGACTCGGCGATCGCGGCCACGGCTCTCGAGACGCCGATCCCGTACGACCCCATCGTCACGGTGACCAGCTTGCCGTTCTCGTCGAGAACCTTCAGATCGAGAGCCTCGGCGTACTTGCGGCCGAGCTGGAAGATGTGGCCGATCTCGATCCCCCGGGCGAGCTCGAGCGGACCGGATCCGTCGGGGGCAGGGTCTCCCGCCCTGATCTCGGCGGCCTCGATGATCCCGTCCGGTTCGAAGTCGCGACCGCAGACCAGGTCGAAGACGTGCCGGCCCGGGAGATTCGCGCCGGTCAACCACCGCGTGCCGGGTACGACCCGCGGATCGACCACGTAGCGGATCCCGCTCGCGGACTTCTCGCCGAGGGCGGCCGGGCCGATGTAGCCCTTCACCAGTTCCGGATTCGCCGTGAAGTCGCCCTCGGTGAACGCCTCGACGGTGGCCGGATCGACGTGCGCCTCAAGCCGTTTGGCATCGACGTCTCGATCGCCGGGCAGCCCGATGGCCAGCGGCTCCCGGGTGCCATCCGGGTGGACCAGCATGACGAGCACGTTCTTCAGCGTGTCGGCTGCCGACCAGGGCCGGTCGGTACGCGCGAATTTCGCGTTTGCCAGCGTCACGAGGGTGTCGATGGTCGGGGTGTCCGGGGTGTCCTCGACATGCGCTGCGGGTGCGTCGTCGTACGGGAGCGGATCGGGCACCGGCGTACGTACGGCTTCGACGTTCGCGGCATATCCACCCGCGCTGCGCACGAAGGTGTCCTCACCGACCTCGTTGGGGTGCAAGAACTCCTCGCTGAGCGAGCCACCCATCGCACCGGACATCGCCGAGACGATGACGTAGTCCAGGCCGAGCCGGTCGAACGTGGCGATGTAGGCGGACCGGTGAGCGGCGTAGGAAGCGTCAAGCCCGGCGTCATGGGTGTCGAAGGAGTAGGAGTCCTTCATCACGAACTCGCGAAGCCGGAGCAGGCCGGCCCGGGGCCGGGCCTCGTCGCGGAACTTCGTCTGGATCTGATAGATCCACAGCGGGAGGTCCTTGTATGACGAATAGAGATCCTTGACCAGGAGGGTGAACATCTCCTCGTGCGTCGGTGCCAGCAGATGGTCCGCACCACGCCGGTCCTTGACCCGGAAGACGTTGTCGCCGTAGTCGGTCCAGCGGCCAGAGGCCTCGTACGGCTCACGTGGCAACAGGGACGGGAAGTGCACCTCCTGGGCGCCCATCCGGTCCATCTCCTCGCGGACGATACGTTCGACATTGCGATAGACGCGGTAGCCCAGCGGCAGCCAGGTGTAGCCGCCCGAGGCCGCCCGCCGGATGTATCCGGCCCGGACCAAGAGTCGGTGGCTCGGAATCTCGGCATCGGCCGGGTCCTCACGCAGGGTCCGGACGAAGAGGGTCGACATCCGCAGCAGCACGCCGCGCAGTCTCTCAGGCTCCGGGAATTGCCTGCCCCCGAGGTCAGGCGCGCTGTACCTCGAAATCCGGCCCGATCGCGGGGGTCAGGCGCGCCGTACCTCCGGGACGAGCGGCTCAGGCGATGACGGTGCCGCGCAGGATTATCCGAGCCGGACGGCGGAGCACCGAGAGATCGATCCGAGGGTCCGCGTCGTAGACGACCAGGTCGCCGGGGGCTCCCTCATCGATGCCGGGCAGACCGAGCCAGGACCGCGCTGCCCAGGAGCCGGCGGCGAGGGCATCGACGGCGGGCACTCCGGCACCGGCCAGCGCCGCGATCTCCTCGGCGATCAGTCCGTGCGCCAGGGAACCGCCGGCGTCGGTTCCGGCATATATCGGGACGCCGGCCTCGTAGGCTGCAGCCACCATGTCGCCCACGCCGGCGTGAAGGCGTCGCATCCGCGCGGCGTACGCCGGGAACTTCGCCTCCCCAGCGTCCGCGAACGATGGGAAGTTGTCGATGTTGATCAGGGTCGGGACCAATGCCGTACGACGGGCCGCGAGTTCGTCGATCAGCTCGGTGGTCAGACCCGTGCCGTGCTCGATGCAGTCGATCCCGGCGGCGATGAGGTCAGGCAGGGCCTCGGTGCCGAACACGTGCGCCGTGACCCGCGCACCGGCCCGGTGGGCCGCATCGATGGCCGCGAGGATGGCGTCGGGCGGCCAGCACGGTGCAAGGTCTCCTGCCCCGCGCTCGATCCAGTCCCCGACCAGTTTGACCCAGCCATCACCGGCCCTCGCCTGCTCGATGGCCGCGTCAGGCAGGGCAGCTGGATCGTCGAGTTCGACCGCCACGTGCGGGATGTAGCGCCGGCGCGGGGCCAGATGGCGCCCGGCGCGAATGATTCGCGGCAGGTCGAGGTGCTCGTCGAGGTGGCGGGTGTCGACCGGTACACCGCAATCCCGGATCAGCAATGCCCCGGCATCGCGGTCGGCCAGGGCCTGCTCGCGTTGAACAGCGACGTCGATGACCGGACCGGACGGATCGAGCCCGATGTGATTGTGCGCATCCACCAGCCCAGGAATCAGCCAGCAGCCCTTCGCCACGGTCTCCGCGCCCGGCACGGACTCGAAACTGATCAGGCCGTCGCGGATCCAGATGTCGTGCGTCTCGCCTTCGGGCAGGACGACTCCCCGCACGTGAAGCGCGGGGGAAGGGCGACCGGCGGGCACCCGCGGATCGCTACTTCTTCTTGCCGAAGCGCAGTGCCGAGAGGTCCGGAAGCTGCATGCCCGGCGGCAGCCCGCTGCCCCCGAGCAACTGGCTCAGGTCCTGGTTTCCTGCCCCAGGGCCGCCCGCGCCCACACCGGTCCCGGACGAACCCTGCGGGCGTCCCGAGCCGCTCTTCTTGCCTTTCTTGCCCTTGGCGTTCTTGCGCGCTTGGAGTTGCTGCTGCCGCCCTTTGGCCTTCTTCGACATCCCTCGTGCACCGGGCATCCCCATGCCCCCGGCCATCTGCGTCATCATCTTGCGGGCCTCGAAGAAGCGCTCGACGAGCCCGTTCACCTCGGTCACCGTGACTCCGGAGCCGTTCGCGATCCGGACCCGACGCGAACCCTTGATGATCTTCGGATCGGCCCGCTCGAGTGGAGTCATCGAACGGATGATCGCCGCCGTTCGGTCGAGGTCGCTGTCGTCGACCTGAGCCAGCGCCTCCTTCATCTGGCCGGTGCCGGGAAGCATGCCGAGGAGATTTCCGATCGGGCCCATCCGGCGGATGGCCGTCATCTGGTCCAGGAAATCCTCGAGGGTGAAGCCGTCTCCGGAAGCCAGCTTCCCGGCCATCTCCTCGGCCTGGTCGGCGTCGAAGGTCTTCTCCGCCTGCTCGATCAGGCTGAGCAGGTCGCCCATCCCCAGAATGCGGGAGGCCATCCGCTCGGGATGGAAGACGTCGAAGTCGCCGAGCTTCTCTCCGGTCGAGGCGAACATGATCGGCCGGCCGGTGATCTCCCGGACCGAGAGAGCGGCTCCGCCGCGAGCGTCGCCATCCAGCTTGGTGAGGACCACGCCGGTGAACCCGACACCGTCGCGGAACGCCTGAGCGGTCGTGACCGCGTCCTGGCCGATCATCGCGTCGACGACGAAGAGGACCTCCTCAGGGTTGACCGCGTCGCGGATGGCGGCGGCCTGGCCCATCAGCTCGTCGTCGAGGCCGAGCCGGCCGGCGGTGTCCACCACCACGACGTCGTG
>JAABUS010005885.1_pt1 | contig 15552 bp, 16 predicted proteins | sample 5560161 | NCBI WGS metagenome assembly JAABUS01 (sample SAMN10711885, study PRJNA513376) | rock metagenome | isolation source: Antarctica rocks | place: Antarctica: Victoria Land, Trio Nunatak nord | collected 2016-01-04
CCATAACCCTAACCCTAACCCTAACCCTAACCCTAACCCTAACCCTAACCCTAACCCTAACCCTAACCCTAACCCTAACCCTAATCCTAACCCTAATCCTAACCCTAATCCTAATCCTAATCCTCCGAGACGGCACCCCTTTTTTAATTCTCCAAAGGGTTTGAGCAGTGATCATTCAATTTGTATTGTACACCAGCGTCAACCCTATCGAGAGTCTGAAGTGTCTAAGGTGAAAGGTCAGCGTCACTTTAATGTTGAATGATTCTTATGCATCTTGTCGTGCTGTATAGTGTTGAGCTCATCTTTGCTCCTTAATCTTCTTGTTTCAAAGTCATCTCTGCATTAGATGATTTCAAGGTTTAACATTCTTCTTGCTTCTGTTATGATTCGAACGAATTTAATTCTTCAAAAATATTGAAACTCAACATTTCTTTAAGACTTTTCTGTTCTGTCATCGTCTGCTGCTCTAGTCGTTGCGACTGCTTGATCAGTATAAAAGACAAAATTTCATCAAGCGTAGTAATTCTCGCAGCAGTAATCATTCGAACAGTTGTTGTGTCTATTAAAGAGTTCATTTCTTATCTACAAAATATTCGAAGATTCATAGAGATTGATATCAGCGTCTGAATTTCTTCTACATATCGACTGATCATTATGCGTTCAACAAACACATTATTTAATCTTGCAATTCTTGCTTCGAGAGTTACTGCAGTTGCTTTGAGATCTGTTTCTGACTTCTCGACTGAAACTCATCTGACATCTCGCGAAGACTCATCACAGTCGATCGATAATAGTCAGCTGAATATCTGTTTGAACTCGCAATACACAAACAAAGATCAGATCTGTACTGATTTAATTCAAAAGTCATCAAGACATGAGATACTAAGAAATGTCTTTATTACAGAGAGTACAAGATTGTTCAGCGAAAAACAAGTTGAATGCAAATAATGACTGTGAATCTATCACTTCGAACAACGAGATAAGACTTTTCTTCTGTTACAGAAACTTTCTTGCATAACGTATTCATAGTGTGTCGTCTTCTGTCAAGTCGACGTACGATGAAACTATGATTCAGAGCTTTCGTTTGAAGAAGCAACTTGCAATTGTTCAGAGACAACATGTTCAATAGTGTCTACGCAGTCTATCGCTGTTCAGAACTCACGTTCTTTCAACGTCGAAATATCTCTCAAAAAAAGAATCTCGAAAGAACGAGAGATAAAGAATCTCAGCTCATTCGATCTCGTAAACATGTTCAACGTCGATGCGACTTGATTCTACAGCATCACGTACACAAACGCAACAGCTCACACAAACACAAAACTCGCAATTGCATCTAACAAATGTGACTACTGAATCTTTATATCATATTATATAACGTGAAACTTTCGTCTTCTTTTAGTTCTAGACGAAAAGCTCTGCTGACGATTCTGTAGTACTTGTGAAAGTTTAACTTACGCTGATCAGATTTCTCAAGTAGACTATGTCAGTCAGCTCAACAGAGACTATTTCGTCTGTGATAAGATCGTGAAGACTACTTTCAACTGATGTCAGCAAACATTGTATATTGATTCTCATGAAGAATCTGTGAGAGTGATCGTCTTTGTTGTCGTTAACTGCAACGTTGATTGATCTCTCGAATTCTGCTGACAAGATTCAGTCTATCTCAACGCAGACGTTTCTCACAATGAAAGCGTTTACAACGACTATCTGAACGTGCATCAAGATTTCGACATGAACAAGTCTGTTGAATGAACGTCAACAGTTTGATGTGAGAAGAAAGAGCACGCTTATAGTCAGAAAGATATTTTCTCGAGATGCACTGCTGATCTACTCTCTGACATCTCTCTGACTTCTTACATTTCTTTATCTACTGCTTAGACAGAGTCGCTCTGAATTTATTCAGATTATGTTTAATTCATTATACGCTCATCTGATTAGTTTCAATCAGATGCACAGTGAAATTTTGACATGTAAAACACTGATACATCTACTCTCACATAATGTCGTAGATTCAGAAGATATCAAATTTACTAAATGAAGCTGAACAGTCATTTCATGCACATGATCTCGATAGTCATCTGATTCGCAATTCGATTGATATTTGTCTTGCCGTTAACAGAAGACAGACAGATAGACTTGTATGACGTCTTCAGAGAAAGCATTAAGTAGTCGAGCTTGATTTTGAAATATGAACAAATTCAGAAGTCATCTTACGCGCGCTAGTTCAGAGATGCTAAGAAGTTACTTTGCGTTGAATATTTGTGCTGCGAATATAATCGCATGCTTTGTTGAGATCGACGTCAACGTTTGAAACTTATGAATCTATTCAAATGTTGAAGTGTAGAGATCACTGTAAAACATAAAAAGCATTGTCAGTAATTCTTCTTACATTCAGCGACTTTGCTATAATTCTAAAGCGAATCTTTCATGCAGATATCAGTATAATCTTGCAGTCATTCTTGCTGTCTATGATAATTCTATTTTGCACTACGAATTTGAGTACAGAGTCTCGATTTCTCATGCTTCTGACGACTGTAACTAGATCGACGATAAAGTCATCTGCTGCACTGAGCAGAAACGTGACTCACTATAAATGACAAGAAGTCTCATGATTCAACTTGAAGAAAAGTCAGAACTGTGATAGACAATAAGCAGTGATCAGTATCAGTAGCAAGATTTACTTGAGATCTCTTTATGAGCGATCACTGTTGAAGAAACTGAGCTTTCAATCATGTCATTATCGATCGTATTAGTCGCGTTCATGACACTCGTACTAAATCTTAATCTGCAATCTTTTCTGACACTTTCTAAAAGATAAGTTCTTAATTTTCTCGATGTGATCATTGAAGATCTCTCGATGCAACATATTTTCTTCTTTCATTGTCTCTCGAGATAGCGCTATCGATAGATGTACAATCTAGAGCAAAGACATCAAGAAACTAGATCGATGCGTTCGAAATCGTCTAACTTGAATGAAAGCTCATATGACACTCAACTCACTTTTCAGAATCGAACTCATAGTTACTTTCTTTCGTTGAGATCGAACTCGACGTTTCAAACACATCTCAACATTTCACATTCATCGATTCGCTCGCTATGAACGCGTCGATACACGACTTACAAGCGGCGTAGCAATTCTGCGCGTTCGCGTACTCATCATTTTCGCTCTTGAATCAATCGACATCGTTGCAGTTCATGTCATCTCAGTTGTCAAAGACGATGTTGTAATCATCGAAGCACTTTTGCATGCTCTTGATGTAGTTCGAGCTCATGTTGACGACGTCGATGTTGTTTTGACAGAAGATTCAGTGAACGTCGACGTCTTGAATAGCTTTGAAGTGTTCGACGATTCAGAATTGAAAAGAGATGATGTCGATGAAGAGAGTGACGAGAGCGAGAAGAAGATGAATCATTGTGAAAAGCGAGTGATGAAAACTCTTGAACTCTATTTAAAAGCTAGACGTACAACGACAACGACGAGTAGTACTGAGTAAGAATATGCATCAGTTCAGATCTTTAATCTAGATACAGACTTTTCAGTCAGAGATTAATCTTTGAGATCAATGCGACTGAGATTTTACGTGAATTGAGCACTTTATCTATCTTATGATGCAAATTCATCTAAGAAAGTCTCATTCTACTTATACGTCTTGACATATCTCATTTCTATCATCATCACTTCTATTCTCGTCTACGACTTGACTGAGAAAACAGACGAGTCGCTTCTGATAGTAGTTCGACGATGATTCAAACAATTTCGAGATCTCAGTATTGTTATAAAAATAGATTCGCGACTCGTACAGCGCTAGCACTTCACGATCGATCTCACAAGAAATTCATCAAAGAATACTTCAACAAGGTCGAATGACAAGAAACTGAGCGCAGAGACTAGTAGTGTACGCGAGACGATGCTGAAATTATACATGAAGATACAGATGATTTGTTGTGATTCAAAAGACACTTGTTAGAAGAACGAATGAAATAAGCGCTTAATTCTTGAGAACGAGATAGATTTGAGAAACTTGAAAAATTCAGCAGATTGCTTTATTGTTGTCAGAGTACGAAAGCTAACAAGAGTCGTGAAACAATCTGCAGCTCTCGTTCGATGATGATGCATCAATTCGTCGTCTTCACATATATATTTGATTCATGTCTTTTCAGATCTATCGTCTTCAATCTTTTGAGTCTGAGTTTCAGATTACATCTGAGAAATCACTGTACTCAGTTCTTACTAGATGTACAAATCTCGTGATCGTTCGCGAAAGTTGAAAACACGAAGAATTGCTGATGAGCAATCAACTGCGCAAGAATTGATAGATGTTACACTCGTCATGAATGATCATTTTCAGCCATTCGTAGTTCTTCTTGTGTGAGAATCTTCTCTTTCTGAGAGTTGAAATACTGTTGATTTATTGTCTTCTTCTTTCTTGTCGATCGATCACTGACAATTGGCACGACGTCAATGCGTGAAGGTCGAAATACTGATCGATGTTGACACAGCAGCACGAGAATCAAGCTTAGTGACATCACGACAAGTCATCGTTGCAATGTGAGCATCTTGCTTCGTATGACGTGCATAAGTGATCGACAAGATTCTGAAGAGACGCAGATACTCGAAAGTCATTACGCTTGAGTTCACGTCATTGTTAGAAGCTGCGATTTGATCTCGCCCTCGCTCAAATTCAAGCAACGAAACTGCTTCAGAGCATTTCTCTCAATCATCTTGAAGTCTGCTCTTACGCGTCGTTCTCTTCAATCTTCTCACACTTTCATTTGATAATATTATGAGTGATCTTAAGATGCTGTCAGTGACACTGTAAGACTATTTACTGTTGATACACGAGATCATATGAAAGCATTTTGATATTTTGATTGTTGCTGAATAGAAGTCTAACTTTGAGATTACACAGTGCTCTATTCGAAATCAGAAGAGTCATTGATTCGAGCACACTCTGTATTTCTGTGTAAGAAAAGTCAAGTGTGAAGAAGAACTCTGTAGAACTTGATCAAGATATCACATGAGCAACATGAATCATTGATCAAGAAAACATCGCAACAAAGATTCTCTCGACGAATTGATTGCATTGTGCTCTTATCAGATATACTGAGAGCGAATCAAAAAAAAGATTGAAGCAATCATCACAGTTCTTCAGAATGATGAGTCGATACAATGATTCGCTAATTTTTAGTCGATTGAAGCGTACGTTTGATAGCTGAGAACAGTTCAAGTGACAGCAAATTAGTAACAGAGGCTGAGAAATGTATCAAGATAATCGCACAGATCATGCTAGTGCAGCACTTTACGAAATATTGACACTTGACTGACTGTGCTGAAACGAGCTTCAAACAGAATTCTTCTAAGTCGTAAGATTGCTGAAAGTCGATTTTTTCAATTTCGAAATCATGATTTCGAGAATTTCAGAAGTAGCTAAAGCATTTCGATGTTTTGAAGTTTGATATCTTACTCAAACATCATGTGAATCGAGTGCGATGAAGTCATCATGTCGCGACGTGTATTGCAAGAATGTCACGTACATACATACTCTGACAGACAATCAATATCTCGCACGATATTGCAGAATGCAATCAGTGAACGTTATGCTAGAAATGTTCAACTAGAGAAAGAGAAAGTTGTTCATTCTCTTTTGTGCTACGATGCAGACGTTAATGAATCTTGCTCAGAGCTTGACACAGCACTTCACATGACATGTCACAAAGAAAAAGACAGTATTGTTAAGATACTTGTCGATCACGAGGCTGACGTCAAGCTTCAAGAAGAAGAATTTGAAACTGCTCTGATTGCGACTGCAGTTGATCTTTCAAATATTCAGTCTTGTTCGTTGACTTCTATTCTATACGACAATATTATTGCGCTTCTTCTCAGACAGAAGACAGATGTGAATGTCTGTAGCAGCAAATATGAAACGACGCTGAATATAGCGAATCATACAAGTGTCAAAGATTACTATACAAGAGCTCTGTTAAAGAAGCATGACATCATTGCGACACTGTGATATCTTTTTACTATGTTTTGAAAGATGTATGTAGAAACAGCAATAAGTAGAACTCGCTGTTATAAGGCAGTAAATGACGATTTTCACAATCTACCTGACTGCGTAACGAAGAAGTTGTTCTCGTTCTATGCATGTCAATATTGATGATCAATAAATTCACTTTTGATTAAACGAATCGTTTAACTTTTCTTCTACTGAATATGACATTACACACTCATATCTTTAGAATAAATCATCTCTGCGTCATCTTTCTCATTCAAGCTCATCTAGTACACAATGTTCTCTTCTATCTTCGTCGTCACATACTTCAACATACTCTTCATGTACTCACTTTCACTTACTTCAAACCGCTTCTTCATCTTTCGAGCTTTCGATCACATACTAACGTGCTTCATCTCGCTCAATATAAACTCATATTTCAGAATATCACTCTCTAGCGACGTTCTTCTAAGCATTCAAACAACGTACTCATACTCTTATTCGTCACGAATATAAAGATAGACTCGTTCGTGCATCTTGACTGATGAAGATCATTGTCATCATTCTTTGCTACTTATTCATCAGCGCCTCTATGTTGCACAGACGTCGCAGCATGCTGACGTTCTTCTCTTCTTTAGCGTCAGCGTAGAAGATCTCTTTTCACGAAGCACAGATGTCACTATCTGTACTGTCGATGTTCTTCTGAACATGTAATCGTCGATGAAGTCTGAACGAGAAAAGAGAAGTCAGCTATCGATTCGACCTTGAATGACTTTCTGAAGAAGAGAGACTGAGAATAGATATCAGCATGTTTACGACTTCATATAATATTTTCTATTGAGTTCTTGATGATATGAGTCAAGTCGCGTTGAACATTACTCGACTTCATTTTCTTGAGCTTTCACGAAAGCTCTTGTGATTCTACATCTGATATCTGAATCAAAGTTGTAATATGAGACTGCTTCTGAGTCGACATTCGAAATGCGATCGACGACTAGGTATGAGATCTGAGATTCAATAGCAGGCACGGCGAGAAGAGAGTCGAAAAGCATAAGATTTGGGAAAGTTGAGCTCGACGAGACAGAATCGTACCAAAGATGAGTTACAACATGTGCAAGATACTCGTACGTAGTACTAGAGCTTTTAAGAAAGTGCAAGATATTCGAAGATGCAAGAAATGAAAAAGAAAAGAGACTTGAAGAAAGTGAGAAGAGAAATATGTCAAGATCGTTGATTAAAGATGAATCGAACGCGATCAGAAGACGTCTGAGATGAGTCTCGATGAATATAAGTGAGCAAAGTCGAATCATCAAACAATTAAACATATTGACTGACATATAAACAAACATCATGTATCGTTCAGCTTTCATAACTTTGCAAAATCGAGTCTATGACTGTCGTTACATCATTTACAAAATTACAAGATGCAGTGAGTATTCGAAGACGTGAAGTTATCTAGCGATAGACTGTATATGTTTGAATTTATATGATGTGAACTTAATTAAGATTTGTCTGTAAAGTGTGAGAGGTACGAGCTCTTCAAATGACAAGACTGTCGAAACGTACAGTATGATAAGGGTTGAATTAGGACACAGAGAATCATTATGACGTCGAAGTCAAATGTTCAGTATTTGTCAGCACATTGATATATTCTTCGATCAATTCGCTTCTACTTCATATTATTTAAGACTCAAATTGAATTAGATGACAGAAAATAACAGATAAAAGAGTCGTACTCGAGAAAATTCTACATATAGAACATTCCGCATGAGGCTAGTAAGAAATCTCTTTCAAGATATCTAGCATCGTTCATTTTCAGACTAAGACGTTTTCCGCATGTGAAGGCAGTGCGTTTCGCTTTCTCTCTGCAACGTTGAGTCTTCTCGCTCAGAGATCTTTCATAGGGTCAGAAATGTTGAAGTGAGAACTCGTAACCTCGACACTACTGCAACAAGAATCTATAAACTTAATACTTTTGTCTTCTGCTTCTGAGTGCTGATGTTTTGAAGATTCTTGATCTCTTCCTTCTGTGAGCTCTTCGTAGATCTGTGTCAGCTTCGCTCTCTCGATGAAGATCGAAGAGCAATGAGACGTGATAATAGTAAATCGTCTATACGTTAGATGATCAGAGACTTTGAATTGAACGTACTGATTGATATACTGTTCGTTGAAATAAGCAGTGTGTATGAATGCACTTTTCTGACCCTGCTGTTAGCTTTTCCTATTGCAGAGCTGCTGAAAAGACTGTCTTATCATTGATGATGAATTGTATCATGCCTCAAACGAAGATGCATCAGAATCAATTTTTCTCTCGTGTTCGAAATCGTAACGATGATGATTTCAGAGCTTCATTGACGAAATAGGCAAGAAAATGACACTGATATCGAAGACGTTCGAGAGACTCAAACCTGATAGAAAGAAGTGCTCGATAGAATTGCTGAAAGATGATTTGAAGAATCTCGACTTGTTCAGAGCAACTCTTTTGTAGATTCTAGAGGTTTGAAGATCTTCTTCAAAAGCAAATTTAAAGAATGCTGAACTTGTTGCTCGTTGACTGTCTTGCGCGTTAATTCTCAGACTGTCACTCGAAGAAGCGATTGAGACAGCTAGAGCAGAATGCATGCATTCGATGCTTCTCAGTCTATGAGACATATTCACATTGAACTTGAGCACTCGACGAACAAGAGTGTTCAGGTTTCTAGTCGATGTCAAAGCTTCGTTCATAGAGATACTAAAAGCATAAGTCGATCAGTCTTCTTTTGCACTGTCTATGCACGTTAGAGTTAAATGCGTAAATTATCAAGTTAATGTTGTCAGCATAAAGATTAGTGACGCTTTAGAAGTCTGAAGACGCTGTAGAAGTCTGCCGATTGCTGTCTCTTTCATGATTCATTTCAATCTGTCTATGACTTTCATTGACTGATTCATCTTCAACATCTTCAGAGTTTGCTTCAGCTCGAAGAAAATAGAAACGCAGTCGGTAAGAACAACAATGACTTGCTCAATCATGATGAGTGATCTTCGAAATCTGAAGATCTTCTGTTTCTTTAATATATATTCTTGCAGCTGATTGAGACAAACACTGATGCCTGTAACTTTCATGAAGACAGCTCGCGTCGAATGAGAAGCTTCTTTTGCACTTTCTGCAAAATTCTTCAAGAGGCTAGACACTTGACACGCTGCAACTATTAGTTCGACGATCGAAGTAGCGACTGATAGAGGGTTCATATCGTATAAAATCAATAATGTCGAATCAAGAGATATGCGACTGCGAATGTTGAATTCTTTGTCGCTCTATAACATGAGCTGAATATACGTGAAGTGTAGAGAGCTTACGCAGTTCTCTTGACTTCGAATTCTAACTCGTCTGTAATGCAGTCTGACGTAGATGATTCATCAATAATATGAACACGCTTTCAGACAGTCTTGTGCATTCACATCACGAAGTCGCTGAGATAGTGTGGGCATCAATAAGCAGATGAAAGCATGACTCGTAGAAGAAAGGCGACAAAACGAGGCATCAGATGCCTTATATCTGCATCAAGCATTCTGTGTCTGTTCATTAGCACATGAAGCTAAGTTGAAGCAAGACTGAGATGTTGCAATAAGAAGGTGAGACTCTAGATGAGCAAGTAGATAATGAAAGAGAGTTAAGGATAATTCGATGCTGTGAAGAATAAAATTAGCTTTCGACTCAAGAAGAAAGAATCTGAACTTCGATCTAGACTGATCGATTATAGCATGTTAGAGACAACAAGAGCCTTGTGCGAGTGACAGTGTCAGCAGTACAAGGCGTTACAACAACAACAACACAATTTACACCTTTCGATAAAATTAAGATAGTCGACACTTTGATCTACAAAGTCAAGAATCAAGACTATTACTCACTCGTCATCGATACGCTTTCATTTCTTGTTCAGTCATCTCACGCGAATCATATTCTTTTCTGGCCCCCTCTTTCTCTGGAAAAGCGCTCTTAATTCTCTTCTCTGCCATCTCTGTTTTCTGTCATGCTCATTCATCATCATCTGCTCATTTTCGTTCACAAGCATGTATACTGACGATGAGTCATTAGACTTCGCTACTTCAATATCTGCAGACTCGTTGTTCAGTTCTTCTCTTTCGCGTTCTCTAGCGGCGATCGCAGTCTGTGCGCATTCATCATTGTGGCTTCGCTCATCCCAATCGCTGAAGAAGCAAAAACAGGTGTTAGCTTGCAATGCGACGATTCGAGCTGCGTTGACAGCTTCTTGCTGAGCGAAGAGAGCGACGTTGACTTCTTTGCGTTCACGACGCGCGATGAAGATCTTCTGGATTCTGATGAAGGATCAGCTAGAATTTCTTTGTTCAAAGAAGATCCATGTAAAGCTGTCATGAGCAGAGCGTTTAAGAGAAGCAAAGAAGACATTCAGAAGAAAACAGCTTATCTATTGTATGTAGCAGCGTCAGCTGCGTAAATTAGGAAGGTCATGACTTGAGAGAATGAGAGACGATATGCTTCTGCCTTCTTGACGCAGACAATAATTTCGCGATGAATTCAAACATTTTGAAGGGATAAAGTATCTCTAATATCAGAGAGAAGCGTCTTACGAATGTTCTCAATTTAAACGATTCTAAGGGCGGGCAGAGATTTTAAATCGGCTTAATTCGGATAGTCTTTTTCACAGAGACTCAGTCACACAAGATCAGTCAACAACGACAATTAATCGTCGAAGCAGACAACGTCAACGGAAAAGTAATGATGGTAATGACGTTCATAAGCTTGGTATGTTGAATATCCGCATCTAGTTCAGAGAAGCGCAAGAGGAAAACAAGTATCGTCAGAAGTACAAATTTCCCGTTCTATCATTACATCTTCTCTAAAGTCGCTGACTGACTATGCAAATTATAAAACTCTCTCATCTCTTTGAAAACGTCAAAGGTTCTACTTCTTTAGTGTGTTGCGCAAACGCGCTACTTCAATATCAATTTCCCACCTCTTCTCAGATGCTTCCTCTTCAGAATGCGACTTATCGATCGTTCATCATTTCATGCTGAAACCTCTTCATGCCAGATATTAGTTTCTGCCTCCGAGTTCACGCTTTCTTCTCTAAGTCTGCGGACTAGGTTACTATCGACGAGGAGAGAGGCTTGCGTCACGATCAAGTTTGACGCTTTAGCAATGATCAGCTTCGACCAGAGTGTGAAGATTATGCACACCATTACGACAACGAGAAGTACGATAAGAGCGATTGTGACACTGCTAGATTGAACCGCCCGCAAGAATTGCTAGTTGACTGTCGCTGTTCGATGAACAGTGCTATTTCCGACATTACTCGTCACAGAGCGTAACTGATTGATTGACTGAGTACTATATAGTATTATGCCTCTGTGGCCGCTTCCTGTAGATGTTCGGGCTCTAACAAGAAAGAGGTGTTGCCAGCCGCCTGATACTGCAGCTGAGTAGCCGCTAAAAGCCCTAGAAACATGGTGAATTCGTCATCTGCTAGCAGGGAATCGAGTGTGCTATCGGTTCAGTATTGGCTGCTAGAAACGAATCAGCTTGTGAAAGTTTCGCAATTTTCGATTGGAGAGAACACGCACCTCGAAGAGTCGTTCAAAGTAACGTTGACGATCATTAGCTGGTAGTATCGATTGCTCGTCAAAACCTGCAACCTTCAGTGGAAGCAGCGACGTCCCTTCAAGGTACGACTGTACGGCTCGGTTAAAAGTGACGTTAATGTTGACTTTGTTAAGATTTCGAACACAAGAGTATTCAGCAAATGCTTTGAGAGTTATATTGAATCGCTGGTTTGCACTCGTCCAGTTGAAACTGTAGTCGTCAACATTCATGAAAAGCCCGCTTATAGAGACAAGGTTGTCGTCAGATCGAGTGTGATAGAAGGATGTAGTGTATTCATAATAAGTAGAATCGGGAAAAGCTGAGATATTGAAGCCTTCTATCCAAATACCTGAGGCTATCGACAGATCAACTAGAGCACTGTGAATGTTTGGAAAGTACCCTCAACAATCCGGACTCTTACAGACTACTCTGGCAATGCCCTCTTCTTTTACATCTCGCTAGTATAGATCGACCAATTCACGTCTACTTGAACAGCTGACGCAGTCGCTAAAAGCGAACCTTCATGATTCAGGGCTTGACTGACTTCACTTGACAAAGACTTAGACGTGAGGTTGCTGAATATGAGTGAATCTGCAGTGCCAGATGACGATGAGAACTGCATCTGTGAAGTCAATGTTCATACGGCTAATTTGATCGTCATCTCATCTAGGCTCTCGCTTATTGTATAGGTCATGAGTATCCTGTCGAAATATGTCATGAAGGACTGATCGATTCCGATGATGACTGTAAAGAATGCTGGCCTAACGAATGAGAATATAACTCTGCAGCCACGACCTTGATCGCTGAATAAACGATTACGGTCATCGAAGCTGTAAAGAAGGTCCAATGAATATTATGCCAATATGCATACGAGAACATAGCGAATGCTGAATGATCGACCGCGTTGAAGAGCAAAGACTTTTGACCACTAACAGATCCTCTACTAAGCGCCATATACGAGCTTAGGGCCTAGGTGCAGCTACTCGCGCCTTCAATAGCATATCACAACAAGACTATGGTTGCGCTTGGGGTATAAGTTCATGCAAGGTGTTTGTAAGTGGTTTGCGCACCGAAGCCTGATCAATTACTGGATTCTCTTAGAAGGACTTCAAGTGCGACCACAGTTCCAGTAATCGCGACCAGAAGACAGATTCGGGATGCGATATTAAGCATCAGAGGCTTGTAACATTCATTTGGTGTGACAATATCATTCTGGTGGGTTCGAGCTTATTTGAAGCTTAATAGTGCTCTTGCTATTCACAAAGGCTTTAGACATTCATCAGCATTGAGTCTGACCTTCAAGTCTTCGAGCCTCTCTTTGCACCTCTTGTCATTGAAATGACCTTTATTTCTGATTTGTGTTTGAAACCCTTCACTAAAGGCTACAATGATAGATGAAGCTCCTAGTGTGGCAGGATCTTCATACAGGCAAGACTTTGGCCTCAAGACAGTAGCACGGAAGATGACTGTGATGCCTAAAAAGTCAAGCGTGGTCTGTATGAAGAGTAAAGAGCTTCGTGCTTACAATCTGGGTTGAGGTAGCTTGAACGGGGCTTGAGGCTGTAAAAGTGATGGTAAGATGAACCGCGATGATTTGCGTATTAGTTAAAGGAGTAGCAGTCATAGTAATAGTGTGAGCAGTTGAGACCGAGTTTTTAGTGAAGACTAGACCTATGACTGCGTCACAGATGACCGTAAGTAAATATGAAGCCGGTGCTGATTATCTACGCTTCGCATATCTCGGGATTGAGTCTCTTAGTGCTGTACGTTTACTCGTTCCAGCGTCAGCTCGATAGGCGTAAAGCGGAGGAATGCCGCGAGAGTGGTTTTGGATATCCGAGTACTCCTTTTAGTAATAGTGATGGTGATGCTGAAGATCTCTATAGAGGTTACGGAAATGGCGGAGATGCTTGTCGAGGTAGATGTGGAAGTCGTCGGGGTAATCGTGTTCGCAACGGTCGTCTTCACTGTAGTATTTGTTGTAAATAACGTAACCGTTATCGTGTTGGGTAGTTAAATGGTCTTAGACGGGGTAGCCGTGTTCCGGATAGTCTGAGTTGCCGTGATTGTCATGGTCTGAGTTCTAGTCTTTAAAGATATAGTAGAAGTTCTCCCAAGCAAAGTAGTACAAAGTCCATAGGTGATATAGGAGTAACCGCACTAGACCAGGAGAAGAAAGAACACCAACGCGACGAAATCTTCAAGAAGCTTCATGATGCTTTCAGGTCGTATAGAAGCCAAAGGTAAAGAATGGAACACAAACGATTGAGCTTACACCGAGAGAAGGAGGAGCGAGCGTAGGTTCTGGACACCTTCTTATACCGTATATTCAACCTTTCATGTCTTCTCTGGCTAAAATTCCCGCCCGATCCTCAAGGGGGAGTACGGTTGATCGGTCGACTTGATCCATACATACTAGACCAAACCGAGGAAAATATCAGCGACGGCTCTTCCCCGCAAGGTCCAAACCAATTCCAGATCGTGCCGACGATCCCCAGAATGTGGTTTTTTGCGAGAATTCTCACTCCCGATTTGCCCTGCTAACTTGAGGTGTGCCAGCTATACCAGCAAATCTATAATCTCACGTCAGTCCAGCTTTAGACGTCCAAATCTCGTCCCCATATGGTACAGCATAACTTCAGAGAGCAACCCTTGGAGCCTAAGAGATATGTGCTGAGCCACGTATCAACTTTTGTTGCTCGATCTTCATTCTCTATTTTGCGACCTTCTTCATGAAATATTGACTTATGGAAAGGCTTGAAATTGCTCCAATACACCATGTACCATTTCGGAGGATATCTGCTTGCATGTCTCTAAATTTGCAGGCCCATCGTGACCAGCGAGCGCAAGTCCCATGCGCATGTATTTGTTACGTGGTGATCTTCTCTGGATCTCAAATCTTTCCGTCCGATCCATTAGCGTACAGGAGCCCTAGAATTGTTGAACAGGACTGCCCAGGGGAGATAAATCGAGACAAGAAAGGGCCTGAGCGCAAAGATATCGAACAAGTAGCCAATGGCACGCTCGATATATGATTTGCGTGTTGGGTAACCCATTTTTTGGGTTACGCTATGGAGAAATGGGTTCAAAGAGGTCGATGACAGGAAGAATCTTCCGATCCACATAGAGGCATGACAATGGCCCAGCCAGAGGAGAAGTGCATCAGTGAGGGGAGAAAGGAATTCTAAGTAAAATACTAACCAAGGGAGCGCAGGATAGTCAGCGGTCCCATGTCCGTGGCATCGTCAAGCCAACTGATCTCTGGGATGACACGGATGTCAGATCATTGCGGGGAGATATAACCGCTGAATTGGACAATCATTCTTCCATCATCAGAATACAGACGTAGCACATGCGCGAAAGACTCTTCTACATATCATCTGGCACGTTGTATGCTATATTTCCTGCTGTTTGGTGTTCAAGGTTCTTTCTCGCGTAGAATAGGCGGCTTGGCAACTGTGACGTCATGCGCAAACCCCTCAGTTCTTCCATTTGTGCCACTCAGGCTCAACATTAAGTCTCTACCGGAGTTGAGAATGTACCACGATGGAAAAATTGTCACTTCGGAAGTGCTGAAGCAGGACAGCCGGGATAGTGAATCCTGATTTCCGCGCACTGCATTGACGCAGCTTGTTCTTGTCGCAGGGAGATGTTCATCGAAGGCCAGCATGACACTCTCAACCCCCAACGTCTCCAACTGGAAGCAGCTGGTAGCCTCCCTCCAGACCGATCCGCCAATTCGCCTTGCCTACATCGACTGCCCTCCTCCGTACCCTCCAGATCAAGAAGGCATAATCCTCCTTCTCCACGGCTTTCCTCAGACATCCTACCAATTTCGTCATGTCATAACACCCTTAGCGGCTGCTGGCTACCGTATCATAGCTCCCGACTACCGTGGAGCTGGTGCCTCTTCCAAGCCTGCCTCAGGCTTCACCAAGTCAGGCATGGCCGAAGATA
>JAABUS010005887.1_pt1 | contig 15552 bp, 13 predicted proteins | sample 5560161 | NCBI WGS metagenome assembly JAABUS01 (sample SAMN10711885, study PRJNA513376) | rock metagenome | isolation source: Antarctica rocks | place: Antarctica: Victoria Land, Trio Nunatak nord | collected 2016-01-04
GCTGGAACGACCATCATAACGCTTGCAGAGCGGTATTACCGACCTATGGTCGAGGATTAGTCGAGGATTACCCGGCGTGATTAACCCGTCGCGGATGGTCACGAATAAAGCGGGCAGAGAAAGCCTTTCGGACATTCAGTGCTGCCGGAGCGCGACATTACGGCAACACCAAGTGACACACCAGGCTGTTCGCTCCCTCGGAGCCCACCAGCAGTCCGCCGCCCGTTCGGGTGTACGTGGCCGACTCCCCTTGTGGCTGGGACGGCAGCGCGACCACCTGCGGCGTGCCGGTGAGCGACGGGTACACGTAGGCCTGGGTGTAGTCGCGGAGCACGAAGGCGCTGCCGCCGGGCGAAAAGTCGCCGGCGGTGATGCGGTTGGGGATCGCCGTGCGGACCCGCTCCAGCGGGTTGATATCGGTGCTGCTCAGCTGGCTCGGGGCCCGGTAGATGGCGGCGGTGCCGTCGCGCTCCTTGCTCACGACGTACAGTCGCGCGGTGCTCGGATGGACGAGCAACGCCTCGGCGTCGCGGGGGCCGCCGGGGTAGCTGAAGCGGAACCGGGTCCAGCCCACCGTCTGGTCGCGCAGCTCGGTCGGTTCCCGGACGCGGTACACCGAGATGGTCGAGCGCACCTGGTCGTTGTCGCCGATGTCCGCGAGCCACACCATGTTGTTCGGACCGGCGGCGATGTCCTCCCAGTCGGTCGGGATCGGGCCGGTCAGGCTGACGACCGCCTTTGTCATTGTGCGTGAGCAGCACGCCCGGGAACCGGGTACTGCGCGCTAGGCCGCTGGACTCGATGATGCGTGGGTCCTCGAGGACACGATCGACGGCGCACGCGGGAGCGGCTGTGGCGATGCTCGACGAGACCGGCGAGCCAAGTGGGTCTGCGGGCCGGGCGAGCGCCGGGGCCGGAAGCCAGCCCGTGGCCACGGCGGTGCCGATGAGCACGGCCGCTGTTCGGGAACGGAGCACGGAGAAACCTCAAGGTCGCAGTTCGCGGAAAGTCGCAGTACGCAAAGAATGTCGCGGTTCGAGGGGAGTCGCGGTTCGAGGGAAGTCGCGGGTTTCAGGGTAGTTGCGGTTTTCACAGATTTTGCAGTTCGAGGGAGTCGCCACTCTAACCCGAGGCGCGCGCAGGGGGTTCGGCTATGGCGGTTATGCTCGTCCGGCCCCTCGACGAAAGCGCTCATCTCGCCCATGACCCATCACGCCGCCGTGACTCAGCCGTGACCGCAGATCACGCCCTCCCCCCCGGTGACCCCACCGACGACCACGCGCTGGCGACCTGGCTGGCAACCGTGGCCGGGATCCGACTGCTCGAGGTGCGAGCCGAGGGGCTGGAAGGCCGCGAGCTCAAGGACGCCGGGGACCGCATCGCCCACGAGCTGTTGGTGCGGATGCTGGCCGAGCACCGGCCCGACGATGCGGTGCTCAGCGAGGAAGGCAAGGACGACCCGGTACGCCTGCGCTCGTCGCGGGTGTGGATCATCGACCCGCTCGATGGGACCCGGGAGTTCTCCGAACCCCCGCGCGACGACTGGGCCGTCCACGTCGCGCTGTGGAGCGGCGACCTCGTCGCCGGTGCGGTCGCGCAGCCTGGCCTGGGACAGACGTTTTCCACCGCCAAGCCGCCAACAGTGCCGCCGGCCACAGCGCCGCGTCCCCGAATCGCGGTCAGCCGCACCCGCCCGCCCCACTTCGTCGGGGCGCTCGCCGAGCGGATGGGTGCCGATCTGGTGCCGATGGGCTCGGCCGGCGCCAAGGTGATCTCGGTCGTACGCGACGTGGCGGACGCCTACGTGCACGCCGGTGGGCAGTACGAGTGGGACTCCGCCGCCCCGGTGGCGGTCGCGCGGGCGGCCGGCCTGTTCACCAGCCGCATCGACGGCTCCGAGCTGGTCTACAACCGCGAGGACCCGACCCTGCCCGACCTCATCGTGTGCCGGCCGGAGCTGGCGAAGGCGATCGTCGAGTTCGTCCGTGAGCACGGCGTCTGAGCCACCGAGCCATCTCGAGCCGCATCCGTACCCGACGCAAGGACACTCCCGTGACGAGGCTGGCCGCACTGGCCCACGCCGTGGCCACCGAGCCCGTGCTCGCCGGCGCCCTGCGCGAGCGCGACGAGCTCGCCGCGCTCGACCTGACCGCGCCACCGGCGCTGCGCCCGTTCCTGGCCGCGGCGCTGGCCGACGGTGCGGACCGGCCCCGCACGGTGCTGGCCGTCACCGCCACCGCCCGCGAGGCCGAGGACCTCACCGCCGCCCTCGGCGACCTGGTCGGTCCGCACGCCGTCGCGCTCTATCCGGCGTGGGAGACGCTGCCGCACGAGCGGCTGTCGCCGCGCTCGGACACCGTCGGCCGCCGGCTCGCGGTGCTGCGCCGGCTGGCGCACCCAGGTGAGCCTGAGACCGAGACGGGTCCGGTCCGGGTGCTCGTCGCGCCCGTCCGGTCGGTGCTGCAGCCGCAGGTGAGCGGCCTGGCCGACCTCGAACCCGTCCAACTGCGCGCCGGCGACGAGGTCCCGCTCGAGGACGTCGTGCGCGGGCTCGCCGCCGCGGCGTACACCCGCGTCGACCTGGTGGAGAAACGCGGCGAGTTCGCCGTGCGCGGCGGCATCGTCGACGTCTTCCCGCCGACGCAGGAGCACCCGTTGCGGGTGGAGTTCTGGGGCGACACGGTCGAAGAGGTGCGGTTCTTTGCCGTCGCCGACCAGCGCACGCTCGAGACGGTCGACCAGCTGTGGGCGCCGCCGTGCCGCGAGCTCCTGCTGACCGACGACGTACGCACGCGGGCGCGGCAGCTGGCGAGCACCCACCCGCAGCTCGCCGAGCTGTTCGACAAGCTCGCGCAAGGCCATGCGGTCGAGGGCATGGAGTCGCTGGCACCCGTACTCGTCGACGAGATGGAGTTGCTCGTCGACCTGCTGCCACCCGGTGCCACCGTGCTCGTCTGCGACCCCGAGCGCGTGCGCGCGAGGGCGCACGACCTGGTCGCGACCAGCGAGGAGTTCCTCGCCGCGTCGTGGGCGGTGGCAGCCGGTGGGGGACAGGCGCCGATCGACCTCGGGGCGGCGGCATACCGAAGCCTGGCCGACGTGCGCGGACACAGCCTGCGTCGGGGCCTCGGCTGGTGGAGCACCTCGCCGTTCGCCACCGACGAGGAGGTCGCCGCCCTCGCCGCCCGGGTTCCGCTGCGCACTGAAGCCGGCGAGGAGGTCCGCATCGACGTCGACGTCGAGTCCGGTGCGGTCGACTCCCGTACGGTCGGGGTGCTGGCTGTCCCCGCGTACCGCGGCGACACCGAGCGTGCGATGGCCGACGTGCGGGGCTGGCTGCGCCAGGGCCACCGCGTGGTCGTGGTGACCCCCGGTCCCGGCCAGGCCGCTCGCACCGTCGAGGTGCTCGGTGAGCACGACGTCGCCGCCCGTAGCCACGAGGCGCTCGCCGGTACCGGCCTCGATCCCGACGTGGTGCACGTCGTCACCGGCCGACTCGGTTCCGGTCTGCTCTGCCCGGCCCAGCACCTGGTGGTGCTCACCACCGACGACCTGGTCGGCCAGCGGGCGGCGGGGCGCGAGGAACGCCGCATGCCGGCGCGCCGCAAGAAGCAGATCGACCCGCTCGAGTTGCGCCCCGGCGACTTCGTGGTCCACGGGCAGCACGGCGTGGGCCGCTACGTCGAGATGGCCGCCCGGACCGTGCAGGGCTCCACCCGGGAGTACCTCGTCCTGGACTACGCCCCCTCCAAGCGCAACCAGCCGCCCGACCGGCTGTTCGTCCCCACCGACCAGCTCGACCAGGTCACCCGCTACGTCGGCGGGGAGCGCCCGGCCCTGGACCGGCTCGGCGGCAGTGACTGGGCCAAGCGCAAGGGCCGCGCCCGTCGCGCGGTTCGCCAGATCGCCGCCGAGCTGATCAAGCTGTACGCCGCCCGGCAGGCCACCAAGGGTCACACCTTCGGCCCCGACACCCCGTGGCAACGCGAGCTCGAGGAGGCGTTCGCCTACGTCGAGACCCCCGACCAGCTCTCGACGATCGAGGAGGTGAAGGCCGACATGGAGCGCCCCGTGCCGATGGACCGGCTGGTGTGCGGCGACGTCGGCTACGGCAAGACCGAGATCGCCATCCGGGCGGCCTTCAAGGCGATCCAGGACGGCACACAGGTCATCGTGCTGGTGCCGACCACGCTGCTGGTGCAGCAGCACATGGCGACCTTCACCGAGCGGTTCGCGCAGTTCCCCGTCACCGTCCGCGCGCTCAGCCGCTTCCAGACCGACAGCGAGGCCCGGGCAGTCATCGACGGGTTGGCCGACGGCTCCATCGACCTCGTCATCGGCACCCACCGCCTGCTGTCGCCGCAGGTGCGCATCCCGAAGCTCGGTCTGGTCGTCGTCGACGAGGAGCAGCGATTCGGCGTCGAGCACAAGGAGGCGCTCAAGCACCTTCGGGCCGCGGTGGACGTGCTGGCGATGTCGGCCACGCCTATCCCGCGCACGCTCGAGATGGCCATCACCGGCATCCGCGAGATGTCGACGATCGCGACGCCACCGGAGGAGCGGCATCCCGTGCTGAGCTTCGTCGGGGGCTACGAGGACCGCCAGGTCATCGCCGCCTTGCGACGTGAGCTGCTGCGGGAGGGGCAGGTGTTCTACATCCACAACCGGGTGTCGACCATCGACAAGGCGGTGGCGCACCTGCAGCGGCTGGTGCCCGAGGCCCGGATCGCCCACGCGCACGGCCAGATGGGTGAGCATCAGCTCGAGCAGGTGATGGTCGACTTCTGGGAGAAGAAGTTCGACGTGCTGGTGTGCACGACGATCGTCGAGTCGGGCCTCGACGTCTCCAACGCCAACACCCTCGTCGTCGAGCGCGCCGACATGCTCGGGCTGTCGCAGCTGCACCAGCTGCGAGGCCGGGTGGGGCGCGGCGCCGAACGCGCTTACGCCTACTTCCTCTACCCGCCGGACAAGCCGCTGACCGAGACCGCCCACGAACGGCTGGCCACGATCGCGCAGCACTCCGAGCTGGGAGGCGGCATGGCGGTGGCGATGAAGGACCTCGAGATCCGCGGGGCGGGCAACCTGCTCGGCGGTGAGCAGTCCGGCCACATCGCCGACGTCGGTTTCGACCTCTACGTACGGCTGGTGGGGGAGGCGGTGGCCGACTTCCGCGGCGAGGGCGGGCGGACAGAGGCAGAGGTCAAGATCGAGCTGCCGATCGACGCCCACCTGCCGCACGACTACGTGCCGAGCGAGCGGCTCCGGCTCGAGATGTACAAGCGGCTCGCGGCCGTGCACTCCGACGGCGACGTCCACGAGGTCCACGCCGAGATGGTCGACCGGTACGGAGAGCCGCCGGAACCGGTCGCCGCACTGCTGGAGGTGGCGCGGCTGCGGGCAAGGGTCCGGGCGGCCGGGCTCACCGACGTCACGGCCGCGGGGACCCATGTGCGCTTCGCCCCGGTGGAACTCGCCGAGTCGGCGTCACTGCGGCTGCGGCGGCTCTACCCGGGCACGGTGGTCAAGGCTCCCGTGCGTACGATCCTGGTGCCACGCCCACGGACCTCGGCGGTCGGCGGCGTGCCGTTGCGCGACGAGGAGCTCGTGGCCTGGTGCCGCGAGGTGCTCGACTCCGTGCTCGACCGGCCGACCGCGGTTGCCTCGTGACCGGCATGCGCCCGTCGCCCCGTCGGCGTCAAACTCCAGGAGCCTCCATGACCGGCACCGCGCCCGGCACTGGGACCCGCGCTGGGACGCGCGCTGGGACCCGCGCTGGGACCCGCACGGCGTCACGCCGTGCTCGGCCTCGTGACCAGCGGCGGCGTCGGACCGCCGCCCTGGCCGGGTTGGTGGCCGCAGGGCTGCTCAGCGGGTGCGGACAGGAATCACCAGGGGTGGCCGCCAGCATCGACGACGAGACGATCTCGCTCAGCGAGGTCGACGCATACGCCGGTGCGGTGTGTGACTACGCGGCCACCAGTGCCGAGCTCTCAGGCACGCCTCCCCAGCCGGTGAGTGGCGGTGAGCTGCGCAGCTTCGTGCTCGACCTGCTGATTCGGGCCACGCTGACCGACCGGATCGCCGACCAGGTCGGTGCGAGGGTGCCGCCCTCGGCCGGCGCCGAGGAGCCGGACGCCCAGACCCAGGCGGTGATCGAGGCCATGCCGCAAGCGGAGGGCGACCGCATCGCCGAGATCTACTCGGTCAGCCAGCGCACGGCGGCGCTGGCGCGAGCCATCGGCGCCAAGCTCCTCGCGGACGAGGGCACCCCGGACGCCACCGGCGACCAGGCCGACCAGCGTGCCGCCGAGGCCATCACCGCCGCCGAGCAGGACGCCGACATCACGGTGGAGCCCCGACTGATCGAGGCGTACGCGGCTCGGCTCGCCTCCGCGGGTGGCACCCCGTCGGTGGACGTCGCGCTGTCGGTGCCCGTCTCGTCCGAGGCTGGCACCGACGCACCGGCCAGTGGCAGCGAGACAGCAGCTCTCAGCTGCTCGTAGCCACCGGGGCGGGTCTGGCCCGCAAACCAGATCCCGCCTAGCGTGACGGCATGCCGCATCCCGAGCCCACCGCCGCCGCAACCCGTCGGGGGGCGATCCCCCGCCGGGGCAAAACCGCACGACGACGGGAGGCGGCCGGGGTCGCCGCACTGGTCGCGGCTGTGCCATTCCTCGAGCAGCGGGTGCGGGGTGCGCGCTTCGACTCGGGTTGCTCGTCGCTGTGAGCCAGGCGGGCGGAGGGTTGCTGGAACTGGTCGCGGTGATGGACCGGCTGCGCCGGGAGTGCCCCTGGGACCGGGAGCAGACCCACGAGTCACTGGCCCGGCACCTGCTGGAGGAGGCGTACGAGGTGCTGGAGGCGCTGGACTCCGGCGACCGCGGCCACCTGCGCGAAGAGCTCGGCGACCTGCTGCTCCAGGTGGTGTTCCACGCGCGGATAGCGGCCGAGGACCCCTGCGCCCCCTGGGACCTCGACGACGTGGCCGCAGACATCACGGCCAAGCTGGTCCGCCGGCACCCGCACGTGTTCGGTGCCGGTTCTGCCGCTGACGCCGCCGCGGTCGAGGTGATCTGGGAGCAGCAGAAGGCCGTCGAGCGAGGGCGGACCCCCGCCGTCGAGGGCATTCCTGCCTCGCTGCCGGCACTGGCCCGCGCCGACAAGCTCCTGCGCCGGGCGGAGCGAGCGGGGTCCCCGTCCGGCCAGAACGACGCGGAGCGAGACCCCGTGGACCGCCAGGTCGGAGCCGCGCTGCTCGAGCAGGTCCGGACAGCCCAGGCGGCCGGGGTCGACGCCGAAGGTGCGCTGCGCCGTACGCTGCGCGAGCTTGAGACCGCCCTGCGCTGCGCGGACTGACCGCCGCCGGATGACCGGCCTGCTGTTACCACGTTGACGTGGTGACGGGTTGCTCAGCACGGCTTCGAAGCCGGGGTAAGCAGCACGCAGCCGGGCTGAGTGCCGGCCCGCTGCGTCCGTGAGGGGTACGGGCCGCACGCCCCCAGGCGTGCCGGACCGGCGAGGGCCGTACCGGCGTCTAGGGTTGCCGCCATGGCCACGATCGAAGCCGTCGGCGCGCGCGAGATCCTCGACTCGCGGGGCAACCCGACGATCGAGGTCGAGGTCGCGCTCAGCGACGGGACCATCGCGCGCGCCGCGGTCCCCTCAGGTGCTTCCACCGGTGCCTTCGAGGCCGTCGAGCTGCGCGACGGCGGAGAGAGGTACGACGGCTTGGGCGTGCGGCAGGCGGTCGAGGCGGTCCTCGACACGATTCAGCCCGAGCTCGTCGGCGCCGACGCCGACGAGCAGCGGCTGGTCGACCAGACGTTGATCGACCTCGACGGCACCGACAACAAGTCCCGGCTCGGCGCCAACGCGATGCTGGGCGTCTCGCTGGCGGTGGCACGCGCGGCCGCCGACTCCAGCGGCCTGCCGCTTTTTCGTTACGTCGGCGGGCCGCACGCCCACGTGTTGCCGGTCCCGATGATGAACATCCTCAACGGCGGCGCCCACGCCGACACCCGCGTCGACGTCCAGGAGTTCATGGTCGCCCCGGTCGGCGCGCCCACCTTCGCTGAGGCGCTCATGCAGGGCGCGAGCGTCTACCACACGCTGAAGTCGGTGCTGAAGGAGCGCGGGCTCGCCACCGGACTCGGGGACGAGGGCGGTTTCGCCCCCGACCTGGCGAGCAACCGGGAGGCACTCGACCTCATCGCCGTCGCGGTCGAGCGGGCCGGGCTGCGCCTCGGCGAGGACATCGTGCTCGCCCTCGACGTGGCCGCCACGGAGTTCCACGACGCCGGTGCAGCCCGCTACCACTTCGAGGGCGCGGACAAGACCACAGCGGAGATGACCGCCTACTACACCGAGCTCGTCGACGCGTACCCGATCGTCTCGATCGAGGACCCGCTCGGGGAGACCGACTGGGCCGGGTGGACCGCGCTCACCGGCGCACTCGGCCAACGCGTCCAGGTGGTCGGCGACGACCTGTTCGTCACCAACGTCGAACGGCTCGAACGCGGCATCGTCGACCGCGCCGCCAACGCCCTGCTGGTCAAGGTCAACCAGATCGGCACGCTCAGCGAGACCCTCGACGCCGTCGACACCGCGCACCGGGCCGGCTTTGCCTGCATGATGAGCCACCGGTCCGGCGAGACCGAGGACACCACGATCGCCGACCTGGCCGTCGCCACCAACTGCGGCCAGATCAAGACCGGCGCCCCCGCTCGGTCGGAGCGGGTGGCGAAGTACAACCAGCTGCTGCGGATCGAGGAGCTGCTGCTCGACGCCGCTCGCTACGCCGGCCGCAGGGCTTTCGCCCGGTCGGTCCCAGGCTGACCGGCGGCACGGCGATGGCTTCCTCCCCGGCTGACGCAGCCGCACCCTTGCGTCCCTCCTGGCTGAGCGGGCGTACGGCGGTGCTGCTGCTCGTGCTCGTGGTGCTGGTGGCCTCGTACGCCTCGAGTCTGCGCGCCTGGCTGCAGCAGCGCGACGACCTGTTGCAGGCGCAGGAGCGCATCGCGTCGTCACGGGCGCAGGTCGACTCGTTGAGCACGGTGGTCCAACGCTGGCATGACCCCGCGTACGTCGAGCGCCAGGCGCGGGAGCGGTTGTCGTGGGTGCAACCCGGCGAGGTGGGCTACCGCGTCGTGGGCGAGGACGGCACCACCCTGGGTTCGGTGGCCCGGCTGGACGCCGCCGTGCCGCTCGCGTCGACCCCGTCCACCTGGTACGCGTCGCTGTGGGGCAGCGTCGAGCAGGCCGGCAAGACCCAAGCCGAGCTGCGGGCCGAACGCCAGCCGGCGGTCTCTGGAGTGTTGCGGGCTCCCGCAGGGCAGCGGGGCACCGGCTCGGAGCCGTGACCGAGCGCGTGGCCCCCGCCGAGCAGCCCGCTCGGCCGGCCGATCTCGGCGCGGTGGCCGACCAGCTGGGACGGGAGCCGCGAGGCGTCACCGGCATCGCCCACCGCTGCCCGTGCGGTCGCCCCGACACCGTGGCGACGCAGCCGCGGCTTTCCGACGGCACCCCGTTCCCGACCACCTACTACCTCACGTGTCCGCGTCTCACCGGTGCGGTCAGCACGCTCGAGGCGTCCGGACTGATGCGGGAGATGAGCGACCGGCTGGCCTGCGACCCGGCGCTCGCTGCCGCGTACCGGGCCGCGCACGAGGCGTACCTCGACCAGCGTGAGCGCCGCGGCGACGTGCCGGAGATCGCCGGCATTTCGGCCGGGGGAATGCCCACCCGGGTCAAGTGCCTGCATGCCCTGGTGGGCCACGCCCTCGCCGCCGGGCCCGGCGTCAACCCGCTCGGTGACGAGGCGCTGGCGGCGCTGCCCGCCTGGTGGGCCGAGGGCGCCTGCGTGCCGGACGAGCACGTCGGACCGGTGCGGTGAGGACCCGGGTGGCGGCACTGGACTGCGGCACCAACTCGCTGCGGCTGCTGGTCACCGACCTCGACCCCGCCACCGGGGCGCAGCGTGACCTGGACCGGCGGCTGCGGATCGTGCGGCTGGGCGAGGGCGTCGACCGCACCGGGGCGTTGGCGCCGGCCGCGGTCGCCCGGGCGCTGGCCGCGGTGCAGGAGTACGCCGGCGCGTGCGCCGCCCATCGCATCGAGCGGGTACGGGTGGGCGCCACGTCGGCCGTCCGTGACGCCGCGGATGCCGCGCGGTTCGTCGCCGGCGTCCGCGACCTGATGGGCGTCGAGCCGGAGGTGCTCAGCGGGGACGAGGAGGCGCGGCTCAGCGCGACCGGTGCCCTGCTGGGCCTGCCTACGCCCCCGCCGCAGCCCGCGTTGGTCGTCGACATCGGCGGCGGCTCCACCGAGCTGGTGGCGGCCCGTCGCACCGGACGAACCGTCGAGGTGCTGCACGGCCGATCGCTCGACGTGGGTTCGGTCCGCCTGACCGAACGTCACCTGCGGGCCGACCCGTCCACCGCCGCCCAGCGGGCGTCGGCGATCGCCGACGTGGATGCCGCGCTGGACCTCGCAGACGTCGACTGGGCGGCCGTCGCCTCCGTGGTGGGCGTCGCGGGCACGGTCACCAGCGTCGCCGCGCACGCGCTCGGCATGCAGGCGTACGACCCCGCCCGGATCCACGGCGCCGTCCTCACCCGCTCGGACGTGCTCGCGTCGTGCCAGTGGTTCGCGCAGGCCTCGGTCGAGGAGCGCCTGCGGCTGCCGTGGCTGCCCCTGGGTCGAGCGGACGTCATCGGCGGCGGGGCGCTCGTGCTCGACCGGGTGCTGCGCCGGCTTCCCGAACGGGTCGGCGATCTGGTCGTCAGCGAGTGCGACATCCTCGACGGCCTTGCCTGGTCGCTGGTCGAGTGACCCCACTCCCGCACCCGGCCACTGGGCAGCTGTTCGACTCGCCCGTCCCACCTGGCAGCGGTTGGCCCGGCGATCCGGCCGGACCTGCGGTTCCCGTCGCCGCCGACGCCGACGACGTCCTGCGGCTGTCCGGCGACGCGGACCTGGCCGAGATCGAGGCCCGGGTCTCGGTGTGCCGCGCTTGTCCGCGGCTGGTTGCGTGGCGCGAGGACGTGGCCCGCGACAAGCGGCGCTCGTTCGCGGGCGAGCCGTACTGGGGGCGGCCGATCTCCGGCTGGGGCGACCCCAGCCCCCGGGTGCTGGTGGTGGGCCTGGCGCCGGCGGCCCACGGCGGCAACCGCACCGGACGGATCTTCACCGGGGACCGCTCCGGCGACTGGCTGTTCGCGAGCCTGCACCGCGCCGGGCTGGCGACCGAGCCGACCAGCGTCCACGCCGCTGACGGCCAGCGGCTGATCGGCACCCGGATGCTGCCGGCAGTCCGGTGCGCACCTCCGAACAACAAGCCCACGACTGACGAGCGCGACACGTGCGCGCCCTGGCTGCTCGCCGAGGTGGCGCTGGTGCTGTCCAGCACCGAGGTGGTAGTCGCGCTCGGCTCGTACGCCTGGGACGCGGTCCTGCGCTGCTGGCGCGCACTCGGTGGTACGACGCCGCGCCCCCGACCTCGGTTCGGCCATGCCGCCCGGGCCGACCTGATCGCCCCCGACGGGCACCGGGTCGTCCTGCTCGGCAGCTTTCACCCCAGCCAGCAGAACACGTTCACCGGCCGGCTCACCGAGCCGATGCTCGACTCGGTGCTCGGGCAGGCCGCCCGGCTCGCGGGGCTGAGCACCTGACGTACCGGTCTGGCCGCCGGGGGCAGTCGTGCGGCCGGATCTTGCGACATCTGGGTCGCCCTGGCCACCCAATTGTCGAAAGATCGGGGGCGGGGCGTCGCGGAGCCGGCCTGGTAGACATCGGCCATGACCGAACGCTCGGGGGTCGCCCACCGCTTGCATGACCTACTCGTGCAGCTGTTCGGGGTGGAGCCTCCGGTGTGCCTGGTCGCGTGGGACGGCTCCACCGCCGGCTCGAGTCAGGGACCGACGGTGCGCATCCGCCACCGGCGCGCGATTCGCCGGTTGCTGTGGGCACCCGGCGAGCTCGGTCTCGCCCGGGCGTACGTCGCCGGTGAGCTCGACATCGACGGCGAGCTGGTGTCGGCCCTGCGTCAGCTCGCCGACGTGGGCGCCCGGATCGGGTCGCGGCCGAGCCTGACCCCGGCCGATCGCCGCGAGGTGCTGCGCACCGCGGTGCTGGTGGGTGCCGTCGGCCCGGCGCCCAGACCACCGCCGGAGGAGCTGGACCCGACCGGCGAACGCTGGCCTCGCGGGCACGAGCAGACCACGTCCGTCGTCGACCCGGCCGCGGCGGTCGGCTTGTTCCACTCCGTACTCGGCCCCACGCTCGCGTACTCCTGTGCGCGCTGGACCGACCCCGCCGCCACCCCGCAGGCCGAGACCCTGGACGATGCCCAGGAGCGCAAGCTCGAGCAGGTCTGCACCGACCTCTCGCTCGGGCCGGGAAGCCGGCTGCTGGATCTCGGGTGCGGCTGGGGCTCGCTGCTGCTGCACGCGGCCGAGCACCACGGCGCCAGGGGCGTCGGCACCCTGCGCTCGGCCGACCGGGCCGAGCTGGTCCGCCAGCGGGTCACCGAGCGAGGGCTCGACGCACTCGTCGACATCCGGCTCGGCGACCACGCCGATGTCGACGACGGCCCGTACGACGCCGTGGCGTCCATCGAGGGCAACGAGCAGGTCCCCGTCGAAGGGCAGGCGGCGTGGGCGCGCGCGATCGGGCAGCTGCTGCGGCCAGGCGGACGGCTGCTGGTGCAACGGCTCACCCGGCGTGACGACCCCGGCGAGCCGCGCACCTTCATGCAGATCTACGTCTACCCGCAGGCGCCGCTGGGCCCCGTCGGAGGCCTCGTCGAGGCGGTGGAGGAGGCCGGCCTGGAGCTGCGGACCGTGCACAGCCTGCGCGAGCACTACCCGCCCACCCTGCAGGCCTGGGCGGACAACCTCGCCGCCCACCGGCCGCATGCCGTCTCGCTGGTGGGGGAGTCGCGGGTACGCGTCTGGGAGCTCTCGCTAGCGCTGTCGGTGCTCGGCCTGGAGCGCGGCCGGGTCTCGGTGCACCAGCTGCTCGCGGTGCGACCGCACGCCGACGGCTCCCTGTGAGCCTGCCCACCTGCCAGGATCGGGGCGCGCCCTCGTAGCCCAACTGGCAGAGGCAGGCGACTTAAAATCGCTGCAGTGTGGGTTCGAGCCCCACCGAGGGCACCCTACCGAGGACACGGCCGACGCCGACGGGCACAAACGCAAGCGCGACCGCGTTGTGATCAGCAGCAGGGAGTGGTCTCCACACCGGTAGGCTGGAGTCGCACGCCCCCACCCCGGGGTCCCCCGGGCCTTTCCTGGAGGAGACATGCGCAGCAGTAACCCCGTCTTCACCCGCAGCGGCGACTTCAACGGCCGCAACGCCTACGGCAACCAGACCTATCCGGGCGCCGGGTCGTACGCCGGCTACGGCGCGCCGTCGACGTGGTCGACCGGCAGCCCAACCGGCGCCCCCACCGGCAGCCCCACCGGCGCCCAGCCCAGCACCTGGGGCGCCGGCCAGCCTGGGCACGACTCCGTCCCTGGACAAGATCTCGGTCGCGGACCGATGACCATCGACTCGGTCGTGCAGAAGACCGGGATCACCCTGGTCGTGCTCGTCGCCTCGGCGCTGGCCACCTGGGTCCTCTCCCGCGACATCGCCCCCGACACCGCCGGCACCCTGCTGGGTCTGGCGATGGCCGGCGCGCTGATCGGCTTCGTGCTCGCGATGGTCAACTCGTTCAAGCGCGTCATCAGCCCCGCTCTGGTGCTGGCGTACGCCGTCGCCGAGGGCGTGTTCATCGGCGGCTTCTCCAAGTACTTCGAGGCGGTCTACCCCGGCATCGTCGTCAGCGCCGTGCTGGGCACGCTGGCCGCCTTCGTCGGCACCCTGGCGGCGTACAAGGTGCTCGACATCAAGGTCAGCAACAAGTTCCGCCGCGGTGTCGTCGCCGCGATGTTCGGCTTCGTGGCCGTCTCGCTGCTCGACTTCGTGCTCGGCTTCTTCGGCGTGGCGGTCGGCTTCAATGGGTACGGCACGCTCGGCCTGATCTCCAGCGTCCTCGGCGTCGTGCTCGGTGTCTTCATGCTGATCCTCGACTTCGACTACGTCGAGCGGGGCGTCGCCGCGGGGATCCCGGAGCGGGAGTCCTGGCGCGCCGCGTTCGGTCTCACGGTCACGATCGTGTGGCTCTACATCGAGATCCTGCGCATCCTCGCCATCCTGCGCGGCAGCGACTGACCCGGTCGCCATCGGGGGCGCACGCGGGGTCAGCCCGAAGTCATCTCGGCCGGTCGGTGCGGCCCTCGTCGCGCAGCCAGCCGGGAAGCGGGGGCATCGGGAGGCGCGGACGCTGCAGCACGCGCACCCAGCGGCCGCGGCCGCTGCCCCGCTCACCGGCCACGGTGACTCCGACCGTCTCGGTGCCGGGTACGCGCGCCGCCCGGACGGCCGCGAACGACACTGGCAGGATCCCCGACTCGACCGCGTCGTCGTCCTCGTCGACGTAGCCGAGCGCCGCGGCCACGCTGGGCAGCAGGGCGGCCGAGATGCTGGCGTACCCCGCCAGTGACGGGTGGAAGCGGTCGTCGCCGAACAGCTCGCCGGGGGCGGAGTAGAAGTCGGGGCCGAGCAGGGAGCCGAGCGACACCGCCCGGCCGCCGGTCTCCGCAACGGCGACGGTCTGCGCGCGGGCCAGCCAGCGGGCCCACGCACGGGCCAGCTGGCGCAGCGGTGGCTGCAGCGGGGTGAGCGTGCCCAGGTCGGGGCAGGTCCCCACGACCACCTGCGTGCCGCCGGCGATCAGCCGCCGCACCACTGCTGCCAGGTCTGCCGCGGCAGCGCCGGCGCGGACCGCGTGGGTGACGTCGTTGGCCCCGACGATCACCACGCAGACGTCGGGGAGCGGCGGGACCGCCGCGTCGAGCTGGGCGGCAAGGTGGGCGGACCGGGCGCCGACGAGGGCCTGGGAGCGCACGTGGACGGCGCGTCCGGCGATGTGCGCCAACCCGCTGCCCAGCAGGCCGGGCGGGGTGTCCAGCGGGTCCACCATGCCGTAGCCGGCGGCGGCCGAGTCGCCGAGGACCAGCAACTGCAGCGGCTCCTGACTGGAGTCGGCCAGCTCGGCGCCGTACACCCCGTCCGGATCGGCCAGCCGCGCGTCGGCCGGACCGATCGCCCGCCGGGCGAGCGCGGCCTCCGCCTTCATCAGCCCGAACAGGCTGCCGACGCCCAGGAGGCCGCTGCTGCCGTAGATCCCGGCCAGCACCGCCCGCCGGCGGGCGGTGCTGGTGCGGGCAGGAGGCGGGGCACTCATGTCAGGCATTGTGCCAACCGGCCACCCGGCGACGCGGCGACGCGCCACGTGCCCCCTACGCTGGCGGCGTGGACTACGTGGACTCCGTCGTCGACCTGATCGGTCACACCCCGCTCGTACGCCTCGACGACGTCGTCGGCGACGCACCGGGCCTGGTGCTCGCCAAGGTCGAGTACTTCAACCCGGGCGGCAGCGTCAAGGACCGCATCGCCACCCGCATGGTCGAGGCTGCCGAGCGGGAGGGACTGCTGCGACCCGGC
>JAABUS010005888.1_pt1 | contig 15550 bp, 21 predicted proteins | sample 5560161 | NCBI WGS metagenome assembly JAABUS01 (sample SAMN10711885, study PRJNA513376) | rock metagenome | isolation source: Antarctica rocks | place: Antarctica: Victoria Land, Trio Nunatak nord | collected 2016-01-04
CAGTTCGTCGCCCTCGTGGCCTCTTAAAGGGCATGAGCATGCGATCGCGCGAGCGCGTCGAACAGCGCGCAACGCCACCGGGCTCGGTGCCCGGGGGACACGATGTCCAGCGGACCTTCCGGTCCGCTGGGCGCGCGCTCGCGCGGTTGGCTTCAGCCCTAAGTATCGCCAGCGAGCGGTGGGGCGTAGGTCAACCATGATCGCCCCTGCCCGGGGGCAAGGAGGACTCACATGAACACCGTCGCTCTTACCGGTCGCCTGACCCGCGACCCCGAGCTGCGCGAACTCCCCGACGGAACGCCGGTCTGCACCATGCGCGTGGCCGTCGACGAAGGCAACGGCCGCGACTCCCTGTACATCGACGTGACCACGTTCGGCGCGGGCGCTGCCGCGTGCGCCGAGTACCTGAGCAAGGGTCGCTACGTCGAGGTCCAAGGGCGCCTGCGCTACAGCGAGTGGCAGACCGACGACGGCGCCAAGCGCTCAAAGCACGAGGTCGTGGGACGCGTCGGGTTCGGGCCCGACCGCCCACGCGACGCCGAGGACACCGCCGAAGCCCCGGAGCCAGCCGCGGTCTAGGTCGCCGGCCAAGGCCCGCGGCCCCGAAAACGGTCGCGGGCTGACGCCGGCCACGGCGAGCGATGCGGCTCAACGATGGCACGCCCCGGTCGGGGCGTGCGGCAGCCGGGCCCCGCGCGCCGCGGCCGGCGGCGCCCCCGAGACCACGGAGGTCTTCGACCAATGCCCGACCATCAGCCACCCCCAACCGTCTCGCTGGGCGCTCTGCTGGCCTGCGGGCCGTCCAGCGTCGAGCAGTCCGCCGCCCTGTGGCGCATGAGCGCCGCCGAGCGCGTGAGCGCGATGCGTCGCGGTGCGCTCTCGCTCGCCCAGCTGACCGAGTGGAGCTCTGCCTGCCCGCACGAGGTGCCGCTCATCGGCGGCGAGTTCGAATACATCGCGCGGTTTGACCCCGATTACCTCGGAGTCGACGGATGATCGCTCAGCGCTCGCGGCGCGATCCTGCCGGCTTCCCGGGCGCCTTCGCCGTCGAGGAGTCAGAGATCCCCGAGGGCATGACCCTGGCCGCCTACCGCGCCCAACGCCGCCGCCGCACGCCGCGACGGACGCGCCTGAGCCTTCCCCGTCGACGCCGGGAGCGGTCGTTGTGAGACGCGCGCCCGTGCATCGCGGCCAGCTCGCCGCCCATCTACGCGCGCTGTTCGCAGCCGCGGGCCCGGGCGAGTTCATCGACCTGCGCTGGCGCCGGCCGGGGGGCATGGGCCAGCGCTTCTACCGCCCCCGCCACCTCGCTGCGCTCTACCGGTCGGTGGGGTGGCTGGCCGGTGAGACCGACGTCTACCTCGGTGTGGCGCCGCGCCGCCGGCGCGCCGGCGGCCGCCAAGCGGTCGCGCCGACGCGCGTGCTGTGGGTCGACTGCGACACCCCCCAAGCCGCGCGGGCGCTGGAGAAGTTCTCGCCGGCCCCGTCGATCGTGGTGGCCTCCGGTGGGGGAGAGGGCCACCGCCACGCCTACTGGCTGCTCTCTCAGCCGCTCGACGTCGACGAGCTCGAGCGCTCAAACCGCGCCCTTGCCCGCGCGCTGGGCGCCGACGACCGCTGCGCGGACGCCGCCCGGGTGCTCAGGCCGGCGGGCACCAACAACTTCAAGCACGATCCCCCGCGACCGGTGACGCTCGAGTCAGGCAACCGGCGCCGCCGCCCCGTCGAGGAGATCCTCGCCGGCCTGCCGCCCGCCCCGCCCCAGACCACGCGCGACCGGGCGGCCCGCGCGAGCGGCGGCGACCCGCTGCTGGCCATCGCGCCGCCCGACTACGTGCGGGCGCTGCTGGGCGTAGAGGTCGGCCGCGACGGCAAGATCGCCTGCCCGTTTCACGGCCCCGAGCGCACCCCGTCACTGCACGTCTACCCCCACCCCGAGCAGGGCTGGTACTGCTACGGCTGCCACGCGGGCGGATCGATCCTCGACCTCGCCGCACGCCTGTGGGGCCTCGAGCTGCGCGGCCCCGACATCCTCGAGGTGCGCGCCCGCCTCGACACCCTGCTCGGCATCGAATCGCTGTGCTGGCTGCGCCAACGAAAACGCTCGAGACGCACGCCCGCACGACACCCCTGATAGCAAGAGCTCGCGCACGCCCGGTGGACCTCTACGCCGGTCCCGCCTCGACATCGACCACGACGCCCGAGCAGGCCCCGACCCATGGTCGGGTGTCTGGTTTGCGCGCTACCGTGGCCTGATCGACGCCCGTCCGATAATCGCCATGCCCGTGTGCCTCGACGGCGCGCCCGTCGCCGCGTCCACACAGCTGGGAACAACCGGCGCCTACGTGGTCGAGCTGTCCACCGTGCTACCCGGCCTGCCCGCCGACCTGCACAGCACCTACACCGGCCACCCGCACGCCGAGACGCGCGTCGTGCACCTCCTCCTGGGCCCCGCATGGCATGTCCCGCGCAGCGAAGTGGTTACCCCACCAGTCGACGTGCTGCCCGTGCTGTGGGCGCGCAGTCGCTGCTTGCTCGACCACGCCCAGCGCCTCCAGGAGCATCTCGAGGACCTCGGCCACACCGCGCGCATCGACATTTCCGACGCCGCGCTCGCCGATCTCGACGCCGTCGCGTCCCCGGCCGCCTAGCAGACCGCCCCGCCCACGTCCCCCGGGGCTGCTCGCTTCCTAGTCCGCAGCGGGTGTCGGAGCGCCTCGGCGGGTGAGCCACTCGTCGAGGACCTCGGCGACGTCGTCGAGGCGATAACCCTCCGCGAGGGCGCCCAGGGTCGCGGCGGCGGCGGCCCGGCCGGGTCCCGTGAGCGCAGGCAAGGCGGCAACGGCGAGCCCGACGTCGCGCAGAGCAAGCCCCGGCGTCTCGCGGCACAAGCGCGCTAGCCAGCGGACCGCGGCGCGGTCAAAACGCTCCGGTTCGTGGTCGCCGAAGACCAGGCACACCGCGAGCGCGTCTGCGAGCGACAGACGCCCGAGCTCCAGCGCGGCCGAGGTGACCAACACCGGGTTGCCGGTCGTCAGCGCGCGCCGAAACCGGGGGTATGGAGACCCATGCTCACCCATCGAACACATGTTCCCACCTTCGCGGGGTCCCGGGTCACGCAGAAGAACCTGCCGCCTTCCGCGCCGATGAACGCTCGCACCCGCGCATCCAGCGCTCCCCTAGACAGCCCGACGGCCACCCCGGCCCGGAAGGCCGCGTGAGTGTGCCCGGCGTGCTCGGCGCGTCAAGGGACACCGCTACGCGGCGGCTGCGCCGGCCCTGACGGGCTGCCCTTGACGCGCCTGCGCGCGCCGGACTTCTCGCGCTCACCTTCCGGGGCGGGGGTTGAAAAGCAACACCACGGCCCGGTCCCACACGACCAAGGAGCCCGCCGCCGTGACCACCACCCCGCAGCGCCGTCCCTCTGTCGACCACCGGGCCCGCCGCGACGCCGTCGCGCGGTTCTACACCGAACACGCCGACCTCCTGCGCAACCTTGTCGCGCGGCGGGTCCACACCACCGCGGCCACAATCGAAGACGCCTGCCAGAACGCCTGGGCCATCCTCCTCGCCCACCCCGAGATCGATCTCGACCACCGCGGCCTGCGCTGGCTGACCACCGTCGCCATCCGCGAGGCATGGCAGCACGCCCGCTCCACCATCGACCTACACATCCTCCCCCCAGACCTCGATCTCGAGCCCGACGACCTCGACGAGCTCTCTGAGTCCGCCGGACCCGCCAGCGACCCGGTCGACATCGTGGTCGCCCGCGACCAGCACCAGCAGCGCGTCGAGGCCTTCACCGCGCTCAAGCCGCGCGAGCGCGAAGCGCTCTGGCTCCACGCCATGGGCCACAGCTACCAGGAGATCGCCGCACTGACCGGGTCGACGTACACCGCGACTAACCGCCGCATCACCGAAGGACGCGTGCGGCTACGCCAGCTCGAGCAGCAGCAGGGGGGCGAATAATTGGTCTTCGCGCCCTAAGGTCAATATGGCTCCTCTCCAAGCCATCACCTACCGCGGGCGCACCGTCGCCGTCTGCGGCGGCCGCCGCTTCCTGCTCGCCGACGAGCTCCTCGAGCGGCCGCCCGGCGATCCCGAACTCACGTTCATCGTCTTCATGTGCGCCTACGCGCTCGACGTCGGCGCCGGAGAGCTCCCCGGGCCCTACGACGAGACCGACGCGCGGCGCTACGCGCGTGCGTGCCTGATCCCCGACGAGCTGCTCGAGCGCGCCGACCTCGACCACTCGCGCGCCGCTCGAGCGCTGGGCCTCCCCGTCGAGGAGCTGTGCGCCGCCCAACGCGAGCACACCGCGGCGACGCGTGCCTGGTGACCGCGACCAAATTACCTCGCACCCGCTGGCGGCGGCCCTTAGAACGCTTCAAAACGCGTCCGTTCTGGCCGAGAACACGCCCAAACACGCGTGATAACCGCCGTCGCAGCCCTAGGGTGACCATGAGCCAGCTTCAGATCGTGACCTACGGCGGCAAGACCGTCGCCGTGTGCACCGCCCAACGCTTCTTCCTCACCGACGAACTCGCCGCGCGACCCCCCGGCGATCCCAAGCTCACCTTCGTGGTGATGATGTGCGCCTACGCGCTCGACATGGCCGCCGGCATTCTCCCCGGCCCCCTAACACGCGCCGAGCATGCCGCCATCTCGCGCTAGAGAGCGATAGAGCCAAGCGTGCGCTCGTCGGAGCTGGCTGGTGGATGTCGGCTTCCCGTTGGTGTCGGTCGGTCGTGGGAGAGCTTCGGCGAACTGCGGCCTCAGGGACATGGGCACCCATGTCTGCGCCCTTCTCGCCGGCGACCACTGCTCGCGCGGCTTGGTCTGCCTCGGCCGCTCGTATGCCGAGCCCGGGAAGAGCGCGTACCGATCTTCCGGCCCGTGCTCGTCAGCCACCCGACGCTCGCTCACCGATAGATGCCGCCGCGGCGAGCCGGAGGTGATCCGGATCGAGGGCGCCCTTCGCCGCGCGGAGGAGTTCATCGAGGAAGTCGCTGTCGCGATCGAGCAGGACTGTCGCGTAGCCAAACGCGTCCCTAGCGAAAATGATCACGCTAATGCTCCATTGTGTGACCGGAGGGAGCTGGCCGGGCGGGTGGATTCCGAAGGGACCGCGACGCCGGGGTGATGGCACCGGTGGCTCCTCAGCACTGACCCCCGGTTGCTCTTTCACATCTCGCGGCTGCGGTGCCTGCCTCCTCTAGGCGCTGGGCGACGGCGTCCACATCGGCCGGGCTCGTCGACGGGTTATTTAGGTACCGCCGAAGGATCTCGCGCATGCCTTGTCCCTCGATGGCTCCGAAAGCGGGTGGCTGCTGGTCAGATAGGTCGAATACGACGGGGTTATTTGCGAGCGCAGCCGCCGCGCGCTGGCTGGTGGTGTCTTTGTAGGCGCGCGGGTCGACGTTGCTGTTCGGGGAGACAAACCCGCCGGAGCGCGCCCAGGGCTCTGCTGCTTCTGGCGTGGCCAGGAAGCGGATCAGCTGCTTGGCGGCTTTGTTGTCGGTGAACAAGACGGCGATGTCGCCCCCGGCGACCACTGGGCGGGCGGGCGCTTTGGGTTGTCCCTGTAGCGCCGGCTTCGAGTCAGTAATGGCGGGAAAGTCGAAGGACTCGGCGTCGCCATCGCCAACCTTGGCCTTGTCGATGTTGGCGATCGCGCTGGCGACGAAGTCGCCCTCGTAGACCATGGCCGCCCGGGGCGGGTCGGCGAACACTTGGCGCACTGAATCCTCGAAGTCCGTCTTCGCGGGTTCGCCGGCGAGCCAGTCGGGCCTGCCGAAGATCTCCGAGAGCCGTCTGAGCGCGCGCTTCACGGTCAGATCGGTCCACGGGAGCTGGCCCTTGGAAAGCTTCACGTAGTTCTGGGGACCCGCGGTCCGGAGATACACGTTCTCGAACCAGTCGGTAAGCGTCCAGCCGTCGGCGCCGGCGACCGAGAACGGCGCAACGCCCGAGGCCGAGAGGCGAGCGGCCACCCGCTTGAGCTCCGTCCAGGTCCTCGGCGGCTTGACGCCAGCCTTCTTGAACGCATCGGGCCGGTACCAGATGCTGGACTTGTTGGCCGCCTTGAACCAGACCCCGTACAGCTCGCCGCGAGCTCGTCCCAGCTGATACCAGGATCGCGAGTAATTCCTTCTTACCAGCTCGCCCGCGACATCCTCGATGGGCTTGATCCGCCGGCGTCTGGCTAGGTCCGCTAGCAGGCTTGGCTGGGGCAGCAGAGCGACGTCGGGGGGGCACCCCTGCTGGAGGCGAGAGTTGAGCGTGGAGGCGATGTTGTGGGTCGCATGGGCAAAGGTGACTTCGACCCCGCTCTTGGTCTCGAACCGCGCGAGTACCTTGGCGAAGTTCTCTGCCTCCCTGCCGTCCCACACGCCGGCCACGACGATCCGCTGGCTAGCTGTTTGGCTTCTGCGTCCGTCGTCGCTTCCGCATTCCGCCGTGAAGGGAGTGACGGGGACCCGCGGTGCATCAGGACCCGATGCCAGCATGACCCCCCCCAGGGCTATCGCCGCCGCGACAGGCCCGAATCGCAAGAGGACACTGCGGTGGGGGCGACGGACTTCGACAACGAACCGGCGCGCCAGCTTGTGGGGCGGCCCGAGGTCGTCGGTGGCGCGCCGTTCGGCCTCCTCCGGGGTTAGTCCGGCTTTTCGGTAGTCGTCTGCCGCATCCTCGAGGTGCGCTTGGATGTCCTCCAGGAATCGCCGCCGGCAGGCTGGATAGGCCCAGAGGCTAAAAACCTTGAGCAGCCTGTCGAGCTTGCCCAGGTATTGCGCGATGGGGCTCAGATCGCTCCTTCAAGCACAGCGCTCATTCCGCGGGCGAAGTGGCGCCAGTTGTCAGCGTGCTCTCCCAGAGCCGCTTTTCCCTGGGCGGTGAGGCTGTAGACCCGCCGCTTGCGCCCACCAACTTCAACTTGCCGGCTCTCGAGCTGGCCTTGCCTCTCTAGACGGTAGAGGGCCGGGTAGACCGTGCCCTCGGCGAGATCGAAGGCACCCTCGCTGCGCTCGCGCAGCTCCTTGATGACGGCGTAGCCGTGGCGCGACTCCTGTTCCAGGACGGCCATCAGCAGCAGTTCGAGGCTTCCCTTGAGTAGCTGAGAGGTCATCACTAGGTATGCGAAGCTATGCTAGGTTATACAAAGCTAGCGACGGGCAAGCTCTGCTGTCACAAGCTCGACTCTACCAACCAACCAATCGGAAGGCGAGTCCCGCCACAGGGGCTTGCAGAGGAGGTCTCAGATGACGGACGCACTGCGGCAACCGTGGTTGCCCACCACCTCGACAAGCAAGCGCCACCTGGGTGCGCGGGAGATTCCCGCCAGGCTTCTGAACGCTCCCGACGCCGAGGACGGTGTCGGGACCGGGGCCAACGGGGCTACCCAAGCACAGGAGAAGCAGTCCATGCGTTCCGTACGAGGACTGCTTGTGGCGTTCGCCGCGAGTATCCGGACAACCTCGCCGCCCGGCCAGAGGAAGGGAGTTTCGATGTTTAGGCCAACTCAGAGTGGTAGGGCAGCCCTCTCGGCTGCTCTGCTCGCAGCGGCGCTGCTGGGCATCACGGCTCGTACCGTTGCTGCTCACCCAGGTCCGCTGCCTGACTGCAGGGTCTACGCCGACGTGTTCAAGCAGGACTCGTACGCCAAGGGCAGCGGCCTGACCGATTGCAAGAAGCGGTATCCGTTCATCTCGGTGGACACCACCCTGTCGCGTGACCGCTGGTATGGGAGGCAGTACCTCGACACCGACCATTCAGAGGGACGCAACGTGGCGCAGATGCTCAGCGTGTCACGCTGGAACTGCGCTCGCGCCGGGCGCTACACGTACTACGTGTCCGCCAGGTCAAAGGTCGTCAACGTACCCGGCGACAATCACTACGGTGGCCGTAGCGCCTCAGAGCGATTCAGTTGCTGATGAAGCCGCGACGAGCATTGACGGGCGCGCGCCGAGAGGGCCGGGGCGCGCGCCCGTTCAGGACGAGCGTGGGCGGAGGTCGCCGGGCCGCCGTCGTTTCGGCGCTCGCGACGCTGCTGATCTCGGTTGCGTCTGGGTGTGGTTCGGGCGACGTGACCCCCGACGTGGATCCGCGCGGAGTGTGGGTGTCGTTCGACGAACGCTACGCGCATCCCCGAGTCGCGTACGTCAAGGCCGCGCACACGGACATCTACGTCCGGCTCGCCTCCGGAGATCGACTAGCGGCGTGGTATTCGGCAACCACGCGCCATAACGACGGTACGCTTCTGAGCGAAAGTCGTTGGTCGCGTCGGCGCCCGGACATCTTCGTATCGCGTGATTGGCAGGCATGCAGCGAGTTCCGAGGCAAGCCGCCCGAGCCGCGCCTGAGGACGTTCGGCGATCTGCTCGAGGATCTCGTGGGTCCTCCGGATCCGCCGCCCGGAGCGCGTTTCGTGAGAGCAAGACCGATCACGTGGGAGCTGGTTCGCGGCCTTCAACGGCTGCGCATCGAGCAGCGGGCTTCGGGGCAGCAGAACCGCGTGGTGCGCGTCGGACCGGCGCGCGGGCCCTTCACGAGCACCATCAGCAACGTTCGCATCCAGCCCTGGGGCGCATTGCCGATCGCGCGCGAGGACTGGTCGGCCTGTGCGAGCCGGCCCAGCGCGGAGCCCGACGCGACGCGCCGGCGTTGACTCGCTTGATCACGCACTGCGTCGGCATCGCGAAGTTGCAGCTGGGCACGTCGCGCCGGCCGGCCGCCAGCCGGCGTGTCGATCGTGCTCGTGCCGGAGCGGATCGTCCAGCGGTCCACCGAGTTGGGCTGCCGTTAAGGAACGCGGCACCAACCGACATGTAGCCGTCAGCTGGTTTGGCGCTGCAGGTGGCGATAGATCGTGGGCCGCGTGACGCCGAACTCGTCGGCGATCTGTTGCACGGTGTGCGCGCGGTGCCCGTCGGGCCCGAGCTCGTCGTACATCTCCTGCGCGAGCTTCGCCTGGCACGCGGTGAGCTTGGGCTTCTGGCCGCCTGTGCGCCCGCGCGCGCGAGCGGCGTCCAGGCCATCGCGGGTGCGTTCTGACATCAGGGCGTGCTCGAACTCCGCGATCGCGCCGAGGATCTGAAAGAACATCCGGCCGACCGCCGTCGACGTGTCGATGCCCTGGTCGAGCACGACGAGGTCGACCTGCTTGGCCTGCAGCTGCTTGGACAGCGCCATCAGGTGCTCGAGCGAGCGCCCGAGGCGGTCGAGCTTCGTGACGACGAGCTGGTCGCCCTTGCGCGAGATCCGCAGGGCCTCGTCGAGCTTGGGCCGGCTGGCGAGCTTGCCGCTGGCCTTGTCGACGAAGACCTCGTCGCAGCCGGCCGCGTCGAGCGCGTCGCCGGGGAGACTGTCTAGTTGGGCGAAAGCGGCGGACTGCGTTAGTCGAAGTTCGCTGAGTATTTCGCGACGCGGTGCTCGTGCGCGCGGCGGTACGGTTCTGCGTGATGGACGGAGATCGGGAGCGTCTTGATCCGCGTAGTGATCCTGCGGTGCGGTTCGCTGTGCTCGGGATCGTCGACGAGGAGCTTGATCAGAGCGCGCCGGAGCTCGCGGAGGAGCTTCGGGAGCGCGCCGATCATCCCGACGACTTCGGCGTGCCCGTGATCGCGCCGATCCGTGATGGGTGGGTGATCGATTGGCGTGATGTCGCGCGGTGGCTGCTTGAGGATCTTGAGCGTGAGGATCCGCCCCGAGTCGAGCGGGTGTCTGCTCCGGAGCGCGATCTGCGGTTCGGGCAACGGGCGTGGCCGGCATCGGCACGGCGCTTTCAGCTGACGCGGGCTGGTGAGCGCGAACTCGCACGCCTGCGCGGCTATCCCGAGGATGACGAGGACGAAGGCGAGGAGGACGAGGACGAAGGTGAGGAGGACGCCGTCGGTTGAGGTCAGGCGGCGTGGCTTGCGCGCAGCGGCCGTAGCTGTCCGGCGGGCCGGGTCGTGTCGAACGTGATCGCGCCGAGCGCGTTGATGTGCTCAGACAGCGCTGGCGTGAGGCCGGCGCGCTCGTCGCCGTCGGGCTCGGCCGGGGAGTGAGGCGGGCTGGGATAGGTGCCGAGTCGACAACACGGTGGATTGAGGCTAACGCTTGACGATCCTGAAGAGGATTGTCTGTGCCCTGGAGGTGTTCTGCGCGGCGTCGGTGGCAGTCAGCGTGGCCTGGTAGCTGCCGGGTGTAAGCGCCGTTGATCCGATGCGTCCGGTGAACGCCACGCTGTTGGCGCCCTGATTGCTTGTGCGGGTCAGCGTCCCCCTCGTGGTGAGGCGGGTGCACTTCCTCGCGTGGCGCAGCTTGCGCGTTGGGGCGACGCACTTCTTGTCCTTGCGTCGGCCCGCGCGGCGCTGGGCGATGACGATCTTTACCGCCGCCGCCTCAGAGAGCGTGTAGTTAAACCTGGCAGCCTTCGGCGGTGACCCGCCGCCCACCACGAAGAGGTTGCGGGTCAGCCGGTAGCCCGAGACCCCCGGAGCGAGAGCGTAGGTGATCGGGACCACCACCCCCACCTCGCTGGAGGCCTTGTCCCCGACGGCCAGGCAGCTGGTGGCGCTCGAACACGCCACCTCTGAGAGGAAGTCGGTCCCAGCGGCGGTCGTGGTGGCGCGCGGGGTGCCGTTAGTGATCGTCACCACCACCCCCCTAGGGGTTGGCTCGTTGACCCCGTTTTGCCCGACGGCCAGGCAGCTGGTGGCACTCGAACACGCCACCCCAAAGAGGAAGTCGGTCCCAGTAACGGTCGTGGCGGTGCCCGCGATGCCGTTGGTGACCGGCACCACCACCCCCACCTGTTCGTCGCTGAAGGCGTCCCCGACGGCCAGGCAGCTGGTGGCGCTCGAACACGCCACCCCGAAGAGGGAGTCGGTCCCAGTAACGGGCGTGGCGGCGCCCGGGATGCCGTTGGTGACCGGCACCACCACCCCGACGCCGGCGTCGCTGAAGGCGTCCCCGACGGCCAGGCAGCTGGTGGCGCTCGAACACGCCACCCCGCCGAGGACGTCGGTCCCAGTAACGGGCGTGGCGGTGCCCGCGATGCCGTTGGTGACCGGCACCACCACCCCGACGCCGGTGGAGGCATTGACCCCGACGGCCAGGCAGCTGGTGGCGCTCGAACACGCCACCCCTAAGAGGAAGTCGGTCCCAGTAACGGGCGTGGCGGCGCCCGCGATGCCGTTGGTGACCGGCACCACCACCCCGACGCCGGCGTCGCTGGGACCTTTGTGCCCGACGGCCACGCAGCTGGTGGCGCTCGAACACGCCACCCCGCCGAGAAGGACGTCGGTCCCAGTAACGGGCGTGGCGGCGCCCGGGATGCCGTTGGTGATCGACACCACCACCCCCACGTTGGCGTCGCCGCGACGTTTGTACCCGACGGCCAGGCAGCTGGTGGCGCTCGAACACGCCACCCCGAGAAGGGAGAAGGTCCCCGAGACGGGCGTGGCGGCGCCCGGGGTGCCGACCGTCGTGCCGGCCAACGCGGGGGCGGCAAACAGGCCAACCAAGGAGACCAAGGCGAGCAGCAACCCAGTCGCGCGCGCCCAGCCCACCACCCGGCCGGTCACACCCGATCCCCGAAACCAACACGGCCCGACCCCATCGACAGCTGCCTCACATCCACCCATCCATTCCGCCCTGTTACCCAGCCCGACCACCGTAGAGCGTTTTGAGGTCGACGTGCTCGGTGGGTGAGGCAGCTGCGTCCAGGCATGCGAGCAGGCGTCCTCGGCGATCGCGTCGCTTTGCTTCCACGTGCGCGGACGACGCGGTGTAGCTGCGTGCGGTGGGTGGCGTACAGCGCGGCGATCTGCTCAAGGCGCTGGGTGCTGGGGTCATCGCTTGCTCCTCGTGGTTGGCGAGGGGGGCGAGTTGGTGCTGGTAAGCGCTCCCCCCGTCAGCCACCTCAGCCCCGGCCACTACGAACCGATCAACCCCAACGGCACGCTCAACTTCGACGTCGCCGACATGCTCAAGCGTCCGCGACGCCCCCGCCGCCTCTAATGCGCGTTAGCGGTAGCCTCGCCCGCCGTTTTGGCGCCGCTACTCAGGAGACCCCTGTAGCCGCGGGTGGTTTCCAGGCGGGCGTGGCCGAGGAGCTCGGCGACGATGACGAGGTCGGTCCCGCCGCGGACGAGCGTGGTCGCGAACGTGTGCCGCAGGACGTGGGTGGTCGCGTCGCCGTCGAGGCCCGCGGCAGCGGCCAGGCCCGTGATCACGTCGTGGGCGCCCTTGGCGCTCAGGCGTTGCCCGCGCTGGTTGAGAAAGAGGGCCGGAGTGATCTGAGCACCGGGCCATCCCGGGCGTTCGTCGAGCCAGCCGGCGAGCGCGCTACGTAGCTGCGGATGGATCGGGATGTCGCGGACTCGTTCGCCTTTGCCGTAGATCCGCAGGGTTCCCTTGCGGGCGGAGCTCAGCCGGCCAGCGCACCGCGTGCCTGCGTCCACGCCACGATCCGCCGGAACCGATCCGGGGTGAGCTGGTGCTCGCCTTCGGCTCTGAGGTGCTCGAGAGCGCCGGGGGCGCCGAGCGCCTCGTAGGCGGAACGGGCAGAGTGCTCGATGACGTCAGCGTCCTGGGAGTAAGGGTCGCGGGTTGCCGATGCCAGCAGCAGCGGCCGCGGCGCCATGCAACGGACGAGGTCGTCGAGGTCAAATCGCTGCGCAAAGCCGGGAATCACTTCAGCCAGCTCGATGCCGGTTCCGGCGGTCATCTTCGTCCGGTAAGTGCAGGCCGAACCGCTGGCACAGGCGAAGCTCACCCGCTCGTCGAGCGGGGCGTGAAAGAGCACCGTGTTGCCCCCGTAGGAATGGCCGACCATGCCGATCCGATCTGTGCGCACGGCGCGGAGAGCGGCGAGGACGGAGATCGCGAGCGCCGAGTCAGCAAGCACCTTGCGCGCCAGCGAGTCGCCGATGACGAGGCGGTAGGCGAACTCGTTGTAATGCTGTAGCCAATCGTAGGCCGTATCGGGCTCGCGGCCTGTCCGCTGGTGGCGGCGATCCTCAAAGCAGATCGAGTCGGGCGCGAGTACCGCGACGCCGCGACTTGCCAAGGCGGGCCCGAACGCCTGGAGCTCGTCGCCCGCGAGACCCGCCGGCTCGCTCTTGCCCAGGTGGCGCTCGCTGTTGTGCTGATGATGGACCACCACAGCCGGAAAGGCGCCCTCGCCATTGGGCATGAGGAGGTAGGCGGGGATCGTGTCGCCGTCGCCGCTCGGATAAGTGACAAGCGTGCGCAAGTAGCCGCGCCTTGGCTCGCTCTCAAGCGTCTCAATCGGTGCCGAGGCTGGCACCTCAAAGCCCAGGAAGGCCGCCATTTCGCGTCGAACACGCTCGATCCTCGGGTCAGCGGTCACCCTGGCCTTAGGTTCGCATGCTGGATCACTGCTGCCACCTGCGTAGTTGACGCGGCACAGACCTCGGCTCCGACATGCGAACTCTACCGCCTCGCCGACAAGCGCCAAGTCGAACAAGAACTCGCTCCGTCGCTGCCAACCGAGGTCGCTCAGGTGATCAACCGATGCGTCCTCGCAAAGCAACAGGCAGTAGCCCGTCGCAGTTGAGCATGTGCTGCACGCAGTCATATGCGGGATCGCCGAGGTAGGGCTTGGGGTCAATGACGAGCCACGGCTCGCGTCGGGATGCGAGCGCGTTGCCGGCATGCAGGTCGGTCGCCAGCAACGTCGTCGTGCGCGCGGTGGCCGGCAGGCTGCGTAACAGCTCGATACCGGCGCTCGTCAATCCTGGGTCCAGGGGTGCCGACACCGTCCTGAGCCGCTGCTCGAACGCTGTCGCCCACGCGTCGCACATGACCTGCAGCGACCGAAACGGGCGTGCGGTGGATTGCACACTCCAGAGTCGCTGCAGCAAGCCGGCAATAACGACGTCCTGCTCGGGCTCTGGCACGCTTGAGCCGAGCGTGGTGCCGGGCTCGCAGCGCTCAAGCAGCAACGCGCTGGTAACCAAGCACGCGACCGATCTAGTCCTTGTGGGCAATCAGTAGGTAGAAGTCAAGCTGTTCGCGAAACGTCCCATCGGGGCTTGTCTCGTCAAGCTCTCGGCGCAGATCGCGTTCGAACGCTTCCTGGTTGTCGCCGAGGACACGCGGACCTGCGAACGACGTCGAATACAGGTAACCGACGATCTCGTCTGCCGTCCACTCGTGCTCGGTCGGGTAGTCGCGGTTCTCAAGACGAAACCCGGCCGGGGCAAGGTAGTCGCCATGGCGCTTGGTGACGGTGTAAGTTGCGCTCCCCGCGCGGCGCGGCTCTCCGAGATGCTTGCGGAGGCACCGGACGGCGACCGAATGCCACTCAGCATTCTCGTCCCATACGCTGCTCCCGCCACCCACGAGCACGAGCGGCGCACCACGCCGCAGTCCCGTGTGGGCGCGTTGCGATAGTAGCTCGCGATCCATCCAGTGGAACGACGAGCCGGCCGTGATGACATCGCAGCTCTCCGGCTCGATCGGGAACTCCTCCGCGCGGCCGACCTTCCAGTCGACGTTGGTCACGCCGCTCTCCGCGGCGCGTCGCCGCGCTACCACAATCATCTCTGGGTCGATGTCGATCGCTCTCACGCGTTTGAATGACGGGCTTAGCGGAAGTGCGAGCTCCCCGGTGCCGCACCCCCAGTCCACGAGGTAGTCGGCTTGGACACCCTCGACCAGCTCGCGGATGTCCTGCAACAGGCGCTCGGGATACCGCGGTCGATACCGCGCGTAGTAGTCCGCTGTCCCAGAAAATAGATCGCTATTCATCTCACATCCTGTTTACGTCGTCGGGTCGGTCGAACTGTCGCCGCATCTCGGCGACGCCCGTGTCGACGAGCTCGCCTGCGGGATCCTCGCCACGACTTCGCACTTCATCCTTGCTGGCGAAGAGCGCGTGATCCACCTGGCTGACGAGTCGACGTACGCCGCCCGCGGCTCACTGAGCTCGCTGAGATCACGCCCGTCGACGCCACGGCGAAGCTGCACGTCCGGGGCGTCGACTCGGCCAGAAGGTCACGCAGACGCGCCACAGCTCGAATGAACTCCGCATACGACCCGCCCGCTGCGGCCACGATGACCTCGTCGCCCCCGAACGTTGCGCCGACGAGAACCTCCAGCGAGGCGTCCCGACCCCGCCACTCGGCGTCAGTGGCGGCAAACACTGAGGGCGTATCTCGGAAGGTGTTATGTAGCCGGGCTCGAATCTCCTGTTCGGCCGGCCGTCTGACCAAGGCGACCAGGAGGTTGAGATGGGTCTCGTTTGACCGCGACGATGGGTGGCGGATCTCTGACTGGCTGTGGGAGCGCATCGAGCCGTTGCTGCCGGCGCCGCCGGAGCATCCGTTGGGCTGTCATCGCCCGCGCGTGGCGAATCGCGCGGCGATGAACGCGATCTGGTCTTGCGGACCGGGATGCAGTGGAACGCTCTAAACGCGACCGGCGTCTGTCATTCCAGTTCGGCGCATCGGCGCTTTCAGGAGTGGACGCGCGCCGGCGTCTTTCATGAGATCTGGCGTCAGGGGCTGCTGGCCTATGACGAGCAGGTGGGTATCGA
>JAABUS010005891.1_pt1 | contig 15541 bp, 10 predicted proteins | sample 5560161 | NCBI WGS metagenome assembly JAABUS01 (sample SAMN10711885, study PRJNA513376) | rock metagenome | isolation source: Antarctica rocks | place: Antarctica: Victoria Land, Trio Nunatak nord | collected 2016-01-04
GCTCCGTGCGCCGCAGCGACCCTCCCGACCTTCATCCATACCTCTCTCCGTGACTCTCGACATGCAGACCTCCTAGGTCTTATCGAGTGTCCGGTCAGAACCGGGTGCGGGGCAGGGGCGACCAGGCTCGGGCGTCTACTGAGGAGGGCGACGTGCTCCTGTCCATTACCGCCGATCTGGGAACTGTCGGTCTAGTCACTCGTGGCTTTGCGGGCGCGGTGGTCAGTCAGCACGTTGCCCTCGTGCGACCCGACCCCACACTTGTCGACTGCCGTTGGCTCGCCCTCATGCTCAAGAGTCCACAGGTGGAGGCGGAAACCCGGGCCGGTGGCTACGGCGGAACCAAGCAGGGGCTCGGACTCACGGAGGTGGGCCGTCTAGAAATTCCACTCCCTCAGCTGACTGACCAAAGGGAGATGCTCGATGCGCTTGTTCCGACTGAGCGTGCGGCAAGCTCAGTCCTCGCCGCGTCTGTTGGCCTCCGAGCAACCCTTGCCGAGTACCGCGACGCGCTCATCACCGAGGCTGTCAAGGGGCAGCTCGATATCACTCGCCCGACGGACCGCCAGCTCGATGAGTCGGCCCACGCGGCGATGGAGGGAGAGCAGGCGGAGGTCCTCAGCTCGTGAGCCCGACCGTCCTGACCGCAGGCGTCCAGGTTCCCTCGGACCCGGACGCCCCGATCCGCTTCGACTTTGAGCTGCACGCCCTCCGGATCGGACTCGTCGGCCGCGAGCACGTGAACCGCCTGGGCGACGACTGGCGCCAGCCGGGCATCTACGTGCTGCTCGGCGCGGTTGGCGCTACAGGCCAGACCGAGGTCTACGTCGGTAAGGCCGTCGACCTCCGGCAGCGTCTGCTCGAGCACAGGCGCAACCCCAGGCTGCACTGGTGGCGCGCGATGGCTGTGGTCCGCGACACGACGAGCGGCTTCAACTCGGCTCAGATCGGCTACCTGGAAGGACGGCTAGCGCAGGAGCTTCGAGGTCGCCCGGCGGTCGACGTCCGCGAAGGGCAGATGACAGTCGACCTGACGCTCCCGGCATACGCTCGCGCGCCGCTCGAGGACTTCGTGTCGACGGTCTTCGAGGCGCTCCGGATAACCGGCCTCGACCTGCGCTCTGAAGCCGATGAAGGTCCGGTCAGCGAGGAGACCACAACCGGGTCGGGCATGAACATCGTTCGCCAGACGATTCCCGGGACCGTCGCCGATCTGCTCGCGGCCGGCCTGATCGGGGCGGGCACGAAGCTCTACGCCAACCGCGGCGAGCGGTCCGCTGAGGCCGAAGTCACGAGCTCCGGTGACCTGGTGGTCGACGGGGTCTCATACCACTCCCCGAGCACGGCCGGCAAGAAGGGACTCGGAGTCCCGTCCACGAACGGCTGGACCACATGGACCACATCCGAGGGCACCTCGCTCTCGGAGCTGCGCGACCGGCTCAACGCGGACGACGAATGACCACCCTCGATCACACCGAATCGGCCTTCGAGCGCCTGATCGTCGCGGAGCTAGCGGGGCCCGGCGGCTGGGACGAGGGCGATCCGCGCGGGTATGACTCCCAGGCCGGCCTCTACCCCGAGGATGCGGTCGGCTTCATCGTTGATACCCAGTCGAAGAAGTGGGACAAGCTCGTCGCGCTCGCTGGCGGGGACGCCGCCGCGCGGACGAGCCTGCTCAAGCGGCTGGCGTCCCAGCTCGACAAGCTCGGGACTGTTGAGGTGCTGCGGCGCGGGTTCTCTGAGCGGGGGATCGCGTTCTCGCTGGGCCAGCTCAAGCCCGCGCACTCGCTCGATGAGGCCACCGAGGTCGCCTACAACGCGAACCGCCTGCGCGTGGTCCGCCAGGTGCGGTTCGACCCCAAGGGCGGCGACTCCGTCGACCTCGTGCTGTTCGTGAACGGCGTGCCGACGGCGACGGCGGAGCTGAAGAACCGCTGGACGGACCAGAACGTGGAGCATGCGATCGAGCAGTACCGCAACGACCGTGATCCGCGGATTGTGCTGTTCGCCCGCCGCGCGTTCGTCCATTTCGCAATCGACGCCGAGTTGGCGTACATGACGACGCGGCTCGAGGGCGAGCGAACGCTGTTCCTGCCGTTCAACCAGGGGTCGGGCGGCGCGGGGCGGCCGGGCGGGAAGGGCAATCCTGGCGCGGAGGATGGTCACGCGACGTCGCACGTGTGGCGGGAGGTGTGGGATCGCGATCGCTGGATCGAGTTGATCCAGAAGTTCGTGCACGTCGAGCCGGCGGCGAAGCAGGGAGGGCCCTCCACAATCGTGTTTCCGCGCTACCACCAGTGGCATGTTGTGGTCGAGTGCCAGGCGCATGCGCGGGTGCATGGTGCGGGCCACAGCTACCTGATCCAGCACTCGGCCGGGTCGGGCAAGACGAAGGAGATCGCCTGGCTCGCGCACGAGCTCTCCTCGCTGCACGACGACGGGGACGTGAAGGTCTTCGACAAAGTCGTCGTGATCACCGACCGCCGCGTGCTCGACGCGCAGCTGCGTCGGCAGATCGAGCAGTTCGAGCAGGTCGCGGGCGTTGTGCGGTCGGTGACCGACAGCTCCTCGCAGCTGCGCGAGGCACTGCTCGCCGATCAGGCGAAGGTCGTGGTGACGACGCTGCAGAAGTTCCCCTACGTGCTCCAGGCGCTCGACGAGGCCGGCGAAGGTGCGGGGCTCAAGGCGCGCCGCTACGCGATCGTCGTGGACGAGGCGCACTCGTCCCAGACCGGCGAGTCGGCGTCGGACCTCAAGGCGGTGCTCGGGTCGGTCAAGCCCGAGGAGCTCGATCTCGAGGAGGACGATGGCACCCCGGCGGTGCTGCTTGCGCGTCTCGCCGCGCGGGGCCGCCAGCCGAACCTCTCGTTCTTCGCGTTCACGGCCACACCGAAGGGCAAGACGCTCGAGCTCTTTGGCCGGCGCGACCCCGGAGGGCAGCTCGCCGCGTTTCACACCTACTCGATGCGACAGGCGATCGAGGAGGGATTCATCGTCGACGTGCTGCGCAACTACACGACGTTCGATCAGCTCGCCCGACTCGAGACCGCGGCTGACGAGCAGCTCGAGGTGCCCAAAGGCAAGGGCACCTCGTTCTTCTCGCAGTTCGTGGACCTGCACCCCTACGTGAAGGCGCAGAAGGCGGCGATCGTGATCGAGCACTTCAAGCGCGTGGTGCGGCCGCTGCTCGGCGGACAGGGCAAGGCAATGGTGGTCTGCGAGAGCCGCGAGGAAGCGGTGCAGTGGAAGCGCGCGCTCGACCAGGAGATCGAGCGACACGGCCACGCCGACGTCAAGACACTCGTCGCGTTCTCTGGGCAGGTGACCGTGCGAAACCACGAAGCCGACAACACCGGCATGGACTACACGGAGCCGGGGATGAACGCGATCGCCGGCAAGCCTCTCCCCGAATCGAAGCTGCCCGAGGAGTTCTCGAAGACCGAGTACGGAATCCTCGTCGTCGCCGAGAAGTACCAGACCGGATTCGACCAGCCAAGTCTCTGCGGCATGTACGTCGACAAGACGCTCACCGGCGTCAACGCCGTGCAGACGCTCTCGCGGCTCAACCGCTCGGCGCCCGGCAAGGACGAGGTGTACGTCCTCGACTTCCGCAACACCGGCGAGCACATCCGCGCCGCGTTCGAGCCCTTCTACGGCCAGACCGAGGCGACGCCGACGGACCCGAACGTCCTCTTCGACGCGGCTGACGCGGTGCGGGCGACACGCGTCATCGACGACGCTGAGCTCGATCGCTTCCGCGAGCAGTGGGCCGCGCTCGCAGAGGTCGACGAGGGCAAGCGTCACGCGATCCTCAGCACCTCCACCCAGGGCGCCTGCGACCGGGCGCTCGGGCTCGAGGCGGACGAGCAGCGCGAGCTACGCGACGCGCTCGAGCGGTTTGTGCGCTTCTACGGGTTCCTCGCCCAGGTGCTCCCGTGGGTGCCGGCCGAGACCGAGGTCCTGTTCCAGTTCTCGAAGGTGCTGCTCAAGCGGCTGCTCGCCGAGAAGCCGAGCGGCGGGATGAACCTGTCAGGAACAGTCCAGCTCACGCACTTCCGCCTCGAGCAGCTCGGCGCGGAGGCGATCGGGCTCAGCGAGGAGGACGCACACCCACTCGCCGCGATCGGGGGTGATGGGACCGGCGGTGGGGCGGGGCCGGGGCAGATTCCGCTCGGAGCGCTCGGCGAGCTCGTCGAGGTCTTCAATGGTCGCTACGGCGAACAGCTCGGCGACGCTGATGCTCTGAGGGTGCTGGAGGAGGTCCGGGAGACGGTCAAGGACGAGCACGCCGGGCTGGGTGCTCAGGCTGGCGCAAACTCCCGCGAGGACTTCGTCCGCCACCGTGACGACCTACTCATCGGCGCCGCCCTTTCGGTCAGCGGCGACCGCGACCAGCAGGCGGTGCTGCTGAAGGCCATGCTCGACGACGACGACTTCCGGGCGCGCGCGGGCGAGCTCATCATGGGGTCGATCTGGGACGGGTACCGCGGTCAAGACGCAAGGTAGGGCTCTCGGGGGAGGCGGCGAGCCGGGGCCGGTCTCACGGCATGACAGTCATCGTGGGACGATGGCTCAAATGGACGAATCCCTCTTTCGCCGTCTGGAGAGCTTTGTATCACAAGGTCGCGTGATCCTTTTCACGGGCGCCGGGTTTTCGCTCGACGCGCAGAACCGAAAAGGGCAGGCGCTCCCGACCGTTAGCGCCCTCATCGAGGAACTGTGGGATATCGCCTTCCCCGGCGAAACCAATGACGGCGCTGGCCTTCAGAACGTGTTCGAAGCTGCCGCGATGCAAGCCCGGGGACGCACGATCGAGCTCTTGGAGGAGCGGCTCAGCGTTGATCCGGCACAGGTGCCGGATCACTACCGACGCTGGTTCTCAATGCCCTGGAAGTGCATCTACACCTTGAACATCGATGACCTAGCGGACGTCGCCAATAGAGTCTTCACGCTGCCCCGCGCCCTACTGCCCGTTTCGGCTCTCAACGATCCGGTTACGTACAGCTCGGGCGATCTTCCGGTCGTCCACCTAAACGGTCGGATTGCCGACCTGCCTGATGTCACTTTCAGCGGGCGGCAGTACGCAGAACGGCTGGCCCAGCCGGATCTCTGGTACGCCAATCTTGCCCGTGAGCTTGTAAGTCAGCCGTTCGTGTTCGTGGGAACGACGCTAGACGAGCCTCCCCTATGGCAGTACGTCGAGGCCCGCGGCATGAAAGATCCGGGCGGTCGTGAGCTTCGGCCGGGCAGCATTCTAGTAACGCGGAGCCTAGACCGGGCTCGAGAAGTCTCGTTGCGCCGCTACCAAGTGGACTACGTACCCGGCACGGCAGAATCGTTTGAGCGCGACGTGCTCAAAAGCCTGGACGATGCAGCTGCCCAAGGTCTTCAGGTGCTGGGTCGCAGTGAAACGAGCGATGGCGATCTGCTCGAGAGGCTCGAGGACCGAGTCTCCGACTCTCAGGACGATGAGCGTGAGTTCCTGAGAGGGCGGGAACCACGCTGGTCGGATCTGACGGATGGCTATGCAGTCGAAAGGGAGGTCGACCGCGAACTCATCCTCGCAACGCAAGAAACTGAGCCCAAACTCGTCGTGGTGACGGGCACGGCAGCATCCGGCAAAAGCACGAGTGCTATGCGGCTTGTCCTGGAGTTGCGCGCAGACGGCGCGGAGGTCTCCCTGCTGAACCATGAAGCGGACTCGAGAGCGTTTCGGATTCGCAAGTCCATTGGACCCTCGCCCGCCAAGGTGCTGTTCATTGACGATCTCGATCGCCTAGGGCATTCAGCAGTCCCGATCCTCGAAGACGTGCGCGATGTCCGCCCAGACCTGATGGTCGTTGCGGCCGTTCGTAGCTCGCGGTACGAAGGTCTTGGTGTTTCCGAACACGTCGCGGCCCGACCAGATGCCCACGAAGCAGTTGCGCCACCCCTTGATGACGAGGACATTGACGCCCTTTTGGACGCGCTCACGGAAGCCAGCCGTCTCGGTTCGTTGCAGGGTAAGTCACGCGTCGAGCAACGGACGGTGATGACGAACAAATGCGGGCGCCAGCTACTGGTCGCCATGATCGAGGCGACCTCTGGGCAGCGATTCGAGGCGAAGATCGAGAGCGAGTGTCGTGAACTAAGCCCAGACGCAGCCGTCGTCTATTGCGTCGTGGCCCTCGCGATGAACTTTCGAATAGGACTCAGCGACCCTGAGTTGCTCGCGGCTCGGGGTGGTGAGCCCGCGACCACCATCCGCACGATCGATGATCTGCTCCGGACTCACCTCTTAGTTCGGGACGGCCGAGGGCGCCTCGCGCTGCGCCACCGACTCGTCTCGGAACGTGCCGTCGACTTCTTTCGGGCGAGCCGCTTGGTTGAGACACCGCTTCGCGGGCTCGTCTTCGCTCTTGCTGCCACGGCCCGGCCGGGAGAGCTCAGGGCATCTAGCCAGGGTCGCGGTCTCATCCGTTTGATGAATCACAAGCTTCTCATTGGATTTCTTCGTACTGCCAACGAGCACGCCCCTGATGTCGTGGGCATCCGAGGCGTGTACGAGGAGCTCGAGCCGCTGCTCAACGCAGACCACCATTTCTGGCTTCAGCGGGGGAGCTTTGAAACCGAAGAGGGAGACCTTGACCTAGCGAAGAACTTCATCGAGCAGGCACGTGGACTAGCTCCAGACGATCCTTACGTAAGGACACAGTGGGCATACATGACCTTGAAGCGTGCTTCTCGCCTCCCAACCGATGCGGCCTCGGCAACCCAGGTTGAGGCTGCGTTCGCGGAGTTAGACGAAGTCATCGCCAGCCGAGGCCAGAGGGACAGCTACCCATTTCACATCTATGGAAGCCAAGGTCTTTCCTGGAGCAAGAGGGCAGGTTTGCCTCGTGAAGCGAGGGAAACCCTGCTTCGAGCTTTGCGCCGGGTCGTCGACGAAGGCATCGAACTGCACGGTGACAATCGCGAGTTGAAACAGCTGGCGAAGGATCTGCAGACGGCGTATCTCAAACTCGCGCTGGAGTAGTCCGTCAGGCCGCGACCCGGCCGCATCGTCGAGCGGATCTGGGTACGCGGACTAGCTTCTACTGCCTGGCCAGTCGCCGGGCGCCACGGATTGTCTCGTCTGGACGCAGCCGCTGACCGCGCGCGAACTCACTGAACACATGCGCGTAGGTGTTTAGCGTCAAATTCGGGGAGTGCCCCAGCTCGGTTGCGAGTTCCACCGCCGTGTACCCCGCCTGGACCATCAGGCTCGCGTAGGAGTGGCGCAGGTCGTACGGTCGCGTGACCGGCAGGCCGGCGCGATCGACGGCTGGGTCGAAGCGGCGGCGGCGCCAGTTGCGGTAGTCGGTCGCCGTCCACCAGCCGCCGTCCGAGCGTGGCGCGATCGGCGCCTCGTCGGACGGCGGGCTTGATGCAGCTCTCCAGGCAGCGAGGTCGTCCGCGAGTGGGGCGAGTAGGGGCACGGTTCGGATCACGCCCGTCTTGGTGACCTTCGTTCCGCCCTCGCCGTCGGCGCTCTGCTCGATGAGCAGCGTGCGCTCGCCTACGTGGCGCCATGCCAGCGCGGTCGCCTCGGACGGGCGCAAGCCCGCGTACGCCATCAGGCTCACGAGCGTTCCGCTCGCCTCGTCGTCGCGCACGAGCATCGCCCGCCTGATGCGCTCGACCGCGGCCGGCGCCAGCGGTCGGATCGCCCGCCGGCGCTTTGGCTGGACCACGCGTACCGGTTGGACGGGGTTGCGGTCGAGCCGGCCCCGCAGCACGGCATGGCGCATGATGCCGCTGAGCACCATCAGGATCCGGTGGGCCATCGGGTCGCCGACGCCGCCGTTGCGCAGCTGGCGCTGGAGCTCGAGGACGCGCGCAGGGTCGATTTCGCGGATCGGTGTCTCGCCCAGGCGCGGGAGCAGGTGGCGGTCGAGCACGTTGGCGTAGCTGAGGACGGTGCTCTGGGCGAGGTTGGGTTCGACGTGATCGGTCCACCAGGGCTCGGTTGCTTCGCGTAGCGACTCGCGGCCGGCGTCGGCGGCCTCGATCTGGCCCTGCCAGCGCAGGTCGTCGAGCTCGCGGTCACGCGCTTCGGCCGTCCGGCGGCTCACGTGGGTCTCGGCTCGCTGAGCGCCACTCGCGTCGCGCCAGGTGACCTGCCAAACGACTCGTCCGCCGGCGCGCTTTCGGCGGTGGACGCTCACTCGAGGATCCCCGAGTCGTAGCTCGTGGTTCTGATCCGGCAACTCATCTGGCTCATCAGGTGAGAGGCGTGAGGGCGCCCGGAGTCACCCCCTCGTCGGACAGGCGGTCGTTGTGCCCGGAGCCGGACAGGGCCTCAGCCCAGCACACCCCCGCCGACGGCCGCAAGGCGCGCGCTTCGCGCCGGCATTCGCCGGTCCCTGACGGGACGCGTCTTGGCGGCCGCGGCGCAGGCGCGCTTACGGGCGGGCCATGTCCAACTCCAGCCACAACGACCCGCCCCGCTCCGAGTCCGGATTTGCCCCTGGGGGCGCGGACCACGACCTCTACGCCGAGCACGCGACGCGGCTCCGCCGCCTCGTCGGGAGCCGGGTGACTACGAGCGACGCCAACGTCGAAGACGCCTGCAGCTTTGCCTGGATTCAGCTCCTCGCCTGTCGGCCGAGCCGCCGGCCGTCGCTCTTCTCCTGGCTGGCCACCGTGGCGATCCGGGAGGCCTGGCGCCTGCACCGGCTCGAGCGCCGCGACGCTCGCGACGGTGACGAGGTGATCCTCGACGGAATGGAGTCGCCGAGCGCGGGCTCCGAGGCCGCGGACAGGATCGCCGTCGACCAGGTGACCGAAGCGCTGCGAACGATCCACCCGCGCAAGCGCCGGATGCTGCTGCTTCACGCTGCGGGGTTCACCTACCAGGAGATCGCCGCCGAGTACGCGATCAGCGTCGAGCGCGCGTGGGCGCTGGTCTACAAGGCCCGGCTCCAGGTAAAGCAGCGGACCGAGGCGGACTGACGGTTGCCTGCCCGGCTTCGCCGGGGGGTGACTCCGGCGGCCTCCCTGCCTCATGCGGGCATGGCCGGAATGTTGACGCTGCGCGGCGAGATCGTCGCGTTCGTGGGGGCGACGCGCTGGTACCTCGTCCCGTGGATCGACCATCTGCCCGATGGCGACCGCGAACGCCGCGGTGTCATAGCCGTCTGTCGAGCACTCGTCCACGACCCAGCCTGCGTCCGCTTCGTCCCGACCAGCAACCCGCCACGACCACCGCAGGCCTGACGCCGACAGCAGCACGGCAGCAGGCTCTCCGTGACCGTAAAGCCCTGACAGACCAGATGCACTGTGTGCCACTGTCACAGTCGCGCGGGACCTCATCGCCGCCTCCGGCTGCGCTCCTCGAGCCAGCGCCCGGTGCGCGCGAGCTCGTCGCTGAAGAGCAGCTCCACGCGCGGGTCCTGGTGCGCGCCGACATCGAGCTGGTCACGCCAGACGCTCAGCGCGGCGAGGCGCTCCCTGGCAGCACGGTCGTCTGCGCCGGCGGCGAGCGCCGCACGGAGGTCCAGCGGGTAGCGCTCGTTGAGCGCCGAGACCGCCGCAGCGCACACGGTCGTGGGCAGCCACGGGACGGGCTGCGCGGCCTCGGCCTGCGCGGGACCGGGCGGCTCATTGCGCACGGGTCCTCGCCTGCGCTTCGGGGGCGGGTCGAGCCGGGCGCCGGCGTCCACGAGGCCGGCGCGAACGAGGCGTGCCGCTGTCGTCGCCTCGGGCTCGCTGCGATGGGTGGCCAGCTCTCGCAGCGCATCACGCTCGCCGCGGCTGAGGCTGACCGCCACCCGCTGCAGCTCCGAAGCCGCCCGGCTCATGGCGTGACGTCCAGCTCGGGAGCAACGGGAATCTCGGGTAGGCGAGCGAGCGCGGGCTCGACGTCCGGCGAGCCGACGGTCATTGCCAGGGGGTGAGCGAGCGATGGGATCTGTGCGGAGTCGACGCGCATCCGCGCGGCGAGGTGGTCGATTCGTTCGGTGTCGCCTTGACCGTCGAGCTCGTCGCGCGCTACGTGCCACTCGACGCCGTGGCGGGCCCGGGACGCCTCGACGTAGGCGCCCTCGCGCGAGGTCTCCCAGCCGCCCGTGACCGCGACTGCGCAATCGACCGTGGCGCCCTGCTGGCGGTAGACGTGGCCCGCGTAGCCCAGGCGCACCGCGTCGGTGTCGTCCGGGCCGACATCGACCTCGCGGGCGCTGCCGTCCAGCCGGACGCGAACCGAGCCGCGGCTCTCGTTGACCGAAACCGCTTCGCCGCGCACACCGTTCTCCACCCGCGCACCCCCGTCGATGGGCATTGAGCGCGACCAGGCGAGCCGGTCACCGGCGCGGATGGCCTGGCCGCTGTCCCGAAGCTCGACGGCTTCGCCTCCGAGCTCGCCGGCCTCCAGTCGCAGCTGCTGCACGCGCAGGTTCAGCGCATCGACCTCCGCGTTGCTGGCGTCGGTCATCAGAGCGACCGCGGCGTGGCCGTGCTCGACCGCTAGGTCCAGGTAGCGGTGCGCGGCGCGATCGACCGCGTGCGCGCGCGAGTCGGAGAAGTGCAGCGCGCCCCGCTCGCGGTAATGGGCCATCGCCAGGGCGGGATCCCCAGCGCGCAACGCACCCCAGGCCGCGCGGTCGCCGGCGTCCTTGGTGCGGTGGACCTCCGTCAGCTCGGCCGCCGGGGCGAGGTGTTGGAGGCGCTCGAACATTCCCCCCGCGCCTACCGACGGAAGCTGGCGCGAGTCACCGAGCAGCACCAGCGACGCGCCGCGCTCCTCGACCGCGTCGACGAGGCGCCCCAGGCGCTCCGTATCGCCCATCCCCGCCTCGTCGACATAGACCGTGGTGGTGGCGTCCACGTCAGCGCGATCGTGCTCGATCGCCGTCACCAGGCCGTCGAGCGTGCGCACCCTGCCGGCGAACACCGGGGCGTCCTCGCCGAGGCGCTGCGCGGTACGCCCGGCGACGGCCACGCCGACCACCGAACGACCGGCGGCCAGCTCGGCGCGGGCCGCCGCGTCGACGACGACGCCCTTGCCCGTCCCTGCCTGGCCGACAAGCACGGCCGCTCGCTCCGGCCCGGTGAGGATCGCCACGGCGGCGCGCTGCTCGGCGCTCAACGGATTGCCGATCCGCTCCTCTACCTGGTCGAGCGCGCCGGCGATCGTGCCGGGGGCGACCTCTCTGCCCGGACTTCGCGCTAGCGAAGCGACCCGGTCCTCGAGCCTCGCCTCCAGCGCACGCATCCGTGCGGTCGTGAACGACCCGTCGGCGAGCTCGAGCACGCGGCCCTGCTCGCGCAGGGTCTCGAGGCCGGCCAGTGCCTGAGCAGGTGAGAGGCCGGTTCCGGCGGCCTGCTCGAGGGCCACGCAGCGCAGCTCGCGCTCGTCGAACATCGCCCTCCTGCGGGTGACGTGCTCGACGACCCGCTCGGCCCAGGCATCCGGACGCGGCCCGGGCGGTGGTCCGCTCGGGGCCTCGGTGATGCCGTGGCTCGCGGCTGTCGTCCGCCACGCGGCGTCGAGCTCCTCGCGCGTGCGCGGGACCTTTGGCTCCCGCGTGCGCAGCGCCAGTGCGCGCAGCTCGCCGCGCTCGGGGTCGCGGCCGTGCTCGGCCCGGAAGCGCTGCGCGGCGCGGTGGACCTCCTCGGTGCGCTTGCTGAACGCGCGGTTCACGTCCTCGCCCACGCCGCGGATGGCGAAGTAGCGGCCGTCCTTGCCCGCGCTCACCGTCTCGTACCCCAGTCGGCGCAGACCGCCGGCCAGCTCGGCGCGGTAGAAGGCGCCGACCTCGCGAGCGGCCGCGAACGCCGGCCGCGAGCGCACCGCGGCCACCGTGCCGTCGGCGCGCTCGACGCTCGCGATCACCACGTGGCTGTGCAGCTGAGGGTCCGGGACCGCCCCCGCCACCCCGCGCGCCGTGGTGTGGCGAAACTCCGCGGCGTGCAGCTCCCGGGCCGGCGCGAGCTCACCGGCGGGCCCGGCCGTGAGCGCCACCCGCCCGCGGAGGTAGCCCAGCGCCCCGGCCACGGCTCGTGAGTGGGCCGCTTCGAGCTCCGCGCGCTCTCGCGGGCCGCCGATCGCCCACACCACGCTCACCGGCTTGGGCGCGGAGAACGTCACGTCGAGACCACCGGCCCGCGTGCCGTCGGCCCCCGCCGGGCGCAGCCACACCGGGTCGCCGGCCGGGCTGGCCGGCGCGCGACCCGCCATCAGCGCGCGCAGGTCGCCCGGGTCCACCTCGCCCGGCTCGATCCCCAGCCGCGCGAGCGCCGCGGCCGAGGCCATCCACCGCCCCGGTGACTCGGCGGGCGCGCCGTCGGCGCCGAGGTAGTAGCCGCCGCGGTCGGGGATGGCGGTGCGCGACTCGAGGTAGTCGGCATAGCCCTGGGCCGAGGCGCCCGCGATGCTCGCCGCGGTCATCATCGCCGGCGCCGGCCGCGCTCCCAGAACGCGGGCAGGTAGGTGACAGCGGGCAGGTCGCGGCCGTGCACGAGCACCGCCTGGCCCTCGCCGAGCTGCATCAGCCGCTGCGCGGAGACCTTGGCGGCCTGTCGCTCGTGGCGCGACCTCGGCCCGTCGGCCCCGAGTGCGCCCGCGCTCCACGAGCTGGCGGTGACGGTCTCCTCATCGAGCAGCTCTCCCAGGTAGTCCCGCGTGCTGGCGTCCTGGATCGGGCCCATGAAGAGCTTGCAGAGCACGTTGCCGAGCACGGCGTCGGCTTCGCGGCCGTAGCGGTGCTCGAGCTGGGCGAGGCTCTGATAGATCAGACACCAGCGCACGCCCCAGCCGGCCGACACCGCAAGGTAGGCCGGCAGCCTACCCAGCGGCGCGAGGTGCGCGGCCTCGTCGGCGAGGATGCGCAACGGCGCCCGCCCGGGGTCGCGGGCGCTATCCGCGTGCTGCTCCCACACCCGCAGCACCGCTCCGAGCAGGCCGCCGAAGATCGGCGCGAGCAGGTCCTGGTCGCTGTCGGGCGCGACCACGTACAGGGTGCCGCCGCCGAGCAGGTCCTCGGGGCGGAAGTCCGGGCGGTCGGCCTGCTGCACCGACGGGAAGCGGTAGGCGTCCACGAGCTGCGCGGCCGACATCAACAGCAGCGACCGCGGACGCTCGTCGAGCGCCTGGATGCCGGCGATCGCGTCCCCGGCAGCCGGGACCGCGCTCTTGGCCGAGAGGATCGACCGCGGTTCGTCGAGGCCCTCGATGCCCGACCGCAGCCACTCGTGGATCGCCGACATCGCCCGCCCGCCCAGCGCCGCGGCGTGCAGCAGCGGCGGCAGCGCCACCCCAGTGGCCTCGCGGTTGTAGAAGCGCGCGCCGCCGGAGTCACTCGAAGCCGCCGAGGCGGCGGGGTCGGCGTCGAGGAACCAGCGGCCCATCCGCAGCGCGTGCTCCCACTGCTCGCAGCCGGTCAGCGGCGTCCAGCCGCAGACGCCGTACTGCCCGACGGGCCACGCGGTCAGCGGGGCGTAGATCCACACCGGCCCTTTCGGCACCCGCGACGCGAGCGTGTCGCCAATGACCTCGGTCTTGTTGAGCAGCACGACCGCCGGCCCGTCGTGCTCGAGCAGGGCAGGGATCAACACCCGCGTCGTCTTGCCCGACCTGGTCGGGGCGACGGCCATCAGATGGCTCTCGGCTCCGGAGCGCAGGGTGCGACCGCGCAGCTTCCCGAGCGGCCAGCTGTCCGCTCCCGGCGCGCCCCGCTTCGGAGAAGCGAGTCGGGCCAGGCCCGTCGAGAGCCGCCGCCCGCCGCGGGGCTGGAGGTGCACGAGGTCTCGCGGCAGCGCCCACGAACGTGGAGTCACGCGCCGGCGCGGGCTCCACCACGGCAGCGCCACCTCACGCGAGCCGCGCCAGCGATCAACCCGCGCCCAGGCGAACCCGCCGGCCGCCAGCAGCGCCGCCAAGACCCCGGCGTCGAGGGCGACCCAAGCCCGCGGGGGCGGCATCGCCTCCCGGTAGGGGGCGAACGCCCGCAGCGAACGAGGGTCTTCGTCGGCTCCCTCGACCAGCCACCGCACGGCGCCGCCGACGGCGTGGGCGGGGTGGATGAGCGTCGGGTCGGCGCTGAAGCTCGACCAGATCAGCGTCGGCACCTCGACGGCCAGCAAGACGATCACCACCAGCAACAACGCGGAGCCGATCAGCTCCAGGACCTCCTCGCTCGTGACGGACTCGCTCTTGTTCATCGCTGCTCCCTTCGCGTCGCGGGCTCGCCGCGACTTGTCGTTGTGCGACCGCTGGCGTCGGGTGACGCATGCCGTCGCTTGGCTCGAGTCATGAAGGCCATCGCGGGTTCGTCGCCGGACCGGGGGACTGGTGCCGCAGGCCGCTGGTCGCGGCCTGTTCCCGCTGTGCGTGGAGGCCGAGGGTCGGCCAGCCAGCGCTCCACCGACTCGGGCCGGATGCGCCAGTGAGCCCCGAGCCGCTCACCGGCAAGCGCTCCCGAGCGCAGGCCGCGATAGACGGTCCGCTCGCTGGCGCCGACGCGTCTCGCGACTTCGCTGACCCGCAGCCAGCCGGGCTCGGGATGTACCTCGGGCGCCGGCGATGCCGCGGCGCGCTCGACGAGCGCCTTGTCCAACCGAAGCAGGACCGCCTGGGCGAGCAGGTCGAGCACGTCCTCCCCGGCACGGCCGTCGCGCGACATGGGCTCGTCGGCGCTAGCCACGACCCGAGCCCTTCCGCCACGGAAGCCCGGTCTGGGCGCGCAGAAGGGACCTTGCTGCCGGTCGCGCTACGGGCCGTGTCCCTCGAGGCACCACGCCCCTTCGACGATCACCCGAACCGTCTCTGGTGACGGCGGGCGGAGAAGCTGGGCGAGCGCGTAAAGGACCCACTACTCCTTAAGGTGCACTTACGGGCGAACGTACCCCCCCCAATTTCTTCTGGAGGCGTGCGAGGCCCCGTGGGGACCGGTCGTGGACTCCATCGCCGGACTTGTCTGGATCCCGCCCCACGCCCGGCATTCGGGCCCCTGACAGTGCGCCCCGAACGTCGATGGGCGATCGAGACCTTCCCCTGGCGCAGTCACGTGAGAGAGATCTTGCATGCGACGGCGCTCGAGCAGGCCCTGTACTCGGGGTTTAGCGACGACCTCAGGACCGCTGCCGACAAACGAGGCGACCTCTGGCTAGTTGGCATCGAGGAACTCGTAGACGGGCTGCTCGAAGACCCGGAACCGCCCATTCCGCCGTTGACGGCACGCCTACCGATAAGTTTGTGGAAAACGGCGCAAAACCGCCAACTTGCGCTACGCAACAGCCACCGCCGAATGCGATAGCGAGTCGAGGGCCCGTGGGGAAGTCCAGTAGTCGGGCGTGGCTTCTGGTTTCTCTCTATGAGGAAGGGCTCGTCAGGTAGCGGTCGGTAGCCGGTCTGGATCCTCTCGCGGGTCGTGGGTGGGCAGCGGTGCTCATGTCTCTATGGCTTCCTCGGCGCGGGAGGATGAGGCGCTCGCCCTTGCGTGCCTCGGATGAGAACCGAGCGTCCGCGTGAACCGCCCGCTGGATTCTTGGAGGTAACGTGCTTGGCGCGATAATGGCGACG
>JAABUS010005892.1_pt1 | contig 15534 bp, 14 predicted proteins | sample 5560161 | NCBI WGS metagenome assembly JAABUS01 (sample SAMN10711885, study PRJNA513376) | rock metagenome | isolation source: Antarctica rocks | place: Antarctica: Victoria Land, Trio Nunatak nord | collected 2016-01-04
AGCGTCAGGCTCAGGCTCGCCCTCAAGCCCGGTTTCCGTGTCCAGCGCCGGATCGGTCTCAGATGCCGGACCGGCCTCGGTCGGCTCGTCTGGCGTGGGTGCCCCATCGTCGTCGCCGTTCAGTCTGTCGCCGCCGAGATCCTCATCCAGAGGAGTGCCGTCTGGCTCGTCGGCTTCGGCGTCTGTTTCGCCTGCAGTCCAACCGGCCATGGCCTCCGCCGCTCCGGAGAACACGGCCTGCGGATAGACCCAGCGCCCCTCGCCCACCCGGGCGATCACCGCTCCGCGTGTCGCCTTGCCCGTGGGCTGCACGGGCACGCCGAGGCCGATCGCCACGCCCTCCGTCGCTGCCTTCGACAAGCACGATAGGAACTCGCCGGTCGCCATGTTCGGCAGGTGGGCGTCCGCGCCGATGGCGTCGCCAGCAAGACGCGCGAGGGCACCGCTTCCGGACCAGTTCTGGCGGCATGACAGCGTGTAGGCGAGCATCGCACGCGCCGCCTTCTGCAGGGTGGCGGGGTCCGACGTGACCGCGCCGCCTTCCGTCAGCAGGCCCGCGATCTCGGCCCGGCTGTCGCGCTGCATCCGCCCCTGTGCGAGGCCGGTCTTCACTTCGACGTTGTTGCCGGCGAATGCCAGCACGAGCAGCGCGATCAGCCGCTGGTCGTCGATCGGCTCGTCGCGCAGCGCCGCGTGCAGCGCGTCGGTGCGCATGTCGCCGATCATCGCCTCGCCCTTCTGCGTCACGTCGGCGCGCGGCTTCGTCGGCAGATCAGGCGTGCCGTTCGTAGCGCCGTCGCCGCCCTTCGCCTTGCCGGCCGGCGCGGGCAGGGTGAACAGCACGGTGTCCACCTTGCCGGTGCTTTCGTTGACGCAATAGCCGACGCTCTCGCCGCCGGTGCCGGGTTTGCCGTAGAACCGCTGCGCCTTGGGCGGCAGCTTGGGGCTGCCATACTGTTCAGCCTGCAGCACGACGCCGTTCTCCGGCAGGTTGGCTTCGATCCAGGCGTGCTGGGCGGCGAGGAAGCCGTCCACGTTCGTGGTGGCGCGGCTGTCCTCGTCGGCCTGTGCGAACAGATCTTCGACGTATTCGACGCCGTAGGCGGCGGCGAACTCCGCATCGAACGCGGCGTCGGCCGCCAGCATACGTTTGCGGGCCAGCGCCTGGGCAAGCTGCCACCAGGTCACGTTTTCGCCCTTCTTCGGCTTGTTCTTCTTCCAAGCCGCTGCCTGCTCCTCCAGCGACGCCGAGGCGATAACGCGCAGATCGCGCTCGTTCGGCATGTCGCCACCGTGCATGCGGTCGAGCATCGGCGGATGAATGCGTGCGAGCAGGCGCAGCTTCTGCAGCGTGCGGATCGGCAGCACCAGCACGTTGGAGATGGCCTCTTCCGTCCACCTCTCACTGACCAGGGCCTCGATTGCACGCCATTGTTCAACCGGCGACATCGCCTTGCGAACTGTATTTTCAATCAGGGCGCGCATCTTGTCGTCGTCGGCGTTCTCGTCCTCGCCGAGCACGATGACCCTCAGCTCGAACCGCTGGGCGGCGATCGAGCCGCGCACCCGGCGGTGGCCGTACTTGGTCATCAACCCATCCGCCACCTCGCGCACCACCGGCGGCTGCAGGACGCCAACCTTGCGTATGCTCGCGGCCATCTGCTGGTCCGCGTGGTCAGGAGGGGATTTTCTTCTCGGGTTGTCTGGGTTCTCGATCAAGGTGCGGGAATCGACGGTCCTGAGTTCCACGATGCTGTTCTCCTCGGTTCGTTCGTCCGCCTTTCCACTTCGGCGCGACCCCTCCCGCACCCCGCATCCCGGACGGCGGGGCAAGGGCGCGCTTGCGCGGGAGCGCTTGCGCGATGCACCCTTGCGGCGCCGACCGGGCATGCGGGAGCGCAGCCTCTGCTGCTCTCCCTGCCCCGCCTCGTCCTGCCTCGTCCTGCTCTGTTCTGCCACCTCGTCTTCCGTGACGCGCGGCGGATCAGGCAGCGCATCACGGGTCAGGCGCGGGCCGGACGGCGGCTACGCCGCGGCGGACTGCGGGGCGGAGCCGTTGTCGTTCGACGGTGCGGCAAGGTCGGCCTCGATCGCGTCGAGTTCGGCCTGCTTGGCGTCCAGCTCGCCCTGGTAGGCGAACGCCTCGCCCAGGCGCTTCTGGTAGCCGGCGACGCGGGTTACCGCATCGGCGATGCGCCGCCGATGCTCGGCCAGGTCCACCTCGAAGCGGTCGAGCTGGTACTCGAGCCGGCCGATCAGCCCCAGGGGCGTCAGGTCGTCCTCGAACTTCAGCTCCTGCTCGTAGCCCGTGCGGTCGAGCCACACGCTGAGCTGGTAGCCGGCGACCGTGGTCCAGTGCCGGCCCTCGGCCTTCACCTCGAAGCCGCCGAGGCGGGCCAGCGTCCACTGCCCGGTCTCGCGCCCTATCGCCAGGATGCGGACGCGGCTCAGCAGCGAGTTGCCGGCCAGGCGGCGCTCGGCCGTCTGCTTGCCGTTCACCTCCATGGTGAACAGCTCGCCGCGTGTCGGCGTGCGCCGCACGAGGTCCGCCTCGATCTGCCCGCAGCGCGTGCGCGAGGAGGCGGTCTGCGCGTGCGACTCCGCCAGGGTGCGCCGCACCGCCTGCTGGTCGTCGAAGTGCGCGGCGCGCAGCCGGCGCAGGCGGGCGATCTCCATGTCGAGCCCCGCCTTCTGCATCAGGCGCGGGTCGCCCGAGGCCAGCGCCTTCGCCATGGCGAACTGGTTGGCCTGCGATCCCACGTCTTCCAGCCGCCGGATCGAGCGGTCGCCCGAGAGTGCGGCAGCGATGAAGCGCGCTTTCCGTTCCAGCAGCTGCCACTGCGTAGCGTCCACGCTGCCGAGCGTGGCGTAGGCATACAGCGCGATCTCGTCGTTCTGGTTGCCCTGGCGCTCGATGCGGCCCTCGCGCTGCTCGATGGCACTCGGCAGCCACGGCACATCCAGATGGTGCAGCGCGACCAGGCGCTGCTGCGCGTTGACGCCGGTGCCCATCGTCTCGCTGGAGCCGATCAGCACGCGGACCTTGCCGCCGTTCACGTCGCCGAACAGCCGCTGCTTCAGGGCGCTCTTCTTGTAGTCCTGCATGAAGGCGATCTCGGTCGCCGGCACGCCGAGGCGCACCAGCTCCTGCTTGATCCAGCGGTAGGCCGAGAAGCCCCGTGTCGCCTCCACGGCCAGGGTGCCCAAATCCGAGAACACCATCTGTGCCGCACCCGGCAGCGGGTAGGGCTCGCCGCCCGGCTGCACGTAGCGACGGTCGGACGTCTCCGCCCAGATGCGGTGCACGTTGGCAACCAGCTTGTTCAGCTTGTTGTCCGGTTCGTTCCCCACGGCGTCCAGCACGAAGCGCAAGTCGATGGCGGCGTGCCGCCCATCGGTGATGACCGAGAGCAGGATGTCGTCGCCGGGCTCGGGTGGCCGCTTGCGCTCCTCGATGGCCTTGATGCGCGCATCGAGCACGCGCTGGTAGCCGCGGAACTCGGCACTCGCTGGCGCGGTCACGATCTGGCGCTTGCCAGATTGCACCGCGGGCAGCTTCAGGTAGGCGCGCAGGTCGTCCTTGAGCGCCACGTCGGCAAAGGTTCGGAACATCGCGATCAGCTCGGGGACGTTCACGAACTCGGCGAAGCGCGTCACCGGCTTGTAGCGGCCGGACGGCTGCAATTCGAGTTCGGTCCGGGTGTCGCCGAACAGGCTGGCCCAGGCGTCGAACTGGTGGATGCCGCGCTCCTCCAGCGCGTCCGGCTGCATGTAGCGAGACAAGCTCCAAAGCTCGCCCAAGGTGTTGGTGATCGGGGTGCCTGACGCCAGGATCAGCGGTCGGGCCGGGTTGCCCTGCGCGACGAAGCGCGATTTCACGTAGAGGTCCCAGGCGCGCTGCGAGCCGTTGGGGTCGACGCCCTTCAGTCCGCTCATGTTGGTGGCGAACGACAACTTGCGGAATTCCTGCGCCTCGTCGACGATGATCTGGTCGACGCCGATCTCGCCGATGGTCAGCATGTCGTCCTTGGCGGTGGCGAGCGCCTCCAGCTTGGCGAGCATCACCTCCTTCGCGTGCTCGATGTGCTTGCGGGTGAGGCGGTCCTCGCCGTCCACCTGCAGCAGCAGCGCCTCGTAGGCCTGCACCTGCTCGGTGATCATGCCCTGCTCGAACCAGGCCGGCGCCGCGATGAACTTGAACGCCGAGTGCGTGATGATGATGCAGTCCCAACTCGACGTCGCCGCACGCGCCAGGAAGCGGGCGCGCTTGTCCTTGGCGAAGTTGGTCTCGTCGGCCACCAGGATGCGGGCATTCGGATAGAGCAGCAGGAACTCGCGCGACGCCTGCGCCAGGCAGTGGCGCGGCACCGCCATCAGCGCCTTGCCGATCAGGCCCAGGCGCTTCTGCTCCATGACGGCGGCGGCCATGCTGAACGTCTTGCCCGCGCCGACCGCGTGGGCGATGTAGGTGCCGCCGGCGCTGATGATGCGCCAGATCACCCGCATCTGGTGCGGGCGCAGGCTGATGGCGCTGCTGGCCCCTGGCAGCTGCAGGTGCGAGCCGTCGAAGGCGCGCGGCACCAGGTTGTTGAACCGGTCGTTGAAGATCCTGGCGATGCGGTCGGCGCGGTCCGCGTCGGTCCACACCCAGCGCTCGAACGCCTGCTTGATCCGCGCCAGCTTCTCCTTGGCCGCCTCGGTCTCCTTCTCGTTCAGCACGCGCGTCTCGGCGTCGCCCACGATCAGGGTGTCGTAGATCTGCGGCAGCGAGCTGTTCAGCGCGTCGGACAGCAGCAGGCCAGCGTGGCGCCGCACCGTGCCCCATTCGGATGTGGCCGCGGCCACGCCGTCGTAGCGGCTGAGGTCGAGCGACCACGCCGCCACCTGCACGGTGTGGCGCACCTTGGTGCGCACGCCGATCACCTCGGCCGAGAAGGCTTCCACCACGTCGGTGGGGATCCACGGGCCGCCGAGCCGCGCGCTGATGTCGGACGGCTTCAGGTCCTCGGGCTGCACGCGCCGCAGGACCGCGACGTTGCGCGCAAAGCGCGGGTCGAGGGCCGCAGATGCTTCCGCCGCGGCCAGCTTGGTGCGCACCGGGCCGGACAGGTAGGCGTCGGCGGTCTCCCATTGCTCGATGTCACCGATGCTGAGCGCCGGGTTGAGGAACACCGCCTCCCCTAGTTCGGCCACCACCTCAGCGCGGCTGCGGCCGAGCAGCTCGGCCATGCGGTCGAGGTCGACGTGGCCGACCTCCTGCAGCGTCACCGCGAGCGCATCGGCGGCAGTGACCACCAGTGGTGCTGCCGGGGGATGGATCACCCGCTCGCTGAAGATCGGCCCCTGCTTGGCGAGGCCGCTGTCCTCGTCGTAGTGCTCGATCGAGGACACCAGCCAGCAGTCCGGGTCGTCGAGGAACGGCTGCAGGTTGGGCCGGCGCACCGTCTCGCGCTCCTCGCTGGTCTTCGGGTCGGTGGACGTGGACACGCTGGTCAGGTTGAGCGGGCCGAAGTTGCGCTTGAACGTCGTGTAGGCCACGCGCAGCCGCACCTGGGCCGCCGCCCACGGCTCGTTCGCCTCCTGGGCGCGCAGCACGGCGCGCACCCAGTCGCGCACCGGGATCAGCGCACGCAGGATGCGCGCGTGCTTGGCGGGGATCCCTTCGCCGCCTGCGCCCGAGCGCACCGCAACCGGGACCGGCGTGCCGTCCACCACCTGCACGAGCTGGCTGTCGAGCACGAGGTAGCTGCCCTCCTTGACCGTGGCGCCCTCGGCGGCGGTGCCGACCACGACACGGGATGCCGTGGGACGCTGTGCAGCAGGGGCGTCCGGAGAGGCGGCGTGGATGCCTTCCGGGCATCGGGCCAGCACGCTCTCCAGCGTGGCGGCGAGGTTGCCGTCCGTGCTGCCGCGGCAGGTATAGGCAGGGCCGAACGGCCCGCTGGTGCTGCCGTGCGTGCCCAGCACCATCACCGGGTTGTCGGTGAAGTAGCGGTTGACGTGGAGCGCCTGCTCGCCGTCCTCCTCGGGAACCGCCTCGGCCAGGCTGTCCCACGTGGTGCCGTTCGCGGGGACGCCGGGCACGCGCTTCTGGAAGAACAGCACGTCCACCACGACCTCGGTGCCGGACGCGGCGAGCATGCTGGCCTGCGGCAGCCGCACCGCGCCCACCAGGTCGGCCATCTCCCCGATGCAGGCGCGCGCCGTCTGGTCGGCCTTGTCCATGGTGTAGCGGCTGGTGACGAAAGCGGCGAGGCCGCCCGGCTTCAGCCGCTCGATGCTGCGGGCGATGAAGTAGTCGTGCAGCGACAGGCCGAGCTTGCCCACGGGATCGCCGGCCCGCACCGTGCGGTCGCTGAACGGCGGGTTGCCGATCGCCAGCTCGAACGTCTCGGCGATGCGCGCCTTGGTGAAGTCCTCGTTGCGCACCCAGGCGTCGGGATGCAGCAGTGTCGCGATCCGCGCCGTGCATGGGTCCATCTCGATCGCGGTCGCGCTCGTCTTGCCCACCAGGCTGTCCGGCATCAAGGCCAGGAACAGCCCGGTGCCGCAGCCCGGCTCCAGCACCGTGCCGCCGGCGAAGCCCATGCGGGTCACCACGCCCCAGATGGCCCGCACGATGTATTCAGGCGTGTAATGAGCGTATTGGGTGGCCCTGGCGAGGCCGGCCATCTGCTCGGGTGTCACGAGCTGCTCCAGCTCAGTGCCGAGGTCCTCCCAGCCCGGCCGGAACGCCTCGCCGGGCCGGCGGAACAGGCTCTGGGCCAGCTCGGACGCGCCGAAGCCCACGAAGCGGGACAGCACCTCCTGCTCGTCCGCCGTGGCATGGCGGTCCTCGCCCGCGATGGCGTCCGCCAGGCGGATCGCCGCCACGTTGTCGGCCGCCCTCGCCTTCCAGCCATGCGCCAGGGTGCGGTCCCCGGACAGGCGCCAGTTGCGTGCCGGGACGCGGGCTGCCGCCGGCGCCGCGGGCGGCGTGTCGTCGTCGTCCCCCTCGGGCTCGCGATAGCGCAGCCCTCCCATGGGCGCGTCGAGGGTGAGGCCGCCGGACAGGGCGGTGCTGTCGAACAGCGACAGCGTGAGCTGGGACGTGGCGGGCGTGCTGGGCATCGTGGGTTCCTGTCGGACAAACGCCAAGAGCCCGGCTGCCAGGATGGCAGACGGGGTCGGGGCGGCGATGGTGAGGGATGGGAGGGGGTCGGTCAGGCCGGCCGGGCTTGGCCGTCCCGCGCGTCAGGCGGTCAGGTCGTGCGGATCAACTCGCGCTTGAAGTAACGGTCGAGCACGCGACCGTCTGGGCGGCCCCTTGCGGTCTGCGGCGTCACGTAGGCGATGCTTGCGTGCTCGGCGCAGTATGGCTTGCCAGGCACGCTCAGGCCGTCGCAGGTGCGATACTCGGACGTGCCAGGCTCGCCGGAGGGCCAGCAGCATGGGTGCCGGGCCGCGAGCGGCCTGAACACCGTTGCCGGTTGCGGCTGCGGCGCCGGAGCGGATGGACGGGCTGGGGCGGACGGCGGTCTCGGCGATGGCACGCTGCCTGCCGCCGCTGCAGACAGCGGCGGCAAGCTCGGGCCACGCACGCGCGGCACCGCCGGCTGGCGCGGCCTGCCGGTCCCTTTCTCGCGGATTGGGCTGTCTCGCGGCGGCAGCCGCAGGCGGTGCGCCTTGCCGACGATGGCGTTCTTGCTGATGCCCATGCGCCGGCCGATCTCGGCGGTGCTCAATCCTTCAATCCAGAAAGCGCGCAGGCAAACGATCGCCTCCGCGGTCCAGTCGAAATCGCTGGCCATGGCCGGTCTCCATCGATGCGGGAAAGTGAGTGGAAGGGGCGCGCTACCAGGCGCCGCAGGCGGCCTCGATCAGCATGCGCTCGGTGTCGTTGACCGCATCGAGCGCAGCCCGGTGCAGCGCGGACCCGGCGCGTGCCCGGGTCACGACGTGATTCCAGGCGTCGAGGTCGTCTGCAAAGGCCGGCTCGCCGTCCTCGGGGCAGTCCTCGCGCTGCAACTGGATCTCTGGTTTGCCCTCGGGATCGAGGCCGCAGTCGAATACGTTCCATCCCTCGCGGCTGGCGGCGGCGTGGTCGAACGTGTCGGTCGTCATCGGCAAGAGCGTCAGCATCGGGGATCTCCGGTTCGCGTCCTCTCCTCCGAGGACCCTCCCGCCCGACCGCGGCCGGGTGGCTGAGGCAAGGGCGCCGCGCTTGCGGCGGGATCGCGTCCGGCCCAGCGCAGCGGCCGGCGCGACCCACCCCTTGCGTCGGCCAACCGGCCGTGGTGGCGCTCTCCCCGGCTCGCCGCCGTTCCCGTTCGTGGCGTCTCCGGCGTCCTACGACTCCTCGCGTCCGGTCAGCGCGCGCCAGGCCGCCTGGCTCCGGCCCTCGGTCAGGTGCAGCAGCGCGGCATGGTGGCGCTGCTGCATGGTCTCAAGCCGGCGCAACAGGCGCAGCAGGCCATGCGTGCCCAGCCGGTCGGCCTCGGCGTCGGTCGCCGCCTCGCGGGCGTCTCCGGCTGCTTTCCATCGTGCCTCGGTGGCGAGCCGGAATGCGTGCAGCTCGCAGGCGTGGGCCTCGAAGCCGGGCGTGGTCTCGATGTCCCAGCAAGGATCGCGCAGCCAGCCGGCCTTGAGCACTTCGATGTCGTGGCGGGTCTTCATGGCTCTTGTCCTCCCGTGGGTGATCGCATCGGGCTTTCGTGCCCGTTCGCGTGCTTTCCGAACCAGGCACTGGCAAACGGCTTGGCCGGCCCGAATGCGGCGACGGCCTCTCCGACCGGGATCGTGACCACCGCAGGACGCAGCCGCCCCTCGTCGATGATGGTGCGGCCCCTCCCGTATCCATGCAGCAGGTCGAGCAGGTACATCGGATCGCCAGGAAGCCAGCGGTGCCCGTTCCAGTAGGCGAGCAGCGCCTGACGCGTCGCCGGCTCGTGCTGATCGAGGAGCGCCCTGCCTCGGCGCCACTGCGCGGCGCGGCGGTCGCGGTCTCTCTGTTCCCATACGATCCAGCTGTCGACGCGGGTGGTCATCACCTGGTCGATGCTGGGCTGGGTCTCGGCGATCAGCGGGGCGAGCAACGGCAGCTTGTCGCGCTGGCGCCGCTGCAGCCGCACCGCCGCCGCGCGCTTGCGGTCGGTCACGGTGTATTCGCACCGCGGCCGGCGGATGAACCTCATAGCACGCCGTCATGCGGCATGGGCGCAGCGGCGGGAGTGCCGCAACAAGCGGGCATCTCATGTCCTCGCCGTCAGCAGACGCAGGACATGGTTCATGGCTGCGCTCCGCCGCCTTCGGCCAGCACGGCGGTGTTGGCGCGGGCGACCGCGCTTTCGGCCTGCTTCAGGGTCATCAGCTTGGTCGAGGCGAACACCGCCGCCGCTGAGGGCCACACGCGGCTTCGGGCTCCCTGCATGACCACCAACGGCTTCAGCCGCCAGCCGAGCGGCTCGCCGCGGCGGTCGCGGACGAGCATGGCGAAGGCGACCGCGCCGCTGGTGCAACCTTTCATCCCGTCCAGCCGGTCCAGACGGTAGCGGTCCTTGTCCACGCGCACGATGGCGTAGGCCTGTGACGGACCCATGGGTCTCTCCTGTGTTGGGGATAGGGATCGACAACCGGCCACGCAAAGGGCGCGGCCGGCCGGTCTCGGCCTCAGCCGGTGACGATCATCCCGGCCCGCTGCGCGTCGCGGGCGTAGGCGCTGAGCGGCTTCCTGGCTGTGAAATGCAGGTCCCGCTCGACGCGCAGACCGAGCCTGCCGCGGACGATCACAGCCTCGCCCAGGTAGAGGAAGCCGGTCTCGGGGTAGCCCAGCCCGAGGTCGCACAATCCCCACGCCACCTCGGGACACGCCGGTTCGGCGTGGGCCAGCAACCACGTATAAGCCGCGTCCGGCGTGAACAGCTTCACCACGGGCAAGGGATCGAAGTTCTCGTCCGTGCCATACGCGGCACCGTTGGCGAGCAGCTGCGCGCGCTGCTCCGGCGTAATGAGCGCGGTCATGGTGGCCTCCGTCAGGGTGTGAGTGGGATGCCACCGGCCCTGCGGACAGGGCCGGTGGCGGTCGCAGGCGAGGGTCAGTCCTCGGCGTGCGGGTCCCGGAGCGCGTCCAGCAGGGCGCGGGCGTCCTGCCAGGGGCGGGCGTCGCCATGGCCCGTCCGTGCGGACCACGCGACCAGGGCGGCAAGGGCGGCACGGAGCCGGGGCGCAGCCGCGATCAGCCGCGCGTGGGCGATGTCGTCCTCGTCCAGCAGATTGACGACGCTCCCGTCCGGCGCCTGCCATACGAGGTGGCCCGGGATCAGGCAGACGGTGCGACCGCTTGGGCCGTCCTCACGGTCGATGACCCGCAGCGGCCCGCTTTCCCCCACGCGCAGCCACAGGCGGCCGATATGCCAGGAGGCGCTCACGACGCCGCTCCTGCGCCGGTGCCTGGGATGCCCAGCACGTTGAACACGTCGGCGCCGGCCGCATGGTTGAGCCCGGCGACGTAAGCCAGCGGGGCGTCCGACAGCGAATGCCACGGCTGCGGGTCGGGCGGCTTGCCGACTGCGGTCATCGGCCCTTCGACCACGACGGCGTAGAGCCGCCGGAACGGCACCGCGCGGCTGTCGATCACGGGCAGGCCCGCGGCGAGGCAGGCGGCCTTGATGGCTTCGCACGGGAAGCCGCTGACGCGGGCGCCAGGCGCGAAGTGCAGGATGGCGCCGTTGGGGCCGATGAAGAGGTGCCCGCCCTCGACCACGAGCGCCTGCCTGATGTAGCCGGCCTGGGTGGCGGCCCGCACTTGTGCGTACGCGTCCATCAGGCTGCCTCCGCCACGGGCACCATTCCGCTTTCGGGACTGCCTGCTTCCGACTCGTGGCCGTCCTTGGCGTCGGGGTGCGCGCCGGCGAGGCCGTGGCGTTCCGCATAGGCCGGGTGGAACGCCAGCAGGTAGTCGGCGATGCGCTGCGCCTCGGCCGCGGCACGGAAGATTTCCTTGCGGTCGGAGCGCAACCGCTCTAGCCAATGGGCGACGTAGGATGCAGTGTTCGGCAAGTCATGGTCTGGCAGGTTCAGCTCGACGCCGACCATGGCGGCAGAGATCTCGGCCCGAAGCTCCTCCCTTGCGTAGTCATGCGAGCCGAAGCGGTTGCGGATATTACGGTTCAGCCTTGCTTCCGCTCCACTCCAATGGGACAGTTCATGAATGATGGTGTTGCTCCATCCAGCTGCGCTGTGGAATGCTGCCATAGGCGGCATCTGGATATGGTCCGTGCTTGGCGAGTAGAACGCCTGACTGCCGCCGGTGCGGATCACCGCGCCGCTGTTGGCGACGATGGTCCCGGTCGCGTCTGGCGCGCGCCAGGGCGCCTCCGCCACCGTGGGCGGCACGTGGTCCGGCACGCCCTCGATCTGGCTCGCATGAAAAAGCGAGAACGCCCGGAGCAGCGGAATGCGCCGGGTCGCGTCGTCTCCGCCCGTGTCGTCCGCGCCGTCCCGCACCTCGATGCGCTTGAAGAAGTAGGCCGGCGTCGCGCGCTCGCCCTTCCTGACCTGCCATCCGCGTTCGGCTGCCTGGCGGTATGTGCACCAGCGCGGGTCGCCGCTGCGGAACGCCAAGGGCGACATGCCGAGCGTCAGCACGTTCACTCCCCTGTATCGAACGCCCGTGGTGGCGTTGCGGGGCATGCCGGGGCCGCCCGCCTTGTCCGGGTCCCAAGGCCTGCGCCACGGCAGCGTGCCGGCTTCCAGGGCGGCGATCACCTGGTCGGTGACGGCGGCGTAGTGGTCGCGGGGGGCGTCATGCTTGCCGCTGCCGCCGCGTGGGGTGGAGTGCTTGGCCATCGGGGGGTGCTCCTCTTTGAACACCTCCTGCGCGCCGCGGCCCGGCCGGCGGGGCAAGGGCCCGCGCAGCGCGGGCCGCAGGCCCTTGCCCTTGCGGCGGCGGACGGGCTGCGGCAGCCGTCCTGCATCGCGCTTCGTTCCGTTCCCTCTCGTGTCCCCTCCGCACGCCCGCGCCGTCCTCGTGGCGGTTCTGCTTTTCCGGCGTGCAGGCGTTCCTCCCCGTCAAGCCTCGGCTTGCACCACGCCCTGCAGCGCCTCACCGTTCCCGCGTGACCACCCGCATCTGCCCCGAACGCAGCGCCGCCGCCAGCGTGCGCAGCACCACGCGCATGAACGCCGCGCTGAAGGCGCCGTAGGCGTAGCTCGGCGGGTCATGCCGGATCGGCTCGACATGGAACGAGCCCGGCAGCACGTCGCGGTTGCCGTCGTCGAGCAGCACCCAGCTCGCCGCGGCCCCGCGCAGGCGCAACCGGCGCCGCTCGGTCTCCGGCACGCGCACTGCGAGCCGGCCTGCCGCCGGCTCCTGCGTAGTCAGCGGGAACAGCACGACGTCGCCGGCCCGTCCCGTCAGGGGCACGACCACGCAGGCCGGCCGCGCCTTGCGGTCGTGCTCGGCTCCGTGGTCATGCTCGCGCGCCCACAGAAAGCGGTAGCTGATGACCAAGCCCGTTTCAGGCGCCCCGTCCGTCATCGCTGCCCTCCTCGAAGGCATCGGCCAGCGCCAGCAGGCCGTCGCGCAGGTCGTCCGGCATGGCATCGAGGGTGAAGCCCGTCCGCGGGTCGGCCGGCGGCGTGCCGGTGAGCTGCTCGTAGGCTTCAACGGACATCAGCACGTAGCGGGGCTTGCGGTGGTGGGTGATGACGACCGGTCCGCGCCGGGCCGCGTCGGTGACGGTGCCGACCTGCTTGTTGAGGTCGGCGGTGGTGAAGCTGCGCATGGGCCATAGTCTCCTGTACGGCTGCGCCGGTCTGACCCGTCCATATTATCCAGAATATCCAGCACTCCCAGCCCCGGTTCATCACGAGAGGCTGACGGTGAAGCGCGAGGCCTCGTGCTCCCGCGCGATGAAGGCTGAGCCGTGCTGCACGGAGCTGGGCGGCGTTGGCGGGACAGCCGGCTTCGGTCGCAGCGTGCGTGACCAGCGCACCTTGTCGCCGGCGTTGCTGTTGCTGTCAGACGACCCATAAGCCAGTATCAGGTTTTGGGTGAAAACAGTTAGTTGGTAGCAGGCTTAGACGCTCAACCAGGTCGCTTATTTGCCCATAAATCACCAATTCGAGTGGTTCTGTGCTCATAAGCGGTCACAAGCTCCCGACCAGGAGAATGATCAGGCTACCGCCGGGTATGGTGGAAACCGGACTCCCATCACGGCGATCCTTCGCGGCCAAGCCGTCACGAGCTATCCATTAGCAATAATCTTCCTTCAAGGAGGCCCGTGATGACAGTCGGTCGCTTTCCCGCCACACGCCTGCGCCGCAACCGACGCGACGACTGGACGCGCCGCCTGGTAGCCGAGACGCGACTGAGCGTCGATGACCTGATTTGGCCGGTGTTCGTGGCTCCGGGCAGCGGCCAAACAGTGGAGGTTGCCTCCATGCCCGGTGTGGAACGTATTTCTCTGGACCGCCTGGCCGCCTACGTCGCGCCTGCGACTGCGCTCGGCATTCCGATGGTGGCGTTATTTCCCGCTACGCCGTCCGAGTTGAAGGATGCCGAGGGCACCGAGGCGATCAATCCTGAGAACCTAATCTGCCAGGCGGCCCGGCTACTTAAGAGGGAATTCCCAGGCCTGGGCTTGATGGGCGACGTGGCGCTCGACCTTTACACCACCCACGGCCATGACGGTGTATTGCGCGACGGTTACGTCCATAACGACGACAGTGTGGCGGTGCTGGTGCGTCAGGCTCTGGCGCAGGCGGAGGCAGGTATCGATGTGGTCGGGCCATCCGACATGATGGATGGCCGAATCGGCGCCATCCGGACGGCGCTGGATGCGGCCGGCATGATTGACACGCGGATCATGAGCTACGCCGCCAAGTACGCCAGCACGTTCTACGGTCCCTACCGCGAAGCGGTGCAGTCTGCCCGCCTGAATGGCGACAAGAAGACCTATCAAATGGACCCGGCCAACTCCCAGGAGGCTTTACGCGAAGTGGAGCAGGATCTAGCTGAGGGTGCGGACATGGTGATGGTGAAGCCCGGCATGCCTTACTTGGACATCGTGCGACGAGTGCACGAGCGTTTCGGTATTCCGACGTTCGCATACCAGGTATCCGGCGAGTACGCGATGATTGCCGCAGCCTCGGATCGTGGCTGGTTGGACCGGCGACGTGCGATGTTGGAGAGTCTTTTAGCTTTCAAGCGCGCCGGGGCGAGTGGCATGCTTACGTATTTTGCGTTGGAGGCCGCACAGGCATTACGGGATGACTAGCCAGCATAATTGGCAGAGATCGTTCATGGTTGTCTAAACGTCAGACATCCGGGTAAATAGGTGTTGCACGATGGCTCGCCATTTGCCGCTCAAGGTTTTCCCTCACTCTGGGCCACTCATCGGCTAATACGGAGAAAATTACTCTATCGAATACTCGTCCTGTCCACGTAACGCGGGCTTGGCGCAGGATGCCTTCCTGCATCGCACCCAGCTTTATCATCGCTGCGCGTGATCGAGTATTCAATGCGTCCACGGCAAACTGAACGCGATTAGCTTCACACGCGAAGGCATGGCTTAACAGGAGGTGCTTGGTTGCCGGGTTTACTGAGCCGCCGCGAAACTCGGGTCGATAGTAAGTATTGCCTATATCGACGCAACGATTGGCTTCTTCTGGCCTGTTGTAGCAGGTAATCCCGACACACTTGCCGGAAGCGAGGACTGCGAATGGTATCCAAGCGCCTGTGCTGTGGTCGTTCTGTATGCGTGCCCAAAAAGGATCGAATTGTTCTCCGGCCATTGAGACAGGGTAGAGAGACTTCCAAATCTCGCTATCAGCATTGGTGGCCTCCCGGAGTGGCTCCCGGTGAGAGTCCTGCAACGGCTCTAGCCGGACAGACGCATTCTCGAGCACGCATTCTGTCAGTCTCATGTCCGACGTTCCTCTCAATGAGCGGTGGCACCGCTTGCAACCTCTTTCGCCATGTCTACAACGTTCTGACCAGGACGGCTCGGATGGGGGCGTGTCCTAATTTCTACAAAGCCGTGGTGCCGATAGAACGATACGTTTCGTTTTATTCCAGGATTGGTATACAGGCGAACTTCGGCATAGCCTTTGTTCAAGGCCTGGGTTTCCGCAAATGATAGGAGCACCTCGCCCAGACCGGTCCCTTGATGCCCAGGCAGCACAGCAATGCTATATACCATCAGATGATCCGGCAACGGTTCGAGAACGAGTACACCGACCGCCTCGCCATCGAGTTCGGCAAGCCAAACATTCCCAGCTTTGATCCAGTCGTCATAAGCTTCAGAGGCCGGTTTCGGTACAGCTCCGATGATCGCCTGGTAAGCTGGTATGTAGGCCTCAGCACTGACAATCCGAACGAGAGCAGCATCCCCGGCAGCCGCGAGCCGAATTGTGGGATTAACCCTATGACCCCCCAGGGTTTTCGCACCAAAAACTCTGTCGCCACGGTCTGCTTGCGCAGGCGTGACGTAATGCTGGATCCGTCATAGGCGGGTGACGTTGTTTGCGCCTCATTAGAGGCGTGCGCCATGG
>JAABUS010005893.1_pt1 | contig 15529 bp, 13 predicted proteins | sample 5560161 | NCBI WGS metagenome assembly JAABUS01 (sample SAMN10711885, study PRJNA513376) | rock metagenome | isolation source: Antarctica rocks | place: Antarctica: Victoria Land, Trio Nunatak nord | collected 2016-01-04
CGGGAGGTCCGCCTCGGCGAGGATCCTGCGGCCCTCCTCGTCGTTGGTGCCGTCCAGGCGCACGACGAACGGGACGGTGACCTTGTCCCCGAGCTGCGCAAAGGCGGCGATCAGGCCGTTTGCGACCTCGTCGCAGCGCGTGATGCCGCCGAAGATGTTGAACAGCACGGCCTTCACGCTCGGGTTGGCGAGGATGACCTCGACCGCGCTCGTGATCGCCTCAGCCTTCGACCCGCCGCCGGCGTCGAGGAAGTTCGCGGGCGCGCCGCCGAACTGCGCGACGACGTCGAGTGTCGACATGACCAGCCCGGCGCCGTTGCCGAGGATGCCGATGTCGCCGTCGAGCTTGACGTAGGTCAGTCCGCGCTCGTGGGCCATCTGCTCCTCGGCGTCCTCCGCGGAGGGATCGCGCAGCTCCGCGTTCTCCGGGTGGCGAAAGAGCGCGTTGTCGTCCAGGGTGACCTTCGCGTCCAGCGCGTACATCGGGCCGAACGGGCCCTCGGCGACCTCGCCGCCGCTGACGATGAGCGGGTTGACCTCGACGAGCATCGCCTCCTCGGCCACAAAGACCTCGTAGAGGCGCGCGACGAACGCGCCGACGGGCCGCACCTGGTCGGCCGGGATGCCGGCCGCGTAGGCCAGACGGCGGCCGTGAAACTCCTGGAAGCCGAGGAGCGGGTCGACGTGCAGCGTCGCCAGCAGCTCCGGGGTCTCCTCCGCGACCGTCTCGATGTCCATCCCGCCCTGCACGGAGAGCATGGCCATGGGAGCCTTGGCCGAGCGGTCGAAGACGATCGCGGCGTAGTACTCCGCGGCGATCTCCGACGCGGCCTCGATCCAGACCTCGTGGACCTCGAAGCCCTTGAGATCCATGCCGAGAATGGCTTCCGCGTGCGCGCGGAGCTCCGCGCCGTCCTGGGCGACCTTGATGCCGCCGGCCTTCCCCCGGCCACCGATCTTGACCTGCGCCTTGACGACGCAGGGGAAGCCGATGACGCCGGCAGCGGCCACCGCCTCGTCGACCGTGCGGGCCGGCACGCCGGAGGGAACGGGGATCCCGTGGCGGGCGAAGAGCTGCTTGCCCTGGTACTCGAGGAGGTCCATTGGGGCACCGGACACTATCGGCGCAGGCCCATACAATGCCTTTCCCTCATGCCGCTTCCCGCCAAGGTCACCTGGGTCACGTTCGACGTCTACGGAACCCTCATCGACTGGGAGACGGGCATCTTCACGGCCTTCAAGAAGGAGGCGACCCGGGACGGCTTCACGATCGAGGAGAAGGATCGTGACCAGATCATCACGCTCTTCCACCAGCTCTCCGAGGAGGTCGAGGGCGGCTCCTACGAGCTCTACGCCGAGGTGCTGCGGCAGGTCGCGGTGAAGATCGCCAAGGAGATCGGCTGGCCGCTGGAGCCCTCCCGGGCGGGCTTCCTGCCCGACTCCGTCGCGCGCTGGGCGCCGTTCCGGGAGACCGCGCCGCAGCTTCGGAAGTTCTTCAGCAAGGTCTCGACGGGCCTGGTCTGCAACGCCGACGACAAGCTCCTGGGCCAGACGCGGCGCCACATCCCCGGCGAGTACGACCTCGTGGTCACCGCGCAGCAGGTGCGCTCCTACAAGCCCGACCCCGCGCACTTCAACGAGTTCGCGCGCCGCGTGGGCTCCAAGAAGGGCTGGGTCCACATCGGCTCGAGCTACTACCACGACGTCGAGCCGTGCGTGAAGCTCAAGGTGCCGGTGATCTGGGTCAACCGCCGCAAGGAGCCGCTCGAGCCGGGCGCCAGGAAGCCGACGGCCGAGGTCAAGAGCCTTCTGGAGGCCGCGAAGCTCCTCGGCGTGTAGCCGTGCAGGTCCTCGCGATCCACCCCGAGGTGGTGGTCGCCAAGTCGGTGAAGTGGCAGACGACGTGCACGGTCGTCCACCGCGGCGACGAGACCTTCATCGTCGACTCGCCGCTGTACGCGGAGGAGCTCGAGTCGCTGCCGGCGCTGCTCCAGCAGATGGGCTGGGCACTGAGCGGGCTGCTCGCCACCCACGGCGACTACGACCACGTGCTCGGGCGCCTCGCGTTCCCGAACGCGCCGCTCGGGGTGTCAGAGACGACCGCGGCGCGGCTGAAGGCCGAGATGGGCGACGCGGCACGGCGGCTGCGCGACTTCGACGCCGAGGACTACGTCCAGCGCAAGCACCCGCTGCGGCTCGGCGACGTACAGGCGCTCCCCGTGCCCGGGCGCCTCGACATCGGGGACTCCGCCCTCGAGCTGCTTCCCTCCGACGGCCACACGCACGACGGCATGGCGCTCTGGGTGCCGTGGGCGAAGGTGCTGATCCCGGGCGACTACCTCTCGCCCGTCGAGCTGCCGTGGCTCCAGGAGCAGGGCTCGCGCGCGGCGTACCTCGCGACGCTCGGGCGCCTGAAGCCCTACGTCGAGCAGGCGGACTGGGTCGTCAGCGGGCACGGTGGGCCGATCGACGGCGCGCGCGCGCTGGCGCTCATGCGCGAGGACGTCGCCTACCTCCAGGCGCTCGGCGAGGGCGGGGCGGCGGGGCGGAAGGCGCTGCCGGTGGCGCGCCGCGACCGGCGGATGCTCGAGATCCACGCGGAGAACGTGGAGCGCGTGGCGGCGAGCGAGGGGGCGGGGTAGCCTGGTTGGCATGGCCGTTTCCACCACCACGACGGCGCCGGTACACCGCCTCTCCGTCGACGATGTCCTGGCGATGGTCCGCTTCGAGATCCTCGATGAGAATGCGCGCGTCGAACTGGTGGAGGGAGTGCTGGTTGACTTGAGCCCGGTCGGGCCGGAGCACGGCGACACCATGAGCCTGCTCACCGAGCACTTCGCGGTCGCGGTGGTGGGGCGCTTTCGCGTCCGAATCCAAGACATGCTGCGCACGACGGACGGCGGCTATCGGCTGCCGGACCTGACGATCATCGAGCCGATAGATCGTCACGAGTTGCCAACCACAGCGCTGCTCGTTATCGAGATCGCGCAGTCCTCACACGCGCGCGATCACGAGAAGGCTTTGGACTACGCCCGCGCCGGCGTGCCGGAGTACTGGATCGTCGACCTCGTCGAAGAGGCCATAACCGTCCACATCGAGCCGACGCACGACGTGTACCGCTCCGTCGTTGCCTACCGTGAGGGCGAGCTGGCGCCGCGGATCGAGGGCGTGCCGCCCATCACGCTGGACACGCTCTTCGGCCGGTGACCCTTCAGCACGTGGCGCTCGAGCTGCGCGAAAGCGACGCCGACCGCGAGGTCGCGTTCTGGGCGCTGCTCGGCTTCGCGGAGGTCGCGCCGCCGGCGACGCTCGCCGGCCGCACGCGCTGGGTCCAGCGCGGGGCAACGCAGCTCCACCTCCTGTTCGCCGAGAAGCCGGTCGTGCCGCCGCACGGCCACGTGGCGGTCGTCGCCAAGGCGTTCGCCGAGACGTGCGCGCGCCTGGCCGCCGTCGGCACCATCCCGGAGCTGCGCGAGGAGCACTGGGGCGCGCCGCGCGCGTTCGTCTCCAGCCCGGCCGGCCATCGCGTCGAGCTCATGGCCGCGCCGCCGCCCGCGGCGTGACGAACCCTCCGTGCGGCGCGGCTCGACGGTCCGCGCCGGGGCTCGAGCATCAGTGCGTGCCAGGGCACGCGAGAGGCGCAAGCCCCCGGCCCACTTGTGCGGCAGACCCCCTCGAGCGGCGAGTCCGAGTTCTTCGCCCCGAGCAGGAAGTCGGTCCGGGGGTCGACGAGGAGCCTCTCGACCACGGCGAGGAACGCGTTCTCCGATGGCCGGGGCCGAGAGTGGTCGCGGGAGGTCGACCATCATGCGGGTGACGACCTCAGCCTCGTGGGGGCCGGCGATCCAGGCTCGGGCGCTCATCAGCCCGAGCCTACGACGCGAGCCTCGGTGCGGCTCGCACCTGCGCGGGCAGGAAGAGCCCAAGGGGCAGAGAATCCCGCTGCGTGCCCCGCGACCCTCGTCGTCGCCTCTTCACCGCGGTTCTGGTCACCGCACCGATCCCGGTCGCAGCCGTACTCGCTCTTGTCGTGCTTGTCACGGGGATCGGCGAGGTCGACGCCAGGCGGAGCGGCCTCGGCGACGGCGTCGCCGGGGCGGCTGAGCCACCGCCGGCCGAGCAGCAGGATGCAACGATCTCGCTGGCCTGGGCGGGCGACATCACGCCGGGGAGCGCATACGGTGCGCTGCCGGGCGACGCGCGCAGTCTGTTCGCGGACGTGCGCGGACGCCTCCGAGGTCACGACATCGCGCTCGGCAACCTCGAGGGGACACTCGGCGACGTCGGCCGCCCGAAGTGCGCGGTGGGAACCCCGAACTGCTACTCGTTCCAGGCACCCGCGATTGCCGCGCGCGGCAATCGGTGGGCGGGCTTCGACGTGCTGAACGTCGCCAACAACCACGGGTTCGACTACGGGCCCGAAGCGCAGCTGAGCACCCTGCTGGCGCTGTACAAGGCAGGCATCCACCCGGCCGGCGTCCCGAACAGGGTGCAGGTGCTGCGGCGCCGGGGCGTGCGCGTCGCGGTGGTCGGCCTCGCGACGTACCGCTGGACGACCTCGATGCTCGACGCCACAGCGGTCGACGCGCTCGTGCGCCGAGCGGCGCGGCTCGGCGACGTCGTCGTGGTCGTCATGCACGCGGGCGCCGAGGGGTCGGATCGCTCCGTCACCCCGGCTGGGCCAGAGGAATACCTCGGGGAGCAGCGAGGGGACGTCCGCGCCTTCGCACGGCAGGCGATCGACGCGGGCGCCGACGTCGTCCTGGGTTCGGGCCCGCACGTGCTGCGCGGCATGGAGGTCTACCGCGACAGACTCATCGCCTACTCCCTGGGCAACTTCGCAGGGGTCAAGAACTTCTCCACCGCAGGTGAGCTGCGGCTATCCGCGCTTCTCTCCCTTCGAGTCACGCGGGACGGTGCGTTCACCGCCGGATACCTCCATCCCCTCCAGCTGGACGCCTCCGGCCGTCCGACAGTCGATCCCCTCGGCGCCGCCAACGCTTTCGTGCGCGCGGCGAGTGAGCGCGACTTCCCGGGCACCGCGGTGCGGGTGCGAAAGAGCGGGAAGCTGCTGCCGCCGCGTTACCTCGGCCCGTTCCTGACAGGGGGCTGCCGTCGCAGCCCGGGATGTCAACGGCTGCCCGGAACGTCCTCGCACATCAGGTCGCGGGCTTCTGCTCTTGAGCTGCGGCGGAGGTGATCGTCGCGATCGGCTCGCCCGCGTTGATCGCGTCGCCCTCCTCGATGGGGAGCTCGGCGATGGTCCCGGCCTTATGCGCGGTGATCTCGTTCTCCATCTTCATCGCCTCGATGATGCAGAGCAGCTGGCCCTCCTCGACTGTGTCGCCCTGCTTGACGAGCACCTTCCACAGGTTGCCCTGGAGTGGGGACTTGAGCTGGTCGCCCCCGCCCGCGCCTCCGCGCTTGCGCTCCGCGCGCCTGGGCTTGGGTTTGGTGCCGTTGCCGGCCGCCGCCGTCCCGGCGTAGGCCGGCGCCTCGCCGACGACCTTGACGTCGAAGCGCTTGCCGGAGACCTCGACGAGGTACTCCTGGGTGACCTTATCGGGCGTGTCGTCGTCGTCGGGCTCGACCGCCTCCACGGCGAGCGTCTTGAGCCACTCCGGGTCCTCGAGCAGCTCCTTGCAGGTCGAACCGGTTGCCCACTCCTCGGTCTGGAGCAGGGCGGTGTGGAAGGGGATGAGCGTCGTGAGGCCCTCGATCTCGTACTCGCCGAGCGCGCGGAGCATGCGCTGGGTGGCCTGCTCACGGTCGGCGTCCCAGACGATCAGCTTGGAGATCATCGGGTCGTAGGTCGCGGAGATCGTGCCGCCCGGGCCGACCCCCGAGTCGACGCGCACGCCGGGGCCCGCCGGCTCCTTGTAGCCGCCGATCCTGCCCGCGACCGGCATGAAGTTCTGCGACGCGTCCTCGGCGTTGATGCGGCATTCGATCGCGTGGCCGCGCAGGACGACGTCCTCCTGGCGGTGGGCGAGCTCCTCGCCGGCGGCGGCGCGGATGCCCTCCTTGACGATGTCGATGCCGGTGACCATCTCGGTGACGCAGTGCTCGACCTGCACCCGGGTGTTCATCTCCAGGAAGAAGTACTCGTCGGTGTCAGAGGAGAAGAGGCCCTCGATCGTGCCCGCGCCGACGTAGTCGACCGCCTTGGCGGCGTCGACGCCGATCTTGCCGATGCGCTCGCGGGTCTCCTCGTCGACGACCCACGCCGGGGCGGGGGCCTCCTCGATGACCTTCTGATGACGGCGCTGGATGGAGCAGTCGCGCTCGCCGAGATGGATCACGTTGCCGTGCGTGTCGGCGAGGATCTGCACCTCGACGTGCCGTGGGTCCGCGAGGTAGCGCTCGAGGTAGACCGTCGGATCGGAGAAGAACTTCTCGCCCTCGCGGGAGGCACCCTCGAAGGCCTCCTGCAGCTTGTCCTCGGTCTCGGCGACGCGGAAGCCCTTGCCGCCGCCGCCGCCGGAGGCCTTCACCGCGACGGGGAAGCCGATGTCCTCCTTGGCGATGCGCATGGCGTCCTCGACCGTGTCGACCGCCTCGGTGGTCCCGGGAACGATGGGAACGCCCGCGGCCTGCATGAGCTCGCGCGCCTTCGTCTTGGAGCCCATCGCGTCGATCGCGCCGGCGGGCGGCCCGATGAACGTGATGCCGGCGTCCTCGAGCGCCCGGGCGAACGGCGCGTTCTCGGCGAGGAAGCCGTAGCCGGGGTGCACGGCGTCGGCGCCGGACTCCTCGATGATCTCGAGGATCCGCTCGACGTTCAGGTAGCTCTTCGCGGCCTCGGCCGGCCCGAGGAGATACGCCTCGTCGGCAGCCTGGACGTGCAGCGCGTCGCGGTCGATCTCGGAGTACACGGCGACCGAGCCGACGCCCATCTCGCGGCACGCGCGCGCCACGCGGACGGCGATCTCGCCCCGGTTGGCGATGAGGATCTTCGAGAGCATGAGGCGGAAACCCTACCCGCGGGCGCGCGAGGGCTGCCGCCCGGCGCGACGCCCGGTCGAGGGTGAGGGATTCGTGAGAACCCGCCACGTGGGCTTGGCTGCCCGCGAAATGGGCAAGCTACGAGCCTGTGCCCCTGACGATCCTCATCGCCGCCGCCTGCGGACCGGGAGATCCCTCGTCCGACGTGCTCGCCGACCAGGTCGCCACGGGAGCGCTGCGCGCAGAGCCCGCGGCGGTCGTCCTGCGCGCGCACTCCGGCGACCTCGATGCCCGGCTTGCGCGCTCGGACCTCGTGCTCACGGCGGGCACATCGGCGTTCACCGCCTCGGTCGCGCGGCGCGCGACCGAGCTGGGCGTCGCGGTCGTGGCGCTCGGGGGCGCGCTCTCCGCGGGCAGCCGGGAGCGCTACCCCGTCGGCATCGTGGCCTTCGAGCCCGACGCCCACCCGGAGGCGATCGACACCGGCGTCGCGCCGGCGCGGCTGCGACAGGCCGCCGCGCAGGTCGTCGGCATGACGCTCGCCTGCTGCGCGGCCTGAGCGCGCCCGGCGGTGCTGCGACGGGGGGCCGGTTCCTCCTCCAGCCGAAGCCCCAACGGGCGTCCGTCCGCGGATACGCCACGTACCACCAGCATGGGAGACCCTGGCTCACCCCTCGGTCAGCGATCGGCAATGGCGCAATCCGGCCGCGTGCGCGATGGTGTGCGGGTGGACGACGCCGAAGCCGATCGCGAGGCCGGAAGGCCCGTCGGGCGCAGGGCCTTCGTCGTCGGCGTCGGCCTCGGCGTATCGTCGCTGTGGTGGGGTGACCGGCTGCTGCAGGCGGCGTCCGCGGCGAGCCAGGCGCTGCCGGCGGCCGTGCGCGCGGCGCTGCCCGTGGGTGACGAGTGGCGCATCTACGCGGTCAACCCGCCCTTCCCCCGATTCTCCGCCGCCTCGTGGCGCCTGCGGATCGATGGCATGGTCGAACGGCCCCAGAGCCTCAGCCTCACCGACCTTCAGCGCCTGCCGCGAGTCGAGCAGATCTCCGACTTCCACTGCGTGACCGGCTGGTCGGTGCCAGACGTCCGGTGGGGTGGCGTGCGCTTCGCCGACCTGCTCGCGCTCGCCGCCCCGCGCTCGCAGGCACGCGCGCTGATCTTCGAGTCGGCAGAGGAACCGTACGTCGACGCGCTGACGCTGCGCCAGCTCCGCGCGCCCGGCGCGATGCTCGCCACGCACATGGACGGCGAGCCGCTGTCGCGCGCTCACGGGGCGCCCGTGCGGGTGGTCATGCCGCAGATGTTCGGCTACAAGGGCGTGAAGTGGCTGCGGCGCATCACGGTCTCAGACCGCGCGCCCGCCGGCTACTGGGAGCAGCGCGGCTACGACCGCGACGCCTGGATCGATGGCGCGCGGCGGTCCTGACGCGGGGGTCGTGCTCGTCCCGCGGTTCGGGCCGACGGAGCGTGCGCTGCACTGGCTGCACGCCTCGACCTTCTTCGCGATGCTCGCCTCGGGGGTCGTGCTGTTCCTCCCCGGCGCGCAGGGGCTCGCGAGCCGCCCGGTGGCCAAGGCGGCGCACCTCGCGTCCGCCCTGGTCTGGATCGTCGGCCTCGTGCTGGTGGCGACGCTCGGCGATCACCGGGCGCTGCGCCGGACCCGCCGCGACCTGGAGCGCTTCGACCTCGACGACGCGGCCTGGCTGCGTGGCCGCAAGGTGCCGCAGGGCCGCTTCAACGCCGGTCAGAAGGTCCACGGCGTCCTGCAGGCCACGCTCTCCGCCCTGTTCGTGATCTCGGGGACGCTGCTGTGGCTGGGGGAGCGCGACACCGCCGTCCGGCTGCCGGGCACGATCGCCCTGCACGACGTGGCGACCGCCGTGGCCGTCGTGCTCGTGGGCGGGCACCTCGTCCTGGCGCTCGTCTGGCCGTCCACGCGTCCGGCGCTGCGCGGGATCGTTCGCGGCACGGTGGACGCGGCGTGGGCGGCCGCCCACCACGCCAAGTGGCGCCACCGTCCGCTCGAGGGTGCGCCGCACCGGCGTCCGTCGGCGACGGCCTGCGCGCTCGCGGCGGCGTCGTTGGTTCTCGGCGCCGCCGGCCTGGCCTACGTGGTCGCCGACGCCGCCGACGGCGGTGCGCCCGCCCGGGCGGCGGCCGTGGCGCCGGCGTCCGGCCTACCCGCGGCGCCTCCGCGCGCGCCGTCGAGCGGCCTGGGGCTCGCCGCCGAGGCGCGCGCGCTCGACCAGTCCGGCCGGCTCGGCGAGTCCCTTCGGCTCTACGCTCGTGCAGTGGACGCGCTGCCGCGTCGCGGGGACGTGCGCCTCGCCTACGGACTGGCCCTCGCCCGCGCCGGGGAGCTGTCGGCGGCCATCGCGCAGCTCGGCTCGGCGGCGTCCGCCCGCCCGGCGACGCCCGACGCGCGGCTCTATCTCGGGGCCGCGCTGGAAGCGGCCGGTCGTTCGCGACGGTCCACGGTCGAGCTGCGCCGCTACCTGCGCTCCGGCCCCGACCCTGCGCAGGCGGCACTGGCCCGGCGGCTGCTGCGCCAGGCGACGAGGGCTCGCCGGTGAACGCCCGGCGCACGGGCGGCCACGTCGGAGGGTTGTCGCCGATGGCGCGGATGCGCCTCGCTCTCGCGCTCGTCGCCGCCGCGGGGGTCGTGCTGCCCGGGTCCGCGTCCGCGCACGCCGCGTTCGTCGAAGCCACGCCCCAGCCGGGCCAGCGCGTCGAGGCGGCCCCCGGCCGGGTGGCGCTCGCCTTCACCGAGCCGCTCAACGACCAGCTGACCACGGTGGCGCTCACCCGCGTCGGCGACGACCGCCCCGTCACCGCCCGCCTGCTGCGCGTCCAGAACGGCCGCGGCATCGCCGCGACCCCCGCCAAGCCGCTTGGGACCGGAACCTACCGCGCCATGTGGCATACCGTCTCGACGCTGGACGGCCACGCCCTGGAGGGCTCGTTCTCGTTCGGAGTCCGCGCCCCGGCCGGCGGCGAGCAGCGCGTCGAGGCCAGCCCGCTCGCCCGCGGCGGCTGGATCCGCGTGCTGCTGCGCGGCCTGCTCTACGTCTTCGGGCTGCTGTTCGTCGCGGCGCTGCTGCTTGGGCCGCTCCTGGGCGGCCCGACGCGATCGTGGCTCGTGCCTGCGACGCTGGGCGACGCGCCGCCGATCGCGCGGCTGCGCCGACGCGCCGCCGGGCTCACCGAGGGGCTCGGCTGGCTGGCGGTGATCGCCGCGATCGGGACCGCCGTCGCCGAGGCGGCCGACGCCGCCGGCTCGCTGGCGCCCGCGGGCCTGGAGAGCTACCTGCTGTCGGGCTCGGCCGGCGGGGCGCGGGTCGCGGTCGCCGGGCTGCTGGTCGGCGCGGTGCTGCTCTGCGGGCGGCTGCCGCGCCTGGGCGGGCTGCTCGCCGTCCTCGCGCTGGGAGCGGTGGCCGCCTCGGGCCACGCGAGCGCAGCGACACCGCGGCTGCAGAGCGTCCTCTTCGACTGGCTGCACCTCGTCGCGGGTGCGCTGTGGCTGGGGGGGATCGGGCTGATCGCCGTCGTCTGGGCACGGGCGTCCTCCCACCTCGGCCCGCAGGGACGCCTCGCGGTGGCGCGCGAGGTGCTGGCGCCCTTCGGACGCGTCGCGCTGCCGGCCTTCGCAGTGGTGTCCCTCACCGGCGTGATCGGCCTCGTCGAGCAGGTCGGCCGGCTCGACGCCATGTGGCGCTCGGGCTACGGGCAGTTGCTGACGGTCAAGATCGTGATCGTCCTGGTGATCGCGGTCTCCAGCACGGTCCACGCGCTGCGGCTGCGACCGCGGCTGCTCGCCGGCGCGGGCGAGCGCGTGGATCGCCGGCACTGGACACTGCTGCGCGCCGAGCCGGTCCTGGGCCTCGGGGCCGTCGCCGTCGTAGCGTTCCTGGTCGCCTTCCCGCTGCCCCCGCGCCAGCTCGGAGAGGCCGATCGCGCGCTGGCCGCCACGCCCGCCTGCGATCCGTGCCCGCTGCCGCGACCCGCCGCCGACGAGCTGCCGGTGGCCGGCAGCGCGGGCTCGTTCCTCGTCGCGGGCTGGGTGCGCCGGACGTCGACGCAGGTGACCGGCGTCGTCCGCGTGCTGGATCGAGCCGGCCGCCCGGCCCGCCGGCCGTTCGCCGTCACCGGCGGCCGCGAGCACTGCGGGACCGGCTGTCGCCGCTTCCGCCTGCCTCCTGACCGCGCGCTGCGCGTGATGCTCGGCGAGGCCGGACGTCGCTTCGTCACCACGCTGCCCACGCGCTGGCGACCCGCTGGCGCCGCGCGAGCCCGGAGGCTGGTGCTGCGGGCGCAGGCGGTGATGCGGGGCCTGCGGAGCGTCCGCGAGGTGGAGGACGTGAGCAGTGGCCCGGGATCGTTCGCGCGGACGACCTACCGCCTCAGCGCCCCGGACCGGATGGCGTTCACCACGGATCGCGGCATCCGGTCGGTGATCGTCGGCAGGCGGCGCGCGTTCCGCGCGGCCGACGGTCCGTGGCAGACCGGTGACTACAGCGGCGCTCTCGCGTTCCGCACCCGCACCTGGTTCATGTGGACGACCTACGCCCGGACCGTCCGCCTGCTCGGGGAGCGCCGGGAGGGGGGCCGCCGGCTGGCCGAACTGGCGCTGATGGACGAGGCGACGCCGGTCTGGATCCGCCTGACGGTCGATCTGGCGACCGGTCGGGCGGTCGACGAGCGCATGAACGCTCGGGGGCACGCCCTGACTGCCCGGTACTCCGGCTTCGACCGCCCGACGACGATACGCTTCCCGGATGCCGGCTGACGCGCACGTCGTCCGCGGACGTTCGGCCATCGCGCTGCGCGTGATCGGCGCGCTCATCGCCGTCGGGTTCGTCGCGCTGCTGATCTACGGCGTGCTCGCGCAGGCCGCGGACACCACCATCGACGACGCGCTGTCCCGCGCGGAGGCAGTCCCGGCCCCGGGCTTCTCCCTCGAGCGCCTCGAGGGCGGCTCTCCCGGACCCTTCGCCGATGTCTGGAACCGGGCGGGAGCCGACGGACGCGTCGACCTGTCCGAGCTGCGCGGCACGCCCGTCGTCCTGAACCTCTGGGCCTCGTGGTGCGTCCCGTGCCGTGAGGAGGCCCCGGTGCTCCGTCGCGGTTGGCAGCGCGCGCAGTCCCGCGGCGCGCTCTTCCTGGGGCTCAACATGCAGGACGTCCGCGAGGACGCGCGGGACTTCATCCGGCAGTTCGGGCTCACCTACCCTAACGTGCGCGACCCGTCGAAGGCGACCGCCCGGCGCTGGGGCGCGACCGGGATCCCCGAGACGTTCTTCATCAGCGCCCGCGGCGACGTCGTGGGCCACGTCATCGGCACCGTCGACGACCGCCTCCTCGCGCGCGGCGTGGCGGCCGCCCGGTCCGGCCGGCCGCTCGGCGCCACGAGCGGCGGTGCGCAGCTGCCGCCCCGCTGAGCGGGCCAGGCGGCCGTCATATCAGACACTCTGGAAGAAGTTCAGGCCCCAGCGGCTGAGCAGCTGCTGGACCTCGATGTTCAGTCGGAAGAGCTCGCCGGTGAGCACGAGCACGCCCATGATCACGAGCACGACGCCGGCGCCGACCTGGATGGCGGCGTAGTGCCGTTTGAAGAACGCGAAGCCCCGCGTCGCGGAGCCGAACGCGACGGCGGAGAAGAGGAACGGCAGCGCGAGGCCCGCCGAGTAGGTGGCGAGCAGCAGCGCGCCCCTGCCCGTCCCCGGCGTGGTCGACGCCAGGCCCAGGATCGCTCCGAGCGTCGGCCCGACGCAGGGCGTCCAGGCGAGCGCGAAGGCCGCGCCCGCGACGACCGGCCCACCGCGACCCGCCCGCTCGATCAGCCCGCCGGGGCGCCAGTCGCGGTTCAGTCGCGGCACGAAGACCGCGCCGGCGAAGAGGAGGCCCATCGCGATGATCGCCACGCCGGCGACGGCGCTGAGCAGGGGCTGGTTGTCGAACAGGAAGGCGCCGGCCGCGGTGGCGCCCAGCCCGAGGAGGACGAAGATCAGCGAGAAGGTCGCGACGAAGATCGCCGACCGGCCGAGAATCCGCAGGTCGACCCGGCGGCCGCCCAGCTCGGCCGGCGTCGTGCCCGAGACCGTCGCCAGGTACCCCGGGACGAGCGGCAGGCAGCAGGGCGAGACGAAGGACACGAGCCCCGCCGCGAAGGCCAGAGCGAGGCTCGGGGCGTCGATCACGGCAGAGAGCAGGAGGCAACGGCCACGGTGCCTGCATGCTAGCCAGGGCGCCCCCGCTCAGGTGGCGGCTCCGAGGCGTCGGCCGCCAGGTCGGTGCCTGGACGGTCCCCCGACGCCTACGATGTGTAGGTATGGGCTCAGACGAAGATGCCGCTCCCTCGACCGGTCCGCGCATCACGCGGCGCCAGGCGATCGGCGCCGGGGCCGGCGCCGTCGGCGCCGCGGCGCTGGTCACTTACGGGCTCACGCGCGGCGGCGGGAACCCGGGCGCGACGCCGGCTTCGATCGGGCCGGTCGACATCGTCCTGCGACCGACGCCGAGCACGATCGAGCTCGGGGCGAGGAAGGCGGCGACGTGGACCTACGGGGGCACGCTTCCGGGGCGGGAGGTCCGCCTGCAGCAGGGCAGGCGCGTGCGCATCCGGGTCGACAACGCGCTGCCCGAGCCCACCTCGATCCACTGGCACGGCATCCGGCTGCGCAACGCGGCCGACGGCGTCCCGGGACTCACCCAGGAGGAGATCGCGCCCGGCGCCTCGTTCCTCTACGACTTCACGCCGCCCGACGCCGGCACCTTCTTCTTGCACAGCCATCAGGGCATGCAGCTCGACCGGGGCCTCTACGCGCCGCTGATCGTCGACGCCCGTCGCGAGGAGCTCTCCTACGATCGGGAGGCGATCCTCGTGCTCGACGACTGGCTCGACGGCCTGCGCGGCACCCCGGACAAGCAGCTGGCCGAGCTCAAGGGCGGCGGCATGAACATGGGCGCGATGGGCGGGTCCGGGCCGGCGGGCGGCGGCGCGGGCCGGCACACGACGCTCGGCGGGAGCCCGCCCGGCCCCGACGACCTCGCCCAGCTGGCCAACCTGATGGAGCAGCGCAAGGTCGACGTCGGCGACGTGACCTACCCCATGTTCCTGATCAACGGCCGGCCGCCCGAGGATCCGGTGCAGGTCGTCGCGCGCAAGGGTGACCGCGTCCGCCTGCGGCTGATCAACGCCGCCGCCGACACGACGTTCTGCTTCTTCGTCGAGGGTCGTCCACTCACGATCACCCACACGGACGGCATGCCGATCGAGCACGTCCGCACCGACGCTCTCGTGCTCGGGATGGCCGAGCGCTACGACGTGCTCGTCGACCTCGGATCGGCCGACTCGCAGCGGATCGTCGCCCTGCCGCTGGGCAAGCAGGGCCGCGCCGTCGGCGTCCTGCGCCGGAGCGGGAGCACCACGAAGGCGCTCTCCGCCTCGGCCCCGGTGGCCGTTCCGGAACGAGTGGCCTCTTACACCGACATGCGCGACCCCGCGCAGCCCGCCGCGTTGACCGATGTCCGCGAGACGCGGCTGGACCTGGGCTTCAAGGGGCCGTACGAGTGGACGATCGGAGGGCAGGCCTTCCCCAAGGCCGACGTGATCGAGGCGGCGCGCGGCCAGGCGCAGCGCTTCGTCATGCGCAACACGACGACGATGCCCCACCCCATGCACCTGCACGGCCACTCGTTCCGGCCGGCCGGAGGAGGCCCCTTGAAGGACACGATCCTCGTTCTGCCCAAGCGCGAGGTGGCCGTCGAGTGGGTGGCCGACAACCCGGGGACCTGGGCCTTCCACTGCCATAACGCCTACCACATGGAGGCGGGCATGTTCCGCAAGGTCCGGGTGGCGTGAGGCCCGGGACCGCAGCGCGCGGCGTCTGGACCGCCGTCAGTCGTCGTGGCCGCCCCCGGCCTGAACTGAGAGTCAGAGGGTCCCTTCCGTTGGGATCACTCTCGCCACCCGGTCTCGGCGCGAAGAACCCGGCGCGCGGTCATCGCGGCGCGGGCGCGGTCGCGCCGTCCCAGGCCGTCAGCTGCGGCCGCGGGTCGATCGGCTCGCCGCCCCGGTACCAGCCGGGGGCCGTCCAGAGCTCGAAGTGCAGGTGGCAGCCGGAGGCCCGGCCGGTCTCCCCGACCGTGCCGACGGGCTGTCCGGCGGCGACGCGCTGGTCCTTCGCAACCGGGGAGGCCTCACGCATGTGCATGAAGGCGAAGCTCCGGCCGTCGTCCGCGGTGAGCACGACGTAGTTCCCGGCTCGGCTCTGGAAGGCCGTGCGCGTGACGGTGGCCGCCTGGGGCGCGACGAGCGGCGTCCCGCACGCGGCGAAGACGTCATTGCCCTGATGCCCACCCTTGCCGGTGAAGACATTGTCCGCGGACTCGCCGTACGTATGCGCGCCCTGGATGGGAAAGGTGCCTGCTCCCGGCGCAGGGGGCGCGGCCGCGGCACCGGGCGGCGCGGCCACGGGCGGTGGGACCGCCGGTGGCGCCGCGCGGCGCACGGCGCCGCGGACCTTCAACGGGGCCGACGAGCGGGCGGTCCCCACGCCGCGGTCGACGACCTTGATCGGCCCGG
>JAABUS010005895.1_pt1 | contig 15518 bp, 14 predicted proteins | sample 5560161 | NCBI WGS metagenome assembly JAABUS01 (sample SAMN10711885, study PRJNA513376) | rock metagenome | isolation source: Antarctica rocks | place: Antarctica: Victoria Land, Trio Nunatak nord | collected 2016-01-04
CGGTCACTGGCCTCTAAGCATGTAGAGGGATGTTTACGTTGCCGCGGATCGATGCTGGTCGGGTCGCCTATTACGAGGGGCGGGCCCGCGATCCTGTCCAGCTCGCGCTCTTCGACGACGCCGGCGCCGATGTCGACAGCGATTCGGCGGCGGTGCGGGCGGGGGGCTATGAGGGTTATGTCGCCGGGCGTCACGACAGCGAGGGCGCCGGGAGGGAGAGCGACGTGCGGGCGGGGCGGTGGATGGGCGATCTCGCCGGCGGGCTGGGCCTTTCGGGTGAGGTTGAGCACGGGCAGCTCTCGGCGTTGCTTGAGCAGCGCGATCCGCGCAGCGGCGAGCGGTTGGGTCGGCGGGTGTCTGATCGGCGGCGGCGGGGGCCCGATGGCCGTGAGCAGGCGTTGTCGGCGCGGGCGGGGTGGGATGCGCAGTTCGCGCCGCCCAAGAGCGTGTCGGTGCTCTGGGCGGTCGGCGACCCCACCGTGAGTGGTGAGGTGGAGCGGGCGGTCGACGAGGGGGTGGCGGCGGCGTTTCGCTATCTCCAAGACCATGCCGTGTTCACCCGTCTGGGTGCTGGTGGTGCTGTGCGGGTGCGGGGGGAGGGGCTGGTGGGGGCGACCTATCGGCATGACACGTCGCGGTCGGGCGATCCGCAGTACCACGTCCACGGCGTCATCGCGAACCTCACTCACGCGCAAGGCCGCTGGTTGCGCCTCGACGAGCATGCCCTCAACGTGCATCGCGGGGCGGCCGACCGGGTCTTCCAGGCGCAGTTGCGTGCTGAGCTGACCGAGCGCCTCGGCGTCGCGTGGGTTCCGGGGCGGACGGAGGGGACTTTCGAGGTTCAGGGTGTTTCGCGGGCGGTGATCGATGAGCATTCCCAGCGCCGCGCGCAGATCCTCGAGCGCGTCGGGCTCGACGCGTCGCCGGGCGCGAAGGCGGCCGCCGCGCTGGACACGCGCTCAGCGAAGGCGGCGCCGCAGGACCTGGAGGAGTTGCGGGCGGGGTGGCGCGCGCGGGCGGCCGAACACGGCCTCGGACACGAGGACATCGCCGGGCTGGTCGACCGGGCCGATCGCGACGTCGCCGCGCCTGCCGCCGAGCTCGGGGACCGTCTGGCGGGCGGGGAGGGGCTGACGAGGGGCCGCTCGGTCTTCGAGCGCCGCCACGTCGTCGCCGACCTGGCCACCGGCTCACCGGCCGGCGTGCGCTACCCGGATCTCGAAGCGGCGGCCGATGCGTTTCTCGAGCGCGCTGATGTCGAGCTGGTCGAGCCGGCGGAGCAGACGGGCCGGCGGGCGCTAGCGGTGGGCGATCGCTACAGCACGCGCGAGCTGCTCGACCTCGAGCACAGCCTGATCGCGTGCGCCGAGCGCGGCGTCCATGCCGGCGTCGCTCGCGTCGACCGCGACACCGTCGACCAGGTGCTGGCGTCGCGGCCTGAGCTGGCCGGTGAGCAGGCCCACATGGTCCGGTGGCTTACGACGTCGGGTCGCCGTGTCGACGTCGTCCGGGCGGGTCCGGGTACGGGGAAGACGCATGCGCTGGATTCGGCGCGGGAGGCATGGCAGAGCGCCGGCCTGGAAATTCGCGGGACGGCGCTCTCGGCGCGGGCGGCGGGCGAGCTCGAAGCCCAGTCGGGGATCCCGAGCGCGACGATCGCCCAGTTGCGCTCGGACGCCCGCCGCGGCCACGGCCTGCCCCGCGGGTGCGTGCTCGTGGTCGACGAGGCGGGCATGGTCGGCACCCGCGACCTCGCAGCGCTCGTCCACGGCGCCGAACGCAGCGACTCAAAGGTCGTGCTCGTCGGCGACACGCGCCAACTACCCGAAATCGAGGCCGGCGGCGCGCTGCGCTCGCTCGCCAACCGCCTCGGTGCCGCCGAGCTTCACCACATCCGTCGCCAACAGGAGCCTTGGGACCGAGAAGCCATCCAGGCCTTTCACCGCGGAGATCATGCTCGTTGGCTGGGCGCTCAGATCGATCACGGCCGCGTGACCGTCAGCGCCACCGCCCCCCAAGCCCAACACGCCGCCGTCGACGGCTGGCTTGCCGACGCCCAGCAGCACGGAATCGAGGCCACCATCATGCTCGCCGACCGCCGCGAGACCGTCCGCGACCTCAACCGCCTCGCCCGCCAGCGATTACGCGAGCAAGGCCAGCTCGGCAAACGCGAACTCCACGCCGGGGGCCGGGCTTTCGCCGAGGGAGAACGGGTGCTCGCGCTGCGAAACCACCGCGGCCTCGGACTGCGAAACGGAGACCGCGCCACCGTCGTCGGGGTCTCAGACGACCGGACGCTGACCGTCCGCCTCGACCGCGATGAGCACCGCGACGTGCGCGTCCCGACCGGCTACCTCGAGGCCGGCCACCTCGACCATGGCTACGCCGCCACCGTCCACAAGACCCAGGGCGCCACGCTCGACACTGTCCACTACCTCGGCTCAGACCGCTCCTCACAGGAGGCGGCGCTGGTCGCCGGGTCGCGTCACCGCCACGACTTCCACCTCTACGTCGTCGACGCAGACCTCCCCAACCCGAGCACGCCCGACCGCGGCGAGGACGCCGGCTGGCGCCGCGAGCTTCAGAAGCGGCTCAGCGTCAGCCGCGCCAAGGAGCTCGCGCTCGAAGTCCAAGCCCGCGCCCGCCAGCTGCGCCACCGCCCATCCCACGAGCTGCTCGACGAGGCAAACGAGTTGCGCGACCGGCTCGTGGCCTACCCGCCCGAGGGACGCCGCGCCGCCCACGCCCGCGCCCGCACCGACGAACTCAAAGCACACGTCGACCAGGCGCGCGAGCGCGCCGCCGCATCCCACCACCCAAACGACGAGCGGGCCGCCCGCCGACTCGCCGAGCTCGACGCCGCCCGCGAGGCCGAGACCCGCCGCCTCGAAACGCTCGACCACACGTGGGCCAAAGACCACGGACCGGCTCTGCGCGAGTTCGCCGCCCGCGGCGCCGAACTCGAACGCCGCACCATCGACCCCGACACCACACGCGCCGTCCTCGCCCGCCACGACCCCGACCTGCATGAGGCCCTCGAACAAGAAATTGGTCCCCGGCCGGCCGGGCTCGCCGACCGCCAAACCTGGGGTACCGCGGCCACGCAAGAGTTGGCTCCGCCGCCAGCCGCCGAGCCGCCCGCCGCGCAGCACGACATCGGCCCCGACATCGACATCGCATGATCCATACGAACCGCGGTGCAGTCCGACGCCTTGATGGCCTCTTATCACTCAAGAGAGCGCTACTGAAGCTGTGAGACTGGACCCGGCCGACATTGAGGAGATCGCTCGCCGCGTGGCCGACATTCTGCGCGCAGACGGCCCGTCGGCGGATAGGGGCCGCTACGTCGACGCCTCGACGCTCGCCGAGCACCTGGGCGTCGAGCGCGACTGGGTCTACGCCCACGCACGGGAACTGGGTGCCATCCGCCTCGGCGGAACGCGCGGGCGACTGCGCTTCGACCTCGACCAAGTGGTGCGGAGCCTTCACGAAGCCCAGCCGCAGCGTCGGCGACCTAGCCGGACCGCCCGGTCCTCGCGCCCTCGACGCGTCGTGGACGCTGTCGACCTCATCCGCTATGACTCCTAGACTCGCTTCCAACCCAAAGTGGCCGGGCGGCGCGCCAACGCCCCCGGCCGTGACACCGGGAGGCGAAGTCCCGATGCGCGCAGACCGTACCCCGATCAGGATCGCAATCGACTGATGGCCCCGCCCGCAGCTGGCAACATCGAGGCCGTCAAGCCCGCCGATGGAAGCATCAGCTTCCGCGCCCCCGCCAAGCGCCACCGAGTCGTCGTCGGCCGCGACACCGACGGCTGGACCGATGCCCGCGCTCGCAGCGAGCTCGACGACATCCGCGCGCAACTCAAAGCAGGCATACCCCTTGCCCAGATCCTCGAGGAGGTGCCGGCCTAATGGCTCGCAAGGCAACGGGCCAGGTCGTCGTGAAGGAGACCCAGCGCGGGCAGGTGTTCGCGCTGCGCTTCCGCGCCTACGGCGAGCGCCGCTACCTCACGCTGGGAACGGCCGGTGAGGGCTGGACGCTCGAGCGCGCGGAGGACGAGCTGCGCTACGTCATGGCCCAGGTCGAGCACGGCGATTGGCGACCGCCAGTAGCGCCGCCGGTTGTCGACCTACCGACCGATCCGGGGTTCCACGAGTTCGCGTCCGAGTGGTTCGCCGCCAAGCAAGATGAGATCCGGCCGAACACGGTCGGCAGCTACCGCAACGACCTGACCCACCACCTGCTGCCGTTCTTCGCCCGACACAGCCTCTCGCAGATCACGGTCGCCGAGGTAGACCGCTACCGCAACGCCAAGGTCCGCGAGGGGCGCTTGAAGGCGCGCAGCATCAACATGACACTCGCCCTGCTCGCGCAGATCCTCGAGGTGGCAGTCGAGTACGGGCACCTCGACCGCAACCCTGCCGCCGGGCGGCGCCGGCGGCTCAAGGCGACGCGGCCGCGGCCGGTCCACCTCGACAACGCCGACCACCTCGCCGCCCTGCTCGAGGCGGCCAGCGTCCTCGACAGCGGCAAGAGCTCGCAAACGACCGGGCGGCGCGCGGCGATAGCGGCCCTCCTGTTCGCCGGCCTGCGCGCCGAGGAGGCCAGCGCGCTGCTATGGCGCCACGTCGACCTCGCCGGCGGTCGCCTCTACGTCGGCCGGGCCAAGACGTCGGCCGGCGTGCGCGAGGTCGACATGCTGCCGCTGCTGCACGACGAACTCGCCAGCCACAAGGCCGCGAGCGAGAACTTCGACCCGGACGCGCCCGTGTTAGTCACCTCGAGCGGCAAGGCGCGCGACCGGCATAACCTTCGCCAGCGGGTCGTCGCGCCGATCGCAAGCAAGGCCGACGAGCTGCTCGCCGAGCGCGGCTCGCAGCCGCTTCCCGCCGGCCTGTCGCCGCACAAGCTGCGCCACTCCTTTGCGTCGCTGCTCGTCGCGCTGGGCAACGATCCGGCCTATGTCATGGGCCAGCTCGGGCATACAGACCCGGCGTTCACGCTGCGGATTTACGCGCACATGATGCGCCGCAACCCCGGTGAGCGGGAGCGGCTGCGCGCCCTCGTCGAGGCCCACGATTGGGCACCAATGGGCACTAGCGTCGCTTCTGCCCCAGAGGGACACCCGGTCCAGGGAACGACTGGCCGGCGGAATCCCGCTTCCCAAGCGGTGTCACGTCAATCGGGGCGCCCGGATTTGAACCGGGGACCTCACCGACCCGAACGGTGCGCGCTACCAGGCTGCGCCACGCCCCGAGAGGAGTGAGTATGACAAAGGGGCCGCTGCCTCACCGGCGCGCAGGGCTGTAGCGTGCCTCCTCCCGTCCGGAGTCCCCACCCCGTCGTGAACGCTCCCGTCGCCCCACCGCAGCTCCGCCCCCTTGGACTCGGGGAGATCCTCGACGTCTCGATCAAGATCTGCGTGCGGCACTGGCGGACGCTCATCAAGATCGTTCTCGTGGTAATCGTGCCGGTCCAGCTGCTCAGCCTCGTCGTGCTCGTATCGACGGCACCGGACTCGCTCAGCGAGACCGACTACCTCGACACGGCCACCGGCACGGTGGACGAGACCGGCAGCGCCGCCTTCCTCGGCGGCCAGGTGCTCACCTCGGTCATAGGGATCATCGCCGCCCTCCTCGCCACCGGTGCCTGCTTCAAGGCGATCGGCGACGCCTATCTGGGCGCCGAGCCCGACTGGCGCTCCTCGCTGCGCTTCGCGCTGGCGCGGGCGCACTCGCTGCTGTGGGTGATGTTCCTCTCCACCGTCGTTCCGACGATCGCCCTGCTCGCCCTCGTCGCCCCCGGCGTGTGGCTGTGGGTTTCGTTCTCGCTCGCGGTGCCGGTCCTCCTTCTGGAGGGCGTCAAGGGCCTCGGCGCACTGCGGCGCTCGTTTCGGCTTGTGCTGCATCGCTGGTGGGTTACCGCGGGGACGATCTTCATCGGCTTCCTGCTGGCCGGGATGGCCACCGGGATCCTCGGCGTCGTGGTCGCAGTCCCCGTCTTCGTCGGCGGCAGCTACCTCGTCGTGTTGGTCCTCAGCACGATCGTCGGAGCCCTGTCGAGCCTCGTGTCCACGCCGTTCCAGGCGGCGATCATCGCGCTCCTCTACTTCGACCTTCGCGTGCGCAAGGAGGGGCTCGACATAGAGCTGCTCGCCGAGCGGATGGGCGCAACCGGCCCTCGCGGTCCCGGGCTCGTGCCGCAACCGCGGGTGTTCTCGCCGCCGCCATCTCCGTGGCAGAGCGCTCCCGAGCGCCCGGGGGAGGCGGCGGCGGGCGATCCCCTCGCGCCGCCACCCGAGCGGCCGGGGGAGGCGGCGGACAATCCCTTTGACCCGCCGCCCGAGCGGCCGTGGTGAGCGCGCGCCGGGTCGCGGGCCTGCTCCTCCTCTTGGCTGTCCCGGCCCTCGCGACCCCCGCGGCGGCGAGCTCGGGGGCCTCCGGACAGGAGGTTCGAGCGCTCGCTGAGCGCGCCGCCGCCGGCGACGATGCAGCGATCCAAGCCCTGGTGCGCGTCGATCGGGTGGATGGGCAGCCCGTCGACCTTCGAGCGGCGCTCACCGGCGCGCCCGCGCCGGCGCGGCAAGCGCGCCTGCGGGCCCTGGCCGCCGGAATCGGTGCCGACGACGCGCGGGGCGGCGCCCGGCGCTCGGCGTCCGACGGCGCGCGTTCCGCCGAGCCAGCTCGGCGGAGCGCGGAGGCGATCCTCGACCAGCGCCGCTTCCAGGCGCTCGACTATCCCCGGCCCCTGCGCGGAGTGGTGGTATGGGTCGGCGAGCGCGCTCAGAGCGTGATCGACGCCGTCAAGGAGACCTTTGCGAGCCTGATCGGGCGCCGCGCGAGCCCGGCGATCGGCTGGGTCCTGGCCGCCGTCCTCGTCCTGGTGCTGGCGGTCGCCGTCGCGAGCCGAACCGTCCGGCGGCGGGCGCTGGCGCAGGAGCGCGGGCGGGCGCAGGAACGGCGCGTCCAGCGACTCGACCCGGATGCGCTCGAGCGCGAGGCGCGGGAAGCTTCGCGCCGCGGCGAGCACGATCGAGCGATGCGGCTGCTCTTCCAGGCCGGTCTGCTGCGCCTCGACCGCCGGGGCGCGATCGCCTGGCGGCCGTCCCTGACCAGCGGCGAGGTCGCTCGCGTGCTCGCCTCGGCGAGCTTCGCCGGAGTCGCCGGTCGCTTCGACGAGGTCGCCTACGGCGGTCGACCGCCGGATGCCGCTGACGTCGACGCGGCCCGTGCGGGGTGGTCGGACGTGCTCGCGGAGGCGAAGGGAGGGCGCGCGTGAGGCGGAGGGAAGCGTCGGGTTCGGCGGATCAGCTCCCTCCGACGCGGAGGCGCGGAGTGAGCAGGCTGAGGCTGAGTCCATGGCGCTGGGCCGCGGGCGCTCTCGCGGCGATCGTCGCGCTCAACCTCGCGCTTGCGCTCGCCGTCGAGCTCATTCCGGAGCCGGGAGGGCCGCGCTCGTCCTCGTTCGCCACCGCCCCGACCGGGCTCGCCGCCTACGCCGACCTGCTCGCCGCCCAGGGCCGACCGGTCACGCGGCGGCGCGAGGCGCTGGAGGACCCACCCCTCGATCCCCGCGCGACGGTCGTGGTCCTCGATCCCAAGAGCGTGCGCGACGTCGAGGCGAGGGCGCTGCAGCGCTTCGTCGCGCGTGGGGGGCGGCTGGTGATCGGCGGGCGCGGGACGGACCGTGCGCTCGGCACGATCCTCGACGATCCGCCGGCGCGGACTGCGCGGGGCGTCGCGCGGCCGCGCGTGCTCGCGCCGGTGGAAGGGCTCGCCGGCGGTGCTCCGGTGCGCGCGGCGGGCGCGGGCGGCTGGTCTCCCGCCGGCGAGGCCCTGCCCGTGCTCGGCGACGCCCGCGCCGCCGTGCTCGCGCTCGCCACGCGCGGACGTGGGCGGGTGCTCCTGCTCGCCGACCCTTCCCCCCTCCAGAATCGCCTCCTCGACCGCGATGGCAACGCGGCGCTCGGGCTCGTCCTGGCCGGGCCGGCCGGGCGGCGGGTGGTCTTCGCGGAGCGCGCCCATGGCTATGAGGCCGCGAGCGGCCTCGCGGCGCTCCCGACGCGCTGGAAGGTCGCCCTGGGTGGGCTCGTCCTCGCGGCGCTCCTCTTCGTCGCCAGCCACTGGCGGCGGTTCGGTCCGGTCCGTCCGCCCGATCCCGTCTCCGCCCAGCCGCCGCGCCGGGTCTACGTGGACGCCCTGGCCGGCGCCCTGGCTCGGACACGGCAGCCGGGGGAGGTCGCCGAGCCCGTGCGGGCGGCGGCACGCCGCGCGCTCGCCGCCCGAGCCCTGCTGTCCCCGGGTGGCGGTCCCGACGCGACGGCCGCCGCCGGCTTGCGGGCGGGGCTGACGGCCCAGGAGGCGGCGGCGGTTGCGGCGCCCGTCCACGACGAGGGGGGTCTCCTCGCGGTTACGGCCGCGCTTGCGAAGCTGCGGCGGGGGCGCGCGTGAGGCGGCCGGGGGCAGGCACGGAGAGCCTCGCGGCGCCAGGAGCGGAGGTCATTCGTGCTCGCTGACCTGCACGACCGCCTTTCGCGCGCCGTCGGCGAGGTGGTCGTCGGCCAGGAGGGCCTCGTGGCCGCGGTGCTGGCAGCGGTCTCCGTTCGCGGCCACGTGCTGCTCGAAGGCGTTCCCGGCGTCGCCAAGACGCTCTTGGCCAGCACGATCGCCCGGGCCCTCGCGGTGGACTTTCGCCGGGTGCAGTTCACGCCGGACATGCTGCCGGCAGACCTGACCGGGACGATGACTCTGCGCGGCGGCGAGCTCGAGTTCCGCCCCGGCCCGGTCTTCACCAACGTCCTGCTCGCCGACGAGATCAACCGCACGCCGCCAAAGACCCAGGCGGCGCTGCTCGAGGCCATGCAGGAACGACAGGCCTCCATCGAGGGTGAGACCCGCCCGCTGCCCGATCCGTTCCTGGTCCTGGCCACGCAGAACCCGATCGAGTACGAGGGCACCTATCCGCTGCCCGAGGCCCAGCTCGACCGCTTCCTGGTGCGTGTGCGCGTCGGCTATCCCTCCGAGGAGGCCGAGCTGGCGATGCTCTCGCTCGCGCGCACCGGAGTGGAGCCGGCGGGGCTGGACGCGGTGGAGTCCGTCGCCGGACCGGAGGAGCTCGCAGCCGCACGGGAGGAGGTGGACGCGACGAGGGTGGCGCCCGAGGTCGCGGGCTACCTGGTCGACCTCGTCCGCCAGACGCGTACGCTGCCAAGCGTCCAGGTCGGGGCGAGCCCGCGCGCCGCCGTCCACCTTCTCGCCACCGCGAAGGCCGGCGCGCGGCTCGCAGGCCGCGACTTCGTCACCCCCGACGACATCGCCCGCATGGCCCCGAGCGTCCTTGCCCACCGCCTTGTGCTGCGTCCGGAGGCAGAGCTCGAGCGCTTCACCGACGAGGACGCCGTCGCCGCCGCGCTCGAAGCGGTCGCCGTCCCGCGGTGAGTCGGCTGGAAGCCGCGAGCCATGCGCTGCCCTGGACTTGCTTCGTGAGGATCTCGCGCTGAGTCCGACTCCGCGCGCCGCCCTCCTGCTCGCCGCGGCGGCGGTGCTCGCGGCGGTCGCCGGGCCCGCTATAGCCGCCCTTGCCGTCGTTGCGCTGCTCGGCGCCTTCGTCGTCGATGCGCGGGCCGCCGGGCGGCCGGTCGACGTGGCGCGCCACCTTCCCGCCACCGTCGCCCGGGGCGTGCCGGCCGAGGTCGAGGCGGAGGTCCGCGCCGCCGACGGACCGGCGCTGCGCCGGCGTCTTCGCCAGGTCGTCCCGCCCGGGTTGGAGCTCGACCCGCCCGAGGGCGGCGAGCGGCTGGCCGGCACCCTCCTGGCCACCCGCCGCGGCCGCCACCTCGTCCCGCCGGTCGCGGTGCGCTCGCGCGGGCCGCTCGGGCTGGCGACCTGGGATCGGAAGGGCGGCGGGGAGGGCGCCGAGGTCCTTGCCTACCCCGACATCGTGGCCGCGCGCCGGCTCGCCGAGGCCGTGCGCACCGGCCGCCTCTCCGCGGCGGGCCTGCGGCGGCGGGGGCCGCTGGGCCTCGGCACGGAGTTCGAGCGGGTGCGCGAGTACGCGCCCGACGACGACGTGCGCCAGATCAACTGGCGCGCGACGGCGCGGCTCGGCCGGCCGATGAGCAACGAGTACAGGGTCGAGCGCGACCGCGACGTGCTCTGCGTCGTCGACGCCGGGCGCCTGATGGCCTCTCCGGTCGCCGACCGCACGCGGCTCGACGTCGCTCTCGACGCCGCCGCGGCCGTCGCGCTCGTGGCCGACGTGCTCGGCGACCGCTGCGGCACCCTGGCTTTCGATGACGAGGTTCGCCGTCGCATGAGGCCGCGGCGCGGCGGCGGCGCCGCCGCCATCCGGCTGCTCTTCGACCTCGAGCCGCGCCAGCGCGACGCAGATCACGAGCTCGCCTTCCGCCTCGTGCGCGAGGCCAAGCGTGCGTGGGTGCTCGTGCTCACCGATCTGCTCGACGAGGCTGCCGCCCGCTCGCTGGTAGCGGCCATCCCGGTGCTCGCGCGCAGCCACGCGGTGGCGGTTGCGAGCGTGCTCGATCCCGACGTGACCGCCCTCTCGTCCATCGTCCCCGAGCGCTCGGTCGATGCCTACGCCGCTGCGGCGGCGCTCGAGGTCTTCTCGGCGCGCGATCGAACAGCCGCCCAGGTTCGCGCCGCCGGAGCGGAGATCGTGGAGGCCCAACCCGACGCCCTCGCCGCCGCATGCGTACGGGCCTACCTCACGGCGAAGGCCCGGGCGCGACTGTGAGGGGCAAGGCGTCGGAGGCGAAGCATCCCACGATAAAGTCCTTAGAAACGGATTCTAACCGATACAATATCCAAGATATGCCATCTAACAGTGATGGATCGCGCCGCGTTCCTCCGCCAGTGCGCCGCGCGCTCAGCGAGCTTGCCGGCGGGATCGCTACCTGGCGCAAGCTACGCGGCCTCACGCAGGCCCAGCTGGCGGATCGCGCGGGGGTCGACCGAAAGACCGTCTTGCGGCTCGAGAAGGGAAATGGGGGTGTGAGCATCGAGAACCTCTTGCGCGTACTCCGGGCACTCGGAATCCTCGACACGCTGCCGCGCGCCCTCGATCCGTACGAGACCGACCTTGGGCGGCTTCGCGCCGACGAGCAACTGCCCCGTCGAGTACGCCCGAGGAGGCTGACGGACGATGCCTGACACGATCGCTGACGTCCTTGTGGTGGTGGGCGATGAGGAGCTGCTCGCCGGCCGCCTGTGGTCACACCGGCGGCGCAACACAGAGTCGGCGACGTTCGCCTATGACGCCGGGTACCTTGCCCACCCGAAGGCATATGCGCTCGACCCGGGTCTGCCGCTGGCGGCGGGCCACCAGCAGACCGCGGCTCGCCGCCCGATCTTCGGTGCGTTCTCCGATTGCGCGCCGGACCGCTGGGGCCGCCGGCTCGTCAATCGCGCCGAGGAGCATCGGGTGCGCGATGAGGGCGGCGGTGCCGAGCGAAGCTTCGGCGAGGCGGACTACCTGCTGCGCGTGCGCGACGACCTGCGTCAAGGGGCGCTGCGCTTCCGCGATCCAGAGACCGGCGCCTATCTGGCTTCTGAGCAAACCGGCGTCCCGCATCTGGTGGAGCTGTCGGAGCTGTTGCGCGCGAGCGAGCGGATGGAGCGCGACCAGGCTACGACGGCCGAGCTCCAGGCGCTCCTGCGCGGCGGAAGCTCGCTGGGCGGTGCTCGTCCCAAGGCGCACGTCCTCGATGGGGGTGGCCGGATCGCCATCGCGAAGTTTCCCAGCCCAACGGCTGACGAATGGGACGTCATGCGCTGGGAGTGGGTAGCCCTGCAGCTCGCTAGCGAGGCTGGCATCTGGGTTCCTGAAAGCAAGCTCCACGTGATCGACGACAAGCCGGTGCTCGTCGTCGACCGGTTCGACCGCGAGGGTGCGCAGCGCCTGGGGTACGTCAGCGCAATGACGATGCTGGAGGCCACCGACGGTGATCAAGGCAGCTACCTCGACATCGCCGGAGTCGTCGAGGAGCACTCGCCGGTTGCCGCGAACGACCTGCGACAACTGTGGCGCCGCATCGCGTTCTCGGTCCTCATTCGGAACATCGACGACCACCTGCGCAACCACGGCTTCTTGCGCGTCAGCACCGCCGGCTGGTCCCTGTCGCCGGCGTTCGACCTCAACCCGGATCCGCGTCCCGGCCCCAAGCACCTGAGCACCGCCATCGACTACGACACCTCCGAGGCGCGCATCGACGTCGTATTGGGCGTCGCCGGGATGTTTCGCCTCCGCGACAACGAGGCGCAGGCGGTGCTGCGCGAAGTCACCAACGCGACCGCTCGCTGGCGAGCGGTCGCCGCGGACGCCGGTCTGGAGCGTGACGCGATCGAACGGATGGCCCGCGCGTTCGAGCACGACCAAGCCGAGCGGGCTCGCGACCTGGTCATGTCTTCCGCCCGACCGTCGCATCTCATTCAAAGGGGCGGGCGCGGCGGCTGACGTTCGATGAGCCGCCGCCGTCGACGCGGATGCCGTTCCGGGTACGCCCGTCTGGTAGGGAGGATGCGCGAGTGCCGGACGGACGGCGGTCGCTCCTCCTGTCACCTTCCTGGAGAAGGGGGACAGGAACAGCACGGTGGCCGTCGAGCACGCGCGGCTTGCCGATGCCGGAGAGGCCGAGCGGATGAAGGCCTTCTGGCGAGGGCAGGGGATCCTGCCCCGGGACGACCACTGACGCTGGCGAGGCGGTTGGCCGCCGGCCGGAGCCCTCAGCCGATCTGCTCCGCCAGCTCGACGATGATCCCCTCCGGGCCGCGGACGTAGCAGAGCCGATAGCTGTCTTCGTAGCGCTCCACCTCGCCAACGAGCTCCGCCCCGCGGGCTCGCAAGCTAGCGACGACGGCGTCGATGTCGTCGACTGCGAATGCGACATGGCGGATGCCCGGGGGTGTTCCCCGGCGCGTGCCGGTCGCCGCGCCGGCTCGACGGGGCGTGAAACTTCGTCAGCTCGAGCCGTCCGTGGCCGTCCGGGGTCTCCACCATCGCGATCTCCGCCCGGACGCCCTCGAGCCCCACCACGCGGTCCACCCAACCGCCCTCGACCGGCCCCTCGCCCTGCAGCTTGAGTCCGAGCTCGACGAAGAACGCCGTCGCGGCCGCGAGGTCGTCGACCACGATGCCCACGTGCTCCATGCGTTGGATCGTCATGCGCTCGACGGTAGCGGAACGACGGCCCCAGCTACAGCGTCTCTCGGTTGCCGATCGGCTGGTGGGAACGCGCCCCCCATTGGTCTGAAGAGACCAGCGATGAGTTGCTCGGCTCAATCGGGTCATAGCTGGGTACGCGAGCCTATGGAGGACGCTCAGTGAGACGACTGTTCCTGCATAGCTCGCCGGCCCGCGCGCGGGCGGCCTGACGGACCAGGTGGTCGCGCTCGGCGACGTCCGTGGCCCGACGGGCGGCATCCGCGTACGCCGCGCCGGCGGCCGGCAGATCGCCGTCGAGCTCGTGCAGGTGGCCGCGGACCGCATGCCACCGGTGGCGGTCGCCGAGCACCTCGCGCAGCCGGTCGGTCTCGCGCAGCCCCGCGGCGGCACCGAGCACGTGGCCGACCGCGACCGCGCGGCCCAGCACGGCGGCGGGGTCCTGGTGCACCGGGTCGTCGGTCAGCGCGACGAGGTCGTCGTACCAGGCGAGGATCTGCGGCCAGTCGGTCTCCGCAGGGCTTGCCGCGTCGTCGTGCAGGGCGGCGATCGCGGCCTCGACCTGGTAGCGGCCCGGGCGCCGTTCCTCCGTCTGCATGGCGAACGCCGACTGCAGGACGCGCACGCCCTCGGCGATCTCGCGGGTGTCCCACAGGCCGCGGTCCTGCCGGTCGAGCGTGACGATGCGACCCTCTGAGTCGAGTCGCGCCGGGAGCCGGGCGTGGCTGAGGAGCATCAGCGCGAGCACCCCGCGCGCCTCGGGCTCCTCGGTGGCGAGGGTGAGTTGGCGGGCGAGCCGGATCGCCTCGCCGGCCAGGTCCACCCGGCCCGCGTGGCCGGCCGTGTAGACGAGGTAGAGCACGCGCAGCACGACGGCGAGGTCGCCGGGCCGGTCCAGGCGGCGCCCCTGCAGGGCGCGCTTGGCCCGGCTGATCCGCTGCGCCATCGTCGCCTCCGGCACGTAGAAGGCATCGGCGATCTCCCGGGTGGTGAGGCCGCCAACGGCGCGCAGGGTCAGCGCCACCTGGGAGGCGGGCGCGAGGTCGGGGTGACAGCAGCAGAAGAGCAGGAAGAGGGTGTCGTCGCCCTCCTCGGTGGCGGCGGGCCACGGCTCGGCGTACGTCGCCTCCTCGCGGCGGTGACGGGCGGCCTCGCTGCGGCGGGCGTCGACGAGCCGCCGCGTCGCGACCGTCGCCAGCCACGCGCGCGGGTCGCGCGGCGGGTGCTCGGGCCACACCCGCAGCGCCTCCAGCAGCGCCTCCTGCAGCGCGTCCTCGGCGGCATCGAAGTCCTCGCCCCGCCGGACCAGGCCCGCGAGCACCCGAGGGACGAGGGCGCGCAGCGCGCCCTCGTCCAGCCGTCGCGTCGGCTCGTCGATCACGCCGGGTCAGTCGTCCGAGGGCGCCTCGGACATGACCTCCCGGACGTCGATCCACTCGTACAGCGGCTCCCCGCCCGGGCCGGGCTCGGAGGAGACGTAGGCCCCGAGCTCGACCGCGCGCTCGTGTGACTCGACGTCGATCATGTACCAGCCCGCCACGAGATCGCTGGTCTCGGGCAGCGGGCCGTCAGTGGTGACTGGCGCGGCGTCCGGGCCGCCGTAGCGCACCCAGGTGCGCGCCGGCGTGAGCGCCTGCGCGTCTACGTACTCGCCGTTCTCCTCGAGCAGCTCGCTGACGTGCTTGAGGAAGGCCATGTGCGCCTCTACGTCCTCGGGGGCCCACTGGTCCATCGGGGGCACGGGACGGTGCGGCTCCGGGCCGCCGCGGTAGTGCTTGAGAAGCAGGTACTTCGGCATAGTGGTCTCCTGGTGTCGTGGGCCGCGCCTGTCGAGGCCCTTCACCTGGTGAGCGGAGCCGGTCAGAGCCTCTCGACATGGAATCACTCATCTAGCTCCGAGACCATCGCGTAGGGGGAACCCCCAGCGGGACGTCGGCCGCCCGCGGCAGCCGCTCCGCTGCTGCGGGGATCCAGAGCGTCCCGTAACGCCCGCCCGATGAAAATGTCCGGTGAGGGGGCGTCAAACGGACACCCCGCCGCTCCTGCGTTCAACCACGAGCGGGCACGTCCGCGGTCCAGTCCGGGACGACCGCTCTGGACGAGAATCAGGCGCCCAGTAGGTGAGCCGCCGGCTTTCGCATCCCCAGGCAAAGCGAGACTCGTGCTCGACGGGTGGAACTTGCCGCGCGCGCCGTCCTACTTGCCGCGGTTCGAGCCCGTGGCGATCCCTCACGTCAGGCCCGGCTCCTGGCGCCCGAGCCAGAGCACCAGTCCCCAGTAGACGGCGCCGAGGCCGACGCCGATGACCAGGCCCGGGCCCAGCGCGACCCCGGCGCGG
>JAABUS010005898.1_pt1 | contig 15515 bp, 19 predicted proteins | sample 5560161 | NCBI WGS metagenome assembly JAABUS01 (sample SAMN10711885, study PRJNA513376) | rock metagenome | isolation source: Antarctica rocks | place: Antarctica: Victoria Land, Trio Nunatak nord | collected 2016-01-04
GTCAGACCAGTGCCCGGTCCAGATCTGTCCGACGCCCCAGACCGCCGGGTACAGGCCCGCGACCAGGCCGATCGCTCCTGGGCCGGCGCCGTTGGCGGCGATGAACAGCGGGACCAGCCCCCAGGCGAGCGCGTCGTTGAGGTTGTTGACCAGGCCCGCCTGCGAGGCGGAACGAAGGGCCGGCGCGCGCCATGTCGCCTCGGGAAAGGCCTCCCGCATGGGCGGTGCGACGGCCGGCTCGCCCGACGCATGGGCGGACTGCTCGACGGCGACGTGCGCGGCAGTGTCGCGGACGAAGGCGACCGACACGATGAGCGCGAGCAAGGCGATGAGGGCGCCCGCGGCGACGAGCACGTCGCGGGCGGCGAACTCGGACGCCAGCCACCCGCTCGCCGCAGCGGCGAGCCCGACGCCGCCGTAGCCGGCGGCCTCGTTGAGCCCGAGCGCCAAGCCTCGGCGCTTGGGGCCCACGAGGTCGATCTTCATGACCACGGTCATCGACCAGGCGAGCCCCTGGTTGACGCCGAGCAGGACGTTGGCGGCGACGACCCAGCCCCAGCTCGGCGCGACCGCGATCAGCAGCGGCACCGGCAGCGCGACCGCCCAGCCGGCGATCAGCAGCCGCCGGCGGCCGACGCGGGTGGCAAACGCGCCGGCGCCCAGGTTGGTGAACGACTTGGCGAGCCCGAAAGCGACGATGAACGACAGCACCGCCGTGCTCGACGACAGCCCGAACTCCTCGCGGCCGATCAGTGGCAGCGTCGAGCGCTCGAGCCCGACCATCGCGCCGACGAACGCGTTGATCGCGACCAACAGCGAGAACTGCGCGAGGTTCTCGCGCAGCCCGAGCTCAACCCGGGGGTCAGTCAAAGGCTGGCGCTGAGCGGCCGACCGGCCCGGTTGGCGGCCACGATCTCGGCCTGGCGCTCCGGCGCCGGCGGCATGTCCTGGATCAGCGCGGCCGCGAAGGCGTCCTCGTCGGCGAAGCTCAGCGCGCGGTTGTGGCGGCGCTCGAAGCCGACCGTCGAGATCGGATTGGCCGAGAGACCACGGCCGCAGACCGAGCCCGAGTAGTGGGCGGGGTAGAGCGCGAGGTGGTCGGGCAGCATCATCAGCCGCTCGGTCAGCGAGCGGTAGAGGATGCGCGCCATCTCCTCGGCGCTGTGCTCGCCGTGGGCGTGCAGGTCGGGGCGGCCGGCGTCGCCGACGAGCAGCGCGTCGCCGGTGAGCACGAACCACGGCTCGTCACCGCGCGTACGATCGGTCACCACGTAGGCGTGATGCGCGAGCGCGTGGCCGGGGGTGGCGATCGCTTGCAGCTGTTGCCGAGCTCGAGCAGCTCACCGTCGGCGAGCGCATGGTGGGGGAAGTCGACGCCGGCGCCCTCGGGGAGATAGGCCGTGGCCCCGGTCCGGGCGATGAGATCGGGGAGCCCTGAGACGTGGTCGGCCTGCACGTGGGTCTCGAGGACGGCGACGATCGGCATGCCCTCGCGTTCGGCCAGCTCGAGATAGGTGTCGACGAGGTCGACGTGCGGGTCGACGACCGCGAAGCGCGAGCGCGACTTGCAACCGAAGAGATAGGAGGCGCACGCGGTCTCGTCGTTGAGCAGCTGGCGGAAGTACACGGCGGCCTCCGGAGGCACTTGGGTGGTCCGAGCACTTGACAAGCTATCAAGCGATCTATTGAATACCAATCGTGACCGGCCGGCCAGAGAAGAACGCGCTGTTCGAGGCGATCGCGCTGATGGGCAAGGCCTTCGCGAGCCCGCGCCGGCTCGAGCTGCTGGACCTGCTCGCACAGGCGCCGCGGACCGTCGAGGACTCGCACGCGCAAGCGAGCAGTCGACGGCGAACACCTCCCAGCACCTGCAGGCCCTCCACACGGCGGGCATGGTCACGCGGGCGCGCGAGGGCACCAAGGTCCGCTACTCGCTCGCCGGCGACCAGGCGCTCACCCTCTGGCTGGCGCTCCGCGACGCATCGGTGACCCAGCTGGCCGAAGTCGAGCGCGCCGCGCGCGAGTACCTCGGCGAGGACGTCGAGGCGATCGGGCGCGACGAGCTGATCGCGCGCTTCGGGCGCGGCGACGTCGTCCTCATCGACGTCCGACCCGGCGAAGGAATTCGAGGCCGGCCACATCGAAGGCGCGCGCTCGATCCCGCTCGACGAGCTGCCAGGAACGACTGGCCGAGCTGCCCGCCGACCGCGAGGTCGCGGCCTATTGCCGCGGACCGTTCTGCGCCTACGCGCACGAAGCCGTACGCCGGCTCCGCGCCGCCGGGCGCACCGCGCGACGGCTCGACGAAGGCTGGCCGGAGTGGCGACTCGCCGAGCAGCCCCCGGCACCACCCAGAGCGGCATGTCCGATCAGGAGGCGACATGCGAGCCATCGACTGCCCATGCGGGCACCACTTCGAAGCCGCCGATACCTACGACATCGAGCTCGTCGCATGACCATCGGCGCCGAGGCGCCCGTCGACGTCGAGATCCTGCGGCAGGAGATCGCGAAGACCTACACCGAAGTCTCCACCGAGCCCGACACGAATTTCAGCTTCCCCACTGGACGCAAGTGGGCGCAGGAACTCGGCTACCCCGAACCCGAGCTCACATGGGTTCCCGAGGACCGCGTGGCGAGCTTCGCCGGCGTGGCCAACCACTGGCAGCACGGACCCGTGATGCCCGGCGAGATGGTGCTCGACCTCGGCTGCGGCGCCGGCACCGACCTGCTCATCGCCGCCCAGATGACCGGCCAATCCGGGCGCGCGATCGGCATCGACATGACAGCGCCCATGCTCGAACGCGCACGCTCCAGTGCCCAGGCGATGGGACTGACCAACGTCGAGCTCCACGACTCGCTGATCGAGTCACTGCCGCTCGAGGACGAGTCGGTCGACGTCGTGATCTCCAACGGCGTCATCGACCTCGTGCCCGACAAGGAGGCGGTCTTCTCCGAGATCGACCGCGTCCTGCGTCCCGGCGGCCGGCTGCAGCTCGCCGACGTCTTCATCCGCCACGAGGTCTCCGAAGACGCGCGCAAGCGCATCGACCTCTGGACCGGCTGAATCGCCGGAGCTCTCCTGGAAGGAGAGCACGCGAGGATCCTGGTCACGATGGGCTACCGGGAGCTCGAACAAGGCGAGCCCGTGGACACATTCGCCCGCTCCACCTTCGAGGACACCCGCCGCAAGGCCGCCAAGTTCGGCGCCATGGGCTCCACGATCCGCGCCACCAAGGCCACAGCGGCAACTGAGGAAAACAAACAGAGGATGGACTCTTCATGGCCGACAACGGCAAGGCCGTCATCAACCTCACGACCGGGCACGAGGACGCCGACAAGGTGACCGTGGCGTTCCTCGTCGCCACCGCGGCGCTGACCAAGGGCAAGCAGGTCGCGATGTTCCTCACCAAGGAGGCCGTCCGCCTCGGCCTGCCCGGCTACGCCGACGCGATCGAGTCGGCGGGCGCCCCACCGGTCCAGCGGCTCTTCGAGCAATACCGCGACGGAGGGGGCGAGCTGCTCGTCTGCCCGATCTGCTTCCAGGCCCGCGGGCTCGACGAGTCGGCGCTGGTGTCCAACGCCCGCCTGGCGGGAGCGACCCCGCTGTGGGATTGGATCGGAGACGGCGCGACCGTTTTCAGCTACTGAGGCGTGATCATGCCTCGCTGGTCGATGCTCAGAGCGGCCTGGAGCAGGCGCTTCATCGGCGTGAGCAGGCGACCATCAGGCCGCTGCACGCGGGGCCTGCCGGGTTCGCGAGGGGTCTCCCACCATCAAGACCCATGGCAAGGCGCCGCAGTGTGGCGTGTCGGCTCATCCGCGAAGATCGGGTTCGTGCACGCCACCCACGTATGTCGGCGCGTCGAGCGCAGCTGCCAATGCGGCTTGAAGCGCTCGGCGTCGTCGGCACCGGCACGTTGGTCGCGGTCTGGTGTGGCGAGGCGCCGGCTGTCGTGCCACCCGTGGGCGGGGTGACCCTGGCCGGGCTGCTCAGCGGCGGGCTAGTCGTCTGCCTGCTCCTGGGCGCCGCTGCGGCGCTGGCTCTCCGCCGCGCCTGTCCACGGGTCTCGGCCGACCGGGAGGTGCGTCAGTGAAGGTGGAGATCCTCTACTTCGATGGCTGTCCGAGCTATGCGGCGCTAATGCCGAGACTGCGCGAGCTGATGGGCCGGGCGGGCGTCGATGCGCCCGTCGAGCTAAATCGTGTGGAGTCAGTCGAGGTGGCCGAACGGGAGCGCTTCCTGGGCTCGCCGACGCTGCGCATCGATAACCACGACGTCGACGCGGCAGCGCGCGAACGGACCGACTTCGGACTGAAGTGCCGCCTCTACCCGAGCGCCGACGGGCTCCGGGCGACGATCCCTGACGAGCTCATGCTCGCGGCGTTGACTCGAGCCCGAGACGGACAGGACCCGTAGGTTGTCTGACGCTGGGACTGGATCGGCGAGAGCGCGACCGCCTTCAGCTGCTGAGAACCCGCGGAAGCGTAGCCGCGCCCGAGGATCTCAGGAGAGCACCGCGATCCCGATGGCAGCCAGGCCGAGCAGGGTGGTGGCGATCGCCATTGCCCTGAGCGCCCGCGGCTGGGCGACGAAGCCGTTGTCGTGGTGTCGGCGGCCGGTGTAGACGAGGTTGCCGTATCCCCACGCGGCCGCCGCCGCCAGAAGGACTGCCGCGCCAAGCGGGTAGCCGAGCAGGTACTCGTGGTGCTCGGTCGCGAAGCGCAGGACGAGCCCCCCGATCGCCGCCAGGGAGAGCGCCGAGCGGCTCCAGGCCAAGGCTGTGCGCTCGTTGGCGAGCCCGCTCCGGGCTCGCTCGGTTCGCTGCACGGCATGCCGCCACGAGGACACGTTCCGCCTCTCAGTTCGCGACGAGGTCGAGCACCGCGATCACGCCTGCGGCGATGCCGACGAGGCCGACGCCGATCGCGACCCCCCGGGGCATGCCCGAGGAGGGAAGGGCGTGCCCGAGCCGTAGCGCTCGCTCGTTGGCCTCCCAGCGCCGGTAGCTGGTGAAGGCCGTATAGGCCCCGAGCCCGAGCAGCGGCAGGGAAATCACGAGCCGGGCCGCCGGGATGCCGAACTTCAGCAGCTGGGCGACGGCGAGGCCGGCAGCGATCAGCGCGAGCGAGGTGCGGTTCCAGGCGAGGAAGGTGCGCTCGTTGGCGAACGTGAAGCGCGGGTCGGGATCGTCGCCGAGTTGCTCGAGCGACGTGTCGGGCGGTGGCTTCATGCGCTGAGCTTGTCAGGCGCCAGGACCACGCCGTCGACCAGCCGGCGGTCCTCGGGTCGCACGCCGTCGACGTCCACCTCGACGCCGCCTCGGCGTGCCTCGTCGAGCACGATGTGGAGCGTCTGGGCAGCGGTGATGTCGAGTCGTCCGACGCCGTCGAGATGGATCACCATCCGCTCGATCGACGGCCGTCGCGCGAGCTCGGCGAGCAGGCGGTCCTCGAGCGCTTGCGCGGCACCGAACCACAGGACGCCCTGGGGGCGCACGTGCAGTGTGGCGTCTTCCTCCCAGGTCTCGGTGCTCACGTTCAGCTCTCGCCACAGGTGCACGGCCACTGACAGGCCGACGCCGACGAGCACGCCGCGCTCGATCCGTGGTGCGAAGCCGAGGGTGGCGACGAACGTGCCGGTCGCGATGAGCGTCGCCGGGCGCGAGTGGCTCCACAGGGCGGTGATCGGACGCAGCCGGATGAGCGGGATGACCGCGCTGATCACGATCGCGGCCAGGACCGCGGTGGGCAGGGGCGAGAGCAGGAAGGCGATCGGGAGCACGGCGAGCACCGCGATGCCCGTGATGGCGCCGCTCCACGCGCTCTTGGCTCCTGCCATGCGGTTGAGTGCGCTGCGAGAGAACGATCCGCCGATCGGGAAGCCGCCGGTGAGCCCTGCGGCGAGGTTGGCCGCGCCCTGGGAGACGAACTCGCGGTTGGAGTCCCACGGCAGACGCTCCTGCGCCGCGAAGCTGCGCGCGATCGAAGCCGGCTCGGCGAAGCCCACGAGCGCGATGATGGCGCCCGGCACCAGCAGTGCGAGCGTGTCCCCCCAGGGCAGGTCGAGCGAGATCGGCGGGGCGCCGACGTCGATGGTGCCGACGGTCGCGCCGGGGTAGTCGACTGCCATGCTCAGCAGCGTCGCCGCCGTGACGGCGAGGAGGACCCCGGGAAAGAGCGGGTGCAGCCGGCGCCCGCCGAACACCGCGACCATCACAAGGGCCAGAAGCCCCACGGCGCCCAGGCTCCACGCGCCTGGGTGAATGAGCGTCCAGGCGGCCTCCCCGAGGATGGCTCCGTCGGGCGGTTTCGCTCCGAGGGCGGCGGGGAGCTGCGAGGCGGCGATGAAGGTCGCGGCCGCGGGGACGAAGCCTGCGAGCATCGGGCGGGACATGAGGTAGGCAACGACGCCGGAGCGCAGCAGCCCGATGGCAAGCCGGACGACGCCCACGACGAGTGCGAGGAGTAGGCCGAGGGCCACGTAGCGGTCGCTGCCGGGGTCCGCGATGGTGCTGAGCGCGCCGAAGGTCAGCACGGCGGTGACCGCGACCGGCCCGGTCTGCAGGTACGGCGAGGAAGCGAGTGGTGCCGCGACGATCAGCGGGATGATCGACGCGTACAGGCCCCGCTCTGGGGGCATCCCGGCCAGCTTCGCGTAGGCGAGCGACTGCGGCACGAGGACCAGCGCGACCGTCAGGCCGGCGACGACGTCGCCGGTCGCGACCCGCTTTCGGGCTGCTGGGCGGCGGAGGGGAGAGTCGCGCCCGTCCGCCGCCGTGCTAGCCACTGTGCGTGCGCCCGTCGCCGAGGTCTCCGACCGCCATCGGGCCCCAGACGTCCTCGGGGTCCCAGTCGACGAGTGCGGCGAGATCGTCGACGCCCGGCAGGCCGCCGGCCTCAAGGGCCGCCCGGGCCGCGCGCGTCTGCTCGTCCTGGGGGAGCGCGTAGGCGTCGAGCACCGGTTTGACCGGCCGGAACAGCCAGATCGGGCGGCGCAACTCGCCGCTCGCGGGGCGGGCGAGGGCGGCCCACTTGCGGTACACCGCGCGCGCCTTCTCGAAGTCCACGCAGATGTCGGCGTAGCGGTCGTCGGGCCCGGCGGGGCGGATGCGCACCTTCTGATGCCAGCAGTGCATCCCGGAGATCGGGTCGGGGTGCACGGGGAAGGTGATGTTCTGGTGCACGCCGGCATCGCTCCACCAGACGCGGCTGGAGCTCGGGTCCTCCGACTCCCACGGGGAGACGCCGTGGATCTGCCGGAAGCGCACCGTGTCGCCCTCCTCGACCATGTCCACGAGCGCGGAGGACCAGCGCTCCATCCCCTTGTTCTCCTTCAGGCGCCAGCGGCCCATGTGGTGCGAGGCGGCGACGACGCCGGGGCGGATCCCTTCGGTGACCATGGCCTTGATCACGAACCATCCGATCTCGGTCTCGACGCGAGTGAGGTCACCGTCGCCGACGCCGACACGCTCGGCGTCCTCGGGGCAGACGAGCAGCGGGTGGGTGTGGGAGAGCTCGTTTAGGAACTTGGCGTTGCCCGAGCGCGAGTGGATCATGGTCGGAAGCCGGTAGGTCGGCAGCAGCAGGTACTCGCCGCGGGTGTGGTCGATGAGGGAGTGATGCACGTGGCTGCGCGCGTAGGTGGGCACGGCGTGCTCGGGCCAGCCCCAGTCGACCAGCTCTGACTGGAAGAGCTCGAGCTTGCGCGAAGGTGTGTTGAACCCGCGGCGCGCGACGCCGTCGAGTTGGGCGGCGACGGTGTCGGGGCGGCCGGTGAGCGGGAGGTGGGTGGGGTCGAAGGAGCGCTTGGTGACGGTGTCCTCTGAGCCGGCGACGTCGGTGTCGTCGAGGTCGTCCACCTCGGCCTCGTGTGGGGCGTAGTCGTCACGCGAGATCTCCACCACGCCGTGGCGGCGCATGTACTCCAGTGGGGTGTGCCCTTCCGCTTCGGCCTTCTCGGGCAGGCCGGGCACGGAGTTCTCGAACATCCAGCGGTAGTACTCCTCGAGCCGGATCTTCTCGCCCGGTCGGTAGGGCGACTCGTAGTACTGGCGGATGCCGAGCGACCCGTCGGGGTCCGCGCGCCAGGAGACCTCGATCCAGAACTCGCCCTCCTCCCACACCTCGCCGGGGTTCGCCTCGTAGGTGAACTCCACGGGCCGGCCCATGCGCTCCATGGCGACGCGCTGCACGGGCTGGCGGAAGCCCAGCCAGCGCCCGGCATGGGTCTCGTAGGAGTGGGTGTCGTGGCGCTCGGGCCCGTGGCCCATCGGCAGCACGTAGTCCGCCCACCACGCGGTCTCCGACCACGTCGGGGTCAGCGCGCCGTGCAGGCCGACGAGATCCTCGTCGCGCAGGGCGCGCAGCCACGAGTAGCCGTCGGGGAAGGTCCAGATCGGGTTGAGCACGCGCGTGAAGAGGACCGGCTGCGTGCCGCGCCCGTCGAGCAGCAGGTGGGGGTAGAGCATGCTCATCTCGTTGTGGGCGAGCGGGTACTCGCGCGGCCAGTTGAGCTCGTTCCACTGCTCGTTGGCCGTGGGCTTGCGCCACGGGGCCGGGATGAACTTGTTCCAGGCGTTCGCCGACACGCCGCCCTGGGTGCCGACCGAGCCGGTGAGCACGTTGAGCAGCCACAGCGCGCGGGTGACCTGCCAGCCGTTGAGGTTCCCGGCCGCCGCGGCGCGCCAGATGTGTGAGGCGAACGCGGGCGCGGCGGCCGCGATCTCGCGCGCCACCTGCACGATGGTCTGCGCCGGCACCCCGCTCTCGGCCTCGGCGAACTCCGGCGTGTAGCGCGCGTACTCGCGCCTGAGCTCGGCCAGGAAGGTCTCGAACGTCGGCTCGGACTCCGGCGCGCGATGGCGCAGGTAGGTGCGCCAGTTCACCCAACGACGCACGAACTCGCGGTCGATCAGATCCTCGTCGAGCAGCACCTTGGCCATCGCCAGCAGCATCGCCCCCTCGGTGCCCGGCCACGTCGGCAGCCAGTAGTCGGCCATCGAGGCGGTGTTGGACAGCCGCGGGTCGACCACCGCGACCTTGGCGCCGCGGTGCATGCCCTCGACGATCCGCTGGGCGTGCGGGTTGAAGTAGTGGCCGGCCTCGAGGTGCGAGGAGATCAGCAGCGTGAACTTCGCGTTGGCGTAGTCGGGTGAGGGCCGGTCGGTGCCCATCCAGAACCCGTAGCCGGTGCGGCCGCCCGACGAGCACACGTTGGTGTGGGAGTTGTGCCCGTCCGATCCCCACGTCTCCAGGAAGCGGTCGGCGAAGCCATCCTCGCCCGGGCGCCCGACGAAGTACATGACGTCATTGGGGCGCCCCGCCTTGAACGCCTCGTGCATGCGCTCGGCGAACGCGTCGAGCACGTGCTCCCAGCTGACACGCTCCCACTCACCGCCGCCGCGCGGCGTGCCCGGCTTGCGGCGCTGCGGGTACAGGATGCGCTCGGGATCGTGGATCTGGTTGATCGTCGCGGGGCCCTTGGCGCAGTTGCGCCCGCGGCTGCCCGGATGGTGCGGGTTGCCCTCGAGCTTGCGGACCTCGAGGGTCTCCTTGTCGACGTAGGCCAGCAGGCCGCAGGCCGACTCGCAGTTGAAGCAGACGGTCGGCACGAGCATGTAGGAGCGCTCGACCTTGCGCGGCCACGCCTTGGGATCGTACTCACGCCAGTCGTCCCAGCGCTCCGGCGGCGGGTAGGACTCAAGCCGCTTGTCCTGCGGCCCGTAGCCGGTCGGGCGGCGCGCGCCCTTCCTGTCGATTCCACCGGCCATCAGCTCAGCGGCACGCTCTGGCCGGCCCGCACCCACGCGTCCTCGTACAACCACAGGCCGACGAGCGCCGACAGCCCCGCCACCGCCAGCAGCGCCGTCCCACCCGCGAGCAGGAACACCGCGCCCGCGACGGCGGGGAGGACCATGCCCAGCCCGAGGCCCGTGAAGAAGCGCTTCGCGTAGACGTCGCGTCGCAGGTTGCGCGCCGCTCGCTCGGCCTGCCGCGTCGGATGACGTCCCCAGGTGTCGAGCACCACGATCGCGAGGCTCGCGGCCGCGGCGAGCACCAGCGCCCATCCGAGCGTGCGCTCGAGCACCGGCGGCCCGTCGACCGCGAGCGCCGCGAGGCCCAGCGCGCCGGCGCCGGCCAGGACCGCGTTGACGATCGTGTGCGGCAGCAGCAGCGGGCTCTGCCACAGGTCGCGGCCCTCGCACTGGTTGAACAGGAAGGCGGTGTAGCCCGCCAGCGCCGCGCCGGCCGGCACCATCGCCCAGCGCAAGACGTCGCGCAGGGCGCCCGCGTCGAGCACCGCCGCCACGGTGAACGCGAGCACCACGAGCGCGGCGAGGTTGATCACCTGCGCGCCGATCGCCAGCCACGAGCGCCACTGCGGTCTCGTGAACAGGTAGAAGAACCGCCGCGGCTGCTTGAGGTCCCAGATCAAGAAGATTCCCGTGACCCCGATCCCGGCGAGCCCCAGCAGCCCGGGCACGACGTCGGCCAGCGCCGAGCCGTCCGCGCCGACGACGAGCAGCAGGACGGCCAGCATCATCGCGCCGGCCGCGACGCCCTTGGACAAGAAGTAGCTCGACACCTTCCAGCCCCAGGGCGCCGGATGGGCGATGTCCGAGACCACGCTCGCCGTCGCCTCCTCGGCCAGCGGCGCGAGCTTCTCGCGCTGGGAGTCGACGATCTCCGACAGGTACTCCTTGCCGTGCGCGACAGCGAGCGGATCGATCGAGGCCTCCTGGACGCCGAGGTAGAACACCTTCGGCTGGGTGCCCTGCTCGGGCGCGCGCACGTGCGACGGCACCGTGTCGATCAGGCGGCTGATCTCCGAGTCGGGGTCGTCGAGGTCGCCCGAGGTGATCGCCTGCGTGGGGCAGACGATCTCACACGACGGCTTGAGCCCCACGTCCACCCGGTGCGCGCAGAAGTTGCACTTGGCCGCCGTCTGCGAGTTGGGGTCGATGTAGAGCGCGTCGTAGGGGCAGGCGTTCAGGCACGCCTTGCAGCCGATGCAGCGCTCGGGATCGAAGTCGACGATCCCGTCCTCGCGCTTGTAGAGCGCGGTGACCGGGCAGACCTCGACGCACGGTGCGTCGTCGCAGTGATTGCAGCGCAGCACCGAGAAGTAGCGCCGGACGTCGGGGAAGGTGCCCTGCTCGATGTACTTCACCCAGGTCCGGAACACCCCGAGCTCGACGCCGTGCTCCTGCTTGCAGGCGACCGTGCACGCATGGCAGCCGATGCACGAGCGCTGGTCGAGGGCAAACCCGAAGCGGGTCACGTCGAGTCCTCGTCCTCCGGCGGGCGCAGCGTCGGCAGGCCCTCGCTCGCGAGCGTCAGGCTGAGCACGTTGGTGAAGTTGCGCCGGATCATCGCGGCCATGTCGTCGTCCTCGGCACGGCAGCTGCGGGCCAGCTCGGCGGTCTCGGCGTCCCCCGTGCGCTCGGCGAGCTGCTCGAGGATCTCCAGGCACGCGATCTCGAGATGCTCGAAGATGAACGCGTCGCGCGCGTTCGCCCCATGGTTCTGGCCGCCGATGCGCCCGAGGTTCGCCCGCACCAGCGCGGCCGCGCCCAGGCCGAGCTCGCGCGGCCTCGACGGGCCGGCGCCGAGCGCCTCCAGGCGCGCCCGCAGGCGCCGCTCGTGCTCGCGCGTCTCCTCCTCGTGCCCGCCGAATGCCTTGGTCATGCGCTCGAGCAGGTCCTGCACCTCGGGCAGTTCGCCCGCGTCGCGCTGCTTGCGCACCGCCCCCAGCATCACGTCGAACATGCGCAGCGCCGCCGCCTTGGTCGCGTGCAGCGTCTGCAGCTGCTCGATGAGCTTGGGGCGCAGCGCAGCCGCGTCCGCCGTCGTCGTCGTCTGGACCATTATCTCCCCCCGTCGCGTCAGGCGGCGGCCTTCTCCGGGTTCTCGATCGGGTGGCCGAGACGGCCCCACTTGGGCACGCCCCCGCCGACCACATGGATGACCTCCTTGGCACCGAAGCGCTGGACCAGGCTCGCCGCGACCGCCGCGCGCTGCCCGGAGGCGCACAACACCGCGACCGGACGCTCGGGATCCACGCCCTCCGGGAGCGCGTGGATGTCATGCCAGGGCTCGAACAGGGAGTCGGGGATGTAGCCCCCGTCTCGCTCGGCCTGCTCGCGGACGTCGAGGATCTGCAGGGAGGCGTCCGACTGCGCGCGCTCGGCAAGCGCCTCGAGCTCGATCCGCTCGATCCGCTGCACCGGGCGCTGCTCGCGGCGCCACTCGGTCATGCCGCCGGCGAGGTGCCCGCCGAGCTTGCGGATCCCGACCGACAGCGCGAGCTTGGCCGCGCGCCGCGCATCCTCGTCGTCGCGGCCCACGAGCACGATCTCCTGATCGCGGTCCGCCAGCCAGGCCAGACGCGTTCCGAAACCCGCCTGGACAGCCGCGATGCAGACGGCGCCGGGGATGTGCGCGTCGTCGAACTGCAGGTCGGTGCGCACATCGACGATCATGGCGCCGTTGGAGCGCTTCTGCTCGACCTGGCGCGGCGTCAACGGCAGCACCTCGACGCCCACGGTGACCAGCTCACCCGTGTTGAGCTCCACGATCGCCTTGAAGTTCGGCGGCTGGGGACCCAGCTTGCCGATCGCCCGCTCGACGAAGCGCTCCTCGTCATCCTCACGCAGCATCGAGTTGTGCGCGCGCTCGTAGGCGAGCGTCGAGGAGACCTTCATATCCATGCCCGGGCCGCCGCACAGCGAGCCGCCGAGGTGTCCCGGCCAGACCTCGGCCGCGGGGGGAAGGGCGAGCAGACCCTCGTGTAGCGAGCGGAAGATGCCGTGCGCACCCTCCTCCTTATCGACGGCGAGATCAGGGCGCGCGACGTCGTTGACGAACAGCGAGTCGCCCGTGAGGATGGCCCACGGCTCGTCGCCGCGGCTGGTGTCGATGAGCGCGAACGCGGTGTGCTCGGGACGGTGACCGGGGGTGTGGAGCGCCCGCACCGTCAGCGTCCCGATCGCGAGCTCCCATCCGTCGTCGAAGGGCTCGTGGTCGTAGCTCGGCCCGGCGGCGCGGTGGATGTGGATCGTCGCGCCGGTCGCGGCTGCCAGCCGGCCGTGCCCTGAAACGTGGTCGGCGTGGTTGTGGGTCTCGAGGATGTGCTCGATCGAGACGCCCATGAAGCGTGCGAGCTCGAGGTACTCGCCGATCTCGAACTTCGGGTCCACGACCGCCGCCACTCCCGCGGAGTCGTCGCCGATCAGATAGGAGGCGCAGCCGAGGTCGTCGTGGGTGATCTGCCGGAAGATCATGCGGGTGCCTCCTGGGTCGATTGGACGAAGCGCTCCGGGCCCGCCGAGACGAGCGCCTCGAGCTCGCCGAGCTGGGACGCGAGCGCACCGCAGACCACCTCGCAGAGCTCGAGGACGGTCGGATCGGAGATCCGGTAGACCGCCCTGGTCCCCTGCTTGCTGCGCCCGAGGATCCCGCGTTCGTGCAGCAGCGTCAGGTGCTTGGCCACGTTGGCGTAGCCGGCCCCGAGCTCGTCGGCGAGCTCGCCGACCGATGCCTCGCCACGGCGCCGCAGCGCGTCGAGGAGCCGCACCCTCATCGGGTCCCCCAGCGCGGCGAACCGCCGCGCGATCAGCTCGACGAGCTCGGCGGGGAGCGGCCGTTCGTGCGGGACAGAGGGCACAGCGGTAAGGTTACCCACTATTCAACCCAATAGTCAAAGTTCGATGGCAACTCGCCAAGGAGGCCATGAATGTCCGGAGATTTCATGGGTCAGGACTGGAGCTCAGGCTGGGGCGTCCTGGCCTTCGTCGCGATGGCCGCGATGATGGGCGGCATGGGCTGGATGATGTGGTCGATGATGCGCGGAGGCCGGGGCGGCGGTGAAGCAGGAGAGGACCCCGTCGAGGTCCTCAAGGCCCGCTACTCCCGCGGCGAGCTGACCACCGAGGAGTTCCAGGAGCGGCTGCGGACGATCGAGGACGCCCGGGGCTGACCGGCGCCTCACCCGGGCGGAACGGGAGGCTCGGTCGGTAGGCCCAGGCTGATCCAGTCGTGCAAGCCACCGCGGTAGTAGCGGATCGCGGCGGGCGGGTACTTGGAGGCGAGCAGCGCGTCGATGGCCTCCGGCGTTGCCGCGCACTGCGGTCCGTTGCAGAAGAAGATGGTCGGCTGAGCCGGGTCGAGCTGGCTGATGCGCTCCACTGTCTCGTCGTGCGGGATGTTGCGCGCCCCGGGAATCGTGCAGGAGCCGTAGGCCTCGGCGGGTCTGGTGTCGATGAGCGACAGCCCGCGGTCGAGATGCTCCATGACCTCCAGCTCGCCGACGGTGCAGACGCCGTCGGCGAGCTGCATGGGCCTGATCGTGCCCCAGGTCGCGTCGATCACGACGAGGCCGCTGTCGGCGAGGCGCAACGGCACGCGCATCGGCCCGCGATCGCGCCCGGCGCGCGGGAGCTCTGGGCGCCGCAGCGGCTCAGGCGACATCGCCGGCCGCCCCGGTGATCAGCGGGACAGGGCTGCTCATGCGAAAGGTGCCTTCGCACTGCTGGGCCACCGTCGTGCTCGAGAAGACCGGGCGCTCACCAGTGGCGAACCGGTCGCGGACGGCGACACCGGATCTCGTTTTCAGCCACCGTGCTCGCGCATATGCGCGACCATCTTGCCGAAGGTCGTGAACGTGTGGGTCTCCCCGTCATGCGTGCAGGTGACCTCAGGCGGCGAAGGCTGCGGCGGAAGCGAGGTCCTGGCGCAGGCCGCAACGCTCTGGCCGAACGGGGACGCTGCGGCCGGTCCGGCCGTCAGCAGCGCGGCCACGACCGCGGCGAGGGACGCGAGACGGATCATCGAAGTTCACTCCTCCTAGCAGGAAACAAGACCTACAAACCGTAGGAGAAACCACTCGCGCCGGAAAGCGGAAGGAACCGCATCGCCGGGGCGGGAAACTACGGAACGGATCAGCGCGTCCACGGAAGAGCCGTCGGCCACGCGAGCTCTCACGTCGGCGGAGGCTCGCTCTCCCGTTCGGCTCCCTGCAAGCGCTGCTCCACCTCAGTCTTCAGTCGCTCGACGGACTCGCGCAGGATCTGCTGGTTGAGCGTTCGCGCGAGATGCCCGGGGACCCACGCGCCTGGGTCGATCCCGACCTTGAAGGTGACCTTGGTTCCCCCGCTCGCGGTGTCCTCCATGAGCCACTCGCCGGCGAAGTCCTTGAAGTCTCCGTCGAGGTACTCGCCGGTGATTCGGTGCGGCTCGTCATAGCTGTGTCGCAACGTGTACTTCATCGTCTTGACGATCGCGTCAACCTCGAAGGCGACGTCCTTGGGTCGACCGTGCTTATCTCGTGAGGACACTGTGCACGCGCGTAGCCCGACCTGCCATTCGGGCATGCCGATGCAGTCGATCAGCACGTCGAAGCAATCCCGCGGACGCGCGGCGATCACGACGCTGGTCTCTGCCTCATGCCACCCCATCCTGTGCCGGTCACCGTCCTAAGCGCCGCGGTGCCATGGGCTCCGGGCGCGTTGCTGGTA
>JAABUS010005900.1_pt1 | contig 15513 bp, 15 predicted proteins | sample 5560161 | NCBI WGS metagenome assembly JAABUS01 (sample SAMN10711885, study PRJNA513376) | rock metagenome | isolation source: Antarctica rocks | place: Antarctica: Victoria Land, Trio Nunatak nord | collected 2016-01-04
CCGCATGCGTCGCTCATCGACGAGCGCCCGCATGCGGGCGACCGCGGCGTCAGGGGCGGTGAAGACCGGGGTGCGCACCGCGGCGCGGACGGCCGACGCCGCGCGGGAGGTGGAGAAGTGGGCGAGCATGATAGCGTCGCAGCTCGCCAGGCCCGGCGCATGCTCGGCAACCAGGCGGTTATGGGCCTCCGCGTCGTTGGCTCGCAGCAGGTCGATGGCATCGGGAACGACCACAGTGGTGAGGGTGGCCGAGGAGCCGACGGACGCTACGTACTCGTCGAATTCGGTGGTCATGGTGGGGACGGAAGGTCCGAAGGTGGCGAGCATGCCGATGCGGGTCCCGGCGGCGACGGCGGCGTGGAACATCGCCTCGTTCGGCTTCAGCACGGGGATATCCAGGCTGTCGGCGAGCGCGTCGATGGCCGGGCCGAAGGCAGAGCAGGTGACGAGGAGACCGGCCGCACCCAAGCCAGCGCCGTAGTGGCCGAACTCCATGAAGCGACGGATCATGGCGGGGGAAAGGTCGGCTTCGCGCGCACGGTCGATGGTGAGGCCGTCGTCCAGGAGATTAACCAGCTCGGCCTCGGGCCAACCGACCGCGAAGGCGGACTGGACGGGCGCCATGGCAATGGGCGTTGCGTGTAGCAGGACAATTCGGGGCTTATTGGGCATGCTCGTTTCCTGGCTCGCCTTTAAGAACCCGCTCCCGGTACAACGCGTCCAGTGCAGGCATTATTTTTGTAAGCGGTTACATCATGCACTCGCCCGTGCCGTCGTCAATCGATTTTGGGAGGCGGGGCCGTGCTGCCGCGGAGGATCAACTCGGCTTCGATGACGGTGGCACGCAGGGTCGGGCGGCCGGCCATGCGCGCCAGGAGGTGCTCGCCGGCCGCACGACCGATCTCGCTGGCGTGCACGCGGATGGTGGTGAGCGGCGGCGTGAGATAGGCGGCGTAGTCGGAATCGTTGAAGCCGATGACGGAGAGTTGGCCGGGGACATCGATGCCGCGCGCCTGAGCCTCGATCAGGATGCCGAACGCCAGTTGGTCCGTCCCGCAAATAACGGCGGTGGGGGGTGGGCCGTCGACGGTCATTATCTGGCGCAGCGCGTCGCGGCCAGCGGCGATGCCGAAAGAGACGACCAGATCGTGCCGAGGCGCTATGGACAGGCCGCGGGACGCCAGGGCGGCGGCAACCCCTGCGGCCCGGGCGCCGCCGCGGTCGTTCTCCTTCCGGATGCCGGTGACGACCGCGATCCGGCGGTGGCCGAGGTCCATAAGGTAGGATGCGGCGCGCCCGGCGACGCCGGAATTGTCGAACCCGATGCAGGGCCGGGTTTCCGACAGGGTGAAGGCCTGGACGACTGGGATGGAAAGCCGGGCGGTCTGCTGGAACAAGGCGGGACGGTGAATGTCGCCGATCAGCAGCAGGCCATCGATGCCTCGTTCGATCATGCGGGTCGCCTCGGTCAGTTCGTCATTCAGGTCGTAGCCGCCGCTGGCCAGGACGAGCGTGTAGCCGCCACGCCGCAACTCGGCCTGCAGGGCGGAGAGGGCGCGGATGAACTCCTCGTTCTCGATATTGGGAATGACGGCGCCGACGGTGTGGAAGTGCCGGAGGGAGAGCGCGCGGGCGGCGCCATTGGCGACGAAGCCGAGGGTCGCGGCCGCCTGTAGCACCGCGTCCCGCTTGGCCAGGCGCACCCGCCCACTGCCATTGAGCACGCGGGAGACGGTCGCGGTGGAGACACCGGCGAGGGCCGCTACGTCGCTTGCGACCGGCAGTCGCATGCCCGGCCTCTGCTTCTCCATGCTGCTCCTGCACTCCCGCGGCCATGCGCCTGCGTTGACGCCATTCCAGGCCGATCCTAGATGTAAGCCCTTACAAAATGAAGCGCGGCGAGACGGGAGCAACAGCGATGGACAATGTCTCGACCAGCGAGAGCGTGCCGGGCATCACCGGCCCCGGGCAGATCGTCACCAGCCTGAAGCGGGCTGCGGTGGCGACGCCGTACCGGTTCCGGGATCTTTTGGCGCTCGATGATTTCGAACGGCATGCCCGGCGGCGGCTGCCGCCCATGATCTTCCAATACGTGGCGGGCGGGGTCGAGACGGGGGCGGCGCTGTGGGCGGGGCGGGAGGCCTATGCCGGCTACAGCATCGTCCCGCGCATGCTGCGCGACGTGTCGGGACGCGACCAGGGCGTGACGTTGTTTGGGCAGCGCTACGATGTGCCGTTCGGCATCCCGCCGCTGGGCGGTTCGGCCTTCATCGCCTATCGCGGGGACCTCGTGCTGGCGGAAGCGGCGAAGCGGCGGGGCCTGCCGATGATCCTCAGCGCCTCCGCCCTGATCAGCCTGGAGGAGGTGCACGCGCAGAACCCGCAGGCCTGGTTCCAGGCCTATCTGCCGGGCGACCAGGTGCGGATCGACCGGATGATACAGCGGGTCGATGCTGCGGGATATCGCGTGCTGGTGGTCACGGCGGATACGCCGATGCTGGGCAACCGCGAGCACAACATCCGCACCGGGTTCAGCATGCCTATCCGGATCACGCCACAGGTAATGCTGCAGAGCGCGCTGCATCCGCGCTGGCTGCTGGGCGTGGTGGCACGAACGATCTTGCGGCACGGGGCGCCGCATTTCGAGAATACGGAGGCCGAGCGCGGGCCGCCGATGATGTCCGGCGGCTCCGTCCGCAACACACTGGCGAGGGACCAATTGTCCTGGCGGAACATTGAGGCGATCCGGCGGCAGTGGAAGGGCCCGCTGTTGGTCAAGGGCCTGCTGTCGCCCGCGGATGCGCGGCTGGCGCGGGAGGCGGGGATGGATGGCATCATCCTTTCCAACCATGGCGGGCGGCAACTGGACCACACCGTTGCGCCCCTGGACGTGCTGCCGGAGGTCGCGGCGGAGAAGGGCGGCATGAAGGTCATTGTCGATAGCGGGATTCGGCGCGGAACCGACGTGCTGAAGGCGCTCGCGCTGGGTGCGGACTTCACCTTCGTGGGACGGCCCTTCCTATTCGCTGCGGCGCTGGACGGTATCGCGGGGGTGGAGCATGCGATCGGGCTGCTGCGCGATGAGATCGACCGCGACATGGCGCTGATGGGGGTCCGGACGCTGGCAGAGCTGTCGCCGGACCTGCTGCGCCGGCGGGGCGTGCGCTGATGGCCGAATTCCGCATGATGTGCGCCCTGGCAGTGCGGGCGCCGTTCGACCGCGCGGTGCTGCCGGCCTATGCGGCGGGCGGTGGCTCGATCGAGTTGTTCTGGGGCCCGACGACCCTCATCCAGGACAAGCTGGCGCGTGGGGAGACGACCGATGCGGTGCTGCTGACGACTGAGGCGGTGAATGGCCTGATCGCGGACGGCACGCTGGAGGCGGAGACTCGGGTCGCGGTGGCGACGTCGCAGCTGGGCGTCGCGGTGGCGCGCGGGGCGCCGCAGCCGGACCTGAGCACGGCCGACCGTTTCCGGCAGGCATTGCTCGATGCGCGGTCGGTGGCCTTCTCCCATGGTGGGGCGAGCGGTATCTACTTCGCCAAGCTGATCGAGCGGCTGGGGATCGCGGAGGCGATCCGGGCGAAGGCGACGATCATCCCGGCCGGGTTCACGGCGGAGAAGCTGGTGAGCGGCGAGGCGGACCTGGCGATCCAGCAGGTCAGCGAACTGATGGTGGTGGACGGGATCGACATCGTCGGGCCCTTCCCTGCCGCGGTGCAGGCGACGATGCGGTTCGCCGCCGCTGCGGTGGCCGGGAGCCCGGCGCGCGCGGCTGTGCTGCCGTTCCTCGCGACACTGCGGACACCCCAGGCGATGGCGGTATTCAGGGATTGCGGGCTCGAACCCGCAGCATGACGGCAAAGGAGACAACCATGTCCGAGCGGGTGAGTCAGACGAGCCGATGGAGCCGGCGGCCAGAGGGATCGACCTGGGGCGATTGGGGGCCCGACGACGAGCTGGGGCGTCTAAACCTGCTGACGCGGGAGAAGGTTCTGCAGGGCGTGGCGGAGGTGCGCGAGGGCCGGACCTTCTGCCTATCGTTGCCGCTGGATTATCCCGGAGGCACCGCGATCAACCCGCGGCGGCCCCCGCCGGAGCTGCGGCCCACGGTGCGAGAGGGCCGGGCCAATATGGCGCTGCCGCTGCGCTGCTACGACCCGACGGCGACGGACATCATGTGCGACGACCAGGTGCTGCTGACACTGCAATACTCAACGCAGTGGGACACGCTGGCACATGTCGGGCAGATGTTCGACGTGGATGGCGACGGACAGCCGGAAGACGTGTTTTATAACGGGTTCCGCGCCGGGTCCGACGTGGCGGGGCCAGTGGTCTATGCGGGCCTGGTCGGCTCGCCCAATCCGGCGCCGCAGGGGGCGCGGCGCCTGGGCGTGGAGAACATGGCCAAATCCTGCATCCAGGGCCGCGGCGTGATGATCGACCTCGAGGCACATTTTGGCCGCAGCGGGACGATCGTCGGCTACGACCAGCTCATGGGCGTGCTGGAGCAGGACAAGGTGATGGTCGAGCCCGGCGACCTCGTGTGCCTCCGCACGGGATTTGCAAAGATGCTGCTGGGGATGAACAAGCAGCCGGATGCGGAGCTGTTGCGGAGGTCGAACTGTGCGCTGGACGGGCGCGACGAGCGGCTGCTGCAGTGGATTACGGACACGCAATTGGTGGCGCTAATCGCGGATAACTTCGCGGTGGAGGCCGCCCCGGCGCTCCCCTGCACGGCGGATTTCTGCTCCACCCTGCCGCTGCACGCGCACTGCTTGTTCCGGCTGGGCGTCTATTTGGGGGAAATGTGGGACCTTACCGACCTGGCGGACTGGCTGCGCGACAATGGGCGGAACCGGTTTATGCTGACGGCGCCTCCGTTGCGGCTGCCGGGGGCGGTCGGATCGCCGGCAACACCGGTGGCGACGGTCTGAGAAGAGCTTATCGATGGGGCGTTGGTGCATTTGGCGGATGGAGGTCGAGACGGCCCCGGAACCGAACTCCTATGCGATGACCCGCTGATTGGGGGAGCTCATGGTCCGCTTTGGCGGCGACACCAACCAGGCCGGGCAGTTCGCCCGCAGCGTGCCGGACCTCGTGCTGAAGGGCCGGTTCGCCGACGTGGTCCGGTTCGATCTGGCTGCGCTGGAACAGGAGATGGGCTTCGCCGTCGGGCGCAACCGAGCGTGGTGGCAGTGGATCACGTGGCGGTAAATCGGGCAGGAATTGACGTCAGGCGGTCGTCGCTCTGCCGAGGAGGCCGTGCTAGGGTGACGGCATGAACGTTGCCCTGCGCCGGACCATGATGCTCGACGAGTTTCTTGCCTGGGAGCGCCAGCAGGACCTTCGCTACGAGTTCGATGGCGTACAACCCGTCGCCATGACGGGTGGAACCGTCGCACACAGCGTGATTGCTACCAACCTTGTCCGGGCGTTAGAGGACCGGCTGCGTGGCGCATCGTGCCGTGCGTTCCGCGGCGACCTCAAGATCCTGGTCGCTGGCCGAGTCCGTTACCCAGACGCGGTCGTCACGTGCTCGCCGGTCGCCAACGACGCCGACGTCGTGCCCGATCCGGTCGTCGTGTTCGAGGTGCTTTCGTCCAGCACGGCCAGCACGGACCGGATTGAGAAGAACGAGGAGTATCGCGCGACGCCGTCCATTCAGCGCTACGTCATGCTCGAGCAGACGCGCCAGGCCGCAACTGTGTTCGCCCGTGCTGGCAATGACTGGGTGGGACATGTTCTCACCGGCGGAGCCGTCCTCGCCATGCCCGAGATCGGCGCCGATCTGCCGCTCGCTGACCTTTATGCCGGCATCGAGTTCTCGGAGGCTTCGACGGGACCGTAACTGACTCTCGCCGTTTCTCGCCCTTCTTATAACAAACGAGAAGGGCTGTTATCATGTCTTTGTTGGTATTATGAACGCCATCGCAATCAGGCTGCTTACGGCAGCTTCGCGCCTCATCAAAGACGTTCGAAGCTCGACACCGGCATCCCGGAAGCGGACGTTCACCTGTGATCTGGGTCCTGTTCGGCGTTGAGAGATGCTGGCTTCGTTGCCTTGGAATGTTCGCAGTCGAGGCTCGAGCTCCCGGCCGCGTAGCTCATGCACAAGCCACGGCGTCATCGGCCCGGTCTCGACGCCGATCTTGGCGCCCTCTCCCGCATGCCCCCTTACCGTCCGCTCGATCTGCCCTGGGTCCGTCGCGCATTGGCCGCGCCACAGCCGGCGTCCAGTCTCGTCGACAACGCAGATCGCCGTCAGCTTCTGCGAAACATCCAAACCAACAAATCGGGTCATCAAGCAGCCTCCCAAATGCGAACCGCTAGGCGACAACGCCCGGATCGCGGCACTATGAGAGCTTCAGGCTCCCGACCGCGATTACCCGATGTCCACATAAGAAGCACGGCACCAAGCTGCGCTGGTCCTGGCGCAAGCTGCACATCAGCCTGGATGCCGACACCGGCCAGATTGTCGCGGCGGCGCTGACCGCAAAGAAGGTCGACGACGGTTCCGAGGTTGGCCCCTTGCTCGATCAAGTGCTAGGACCTTTGGCGTCCTTCACCGGCGACGGCGCACACGACCAGGAGAGCGTCTCCAACGCCGTCGCCGAGCGTCATCCCAAGGCGGCGATCGTCGTGCCGCCGCGTTCCACGGCGGTAACAAGCGAGACGGCTGAGACCGAACCCACACAGCGGGACCGCCATCTACAAAGCATTGCCGAGCACGGACGAGCCGCCTGGCAGAAGGCGTCCGGATACACGAGGCGAGCCCGAGCCGAAGCAACCATCGGCAGGTTCAAGCAGGTGATCGGTGATGGGCTGCGCTCGCGCACGGACCAGCGCCGGGCAACCGAGGTGAACATCGCCGTTCATGCTCTCAACTGTATGCTGGAGCTTGGACGCCCAATCTCCGTCCGCATCGCCTGACACCGAACGGGGCTGGGGTTGCTGCCCCCGCATCCCTGGTCCGTGCAACAGCGACGCGTGACGCCCTAATCAGCGGTCAGCCCTCAACGGGATCTTGACCAATAACCTGACAAGGCCCCCTGCACACATCAGGAACCACGCCGTTCAAATCCTGGAATAATTAAGAACTTCAATCTTGTGACGGTGTCATTTCGAACTGCCACTGGCATTCTAATTGCATCATAAACCCCATCTAGGCTTATCCGGCGAATCCATCGCCGGCTTGGCCTGCATGTAAAAGGAAAAGCCAGCATGGCATGGACTGCGAGCCAAGTGATGCGCCGTGCCGCTATCCTCGGGATCGTTCCGGCATTAGCGATACTCCTATCCAAGCCGTCTCTAGCACAGCAGGCGGAGCCTTGTATCGGGGCCTCGTGGGAGCTTACAGGACCGTTGGCCAGCAACGGCCTTGGCCTGCGCATGGGCGTCGAGACCGCGCTCGCCGAGATCAATGCTGCCGGCGGGGTGCTTGGCAAGCCGCTTCGCCTTGTCACCTACGATGATGTTGGCGAACCCACACGAGCGGTGGACAACGCCAGACGGATCGGCGAGCGCGATAATTGCATCGTAATGATGGGCGGCGGCCGGACCCCCAATGCGATCGCGCTTCGCGAGCCGCTGGCCGAAATGGGGCTGCCTTGGATGGGCGTCATCTCCGCCGGGACCAAGGTTATCGAACATGAGGATGGCCAGAACGAGTGGATGTTTCGGATTTCAATGAAGGATCGTTGGGTCGCGCGTTTCCTCGTCGACAACGCGCGGCAGCGCTCCAGCGATGGCAAGATCGCGCTGGTCTATGAGGGCACGGCTTGGGGACAGGGTGCCGTGACCGACGTCGATGCGGCCATGCGCGCAAGTGGGGTCACCTTGGTTGGAAAGGAGACGTTCAACCTCGGCGACCAGGACATGTCAGCTCAGATGATTCGGCTGCGCGACGCCGGGGCCGACACCATTCTGCTCTATGCCGTTGACCGTGAAGTAGCGAACATGCTTCGCTCTATGGAGCGGATCGGTTGGCGCCCGCGCATCGTTTCGGCATGGGGTATGAGCGGCGCCTTTGGCCAATCAGTCGGCTCACTTGCGGACGACATCCTGATCGCTGGCACCTACACCTGGACCGGCCAGTTGCCGCCACGCGCGCAGAAGGTGTTGCAGGAAATCCAGGCGCGTTGGCCGCAAGTTCATACCGGCGCCGACATGCCGCACCCTTCCGGCACCGCCGACGCCTATGACGCCACCTACGTTATCGCCGAGGCGATCCGTCTGGCCGGCAGCTACGACCGAACCAAGTTCCGGGATGCTTTGTACAATGTAAACTATCAGGGCATCGTCGCCAACTACAGCCCTGCCTTTGTCCGTGACAACCAGGAACGGCACGATGCTTTGATGCCGGACTCTTACCGTCTTTTCGCGTTTTATAATGGCGTGATCATGCAACTCGATCAGACTCCATATGGTCAGCATAACTAGTCCTTAGCAAGCCGGCATTGCTCATTGATGCGTATCTTTTGTTGCAGAGGAGCGCGATATGGAAGCCGTGATCCAGTATTTGCTGACCGGCCTTTCGGTTGGCAGCGTTTACGCGATGATCGGTCTCGGCTTCTACGTGATGTGGAGCGCTGCAAAAGCGGTCAACTTCAATTTCGGCGTTATTTTCATGCTGGGTGGCGTGCTCACGGTCGTGCTGCGCAGCCTTGGTTTGCCGCTGCTGCTGGCGGCCTTGGCCTCGATCATCTGCGCCGTGCTGCTCAGCGCTGCTATCGAGCGCTGCTTTGTGCGGCCGTTCAACCACGGGACAAATGCGGTGGGCTGGATGCTGACCACGATCGCCGCAGGCACCATGATCGAAGCCGCCACTACGGCGACGTTCGGGTCGGAACCGCACGGCCTGTCGACGCCGCTGATGCAGCAGCCCTGGCGATTCAGCGGTGTTGGCATCTATCCGCAGGAATTGCTGCTACCGGCCGTCCTGGTCATCGTCGCAGGTGGGCTGGAGTGGTTTTATCGCCGGACTTTACTCGGCCGGGCAATGCGCGCCGTGGCGTTCAACCGCGTCGCCGCCGGATTGGTAGGCATTGATGCCGATCGCATGACCATGCTGGCCTTTGCGTTGGCGGGCGGCCTAGGTGCCCTGTCTGGCGTGCTGATCGCGCCAGTGATCCAGGCTTCGTCCACCATGGGGGCGATCATCGGGCTCAAAGGTTTTTTAGTCGCGATCATCGCCGGGATCTCCAGTGCGCCCGGCGTAGTCATCACCGGGGTGCTCTACGGGATCGTCGAAAAATTCATCGAGGGTTACCTATCGACGGCGGCTCGCGACGCGATCGGCTTTAGCGTGATGGTCTTGCTGCTTCTGCTGTTCCCGCAGGGACTATTTGGCCGCCGGGAATTCTTAAAGGTATGAAACCCCGCTACGCGGCTTTTTTGACAGTCGCCGTTCTCGCCATGACACTTGCGGTCTTTCCCTGGCTCGGCGACATCTTCGGTATCGGGTTTCCTGGAAATTACGAGCTGCGGCTGGCGATCCGCACCATGATCTTCGCAATCGTGGTGATCGGGCTCAACCTCTTGGTGGGCTTTGCCGGGCTGGTCTCGCTCGGGCAGGCGGCGCTCGTAGGCCTAGGTGCGCATGTCGCGGCGCTGTTGGCATTGCGCGCGGGATTCCCGTTCCTCGCATGCATGCTGTTCGCGGTGGTGATACCTGCGATCGCCGGCGCCATGCTGGCTTTTCCAACGGTGCGGGTGCGCAACCTGTATTTGACGGTGATTACCATCGCCTTTGGACTGGTGTTCGCCAACGTGCTGCGCGACTGGGTTTCGGTCACTGGCGGCGCTTCGGGTCTCTCCGGCATCCCGCGCCCAACCATTCTGGGTCAGCGTCTCATGGCAACCCGGGCGGCGTCGTTCAACTACTATTACTTGATCCTGGCCTTCCTCCTGGGCGCACTTTGGGTGCAATACGCCCTGGTCCGGTCCCGCTTTGGCCGGGCGATGCGAGCCACTGCGGAAAGCGAGAACGCCGCGCGCGCCCTCGGCATCAATGTGATCGCAACCCGGACGCTCGCCTTCGCGATCGCCGCTGGGTTCGCTGGGCTGGGTGGAGGGCTGTTCGCCAACCTTGCACTGTTCATCAACTATGAAAGCTTCACCTTCGGCAACTCGATCGAGCTACTGCTGATGACGATCCTCGGCGGCAGCGGCACCCTGGCCGGCCCACTGGTTGGTTCGGGTTTAATCTTTTTAGCGTCGCAAGCGCTGCAGGTGCTTGGGGAGTGGCAGAGTTTTGGTTATGGGCTGCTGCTTGCCCTCGTGCTTTTTGTCATGCCGGACGGCGTCGTCGGTTCGCTCGCGCGGCTCAGCCGCTGGACGCTGGGCCGTGGTGTCGGCGAGCGCCGGACCGGTAGGTGGCCGCACTTCGTCGAAGGGCTCGACTTCATCGCGTCGAATGCGGAGGCGCCCGGACAGGCAACGCTGATCACGGACGCCCTCACGCTGCGTTTTGGCGGCCTTGTCGCGGTCAATGCGGTGACAATGGAGGTTCGCTCCGGCACGGTGCACGCCCTCATCGGTCCCAATGGCGCGGGCAAGTCGAGCCTGCTCAACATCGTTTCTGGCTTCTACCGCGCGAGCTCCGGCTCCGTGCGGCTGTTTGGCGAGGCGTTGGGTCACCGTTCGCCGCATCAGTTGGCCCGTCGCGGCGTGACCCGATCCTTTCAGAACACTGAGCTGTTCGGCCGCATGACGGTGCTCGAAAACGTGCTGGTCGGCTGCCACGTGCGCTATCGCGCCGGTTTTCTCGCGACGATAGCGCGGCTGCCCCGCTTTGGACGGGAGGAGCGGGCAATGCAGGAGCAGGCGCGGCTGCTGCTCGAGTTCGTCGGTCTTGGCGAGTTTGCGGCGGAGGAAGCCCGGAACCTGCCTTTCGGTCATCAGCGACGGCTGGAGATCGCCCGCGCGCTGGCGCTGCGGCCTCGGTTACTGCTCCTGGACGAGCCGGCGGCCGGCCTGACTCACGGTGAGATCAATGATCTGATACGGCTTATTCGCGGCCTCGCCGATCACGGCCTGACGGTCGTTCTGGTGGAGCACCACGTCGAGATGATCATGGCGGTGTCCGACCGTGTCACAGTGCTCGACCAGGGCGAAGTCATTGCTGCCGGGACACCGGGCGAGGTGCAGACCGATCCGCGCGTCATCGAAGCCTATTTTGGGCGGGCCATAATTGCCGGTCGTACCGAAGTGACGGCGGAAGTAACGCCGTGAGCGACGCAGCGCCGATGCTTGCGGTCGAGGACCTGCGGGTTTCCTATGGCCGTATCGAGGCGGTGCGCGGGATCGACCTTACTGTCGGACCCGGTGAATTCGTGGGGGTGATCGGCTCGAACGGGGCGGGTAAGACCTCGCTCATGCGGGCAATATCAGGCGTGCTGCGCCCAGCGGCTGGACGGATCATATTCGCAGGCGTCGACGTGACCGGCTTCCGCAGTCATCGGATGGTGACGCGCGGACTGGCAATGGTGCCGGAGGGTCGGATGGTGTTCGCCGACCAATCGGTGCGAGAGAACTTGATGCTCGGGGCCTATACCCGCATCAGCCATGATGCGGCGGGCGTGCAGGAGGACACCGAACGGGTGCTCGGACTGTTCCCTCGGCTCCGGGAGCGACTGGACCAGGAGGCCGGGACGCTTTCTGGCGGCGAGCAGCAGATGCTGGCGATCGCGCGCGGGCTTTTATCGCGGCCACGGCTGCTGGTGATTGATGAGCTCTCGCTGGGCCTTGCGCCACGCGTGCTGGACATGCTGTTCCCGGTGCTGAGCACGCTGAATGGCGAGGGCTTGTCGATCCTGCTTGTCGAGCAGATGGCAAGCTACGCGTTGGCTGTGACACAGCGCACCTACGTGATGGAGAATGGCCGCGTGCTGTTCGACGGTCCCTCGGGCCAGCTCGCCCGTGATCCCAGAGTGCTCGACGCTTATCTTGGGCGGCGCCAGATTGCCTGAAGCAATCTTATCGAGGCGTTATGCCTCGACCTGAGTGCGGGTGAACTGCGCGCGCAGGTGAGCCCCCGACGTGATGGCAGGGTATCGTGGCTCCTCACCCGGCGCCACACAGCTCGGTAAGCAATCCACGAGCGCGTCATAGTTGGGGTTGTGAAAGAACACCAGAGATTGCCGGCGGCTGCCCGTCGCCTGATCAATCGACGGGTTAACTACCCGGTGCAAGGTCGCGCGCCAACGGTCGTTGGTCCAGCGCGCCATGAGCTCGCCGATGTTGACGATGAAACTATCGGATGCGATCGGCACGTCCACCCACTGCTCTGCACAGTTGTACACCTGCAATCCGCCGGCCTTGTCTTCGGCGCGGAGGATCGTGAGCGAGCCGTAGTCGCAGTGCGCGCCGGCACGCATCTGGCCGGGCTTTGGCGGCGCCATTGGTGCCGGATAGTTGCGCACGCGTAGTCGGCTGATATGGCGGTCTATCCGATCCGCGAAGAAATCTTCCGGCAGGTCGAGTGCGAGCGCAAATATCACCATCAGCTCGTCAGCGAGCGTTCCCATGGCGTGGAAATAGGCAGTGTAGCGGTCGCGCAGTTCGCTGGGCTCCAGCGGCCAGAGGTTGGGTGCAAAGTGCTTCCCCGCCTCGGGCGCTATAAAATAATGATCATCCGTAACGTCCACCGGGCCGATCATTAAGCTTTCGTTCAAGTCGCCCGGCGTCTCGATGCTGCGCGAGCGGCCAACGCTCTCTGCCTCAAGCGGGATGTAGCCGCGCGCAACATCGGTTGCTGGACGGGCGACCCGCGCCTTCACGTCGAGCGGAAGGTCGAAGAACGCCCTGGAGACCCGCTCGACCGCGGCGATCAGCGCGGGATCGACACCGTGGCCGGTAATGACGAGAAAACCGATCTCCGCAACCGCACGGCCGACCTGTTCCGCGACCCGGCGGCGCTCCGCCGACCCGCCAAGGCGGTATGGCTCGATGTCGATGATGGGAACCTGCAGCAGCATTGCGCTGTCCTTTCCGTGGGCTAAAGCACGGCTATCAGGGACGGTCGGCAAGTAACGGCCAGCGATCGGCCCAAGGCACGACCTGCTCCAGGCGCCGAGCCAAATCGAGCAGCACGGTCTCACCGCCGAATGGCGCCACGAGTTGCAGTCCGATCGGCCGTCCGTCTAGATGCGGTGTGATGGGTATGCTGATGCCGGGGTAGCCGACTGCATTGACCCAGCCACAGAACATGCCTTGCGTCGCCGAACTGCCAGGGCGGCCGCCAATCTCTGCCGGGTGTTCCTCCCCTACAACCCAAGCCGGCGCCGGGGCAGTCGGCATCGCCAGCACGTCGAAATCGCCCCAATTACTGGAAATCTCGGCGCGGAACAGCGCCAGCCTGTCAAGCGCCTCGACATAGCCCGTGGCCGGAAGCGCCAGGCCGCGCTCGATCGCTGCCCCGATACTCGTCGTCACTTCAGCGCGCCAGCGGTCCAGGAATTTTGCGGCAACCCGGGCCGCGCCGACGGCGGTGAAAATGCCCCAGATATCCCGCAGTGCCGCGAGATCGAAAGGCGGTTTGCAGGGTTCGACCGTGCAATCACATCCCGCAAGCACCTGCATGGCCGCCTCGACGGAGGCGCCGACAGCCTCGTCGGCGTGTTCCTGCCCGATCGCGGTGAACCAGCCGATCCGTATTCTTCGGCCATTTGACGGCACGGTCGTCGGCGGAATGCGCGCCGAGGTGGGATCACGCGTATCCGGCCCGGCAAGCACGCCATAAAGCAGCGCTTGGTCGCGCATAGTCCGCGTCAGCGTGCCGATCGCCTGGAAATCGTTCGCCATGGGTGGAAAGCCGTAACGCCGCGGGATGCGGCCGTTGGATGGACGCAGTCCAACCAGCCCAGTGTAGCTTGCCGGCATCCGCGTCGATCCGCCGGCGTCGGTACTAAGCGCCAGCGGGACCATGCCGGCCGCTACAGCCGCAACCGCGCCACCACTGGAGCCGCCGGGTGTCAATTCTAAATTCCAGGGATTGCGGGTTACTCCAGAAATCCGGCTCTCAGTACGGCCGGACAAGGCGAATTCTGGTGTGGTGGTCTTACCAATGAGCACCGCTCCGGCGTTGCGAAGCCGCTCGACGCAGAGGTCGTCATTCTCTGGGACATGGTCATGAAACAGGAGGCTTCCCCAGCTCGCCGGCATGCCTGCGACGAACAGATTATCCTTGATTGCCACCGGAATCCCATCGAGCGGTCCCAATCTCTTGCCGCTATGCTGACGGGCCGCCGCTGCTGCTGCCGCTCGCATCGCACCTGCACGGTCGATGTGGACGAAGGCATTCAGCACCGGGTTCAACTGCTCGCAGCGGGCGAGAAACAGATCGAGCAGCTCGACCGGGGTCACCGTGCCGGCGTCGAGCAGCTGGGTTAGGGCAAAGGCGTCGTGACGCCAGAGCTCGGTGGTGGTCATAGCACGGTCACTGCGCTGCGAACGCCTCGGTCCCTATCGGTCGAACTTCTGGTCACGGCATTTGGTCCTATTCGAATATCGCAACTGCGCGGATCGGGCTCGCCGTGCCGCCGCGGATTTTCAGCGGAAAGCCGACGAAGCGGAAGCGGCCGCGGCCTACCAGTTTATCGAGGTTGGCCAGACACTCGATATGCGTGATGCCACGCTCGCCACAGGCGATATGCGCCTGAAAATTCAGTTCACCCTCAGGCGCCGGGCTTACGGCCTCCACGCCAAACATGCCAATTTTCTTGTCGGCAAGCCAGTGCACCGATTCGAGCGCCAGCCCTGCAAAGTCATGCTCATATTCCGGTTTCCCCAGCAGGCGTTCATTGGTTGCCATCCAGATCAGCACTGTATCCTTCGGCCGAATCTCCTGACCCGACTCCTCGAGCGCCGCCTGCAGTTCCGGCACCGTGATCGCGTGCTTCAGCGGCACGTGCGACAAGTCGAGGCAGATCGCCGACGTGTAGAAGTTCTCCAATGGCATCTCATCGATCGAGGCGGCGGCCGGGTCCGGGTCGAAATGCACTGGTGCGTCTACATGGGTTCCCGCGTGATCACTGAATGAGATCGATAGCGCTTTTGAGCTGAACACCGTGTTTCCCGCGGTCACTTTCTCGGAGTGGTCACTCCAGGTCGTGATGATGACCGGTGGATGGCTCGGGTGCCGGTGCGTACGGTGAAAAAGCTCTCGGCTCAGGTCAACGAATTCCATGGTGTTCCTCATCTTTACAGAACGGTAGTGAAGCAGTTCACTGGGCTGCAAATCTGAGGCCATTCAGACCTGTGTTGAACGGCCTTGTCTTAGAACTGCGCTCTGATAGCGAGGTCCTGTAATGGCTGGGTGTATCGGGCTGTCGTGGCGCCAGGCCGGCGACCAATCCGTGGCCGCCGGATCAAGAACCCTGGGACCTGAGATGAGCGCAGCCGCTGCTGTGGTCAGGCCGTATGCTTTGCTTGATGGGTCAGGAACCCCAATACCGCCGGGTAATAGCGCTCGGCCGCATCCCAGAACGGCAGGTGTCCAGAGTCGCGGAA
>JAABUS010005901.1_pt1 | contig 15502 bp, 15 predicted proteins | sample 5560161 | NCBI WGS metagenome assembly JAABUS01 (sample SAMN10711885, study PRJNA513376) | rock metagenome | isolation source: Antarctica rocks | place: Antarctica: Victoria Land, Trio Nunatak nord | collected 2016-01-04
CAATGCATAATTACTGTGAAGAGATTGCTCAGAATCATATGTAAACACTTGAATTACCTACTAAATTTGGTGTGTAACTGAGTGACGTGCAATGGAAATTTCAGGTTTCCCCGAAGGGGTGTACATGCAAGCAAAAGGGGTGTACCGGTAGGTGCTCCCTAAAAAAAGAAAGCATTCTATCATTTCGTGAGATATATATTCTAACATCAGACCTTTTGATTCTATCAAGCTGCAAGCACGGAAGCCATGACTCGTCTGGCGCAGAGTGTCGCCAGATAATTCTGGCCGTCGGCTGCCAATGTGTCAGGGATATTTATCTCTTTGGCTTTTCTGGTTGGTGAGTTCGGGTCTGTTTTGATTGCAGGAGGTGTTGCTGGGTTTTGGGTGTTGAAAAAAATGGGGGTTTAAGGGGGATTCGTGGGGGGTTGCTGATGGGAATGGGAAATGGTTTAGTTTGTTTTTTGGTATGGGTCGTGGCTGTTGCGCAGGATGGTGTTGTTAATGTGCGGATTTAGGACTGAATACGCCAGTGCAGTAACAGCATCATCCCTCACCTCACTCTTTCCCTCCAACCCATGCTTTTCCAAATACAATATAACCGTGGTAGCTGCGCTTTCCATTCTCGCATACGTCAAACCGATCTTCAATTCCTTGCACTTCAGGTTTGAAAGATGGATGTATGTTGGGCTTTGTCCGTTTCTCTTGGGAGGCAGTTTTATGGTAGGTTGTGATAGAAGTATACCACTTCACATAGTCAGCCTACTGTCACAAACGAGCCAGATCAAGATTAACATATGCCTTTTCTATGCAACACCTTCTATCTTGTATTCGCGAGTCAGTACATAATAATTTAGATGCGTGTAGATATTGAAATAAAACCATTCTAGGTACATCGCGGCCCCATGCGATTTACATGCGCCGACGCCAGTATTGCCCGCTTTACCTGCAAATGCCCGCCAACTCCAGCAGAAAGCACCTGGTGGAGAGCGCTTCCTGAGCGCCATTATAGAGGACTTTTCTTGAAAGGGAAAGGATTGGTATTATGTATGCGTTGTTAGGTATAATGGACGCGTTACACTCGGTATCATTAGCGAGCCCAAGATCTTGCAGCCTTCGATCAACAACCGCGAGCCGAGCCTTTTCATTTATTTGGTTGTTGCAGGTTGCAAAAGCGTCATAAGACGGCGTCTCCTTGCCCGAGTAAGAAGTCCCTGGTCATTTCATAACTCAACCAGCTGCTGGCCATGCTTGGCGCGACCTTTAGCAGGTTTGGCACGATGCCCTTGTAGAGCCCACGGAAACCTTCCTTGCGGATGATGATGGTGATGGCGTGCCATATCGATTTGTATTGGAAGCCTATGCCAGTCATGCTGTTGATTTGGAACCTTCGGCGGAGAACGTCACTGTCATTCATTAGTATATTGGTACGAGCACGAATATGCTTTGGTGGTTCTCACAAAGGATATGTGCAGGTTTGGGCTACAGCACCTGATATCGCACCAGCGCTTAGTTTGCGTACATTCGTCGGGTTCTTATCGCCCTCGGGCGTGAGCCATTTCCTCACAGATTCGTACGTCATGAAATTCAGACCGACCTCGACCAGAGTCAGCGGACGAATAGCCTCCAGGACAAGAAAGCGGTGCTTACATATGGTGCGACGCCAGCCACGGTCGGGACAATACCTCTGTAAAGCGCGAAGAACCCACCTTCAGTCTTGTACATTGTAATCAAGGTTGCCCACATCCCCGGTAATTTTCTTCTCGAAGCATCTCCTAGGGCGGCGAACGACGCAGATTGTATCGAGAGTCGTGTTCGAACAATGTCAAGGGGATATGTAAAGGTAACAGAGGTAATGCCAGCTGCGCCACCACATACGAGTCGCCGTATTGGGGACAGATCTGCTCCAGGCGAGGACTCTGCAAACTACACCGCGCAGGCATTAGCACGCAGGATTCAATGTTCTTCCATCTATCCACTTCTCAACTATTTTTTTTACGGATTAGACGCACACTCTTGTAAAAGTTGTAGCTCCCGAATTGCACCGCCGAATACGGAACGATTCTGACACAATTTGTACCGTTGCCCCTCATAAGTCCTCTCCAGCCTTCTTCCTTCCACATTTTCATCAGACCTTTCCCGACCGAGGTTTTGTATTCGTTCCGTCCAGCACTCTGTATTTGAAATAAAATTTTCAACCGCTCGAGCGGAGAGACCACGGTTCTCGACACTGCACCGGCTGCTCCCCCGGCTAGAAAAGCGGCGAAAATTGGTTGTGATACTGTATTTCGTATCGTTATCAGCGACGACAGGGGAGTAGGCACATGATCTCCTCCTGACCCAGCCACGGCCCGGGGTGAAGGAGATTTCCTATCCAAGCTCATCGCGAAAGCCGAATGTGCCGACGGGCGATCTCAGGATAGCCTGGCAGGCAGGGTTCCGAAGGGAAAGGTGTGCGAGAGACACTCGTCTGCTTTGAAACTTTATGGGTGCAGACTCCTGTTCGTTTCATGGGTCGCAGTAGGTATGATCCGATGTGTGAACTGAGCGTCAAACTCTGGTAATCTAGGTGTATGCGACTTAGGGCGGCGCGGGCAAGAGAAAAAGAAGTCCCCCTTTTCGATTATGAGCGTATTGTCCATGAAATACGGGTAAGGATAATAATGAGTTTGATATCAATGTACGGAGTAGTCATGAGATGTTTGGATTAAATGAAGATCTGAGTAGAGCCTTACGGGCGTCTAGGCGTTTACTGTAAATCGGTCAGGGGTTCTACCGAGGAAACCCTAACAAGCTATTTTTGGATATATATTTCCAGGGAGCCAAAGACAATACAGCAATTGTGAGGCAAAAACCGCTTGATGTGAGCTCAAGAGCTCATACACACGAAGTACACTCACTGCATAGACAGCTGTTTTATCATGAATATATTCAACCAAATATGTCCTGGACAGGCTGACTCATCAGCCGCTAGCTCAGGGCCTTTTCTGCAAACAGGCCGAACAGCTCTCGACACCTTTCCCTTACCATTAAACTTAACCGCCAGCTTCATCACACTCTCAATAACCAATAAGGTACTCTAACAAGAACTCCTAGCAGATCCTAAGCTTTGAAGCTGTCGGTATGTCTCGAGGTGGAGGCACAACGCTCTACGTCACCGGCTTCGGTCATGGCACACGCGCCCGAGACCTTGCCTACGAGTTCGAACGGTACGTCAATCACGGACAATAGGTCGAGCGGCAAACCCCCGAACCCTCCTTTCTCGTCGCTGTTGTACCGAGACATGACTCGATGCTGCGTTGATCGAAACCTTTCCCTGTCATCGATCGCTCGCTCGCTCTTCACCTACCTCCCTCTCCCTTCTCCATTCCACCTCCATAACGGAATGCTCCCATCGATAGCGATACGCCTATCGTGTACTCTCGTCGTTATTCTACTCAGTCTACGTACTCAGTCGAACCGAATCTGACAAGCGTAAAGTTATGGGCGCCTTGTGCGTTGCGACATTCCAGCTCCAAGAAGTGCTGCCAGTCGACTGTGAGTTGGCCGATCTCGGGCATCCTTGATGTTCAACGACGCATGTTCGCTAACACGGCAAGTAGGTTCGCCTTTGTTGAGTATGAGAGTCGCCGCGATGCAGATGACGCCTATCATGAGATGCACAACAAGCGCTTGGGGCGAGACGATGTGTTGAAGATCGAGGTAAGTTCACCCTTCAGACGTGATACGCCTGAAACCTTGGAGTACAGAAAGCTTATTTCGCAACCAGTGGGCTCGTACTCCTCCTTCGGCCTCTTGGCGATTTGACTCTGGACGTGATCCTGGACGTGATCGTGGTCCAGCTCCTCGTGGTGGCCGTGAGCGCTCTCCCCGTCGAGGGCGTTCTCCATCCCCAGCCCGTCGCGGCCGTGGCGATTACTCCCCTCGAAAGGATGACCGTCGTGACCGTGACTATGAGAGACGCGATCGCGATCGTTCACGAAGCCCTGATGATAGAGACCGCGAGATGAAGGATGTCCGTGACCGCCGCGATGATGATGAGCGCGAGAACGGAACCAATGGTGAAGATCACAAACGTATGTAATGCTGTTGTGGAAAGCTAGAAGTCAGGTTCGGAGCTAATTCGAAACCTATCTGTAGTAAAAATGGAATCCCCTATCCTAGCTCACGATGAACTTGATACTGCTGAGTAGATGGATAGCGATCATCAACAGCTCTTCTAACGATGGCATGCCACAGAGCTTGGCCATTTACTATATGGATATGGGCTGATGGAAGCCCCTAACTTCAAGCACGGAACGATTTAGAGCTGTGGAAAAGTTTTAGATAGGTCAAGTTTCGGGGTCCGTTTCCTTTATGCTTGTTCTCCTTCTTTCGCTTGCCACGGAGGTCAATAGAGATTGTACTAGGGGTGTTGTTTTCTAGATGACTTCATCCAAAATACCAGCAGCTCGGTCCGCCTCTTCGATCTCCTCCGACGGTCGGCCGGTCGTTCATTCCTTCTTCCTGTATTTCCGTCGAGGCGCTTAGATCAGAAAACTTGTTACCATAGACCTACCAGCTTCTTGCTTCGCTCCGCCACATCTACCCCGTCGTCCTCCGCCCGCGTCCTGCCTCGCCCTCAATGACTCCACTCGCCTCTAATTCAGCTTCGGCGCGGAAAGCGGAAAGCGGAAAACGATTGGACTTCGAGTCAGTCTTGCTAACATAAATATCATAGTGAAAACATGTAAGTCTATGTTCGGCGGATAAGTCTTTGTTCATCAAGAACAGGTTCAAACTCTTTTGGTGCTGGTTGCAATGGCACAGTGGTAGTCTTCTTAATTCTCTTGGATGGCTTCCGTTGTATTTTGCGTAAAGGTAAGTTAGGTATAGATAGAAGACGGAGCATATACGGAGGAATTCAACATCCGATCGTTCTAAATCTATCCACTGACCAATGCTGTCTGTTATCTTCTCGCGTTCCGTATGCCAGACCCAACCCTACACACCTTCCCAAGGCTATCCTCCAGAACCCTTCTCAGCCTCCATACTTCCGCAAGGGCTTCTAATTGAAAGGCTCAAAGACTGTCTCGCGCACGTTATATGACGCGCTCTCCTTCACCGCAGACTAGCAAACCACATCAGTTATACCGCATCCTCCAATCCGATGCTTCCCTTCGCTATACCGCACCCGCTAGCCCTTCCACTTCCCACCTTCCGCCCACCCCCTTGTCCCCACCCTACCAACCAGACACTAAACCCCCTTCAACCCCTCCCTGACCGCACATGTCTCAAATCTCTTCTCAAACTTCCCCATCTCTTCTTCCCTCGCCCCCCCTTAATCATCTCTCCGTACACCATTCACCTCCCTTGTCCCAACCCCAACCCTAAACCAATCTTTCTATATATCGTCTTCCCGTATATACCTATCCATTCTTTGGGTTTATGAAGGGGAGAGGAGATGGGTTGGATTGGGTCGGCGGTGCAAGGGAGGAGGGATAAGGATAGGGATGGGGATGGGGAAGGTGGGATAGAGGCCGTGGGGTGGAGCGTTTTGGGTTGGAGGGGGTTTTGTGGGTGGGGGGGGTATTAGTGGGATTTTTAGGGGGGGGTTAGGTAAGGGAGGGTAATGGGGGGCTACTCTAGACGGTATGTCCAAGTCTAGTTAGGAGGGAGGAAGCAGGGGGGCGTTTTGGGTCATTGTTTGTTCGTTCCGTTCTTCATTCTTTTTTTTTAGACAGATCTTGGGTCGTCGGATCATTGCCGTACGTTTGTTTTCCCTTTTCCCTTCCTATCCGCTCACTTTTCCACACTTTGCTCTCGCCAACCCATTCCATGTCCCATGATCTTTACGAACTGCTTTTCCGCTCACTTCTACACGTGTTGCGATTCAGGGATCGCATAGCTGCTTCATCGATATCCGGGTTTGAAAAGAATGCTCGATTTTTAGGGAAAATGATGGTGGTCCTGTGTTTTGGTAGCTAAGATTATGAGTACGATATCTCGATTTTTGATGGGTTGATATGTATGTATAGATGACGCTATTGATTCAACGCGGTGTTAAGGCGTTCGTGTCGCGTTCAAGCCTCTGATATGGTATCCTTTTTATGCGGACGAACGCTGATGCGAGGGAGCCATTTGGAAGCAGTTTCCGCGAAGCCATTTCCAGCAAGATTGTTGCTAGTAGGAGGTCATTTTTATGTATGACGGTTCTTCTGGTAGTAGAAGCAGAACGGGAATAGCCCTGTTGTTCATGATGTACAGACCCAAACAGTAACATATCCTTCTCGTTCGCTGACCTTTCGAGTTGAGGCGTTGATCCAGCTATTGTGTTCTTGAAAAACTTCAATGCGTAGAATTGCTCGTGGCGAAAATAGTCAATAGGCCGTCCAGCCCTAGAGCCATTGGCCACAGGAACGCTTGCGGAAGCGTTTTGCTTGGGGCCATTTGCAATTGGATAACATGTGGGAGAGTTTGCTTTTGAAGAAAATTGTCCAAGAGGTGGTGGTCGATTGGTAATTAGGGTGTTGATAAGAAGTGGGGTTATTGACTTCTCAACGTCAAGTATGTAGAATGTCATGTATTTTAAGCCATCGAATCGACGGAACGGAAGTTTTGCCTTGATCGTTCAGGAACCTTTGCATTCATAGTATAAGCAGCTAAGCTGCACTAAAAGAATATAAGTTCAAGTGGAAAGCTTGCCCTCTAGATACTCAGGTCTATATTATATTCCGATCCACTGAGGTTGAAGAATCTTAAGTGCAGATTTGTAGCCATATTGAAACGTCATATTGGAGGCATGGCAATTACAGGGTTGATATTCCGCGGGCTTTTATATTGTAACCTTAAACGGTAAAGAGAAGAAATTTGCAAAAGGTGTTGGAGAAATGCGGGAAAACTGTTCTTGTAAGTACCTGCCAGTGAGCGACCTCACCTTTCATCCACAGCCCATATAGTCGTCAATTCTTATCTTGCGTCAGGTGTTCAGTCGGGGATCGTGTGATGCGTTGTTCTTCTCCTCATAGGCCCCATTTCAACCTCCTCCTCCACAGAGCGCTGCAATTTCGGTTTCGTATGCCCACGCTGGTGCAGGATATAACGCCGTACCCACCACTTGCCCTCCCTCCAGTAGAACGAGGCGGATACCCACGTTGGGGTTTCAAAGACCGCATCGAGCTCTTCGAGTTCTAGCCCCTTGGTTTCGGGGACGAAGCTGATGTAGTATGTTAGCAAGCAGGGTTGTTATTTTGCCAGACTATTGGGTACTCACAAGAAGATGAGAAACCAGCCTATGACACACCAAACGGAATACCACAGGAAGGCCCCGAAGGGTGTGTATGATTTCCTGAAGCTGGGCCAGCTTATAGAGATCACGAAACTGAATAACCAAAGAGTGGAAGTGGCCAGTCCCATTCCTTAATAGTATCATATTGTTAGTGTGACTGAAAACTATATGTATTGAGGATAACAGAGTACCATGAGACTTGGCGGGGAGGAGGGAAAGGCCGTACCAAGATCACGGATATACAGAGGCATACTCTCTGCAGAGTAGAGCTACATACGTGTTAGGACGGCTGTCTTTCTTATGGTCATAGGTAACACAGTAGATACATACAAATGGCACGGGGCCTTCCCCAGGGCTGTATGCAATAGCAAAGAGGTATAAGCCGGCGATGGCCAATGGGGTCGAATTATTTGTCGTCTGTGTTTTAGAATTCCACGTGCTCGGCCTAAACGCAATTGCATTGAGGAGCTGGAATATTGCGAGAAACGGAAACGTAACGAGCAGTAGGCTTCTCCGGCCAAAAGTGTCGATCGTCTTGAAGGCTGGCAACGCGAATGTAAAGTTTAGTATGCCAACTCCCATAGACCACTAGTCCAATGTAAACATCACGCACAATCAGGAGACTATGGATTTAAGGAATCGGCACTCACAAGCAAGGCCGAATTCCCGTAACCGCCATCGAGAAGCACAGTGGTCGAATAGTAGATCAAAATGTTGATCCCGCAGAACTGTTGCATGAACATCACAATAAGACTTGCAATCACGGCCCTCCGATTTCTTCCCACGGAAAACAACTCATAAATACCCCCTTTATACCAGCTAGTCTTATTCACAGTGCGCAACTCATCTTCCTTACGTAGCCGATAGTGGATCAACATCATGTCACGAGCAGCCTGGAGTTTGGAGTGACGAAGTGAAGTCAAAGACCGGAAAACTCTGCTGTAATATTTCTCGGACTTTGCGCTCTTGCCTGCCTTGTCCGCTTTGTGTGCTTTGGCGAGAAGCCATCGTGGAGACTCCGGTTGCGTGAAGATGTACATGGCCAGAAGGATTGGTGCCACCATCTACCAAAGTGTAAGTTTTCCGTAGCTGAGCTGATTTGATTGGTGATACTGACCGGACTAGCGACCATCAATCTCCAATTAAGGCTCTGATGTGTTCGCTAAGGTTAGCTTGATCCTTTTTAGGATAGGACAGGAACGTCACGAAGAGCGGATGGATTGAGTAACAATGAGATGTGATTAGCGAAGCAGAGATGCCACCCCCTTTCAGCGGGAAATTTCCATCTTCAAGACGATAAAGAAGTATGGCCAGACATATACTTACACAATTAAGACCAAGTAGATGAGGTGAGGGCCCTGGCGCTTCTGGCGGCTGACAGATTCTATCGTCGCCTCCATTCAATACACCTCTCAAGGCAGCACCACATATATAGCCACACATTATCCCAAATGCCGTGAAGATTTGCCAAATCATGACGAGGGCCCCTCTCACATTTGCAGGAGCACATTCGGAGGCATATATAGGGATTGTAGCACTCTTTGGCCCCATGCCCAGCCCTAGGAGGAACCTAAAGGTAAACATGATCTGCCAGTTCCACGAGAAGGCTTGTCCGAGGCAGAAGCTGGCAGAGAAGATACAGGCCAAGAATATCGTGCCTCGTCTGCCCAAGACGTCGTTCAGAGGTTGCGTGAGCCTGTATTGTAACCAAGTCAGTACCTATGCCTGCCATACAACAACATCAATATACACCGACCAACAACTAAAGGCAGAACAGAGATACGGTGCACTGTTCACTAAGCCCATCAGGGTTTCGTTAAGACGAAACATGGGGGGGTTGGCATTGTTATTAGTGGTGTATTTGAGGCCGAAAGCATATTGGTAAAACACCTGCGCTGTTGATCAGGCATGTCAGTATATCAAAGTAGATGGCTGGTTTGCACAAGGTAAAAATATCAAGATATCGTACCACCATCCACTGCCGCTTCATCCCAGCCTTGCGTTATCGCACCAATTGCGCAAAGAGCCACCAGCTGCCACAGAGCCCGGGGCTGTTTCCATCTATTCGTTTTCTCCTCGAGCAAGCAGAATTCCTCCTCGTCGGAGAGGAAGAGACCGAGAGGTCCATCATCGTGGTTACCATCGAACGCTTCGTCGCTTTGGGCGAGAAACGCTGCTTTCATAAAATAATGTTTGTAATCGTCGAGTCTTGTATGTTGAATGAATTCTGTAACCTTTCGCTCAATTTGCATTTCATCAAGTCCGTCAAAAGGTGCGTGTATGGCGGCATTTTTGTTGAATACATTGCGCAGGGGCGCAAACGTATCCGATTTGACGTCCATTGTAGATATCCTGTAGCATCTATCCACGATTTGGCCTGTTGAAAATGAGTATTGCTATTACTTGCGTTCGCGACAAGGAAAGATAGAGGCCAATCCACGCCTTTCGAAGAACCTGCGGAGTCATTCATGTCCGGCAGCCCTGTTACAGGTCGACCTCGCAGCCTTGCGATTTGCCTTCTTTCAGCCGCAAAGGTTCCTTAGGTACACAGTGTGACAAACCACGATACATTTGCGGCTGACGCGTTGACGGCTGACGCATGACTTGAAATCCATGCATGGCAATCCTCCGACCTCACACAAGGCAAGTGATGCTGCCAAGGATCTGTGCTGCACCAGCCTCACTGCGTGCACATGCAAAGAATGGGAGGTACCCAGGCCGCCGATCGCGAACTGGACGTAAATCGATCCTGCCCTCTACACAATACTGACTGTACAGTCTGTACTTCGTGGTAGACGGGCAGGTTGGGGGCAGAGTAAAGCCGAATACATTGGTCTGCAGGCGCCACCAGCGCCCGGCTAAGGTGGTGAAAGAGAAACCCCCATTATTGAAAGAGTATTGACTGGTTCAACGATACGCAACAATAAATGCCGACTTTCTGCGCTCATGCAGCTACCGTTTCGTAGGCGCCTAGACACAGATTTTATCTCCCGATATTGTTTCAGTTCCGCTTCTCTTTCTTTACATCTGCAAGAATGATTGTCTCGGCTAGTCGAGAACAGGCAGCCCTGAAGCTTGCTCGGTTTACGAAACTCCCATCCAAACACGTTGGATCCTCCTTTACCAACATATAAATATCCCCATTGTCGCCACAGTCTCATGGCTTCTTTCGGGAATCAGCATGAAGTATAGAAATGGCAGAGTCTCTGGCTTACGTATACACTCTTACCTAAAAACCGGTCCTTTAAATACAGTCTCAATAGAAGAGCAATGATGGCACTATCTATCAGATGTTTTATGAGAAGGGGAGTAACTGTAACAATTTCAACAGCGGCCATCCTCACGAAACCACGCCTGATTACGGAAAGTCAGGCAGCTGTGAATTATAGCGCGAGAATGAATATATCCGTCAACCAAGCTTTCTATCCCTTGTATCCGTTAAGGTCCGAGACATCTGTGGCCTCGTTGCGGATACAGAGTCCTTAATCGGGAATGACTTGAGGGGCAACGTGCTGATAGACCGCGGACGGGCACCGGTCCCGAAGGTATGTGTGGCAAGAACTGAGGAAATCAATGGTGACGTAGATTGTGGCTTGTGGTCTCGTTCGATCCTGGTGCACCGTTGTCTTTCAAGTATAGCCTGAAACGCGCTCATTGCCTGATACCACCCCAGCGAACCCGATTGACACCAAGTGCGTTCCTCTCAAAGATACTGTTCACCTCTTTTCCCAGTAATTCGATGTCTGTGAGTGTAGGCTTGTCATCGAATTTAAAGTGGAGTGTCAATACTGATTGTTTTGCTAGGTCTACGCGAGAAAGTGCACCTCCTGAATCTGAAGAAGTATTTGACGGAGTATCCGAGCCCGCTTTTTGTAACGGGTAAAGCATGATGCGACCCGTCGAGCTACCCGTATTTCTCGCGGAAAGTACTGGGGTCTGTCCCCTCGGAAAATTTGGGGCATGGCTGGTTATCTTCTTAAGGAGCTCTTCTGTGGTGAAGCGGCCTTCCACCTTTTCATCGGCCAGAGCCTCTAAGGCCCAGATCAAAGCTGATGTGAAAGAACTTTTCCCCGGGACCGGAGTTGAGCACATGTCCTGGGTTGCAGCGAGATACTCGAATGTCCTAAGTTTCTTTAGCTACATTCCCTTAATGTATGAGACAGCTAACCCTTGCTCTCCTCCAGTGAGTCCTAGATTGCCTGCGTAGCAGCTTGACTGACCGTCAGCAAAGTGTTCTTCTTACATCTACAAGCGAAAGTCATAAGATTTAGTACCAGTCAAAGATCTCTAAGACATCTGCTTCAGCCTCTTTCAATAGCTGCTCTGTCTTATTCCACACTAGAGTGTCCAGGTGTCTCCTTTCATCTTTATTAGTTGACTTTTGCCTACAAGATTCAGCGATGGGGCAAAGCACAGAGCAAGCTCGACAGACCCAAAAAGCTCCAAATTACCGTAATAGCTTCCTGGCCTACCGTGACCAGCGTAGTATACAATTAAATGAGTCCTTGGCCCGTCATGATCGTAAATAAAGTATGCTACCTTGGCATTGACTTGTACTTGTAACTTCGACTCGTGCGCCATATCTAAGTATTCGATCTGGGTATGAAAATTGAATCGTTCCTGAAATGTGTTGCTGAGTTTACTGACTTCTTCATTGGTCGCTAAATCGTTGGAGTTGTCGGCCCAACACAGGAGCAATACCTTCGCGTTGGTGTATGTGGCGGAGCCTCTATAGGTAGGTCTATTCATGACATTGGTCCAAAGGACTTCATACTCTGACTCTTCTTTCGCAGCCTGGGATTCATAGACGACTGTCGAAAACTCTGCTGGCCTGGTCATCTCGCGTCTCATCATAGTCAAGGGACGGTCCCTGCAGGGTTCGGCATTTGCAGCTGTCGTAGCGGTGTTTGCAGTCGCTGCCGTTGTAGCCGTGGTCGCAGAGGCGACAGTGGCGGTATCGCTTGCCCCATCTTGCTCGTCGTCAGAGTCGATAACACTGCTTACAGGATATGAGAGTATCCGCCCAAATCTTTGTTGACTGCCTCTGGACGATAGCGAGGTAAGACCGGCCATCTCGCAGGTTTATTCATGGGGGAGGCGGATGTTTGATTGTATAACTTTAGACCACCAGTTTGATCACAACAGCCTAACGGATGAGTTGATTAGAGGGGCCCACTATGGATCGAGAGAAGATCGTTGGGGATACTTACATGAACAATGCTACTTATTTGGAGAACCACAATGCGCGCCACCTGCTCAGCAGGATCTCAGCATGCAGCTAATTGTTTGTACCCGAGGCTGCCAAGCTGCACCATTTCAAAGAGGTTCTCAATCCTAAGACGGTGGCGGGCTCACTTGAAAGCGGCCTAAGATGCAGGATATCAACATCCAACGTAACGACTGTGATCACGCCAGATTCTTTGTGTGTCGGAACCTTAAACGAGGTTGTTTCGTCTCAAAAAGCCTCCAACGCGATGTCTTCTCTCCTCTCCGTCATCCGATGGGTCTTCGGGGGGGGAAAGCTTTGGTCATTTTGGTGGTTTTTCCAAATATGAGAGCCCCACCGTTGCCTCCCGATAGCGTACTACTTCCGCAAGTGCTTGCGTCGGTACTGGCAGGGCCGCCTCTACTTTCCAATAGAGGTGGGTCGGAGATTTTGTCGAATGTCTGGAGATGGAAACACCTTGAATTCTCTTCGTGACGGCAGTGCTTGTAATGACTTTGTCGGAATTCATTTGCGATCAGTCGCTGATGGCTTGTATGTTTGCCTTGGCGAGCGAGTATCTCCGCAATACATGGTACGTATGCACAGAGGTAGTCAGAATTGCGAGGGACACGCTGCCAATTAGGACACAGCAAATTTGCACCTTCTCCTGGAATCATAGCATCACCAATTCCAGAGCAGAAGAGTGCATATCCCAGGTTCTCTGCTGCGGTAGCCCACCCACCAGACTCCCTTTGAATCTTCCTCTGGGTGAACTTGAATGGCGAATCAGCGCGAACGATATCCATCAGCTCAAACCCACATAGTTCGGAGCTTGAGGCGGATGAGGCCTTTTCCTTCGCGACGATGGACTCGTTAAGAGCCATATCAAGCCCAACACAGAACTTAGCCAAGGTGTCTTTCCAGGTCTCCGATGATCCCAGTGGTGACACTTCTTCTGTTCTCAGGTACTTGACTAAAATCCTGTATGCTTCCAATCCTCCTTCCTGGGTTATGCTAGCAAAGGGCATTTTTGCAATGCTTTGCTGCTCCGAAGGTTTGAGGCAATTGACTAGTTCCCGTAATCTGAGGTGCATCATATGCAGGAGCATACAGACTGTGGGAACCAGCCAAGCACGCTTGCTCAAAGTGTCGTACGAGAGCTGAGGTTTGAGGATGGAGAGTTTGAGGCGGTCTTCCAGTGCCTGCTCGATTTGCATGAATACTGGCCTATTTCTTTTCCCAACCGCAAAATTTGCGCTCACTGTCGGTCCACCAATGCCGCCCCCAGCTGGAGCAAGTCCAACAGAAAAGGAGTTGAAATTGATGGTCTTTTGATGTTGAACGGTATCTGACCAGGTCACATGGCTGTAATCAATTTCTTTTGTGCCAAGTAGAATGTTTGTAACACTACACCAACCGAGGTATGCGCGATTGTCCCAAAAGGTACCCACGTTCTCGACCCGATACATCTCAAACTCACCATTTTCGGTTTCACTTGCCTCGAGGCCTTTGGTCTGAATAATACCTTCGGTCGAGTCTGTCACCTCCAAGTGCCATTGGATTGCCTGCTCGCCTCTCAATTGTCGTACAGGAATCAGAGCAGTCGAAAGTCCTTTCAGAATCAGTCCACCACGAAACTCTACTGCTGTTACTGTTCCGGCAAGCGTTGCCATGAGCATAGGCGAGATATCTACGCCAACGCCCTGAAATCTTTCCCGGACGGGAAATTGGACAGCGATGACACTGTTGACGAACAGCGGATGCCAACACGAATCAGCCTTGTGCTGGAAATTCTCAAGTGTCTCAGGCTCTATCCAAAAGTCGAACTGTTCCGTATCTGTGGAATACTGTGTAAATAGAAGACGAGCCCTGGACAATTTCAATTCTGTACTCTCAGAAATTCGTATTGCAGCGGTAAGCCAAGCAAGGATTTCAGCAACCTCTACTTGAAATCTCATAAAGCCCTGTACTCTCAACACAATCGGACGGATGATTTTGCCAGCCGTCAAAGATGCTTTTTCGACGGACAGCTCGATCTCTCTGAACCCATCTACGGATTCTTGAGCAGGGGCGCGTGAAGGCAAGTCATAGGCGAGCGGTGTGTTTTGTGCAGCCTTCAGAGCATCTTCAATAGCTTCAAGCAAAAATGGACCAGCGTTTGGCCACGTCTGGGTAATGTACTCGCCACATGTTGCTACTTGCGCGTTTTCCAGAGTGCCTGTCAAAGTGACAATCCCGGAAAGAGGTTGGTTGGGCTCATGTTCGTCTTGAAGAACATGCAACACCTCCCAGGAGCAACGGTAGGCCACATTTAGAAAACTCGACTCTGGGGCCTTTGTAAAAGAGGTATTGTTTGAGATCGCTTGCACGAGTGTCTCACGGACGGTCAGCTGTTGTTCTTGCGGCTGCTCATGCTTGGATTGATCGGACTCTTCCCATTGATCGGCTACAGATGCGGATGTTGTGCTTCGTAACAATCTTGATGACGTGGAGCTCCCGTAATGAGACTTCCATCCCAAAGGAAAGTCATTTGACATAGAGCGACTAGATGAAATTGGAACCATTTCTTCAACCAACGATCCGGGCTTTTCATGGATTTTTGTCACTCGGCGCGGCTGCTCATGCTTGGATTGATCGGACTCTTCCCATTGATCGGCTACAGATGCGGATGTTGTGCTTCGTAACAATCTTGATGACGTGGAGCTCCCGTAATGAGACTTCCATCCCAAAGGAAAGTCATTTGACATAGAGCGACTAGATGAAATTGGAACCATTTCTTCAACCGACGATCCGGGCTTTTCATGGATTTTTGTTACTCGGCGCGCTAATGGAAGATGCCTTCTCACAGCATCGTAAAATTCATCACAGTCTGTATTGGCGTAAGTCACATACTGCAGTTTTTCTCGTACGTGGACAAGGAATCGAAAGCTGTGACATACGTTCTGGTTCAACGAAATTTATTTCAAGCTCATGCTTGACTGGCTTTGATCTCGGACTAAGCGCAGGATCTACGCTCATTGTGTGCATCGACA
>JAABUS010005902.1_pt1 | contig 15501 bp, 1 predicted proteins | sample 5560161 | NCBI WGS metagenome assembly JAABUS01 (sample SAMN10711885, study PRJNA513376) | rock metagenome | isolation source: Antarctica rocks | place: Antarctica: Victoria Land, Trio Nunatak nord | collected 2016-01-04
AATTTAAATCTTAATAGCAATATATTTTTCGATAATATTATTAATTTCTTTGTTTTTGAAATCTTTATATTTTCTAACAAAAAGAATTTTTTTATATTTGAGAATTTTGTAAATCAAGATTAATAAACAATTTTGCAATAAATAAATAAAATTAAGATTTATTTTATACTTATTATATATTAGATATTTGCTAAATATATAAGCAAATTTCGAATCTTAATAATATTAATATTATTAAGTCAAATACAATATCAAGTAATTAAAATATTAACAAAAATATTTCTATAAACAATTAAGAAAATCAAAATATATTAAACAATTAAGATTTTAATAATTTTGACAAATTATTATTTATAAAATTTAAAAAAATAGATTTTTTTTTACGTTTTATATCTATTATATATTGAGCTAATATTTATTATATATAAAACTTTATTAATATTAATAGAATTGCAATTATTTTCGAAAAACGCAATTAAGTAATTGTATTAAAAATACAAAATTATTACAATATTTTAGTATATTTATATATATATTTAAAAAGAATTCTTTATTTTGTATATAAAAAAAACACAATATTAGTCGAGATTTTAATTAATATCTTTATTAAAGTATTAATTGACAAATATATATTTAGTATATATTTAATTTAAATATAGTATAATTTTGATTTATATTAAAATTAGATTTAATTTTCTATTGTCGCAATTAATTTTAAAATTATTTAAATTGCTTTTTTATTTTTAAAAATTAAAAAAAAAAAAAAAAAATTAATGTTAAAGTTTTAAATATTTCGAAATTAAGTATTGCAAATATGCGTATTCAAATATACTATATATATATTTAGTATATAATAGAATTAAACTTAAGAATATTAACAATTTTCGACAATATTTTATTTAATTAATATATATAATAAATGTTAATATGTAATTGAAGCGTTATATAGAAATCTAATATTATAGATTTTTCAAAAAATAGCAAAATTAATATATATATTATATATATTTCCAATCTATAACTTGCGTATACAAAAATTAAGAGTCTATTATATAAAAGATTTATAAAATAAACTTTTATTTTATCTATATTATTTGTAAACTAATTTTATAAATTTATTAAATTAAATATTTTTTATTTTTCGATAGAAAATTATAATATATAAATCGAATTATTAATACAAACTTAATATATATTAATATTAATTATTTTTGCGTTTTGATAGACTACAAATTATAACAATGCACAAAAAATTATATTTTTATTAAATATTTAGTTTTTAAAATTTTTATTTGCAATTAATTCTATTTTAATATAAGTTTAATATATACTAAATATATACAAAATTTAATTATTCTTAGAGAAATAATAAAATTAAAATTAGTATATATAATATGCAATTAAATATCTATATTTCTATTAATTAAGAACAATTTCTATTCTTTATATTAATTGTACGCAAAAATTATATTTATTATTTACTATATTTTATTAAAATATTTCGAGAAATTATTAACAATATAATTGCAATAATTAAATAACAAAATCTATTATCTTTAACAATATATAAACTAAGTTTATATCTAATATATATATTGTTTGCGCTAAATATTTTGCAAAATATTTTGCTATTTCTTCTATTATATTTAATTTATATACAAAATATAACAAGATTGCTTTGCGTTATATATATAATAATTTTAATATAAAAAATTGTATAACAATATTAATTTGCAAACAAAAATTCGAAAAGTTTTCTATTAAAACAATTTTAAAAAATTAGTTTATATTTAGTTTAAATATTGTATAAATCTAGCTTATAATTTATAGAAGCTAAACAAAAATTTATTTTTAATTAATTATATTTTTTAAAGAAATAATAAATTAAAAATATTATTTATTTTAATAGAAATTTTTAACAATATATTGTTGTATACTATATTTATATTTAGACTAAAATCTTTATAAATTAATTATATTTCGAAATAGATTTTATATTTAAATAGATTTAAAATAAAACAAATCTATACAATATCTCGAATTAAAACAAGAATTATTATTGTAAATTTAATATATATACAATATATATTAAGTATACGCTCAAATTATAATAGAAATTAATATCTACTATTATGCGTAAATTAATATAGAGATTATCGAAGATTATTATATAATATTTATTAAAATATTTAAAATATTAAAAGAAATTGTTTATTAAATTATTTAAATTTTTTATATTAATTATAGAAACAAAAAATTGCAAACTTTTACAATAAATATAAACAAAAAATAAGCTCGAAATATATTTAATATATATTAGAATTACACAAATATTACTAATATTTTGTCTAAAATTTAAAAAATATTTTTATAATTTTAACAACTTTTAAAAGTAATTCGAATATCTTAAATATATATTAATCTTTTGTCGAATATATTCTAAATATAATTTTCGAAAATATTATTTTAATTATTTGACAATTTATTTTATTAATTAATTTTAAAAAATTAAGATTATTAACAAACTACTATAATATATAGATAATATAAATATATTATATTTTAAATTTAAAATATAAAATATAAATTAAATATTAAAAAACAAAATAAATTCTTATTAAACTATATAAAGAGAAATCAAAAATTTCTTTATATTAATAAATACTAGTTTGCAATTATATTAATATAGAAGAAAGCAATTATTTTTAAAACAATAAATTTGCAAAACAAAAACTATTATTATTTGTTTTTATATTTAGATAAAATCTATATTTGTTCTAAACTATATTTATACTAATTATATATTAAAATAAGAAAATACGCTATTAAAATATTTAAAAAGAACAATTTTAAAATAAAAAAAAATATTTTATTTATTTAACACAATTGCAATAAATTTAATTGTATTATTGCTTAATTAATTAAAAAAGATATATACAATTAATTTATATTTAATTTAATTTAATAGTTAATTAAATTATAAATAAAAAAGATCGAAAAATTGCAAAATATTGTTAACAATATCTATATTTTTCTTTCAATTTAGAAAATTCTTATATAATTTTTTTTTTTAATAGACTTAATTTTGAGCATAAATCTAATACAAATATAGTATCTAAATTTGATAACAAGATTTTTTATATATTTTAAAGTTGCAATTTAAGAACTACTTATTTAGTAAAAAATTAATATTAAGTATCGACTCGATATATATTAAATAAAAATTCTAAAATATTTTCTTTAATACAACAATATATAGAGATACTATTTAGAAGAGACAAATGTCAAATATCGACTCAATATATATTAAATAAAAATTCTAAAGTATCTTTTTTAATACAACAATATATAGAAATACTATCTAGAAAAAACAAATATCAAGTATCGATTCAATATATATTAGATAAAAATTCTAAATTTTTTTTTTAATACAACAATATATAGAAATATTATTTAGAAAAAACAAATATCAAATATCGACTTAATATATATTCGATAAAAATTCTAAAACATTTTTTTTAATATAACAATATATAGAAATATTATCTAAAAAAAATAGATATCGAATATTAATTCGATATATATTGTTATTTAGCTCGAATAAATATAAGTTAGACTTAAACTTTATAAACAATATATTAAAATCGAGCAAAAAACACAAAACAATACTATTAAAATATTAAATTAAAAATTAAATGCGAGAACAACGCATACAATATATATGTCAAAAATATAACAAATTTCTACAAAAAAAAGAAAAAAGACTAACAAAAAAAGTTGTTAAATTAAAAAAATTTAATATTACTAGCAATACAAAAAATATTTTAAATATAATTTTATTATAAATAAATTAACAATATCTATTAAGCAATTAAGACAACAACAAAAATAAACTAGTTTATAAATTTATATTTTTGTTTTACAAATACTATATAATATTAATAGTTTAAGAACTTTTGTTTAAATTTGAAAGACTACGTATAAATTTAGTATATATCGAGTTTATATTAAGTATTAATTTAAAAGAAGATTTATTATTTTATTAAAAAATTCGAAATTAAAAAAAAACAATTAAAGACAAGATTATATATAAGATATTTGTATTATTTGTAAAATTAACAAATATAACAACGCGACAAACTATTATAGTTGTTTGTTCAATTTTATTTTATAAAAAATAGTATTTAAAATAGAAAAAATAAGTACAAAATCAAAATAATAAATAGAATAAATATATAGCAAATATAAACAAAATATAGATTTAATATATATTTGAATTTATTAAAAAAAAAAATCTTAATTTAAGATTAGAAAAAATATAGAAAGATTTTATATTAGATATAAACTATATTTTATTTCAAATTAATTTGCAAAAAATTTTTTTCTATTAAAATATAATTGTTGTAGCAATTATATAGAAACAAAGTATATAATAAATATTAATCTATTTTGTTAGATTGAAATTAAAAAAACAAATATCTAATTGTTTATATTGTATATACTAGATACAATTGAAAGCACACAATTAATCGAGACAAATTAGAGTATTATATATAGTATATATTGAATCTAAAATTTAGTTAAACAATTTCGAAAACTTTTTGTTGTTAATTTGTTCTAATTTATATTTAGTATATATCTAATATACACAATAAGAAGCAATCTAATCTTTGTCTTTTTTAATTGTAGATATAACAATAGTTTTTGCAATAATTGTATTAGTTGAATATAGACTTAGTATAATTTTAGTATAAATAGAAAAGTAGTTATATTAATTTTTGTTATTAATAGAAATAAATTTATTTGAAAAAAAATTAGTTATATATAAATTTAGTATAGACGTATTCTAGACGTAATATAAAATTGCAAATAGTATTTTATTTTTTTTTGCTATTAAAATATTAATTAGAACGCAAATATTTGTTAAGTATAAAATTAGTATAATTTTAATATAGTAAATTAGTAAATAAAATTTGTTCTTGTTTAAATTAAAAGAAATATTGTAATTCTTTTTTGTATATATAATAAATATAAATATAATATATACGAGTTTTAGACTCTCTTATTAGAGTTAACTATTGTATTTAATTTTTTACTATTATAAGCAACTTTTTTTTGTTAGCTACGCATATATTAAATATAAATAAAATATAAATTTTTAAAGATTTTCGAAATCTTGAATATATTATTATTACGAGATTTCTTTGTTTTTTTACGTTTCTTTGATACTAGCATATATTTAGTATAGATTGAATCTAGAATATAATTGAATAATCTACTCGAAAATTTAATATTTGTAACAAATATATTAATTTGCGTATAATTTAAATATATACTAAGTACAAATTAGTATAATAAGATATATAAAAAGAAATTTTTCGATTGAAATACTAGTATAGCGCTAAAAATAAATTAGTGTAAACTCAATATATCTTAAAACTAAACTAGAAATATATTTCTTGCAAATATTTTTTGAATCGAGAAACAAATGTTCGAAAAACAACAACAAACAATAGTTAATTAGTAATTTTAAAAATTATATTAGTATAAATTTGATATTAGTCGAGTCTATATATAATTGATGTATTGTCAAAATCTTAAATTACAAAATAAATATTTGTATATATAATATAAGAATAGAAAAGATAAAAAATAGATCAAATATATAACAAGTATAAAATAAATTTATTTTGCAATAGAAATATATATTAAAAACAATTGCAAATTCTTGATTATAATAATTGTTTTATATAAACTTAATATATACTTAATACTAATCTAGTTTATACAATATATTTTATATTATTTGTATATTAATAGACAATTGTATTAATTATATATTTGTGTCTATACAAAATATAAGTTTAGTTTGAACAAAATATATAAAATTTATATTTTAACTTTGTAAAATAGTTTGTATCTTGTTATTCTTCGAATCTAACTTAAAATTTTGTAGCACTAAATTAGTATAAGCTAGATATATATTAAATATAAAAAATATATATTTTTTTTTCGAAATAATATATATTTGAAGAAATATTTTCTATATTTGAATTTGTAGTTGTATATACTTAGCGTATATATTATATATAATTAATCAACATATTTATTTATTTGCTTTAATATAATATGTTTTTTAATAGCAACGTAGTTTGACTTTAATCTTAATTTAATATATATCGAATATAAATAAAACTACAACTATATATATAGATAATTGGCGATTAAAAACAATAAAAGTTATTTTATATATTTAATTAGTTAATACTATTATACAATTATATTTGCTAATACTTAGTATATATAGAGTTGCAATTAAATTTATACAACTTATATATTTGTATTAAAAAAAACAATTCGAATTTTAAAATTTGACGCAATTAATAATATTTAATATATACTAAATTTAAATTAAATCTATATATAGATTGTCTACTATTTTTCGAAAATTTAATAGTAAATATTGCTAATACTTAGTATAAATTAAATTGCAACAAAAAATATCTTTTTATTAGATTTGCTATCTATTTAGTTAAATTCTATATGCGCTAAATATAGACTAAATATATATTTAATATAGAATTGTATTATAACTAAACGCTTATATTTAATTACAAAATCGAAATTCGAATTAAAAAAAGATTTTTAAGTATATAATTAATATATACTAGACAAAAGTGTTGTATATACTATATTTATTATAATAGTATTTTAGAGAAAATAGATTTTGCGCGTTTGTTATATTAGAATTGTTGTAATATACTCTAAGATTAGCGAGCTAAATTGCGACAATACTTATACTAAATATATACTAAAATAATAGAAACAATAAAATTAGAAAATATACTAAACTTATACTATAGATCTATTGATAAAATTAGAAATATATATTACAATAATATATATAATTAGAAAAGATAAAGATAGAAAGCGCAACAATTGTACTTCAATTTTACAAAATACGCTAAAAACTTAACACGCAACTTGTGCAATATTATTTATTCTTAATATATACTATAGCAATATTAAATCTATATTTAAATTGCATTTTATATAAGCGCGTCGAAATTGCGCACTTAAAATTAAGATAATAGTTTTTCTTTTAATAGTTATAGATTATATTAAATATATATTTAGTTTATTTTAAGTCTTAGAAATCGAACAAAATTATAATTACTCAATATATTAAAATAATTAATTTATATGTTTAGTATATACTAGATATATATATCTTCTTTTTAATATATTTTTAAATTTTAAATTTTTTTGCTTAATTTAGCACAATATATATAAAGTATAGACTCGATATAAACAAAATTTATTTTAAATATAGATTTTCTATTTAAAATAAGCTTTGAAATAATCAAATTATAGATTTAGTATATATTTGATATATACAATTTGCAATAAGAGTGTTTTTTCAAGCTTATAATTTTTGTTTTATTTAGCACGCTCTATATTGAGTATAGACTAAGTATAGACAAAACTTATTTCGAATAGAAATTCCTATCCGGAATAAGCTTGTTCCGAGTGGGAAATCTGCACCCGAGATAAGCTATATGCTCGTATAATTTTTTGTTAGAATTTTATCTTTTATATATTTTTTAAATTTTAGAGTATCTCGAATTTGTAAATATATATATGTTTATATATAAATTGCTAACAAAAAACTTTTATATACTTTTTTTATTTCGCTAAAAAAATATTCGAAACTTAATAGTTTTAAAATAGATTTTAAATTTAATAAAATATAGAATATAATTTATATAAAAATTGATTTCTAAATTTAGATTAGATAGAAGTATCGAAATACTATAATTAATTTAATCTAATATTAATACTACTTAATTTAATACTATTTAATTTAATATTATATAATCGATTCGAATAGCTTCAATCAATATATATAGATAGATAAAGTTCTAGCTTCTATATAGTAACTAAACGTTCTATTATCTATTATTTTGATACAGATATATTTCTAATTCTATTAATACTTAATAGAAAATTGTTAAACAAATATTCTGTTATTTTTGAAATATTTTTAATCTTTATTTTACTTTTTATAAGAGTATTTGTTTTTTGTTAAACTATATCAATATTAATTAAAACAAAATTTTAAATATTTGTTATTTTATTTTCGAATATATTTTTAATCTAGAGAGTATTGCTATTAGTTAATTATTTAAATATTAATTAATTGTTGCTCTTTCTATTTGCAAAGCTAAGTATATTAAATAAATATAAATTGTTAAAAAAATTGTTCAACTTTAAGTACTGTTAAAGCAGTTACAATTATTTTATTTATTTTTATTATTATTATTTATATCTAGAACTTTTGTTGTTGTTAAAATTTTTTTTTACTATTCTTAATATTGTATCTAGTTGTTATTGTTATCTATTGCAATAATTAGAAAACTATAATATTTGCTAAGAATTTTGCGCAATATATTTAAACAAAATATATAGATATTTAAATTCAGTTTATTTGCAAAAAGATTGCAAATAATTAAATTAAACTAAAATATATTTTTATTAAAAAATAAATAATTAACAAATTAATTAAAGTTTTCTTTTATAATATATTTAAAGTATTTTAACAAACTCTTAAACTAACTTAATAACAAAATTACTTATAATTTCGAATATATATATTAGATTTAATTATTTAAACAATTTGCAATTAAATAGTTGCTATATTTATTGCTATCAATTTTTGTATTATCTATTTCAATCTGTATTTATTGTTTTTTTTGTTTTATTAATAAAGTTATCGAATACTATTAACAATATCTATATAGTTTTCTGTTAAAATTTTGTCTTTTATATATTTTTTAAATTTTAGAGTATCTTGAACTTGTAAATATATATATATCTATATATAAATTGCTAATAGAGAACTTTTATATACTTTTTTTATTTTTGCTAAAAAGATACTTAAAATCTAATAGTTTTAAAATAAATTAATCAAATATAGAATATAATTTATATAAAAGCTAATACTTAGATTTAGATTAAATAGAAGTATCGAAATACTATAATCGATTTAATCTAGTATTAATATTACTCGATTCGATATTATTTGACTCGATATTATACAATCGATCTAAATAACTTCGATTAATATATATAGATAAGCAAAGTTCCAGCTCCTACATAGTAACTAAGCGTTCTATTACCTATTATTCTGACAGATATTGCGGTTGAATAACAGATAGATAACTGGCAAAAATCGGTTATTTAACCGGAAAGTGCCGGGTAAATTCCGGGTTTGCTTCAAATAAATCACACGCGAGATAATAATCAAAAAAGCAATATTCCGGGTAAATTCCGGGTAAATTCCGGGCATAAATATTACTAGTAATATCTTTTTTTTTTTTTTTTTTTTTTAGATAAGTAGATATCTTAACTAATATTAGCAACATAAATAAGATAGTACGTACACGCTAGTAAGAGGAATCTAAAGCGCGTATAGAAATTTCGTAAATTACGTAATTTCGTAATTAAATATTTGTTAGCGTTAATAGTTGAGAAGCTAGAGACTTCTCGAGTTTCTTAAACTTTAAATTTAAGATTAAAACTTTAATTTAAAAATAGAATAATGCTTTAACGACTTCACGTATTGACGAAGCAACGATATACATTGTTTACTATTTGTTATGCCAAGACTCGAAATATCGATCGGGCTAGCGTCGGGACTTAGTCAAATTTATAAAAATTTCTAAATTTTAAATTTTCAATATTTCAAAATTAGCATCTATAGGTTATAAAGCTGCTATATAGCGGTTGACTGCTGGTTATTAACCGGTTTTCTAACCGGAAGTTAATCGGAAGTTAACCGGAAGTTAACCGGAAGTTAACCAAAATAGCAATATTCCGGATAGATTCCGGATAGTCTTCGGATTAATTTCGGGAAAATAACTCTATAGATGGGCCTGTAAGTAGTATTTAGAATAGAAGAAGTAAATACAAAATTAGAATAGTAAATAAAATAAATATATTGCAAATATAGACAAGATATAGACTCAATGTATATTTAAATATAGTTAAAAAAGAAATCTTAATTTAGAATTAAAAAAAGTATACAAAGATTTTATATTAGATACTGTACGACCAAAGACTATAGTTATTTATCCGATATTTATCCGGATTATTACCAGAATATTGCCAGCATATTGCCAGCATATTGTCAGAATATTGCGGTTGAATAACGGATAGATAACTAGCAAAAATCGGTTATTTAGCCGGAAAGTGCCGGATAAAATCCGGGTAAAATCCGGGTTTGCTTCAAATAAATCACACGCGGGGTAATAACCAAAACAGCAATATTCCAGGTAAATTCCGGGTAAATTTCGGGCATAAATATTACTAGAAATATATATATATATATATATATATTTTTAGATAAGTAGATATCTTAACTAACATTAGCAATATAAATAAGGTAGTATGTACAGGCTAGTAAGAGGAATCTAACGCGCGTAAAGAATTTCCACAAGTTATATAATTTCGCAATTAAATATTTGTTAGTGTTGATAGTTGCGAAGCTAGAGACTTTCCGAGTTTCTTAAACTTTAAATTTAAGATTAAAACTTTAATTTAAAAATAGAATAATACTTTACCAACTTTACGTATCGACAAATCAACAATAGATATTGTTTACTATTTGGTATGTTGAAAGTCGAAATCTCGATCGAGCTAGCGTCGAAACTTAAGAAATTTTTCTAAATTTTAAATTTTCAAAATTACAAAATTAGCATCTATAGATTATAAAGCTGCTATATAGCAATTAATTGCTGGTTATCAACCGATTTTCTAACCGGAAGTTAATCGGAAGTCAACCGAAAGTTAATCAAAAGAGCAATATTCCGAATAGATTTCGGATAGTCTTCGGATTAATTTCGGGAAAATAACTCTATAGATAGGTCTGTAAGTATTTGTAAAAATATTAATAGAATGTTTAAATTTGCAATTGTATATACTTAGCTTATATATTGTATGTAAACAATTAAGATATTTGTTTACTTACTTTAGTATAATATATTTTTTAGTAATAATATAGTTTAATTTTAATCTTACTTAATTTAATATATATCGAGCATAAATAAAACTATAACTATATATATAGATAACTAACAATTAAGAGCGATAAAAGTTATTTTATATATTTAATTAATCGACGCTATTGTACAATTATATTTGCTAATATTTAATATATATAAAGTTGCAATTAAATTTATACAACTTATATATTTGAGTTAAAAAAGAAGATTTGAGTTTTGGAATTTAATACAATTAATAATATTAGTATATACTAAACTTAGATTATATCTATATATAGATTGTCTACTATTTTTTGTAATTTTAATAGTAGATATTGTTGATACTTAGTATAAGCTAAATTGCAACAAAAAGTTTCTTTTTATTAGATTTGCTATTTATTTAATTGTAACTTATTTGTACTAAATATATATTCAATATAAAATTGTACTATAGTTGAACATTTATATTTAATTACAAAATTAGAATTCGAATTAGAAAAAGATTTTTAAGTATATAATTAGTATATGCTAAACAAAAGCGTTGTATATACTATATTTATTGTAATAATATCTTAGAGAAAACAAATTTTGTATATTTATTATATTAGAATTGTTGTAATATACTCTAAGATTAGCAAACTAGATTGCAACAATATTTATACTAAATATATATTAAAATAATAGAAGTAGTAAAATTAGAAAATATGCTAGATTTATATTATAGATTTGTTAATAAAATTAGAAGTATATATTAGAATAATACAAATATTTAGAAAAGATAGAAATAAAAGACGCAACAATTGTACTTTAATTTTACAAAATATATTGAAGACTTAATGCGCGAGTTTTACGATTTTAATTATTTTTAATATATACTATAGCAATATTAAATCTATATTTGAATTGTATTTTGTATAAATATATTAAGATTGCATATTTAAGAATAAGCTAATAGTTTTTGTTTTAATAGCTATCGACTATATTAAGTATAAATCTAGCTTATTTTAAACTTTGGAAATCGAACAAAATCAAAATTATTCGATATAATAAAATAATTAGCTTATATGTCTAGTATATGTCTAATATATACAACTTAAAATAAAGATATTTTTTTAAACTTTTAATCTTTTTACTTTATTTAGCACAATCTATGTTAAGTATAGACTGAGCATAAACAGAGTTTACTTCGAATAGAATTTCTTATCCGAAATAAGCTTGTTTCGAATAAGAATTTTGTATCCGGAATAAACTATATGCTCTTAATATTCTAATAATTAAAAGTTTCAAAAGACTCGAATTTAACAAAAATTCTTATTAATATATTTAATTTTTTAGATTTGTATATTTTAACAATTTTTTAACAAGTTTCTTTAATTAGATCAATTTTTTATATATTGTAATATAGTTTTTTATTAACAATATTTTAAAACGTATTTATATATTTTTTGTTATTAATATTCTATTTAATTTGTTTTTCAATAATTATATTAAATTAATTAATTGATTTAATATTCGATTAATATATTTTTAGAGTTTAATTTATTTAAAAATTTTAAACAAATTTTGTTTCTAGATAAGAAAGTTTATACTATTGCTAATTTTAGCAATTTGTTTAAAAGCTGCAAGAAAGAACGCAAAGATACTAATAGCTATAATAGTATTAATACAATTTACTATTTTTAGAACTCTACTAATAGCTTGTAAGCAGTAGACAATAATACTACTAAATATAGTAAAAAAATACAATTGTGCAATAAAAATTTCGATAAAAATATTCTAGCTATTAGATTACAAAAATTAAATAAATTAATAGAATTTAAATTAAATATTTAGTCCGATAGATATATTCGAAAAATTTAGATTAAAAAATAGCTAAATATTTTTTTTGTTAATAGTATAATTTAATTAATTTTGTTAATTATAATTTAAATAAAATTTTAATAAATAAACAATTAATAGATTTTTAAATAAATTTTATATCTTTGTTGTTTTGTCTTAAAATATTAACAAACATAGATTTGAATAGAACTAATAAATTTAATTTGTTTAAAGAATAGACTATTAATAGATAATTTTTAATTAGATTGCTGTTTTTGCTTAATTGTAGATAAAATTTGTTAATTATCTAAAATCTGATTAAACTATTTGATCTCTTTTTTTTAAATCTTAATAGTTATAAAGATAACAATACTATTTTGCGTTTTTACAATTGTTAAATCGATCTTTTTAGTCTTTTTAATCTGAATTTTTTGTATCTTTGCAATAGTTAAGAGTTTTTCAATTCTATTTAGACAAAATTAATTATTATTTGATTAAGAGTTGCGTCTAGATATTGTTTTTAGAATAATTAATAGAATTATTTCAATTTTCGATATATATTTGCGATTTACTTTACTAATTTGTTTTGTATATTGTAATAAAAGAAATTAACTAGTACTTGTTTTAGTTATTGAGCTAACAAATTAATTTATTTGATTGTTAATAAAAGAATTTTGCAATAGACAAAAAAACAAAGATCGAAAAAACTGAATAAATTAGTTTTTTTATTAATATATCGAAACAGAATCTTGTTTTGTTTTAATAATGTGTTTTCGATTAATTATTAGTTATCTAATTATCGATTTTTAGTTATATAATTGTTATATAGCTGGTTCTTCGATCTTTTAGAACTTATTATTAATAGATATCTATTAAAAATAATTAGCGTTTTTTAACAAAAGCAACAAGTTGCAAATAAGATAAATTTAGTTGTTTTTACAATTTATATTAGCTTTTTTAGTAAAATGTTTGTATCTAGAATTTTTGACTAGATATTAGCTATTTAATTGTTAATAATTAAAATTTTAGTTGTTCAAATAATTGAAAGATCAATTGTTTAACAAATTTCAACAATTTTTTAACTATTGTTTCGATAGCATTATAGTAAGTGCATATAGCTTATTCCGAATACAAATACTTGATCTGGAACAAGCTAATTTTAGATTAAGTTTTTAATTGGGAATAATCTTTGTATATACTAAATATATACACAATAATTCTAAACAACAAATTACTTTATATTCGATATTAAACTCAAAATAAACTTTTTATATATCTAGTATATATAGAGCTAATAATAATCGAAAATTTTAAAAACGATAGAATTTAGAGTTTTATACTAAATATATATCTAGTATTTGTAGAGTTGCGAGTATTTAAATATATCGAAAATAACGCGTTAATACAATATACAATTTAGATATATGTTTAGCAATTGCGTAATATAGATTAGATCTAAACAAAATTATAATATTAAATTAGAACAAAGCAACTAGTATTTTTTGTTAAATTTAAGTATCGATTTTGTCTTTTATATTTTTGTTTTTTCTAATTATCTGTATATTTACAATATATGCGCGCGTATTCTATATTATATATTTAGTATATTTTAAGAATATTTTTAATTTAATATAAGTCGAATATATTACAATAACACAATTGTTACAAATATAACAAATTTCTCGATTTTCGATTATTATTATAGTAAATATATATAGAGTCTATATATTGTATATACTAATTATTTCTTCTAAAATTCTATTTTTATATTAATATTAACTAAATTCTATTAAATAGATTTTGATCTACTAAAAAATCTTTGTTGTATATATATTGAGCTTATACTTAGATTAAGTTAATTATATTTAAGATTAAAATAGAGTTAATAAATAATAACTTTTTATCTAAGTTATATTTATATTAAATATAAACAATATTTGTCTTAAAATTAATTAAACAAAATAATAATTATAACTACTATTTAAGCGCAATATATACTAAGTATTAATAGAAATACTTAATTTAGAAACTAGAATTTTGTTGTTTAATTTAATTGTATAAGTTTTATAAACTTAGCTGCAATTTAGTATATACTAACTATATATAGTTATAATATTGCAATAGCAAAAAATTGAATATACAATATAATATTTATTGTTATAAATTAATAGTTGTTAGTAATTTTAATCTCGATTTAGCTTATATTAAATATATATTAATATTACAATTATAGTAATATATATATATCTATTATATAGATACAAGTAAGTATTTTTTTATTTTTTATCAATACAATATAGACTAAGTATATATAGTTAGCAATTTAAAAATTAACAATATTTCTATTAATATGCGTTACTTAACAAAAAAATATATATATTGTTTATATTTAATATATATCTTGTTTATACTATTTTAGTTCTCTAAAATTATAAATGCATTTAAATAAATACTATACTGGCTTTTGTAGAAGTGATTCTACCGGAAGTTCCTAGTGCTTCCACCAAATACCCCCGGTTTTTGGTTATTCCTAGAGAATTTACCAAGGGTTCACCGAGGGTTCGTCAAGAAATCACCAAGTTTTCACCGATCCTGAACCCCTCACTAGATTCGCACCGGTAATTCACCGGTTTTTCACCCT
>JAABUS010005904.1_pt1 | contig 15492 bp, 19 predicted proteins | sample 5560161 | NCBI WGS metagenome assembly JAABUS01 (sample SAMN10711885, study PRJNA513376) | rock metagenome | isolation source: Antarctica rocks | place: Antarctica: Victoria Land, Trio Nunatak nord | collected 2016-01-04
ACGCACAACAGACTCCAGGTGCAAAGCAAGAGCAGCGTTCTCAGGGTATGGGAAGCCTATTCATGACGTCAGGTGCCATCAGCTATTCTATCACGAATTATCTACCATGCGTGTAAATAGTAGTTTCCAAAGCTACGACTGGCTTCCCAGAATCCACAGCATACTTTATCTCCTCCGAAATCTGCAGAAACTCGTTCGGCTTCCTAGAGATCTGCCGTTGGCCAAATCTGCGTTTTCCAACCAAAGCATGACTTCGTACCGAAGTGCGAATGCTACTTCGGAGCATAGCCGAACGATATGCAAGAGTCAGATCAGATCAGGCCGTTTCCGCATGCTAACCAACCTTCCATCAAAGCATCGCGGAGCACTTGCAAGATGTGTCAATAGTCTTCGTGAGAAATTGAGAAGATAAGTATCTGTACGTCCCCCAACTGGATACAAGGTGAGCGCCCGCCTTAACGTCGCGCGCGTCTATTGGGAAAGCGGATGCGCTAGCAGAATTTACATCCACTTCGATCCTTCAAATTCGGTAATCCTTTCGATTGTCCTTCCTATTTTCCTGAGTACTTGCAACTTCCTTGGTCTTTTTTGTTTTCTCTGACTATTCCATTATCCTCGGCTTCATACCTCTCCCAGCGGTTACAAGATATCTCCTCATTAACCTTCCCTATTCGCTTGTATGACCTACAGCAACTCTCAACTTCTTTGTCTCCCGCTTTTTCCTCCAAAGCTGTACCCTGAAATACCTGGCTAGTGACGACGATCGTCCTCAGAGTTGGTGCTACTCGTAATGAACCTCAACCAGAATATTTTCTATCTCCGGCCGCAATATTCCTATATTGCTGGCTTTATCATATTCGCTGGCATGTTGCTCGGGAATCGGCCTTTCTTATTTTACGTCGGAAATTCAATATCGATTCCAGTCAGGATATAACTCATAATTTCCTGCTCACCTTGTAATCTTACATGGTTGCTCTGAAATATATATCTCTCCACGAATTTCCCCCTCAAAAAGACACAAGCCGCTTCGCAACTCTTTCGCCCTTTTCGACACGTTATAGAAATCAGTATGAGCATACGGTGCTCCGGAGTCTCAAGTTCAGCGCTGTTGCCTGCAAGAAATTCTATACTAGTCCCTACACTCATAACAATACTGACGGTAGTGATGACCGTGGGAAGATCGTAGTTACGGATGACAGGCGGATAAGCTGATGTTTATTTCAGGATCCGGGTTCGGCGGCTGCATTGTTACTGATGAAGCCAAAGACGATGTATGAGAAGAGACTGATATCTTTTTCGACGCGCTTCCCATCGTTAACGCAAATTAGCGAGTTCGTCAGTTAACTGGTAGATAGAAGATGAAAATTGCTTCATATTCCATTCAAGAATGAGAATATCACCCATGGACGGAGGCTCAGATTGATGGGGATTTACAACAGTCGAAGCAGGGTCTATATCAATGGGACGTGTGATCCATCGATGGGATTAATACCTATGGATGGAGTATTCCCCGGTTCGCCTCCTACAATACTTAGGACGAGGAGCGCAACATTGCTTTAGCACGAAACCGTGAAGGAATCTTAGCGGATAGCGGATTTCTATACTTATTTGAGCCTCTCTTCGTTAGTATCGAGCGCCTAATCGTGGCAAAGTACCAATAAGGATCTTGGTAGAAACGAGGAGTAATCCTGCAAAGCTCGAGAGGGTTATATTAAGCCAATGACAAAGCTAAAACAAGTTGGAGATATTGGGATAGGGTTTCGGCACAGAGAAACGCAAAATCAAAGGATTTGAGGTATGCAGTAACGCAAGACTTTGAACACGGCAGAGGGATTCATATTATCAGGTTTCCAGGTACTGCCCTCTTGCGATGCAACGCGATGACACCATCATGAAAACCCAGTTGCGCATGCTGGATCCACTTGACAGGTATCGCCTGCTTCGAGAGTTGATAAGTCCAAGAGGGCCTTTCTTTTTACCCCAAGTAACTGAGCAGAAGCAACTCAGTAGCGCTGCTTTTTGATTACAGAGTCAGCTAAAGCAGTTGCACGGCTCACATTCTTGCCCCTTCATGATACATTGTGTCTTTGTGATGTGTCTTGTTGTGGTTCTCGTAGTCGGCGCACTTCATGGTGGTGTCGCCATCGCCCAGACCTTGCCATCACAAAATGTCAGCTTCTCGACTGGAATTCCCACAAACTTTACCGACGCTTCGATTGACTCCAACCTCACTACTTTCGCCAAGCTGTGGGACTGGACCAGCTGCACGGACAGCGATAAAGGAGCCATTCTTGGGGTCTTGGCTGAAGCGCACTCGGTCCTCCAGTCGGACGGATGGGTTTCCCATTAGTAACCACTAGAACGATTTTGCCACGGTTGAATATCTCGGGTCGCCGCTGTCTTTGCTAAAGTACCGGAAAGGCGTACAAGGTCAGTCGATTAATCCTCAAAAAGCGTTTTGATGACCAACGGCAAACCATTCGCGACTAGCCCCGGAGTAAACTAACTCAGCTTCGAGGCAACTTCGCCAACGCGTTTAATTACCAGCACCACTAGGACAGCTCACAAGACACTCACGTATACTGCCACGACAACGCCCTCTTTCAGAACGACTGCGCTATCATGCCTGGGTCCATCATCGTTGAAAACAACTACTATGGCAAGGGCCTCGCCCTTGGCTTCTGCAACCACTGGTTTGCCCTTGGCCGTCTCAAGGATGCCTACAACAGCGCCAGCAATGGCGACAACCGCTATGACATCCGCGAGTATGACAGTCGCGCGCGCGTGGATAACAGCCATGATGCTGGTCAACACCATCGGCACCTTTCCCATGTCCAAAAATGGCATCGCCAGGATGCGATATTCCCAGATCAAGTACCCTGATTCGCGCAAAAAGCAATACGTCCCCGATGCCGCTCACAATTACCTCTCCAAATATTCGCAGGATGAGCTTCAGATAGTGAAAGTGTTTACAAACCCGGATAACTATGCTTGGTATGCTATGACCACCTATGTGCAGGGGAAGCCTGGCGAATACCCTCAGAGACCACTTGCGCCGAAGGAATTGCCCCCTTCCCTCTTGCTCCACTGATGGGCTCCGTGAACGCTTCACTTACAAATATCAGCGAGGAGGATCTGAACACGTTAGCGGCTGCGATGTCGGCTGGTTCCTTTTAGTATCTCATCGTAAATGCATTGACGGTAGTCAGACAGTAGATGCAATATGATGCACTCCGTACGCCGGAGCATATGAGGATCTCGATGGATGACTGGTACCAGACTGTCGCCCATAAGCTCAGGATACATGTTCGCTTTGACATTCTCATATCACACATACTTTACGCCTCGCACATCATAACCTATAATCTTCCCCTACTTGTTCCCAATGCCGATCCGTTTCACTAGATCAGTGTTGCCGGAAAACCCATGACCACCCACCATCCGTATCCTCAAATATCCTCCCTCCACTTCCTCTTATCCTCAGGGCCTTGGGCGGCAATATATCGTTCCTTCCATTCTCTGGTTCCAATAGTCCTAATTTCACAACCTCAGGACACTCCTTCAAGTCCTTCATAATATATCCCCCCAGCCTCCCTCTAAATATTACAAACCCCGTCCATATCCTCCTGCTCCCTAATCCTCATCGCCAACAAGTCCATCTTTTCCGATTCCCCATCACAATCCTTTAGCAAATCTAACATCGCCTCAAAACCCGCTTCGGTGGACCAGAGATTATCATCATCACCACACCTCCAACTGGACATAGAGATCCGCAGCACCCACACCCCACCGCCAGCCTCATCAGACGGCCAGCCAAAAAAAATGCTTCTCCGCAGCCTGCAAAGGCCCCTCCGGCGGCATCTGCGGACCTTGCCAGCCCCCCACATTTTCTGCCCAGAGTCCGCCGCAGCGTTTCATGCGCAGGCAGTGCTGTGCCTCGCTGTCGTAATCACGTGGGGTTGGAAAATAGCTGAATTTCCTTACTAGGCTAGTGGGATTTTCGATGATATTGGGATTTTGGGTGGATTTGGGTGGACTGATGAGATGGGAGCGCCAGTCTGACCCCATGATGTAGATGAGGGAGGCCAAGGGTGGGTTGGTAAGGTAGAGGAAGCCCGGGTTGGGGTCTCCACGGACGCGTGGGAGATAGCGGAAGATCTGGGGAGGATACTCGTCGGGTAGAGAGAGGCAGGCGAACATATCGGAGAGGAGTTACGGGGCAGCTTGCTGCGCAAAATTGGGGAAGGGATTAAGTGAGGAAGGATTGGGACACTGGAGTTTGAAATGAGAGAAGGTTGTAAAGTCTGGAAAGCATGATGGAAATTTGATGATAGCTAGAATCGGGATTGGTAGCATTTCTAAGTCTTTGAAATAGTCTTATCATTTGTTGTTGCCTGATGTCGGTGATGAAGGATTCGACATTTAGGAGATAGGGTTACATCCGGGAGGTTTTATGAACACAAGATATATGACAGCAGCCTTGTATGAGAGCAGTCGGATGTACGCCTTCAGGATGCAATGTGAGTAAAGAATATCCAGTTCGATCAGCAAAGGTTGGGTTTCAATCGGTTGGTGGCTTCACTCTATCTACGTATACCCCACAAAGAGTCCATGCTTTGAACCGGTTCACGATGCTGCTTCGAAGTACAACTGATGAAGGGCCATATCGGATCAAGCCATTGCCACTGGTAACCATTCTTCTAATGGTGGAAGTCGGCCAAATATTATGATTCGCCGACGTACGCGCCAATCGCGCTAAATAATTCCCTAGTCTGAGAGGCCACCTTCGATTCCAGAGCTCTCGGAAGCAACGAGGGTGATGGACTGACCACCACCTACTCTATTCGACGTTCCCCCTTGAGCCCAAAGGACGATTGGCCTTAGCGAACAATGAGGTCACTTACTCTCATTGTCGCTGGACTCTCCCTGCTCTCAACCGCATACGCTGCTGAACCAAACACTACGAAACCTCTATCCTCTCACCAAATCCTGCCATATAATTTCAAACCTCCTCAAGTGTTCAAGAATATCAATTTATTACGAAACGTCAACCTAGAAAAGGGATATGTTAGGGAAACAGTAAACGTGGTCATAGAAAATGTTGACAAGAAACCGCGAGACGAATACTACATCCCTTTCAAGGCTGAAGTAATTGGCAAGGTGGGAGGGCTTGAAGTTAGGGATAAGAAAAATGTCGAAAAACCTCCCTTTCGGAGTGAAGTCGTTGAATACGATCCATATAGGTAGGAATTTGTTCCATCCGGATATAGCTATACCCATGCTAATTTTGCAGTCCAACCCAATTTTACCGAATCACCCTTCCTACTCCCCTCGCCCCATCCGCCCAACAAACTCTCTCAATAACCTACCACCTGCTTTCCACCCTCACCCCCCTCCCTGCCCTCATCAATCAAGACGACAAACAATATCTTCTCCACTCCTTCTCCCTCTTCTCTCCCTCCGCCTACCCCACCGCCAATCAGAAAACAAAACTCAAGTTCCCCGGTGTCGACATCCCATCTTTCTCGGGAAAGCCCGATCGCCAAGGCTCATCTTTCACCTACGGACCCTTCGCTGACACCCCAGCGGGAGCTGAACAAGAAGCCCACGTTCGCTACGAATTTACCAAACCCCTTATCCATGCCACACTACTAGAGCGAGACATCGAAGTCTCCCATTGGGGCGGTAATCTCGCGACCGAAGAGCGCTACTGGCTCACGAACCAAGGCGCGCATCTTGCTACCCAATTCAGTCGCGTGAAATGGGCATCGACACAATATTACAACCCGCCTACCAGCGCCCTGAAAGCGCTTAACGTACCTCTGAAAGCTGGGAGCTTGAATCCATATTTCACAGATGACATCGGCAACGTCAGCACATCCCGTTTTCGCAACTCCCTCCGCGAATCTAACCTTGAGCTCAAACCGCGATACCCGGTCTTTGGCGGGTGGAACTACAGCTTCCGGATTGGATGGGATGCTAACCTTCGAAGCTTCCTCCGCAGCTTGAAATCCCAGAGCGACAGTTACGTGCTGCGCGTGCCTTTCCTCGAGGGACCTAAGATGAGCGAGGGGGTTTCATACGCGAAAGTCCAGATAAGGGTAATATTACCGGAGGGTGCGACGAATGTCAAGTATGAGACGGTAGTGCCGCTTGTGGGTGCAGAGGTGGAGAGTTATCGGACATACATGGACACGGTTGGGCGGACAACGTTGAGGCTGAGCGCGGTAAATGTAGTTGATGAGGCAAGGGATAAGGAGATCATTGTATGTTTTGCTCTTAGTGGTTCTGGATATGGAGCTTGTTTTCTAACGTGATGTTATAGGTGACATACGAATACCCCTTGAGTGCGGCCTTCCGCAAGCCGATTACCATTTTCTTGGGTATCATGACTGTATTTGTGACAGCCTGGGGGGTTGGGAAGTTGGACGTCAGTATAGGAAAGGGTTCTTAAAACCGCTTTGCAGATCGAAACGGCGCTAGATCATTGGACCAAGAGTTATATACGGATATTGCAGCAGTGGAGCTTTTGAGGGCAATCTACCATTTCACTTAAGTAAGGACTTGGCCAGGATGAGACCTTGACGCCTTTGATTTCCATCCCAAGACTAACAAAGCAGAGCTTTGAAACGGGTGGAATATATGAAGTAAGTCAACCCTAGTCGTACTACCCTGATAGCCTACCTAGTTATTATCCATATGGGCGGAGAGCGTTCCGCCGATTTCGGACATTTCGGAGCAAGTCGTGCAGGACGAGTCCCAAATGACACATGCCTGATTTCTGAACCACCTTACTGGGGATGGTACGGGTTCCTTGCAACGGTTTCTGTTGGATTGGATTGGGACGGCAGTTTGAGGACGGTTCGGAGTATGGTATCTGATTCACACAAGATTAATTTGAGGTTGAAATTGATACGAGTGGGCACAATGCGTACACTTCACTATGAAGATGAAGACATTTCGCGGTCTTGAGCGTTTCAGCTCGCTCTGCTGTGCTTATACTGCGCGTTAAGGTAGATGTTCGTGTACTGTAGGTATTAACTTTATGGTATTGGTGATGATACAAAACAGCCTACTCAGCAGATCTATCAAACGCACCAACTCAGACATGTCCAGTTACAGCACGTTTGTTAACAATAATTACCTTAATAACAGAAGTCATGATGAGTGTTTATCTTACGAACCGTCTACTATCGAACATCAAGCGCAGAACGTTTACAGTTTTAACTGTTTACGAACGATTGCTGAAGGGTACAGTCGACTCTGGTTATAATGGAGGCGGCAACTCGATCAGTTGGTTCCGTTAGAAACAGAAATTCGTTACATCAGAATTGGCGCTAAACCTATCACAGTAAGAATCAATACAAGATCATTACAGGGTGAAGGAAGATAATCTAAAGATTACCTCTGAAGAGTGTATCATATATAGATTTCCCCCCTTGTACTCCGTATAACGGACACCGGTATGAACCCATATAATCTTGCTAAGGCAGTATCTCATGCAGGTACCCACAAACATTATTTATACCTGATACGCCTTCCGACGTTGTACAACACTGATCATCGTAACCTATGCGACCCAGTAGTAGGAGTATTAGTGGAGATTGGTGTGCAAGATCAAATTCAAAGCAACTCAACCTGATGTCACTACCTACTGACCCTGTTGACGAGTAGACAGACAATAGGATTCGAAGAGAACACCCCAACGCCGGAGGCTGCCGCATCATGGATGTGCTGGGGTAAAGTAGTCTTACGGAAGGGTCTGTGAATTGAATTCACGGTGAATTGGGGGTTTCAACAACCAACAGTACATTTACAGCAGACCGTGTTTATCTAAACCAATCTTTACCGATTTCAGCCCATCAATCTACGGTAATGCTACGGCTGTATCTGCATTCAAGCAGTGTAACCTCAGGACTCGCCGCACACTCCGTTTCGAATGTGAAGATGAACGCCCATGGAAAACAGCCAGAGTGCTCACTCGCAGCCCATCAACCATCAATGGTCCTATTTTCCTACTGCCTCCTTTCCACTCAACTGCATTATCTCTCAAGTCGTACACCGCAGCAACGGCCTGCGAGCCACTCAAGGGTAGGTATCAGAAGTTCTCGTAATGCATGGCATATGAGCCACCACAATGGAGCATCATCACCGAATCTCCGGACTTGTTTGAGAACCAAGGGGTGACAGGATCGTCAATGCTGGTATTCATCCAGACATCGTCGACATCAGAGCTTGGTATCATGGCCGCTTGTCGAATGCATTCAGCACACACAAGAGAACGCGACAAAAGATCTCGCCCATAGGCTAAGTTTCCACGCCGCATCATTTCTTTCTGTACGCGTCCGCTGGGGGGCTTGACCATAGAGGCATCTATGAGCTTTCTGGCCCCATTTCATTGTGCTGTCGTAGGCCCTTACTTACTCCTTTCATCTAACTTATGTTTTCTTCTCGGTATCATGTCCGAATTCTATGGAGGTTTGGTCAAGGAAGGGAGTTCAAGAATTGCAATATAAAAGCCTCTCTGCACCAGCTTTCCACCCAGGCCATAATCTCAAAGTGCAGTCTATATTCCTCGTTGTAGCTCCGGTTTTCTATCAAAATTTCTATTGCCAGCCTCGACTCCGTCCTTGCTGCTACTACGGTTTTCAAAGACTAGCTCCGACTACCTTTTTCAAAGATGCATCTCAGCTCTCTCCTTGAGATTACGTTGTGCTTCACAGCTGCAGGCGTCAGCTCCGCGTTCCCAGAGAAGTATCTTCATCATATTAGCAAGCGTATCATTTCCCCCAAGACGACCACCGCTAGTACCAGTGGGGTTGTCATCAGCGTGAACGGAACTTGCGGTCCTATCTATGGCAAGCAAACTTGCCCAGCTGACAAATGCTGCTCTTCTTCGGTATGTTTGCTGGGAATTCTTCTCTGAATATCAGTTTTCCCCTGGATCTCTACACTCACAGCTATGCTGGAAGCACTGAGATAGCCTCTAGATATGCATCAGATAATGACTAAACATTACCAGGGTTTCTGCGGCTCCGGTAAAGACTTCTGCAAGGACCCGGACTGCCAATACAAATACGGCACCTGCGACTCCACCACCACCCCCTCCGGCCCTCCCACACTAAACGATCCCCGCCCCAAGCTCGGCAACATATCGTACTCTAACGACATCTTCCACTGCACAACCCCCAACACCATCGCCCTAACCTACGACGACGGCCCGTCCCCTAACACCGCCGCTCTCCTCGATACCCTCCGCCAATTCAACTTCACAGCAACCTTCTTCATCACCGGCAATAACAACGGCAAAGGTGCCATCGATATCACAGACCCTTACCCCTCGCTCATCAGGCGCATGGTAGCCGAGGGCCATCAAGTGGCGTCGCACACGTGGTCCCATTACAGTCTCTCAAATATCACATCCGACATGCGCAAGCAGCAAATGGCGAAGAACGAGCGCGCGATTGCGAACATCATCGGCAAATACCCCACCTACATGCGTCCGCCGTACTCGTCTTGCACCCCTGAATCCGGCTGCGAAACCGACTTGCAAAACCTAGGCTACCACCGCATCGGTTTCGACCTAGACACCCAAGACTATCTGAATCCCAACGCCAGTGAGATCCAGAAGTCCAAGGATATCGTTAGAGCGAATCTTTCGAGTACCAGCGTAACGAGTTATCTGGCGATTCAGCACGACATCCTGCCGCAATCTGTGGCTAATTTGACGGATTTTTTTTATAGCGCTATTAGAGCGAAGGGCTGGAAAGGGGTTACGGTTGGGGAGTGTTTGGGAGATCCAAGAGAGAACTGGTACCGCACGCCTGGTGTTGGGCGGTGAGGAAACGCTGGGGTGATGCTGGAAAGGGGTTTCTGCGGCTGGTCCGAGAATGGTTTTTGGGGGGTATGGGGGATGGCTGGCTCGGTGTTGCTTTACTGTCTGGCTTTGCTTCTTTCCATCTCTTTTTGTATTTTATGTCCTGTTCATCCTTCCTTCTGTCACTGTTTTCTTTTCCCCTTCCTTGATTGAATACTTTGACTTTCTAAAATATAAGACTCCAGCAGCCTTTTTTCCATCTTTCTTAGTAGGCATAAATCTTTATGTATGTCCATCTACATCTTTCCGAAGTAGTCTCATCGTATTTGCTCATCGCTATATAGTTTCCGTTGCTCTCCCACCCAGGTCTTTCCTAGCCCTCGGATCTTCAATCCCCCAATTACCCCCTACTAACAGCCTCCCACCCCCCCCCCAAAACCACACCTCCCCCCTCCCCCCTCCCCCATCCTTTCCGAACAAACACCCACGGGCATCGTTCAGCGGCAATGTATCGCAAAAGTACAAAACTACAGTATACACACATGCAAGAAAGACGTCAGAACACCATTTGCGGAAAAATTCGGCTTTGAGGAATTAGGATGATTAGCAGGATGAACGGGAAGAAGTTTTTCATCGTATAAGTAAGCGTTGATCCGTAGCTATATCTTATGTACCATGTATGTAGATCGGTAGTACATACATATTCGGTTCTTTCGCAACGACCGGGCACACCACCTGCCTGCCACGTCCGCTGAGGCCTTTTCTTGTAGAGGTATTCATGTACATCTCACGCCCGAAACCCCCTCGCAACAGCCGTCCCGCCCCGCGCCGTCGCCATCATATCCGCCGACACATTCCTTCCTCCCACCTCCACTCCCCACCCCTCCCCCAACACCTTCCTCCCATAAACACCCACATCAATCACCTTCCTCGGCCCCACCAACACCAAGCCTCCATACCGCGTCCCACCAAGCACACACTGTGTCACAATCGCCTCAGCCGCGAGCGCCACGTCTTCTATGGGGAAATCGTCCTCGTCGTCCTCACTCTGCATATCCATGGCGACGGTGCAGGAGCCCGAGTGCCAGCGGTGGGGGATGGCGAAGCCGGTGTCGTGATGGTGGGAGAAGTGCATTGGAGCGTGGGTTTTGTCGCCGATGCGGAGGAGGGTGATGGCGTTGGTGCAGTCGGCGGGGGAGACGATGGGCGGGTGGAGGAGATGGGGGCGGAGGCAGGTTATTTTTGCGTGGGTGGTGGGGAGGAGGGAGAGGAGGATGGTGAGGATGGTGGTGGGGAGGTGCATGGTGAAGGATGGAAGGGGATTGGGGAATCAAGTGGTTTGGTGGTGGAGTAGACGATGGCTTTTATCATGGCGACAGTCTATATGGCGGTCCGCATTGGGCGTTGCGGCTAAGTGAATTGCGCGTGAGTGGCGACGATTTGCTGGCTTGCTGCTGCGCGAGTCGCGTGTTGGTCGAATAGGTTTGGCACTGCTGCGTCATACTGAGCCGTCTTTTGGCGATTCGGTAATGTGAAAAGGATTGGGAAGCATACAAATATAGACTTTCAACTGTTTATAGTATAGCAAACTGGGCCGAAGTGGAAAGACAAAGATGGGAGATACAGAGAGTCTTTGGAATTAGTAACTGAACCTGCAGTCGAAGCCCTCCAAACAGAGTTCCTCAAACGAAGTAGAAGAGCTCCGCAGACGAACTTCTAGATGAATGAAAGACTTGGGACGGATTCGCCTCGCGACTGCAAGAGAACAGACTTGATCAAAGAACATAAAAAATCCATTGACGGCCGGAGATAATAGAAGCCTACCGTCTGGAGATGTTCTGGATGTATGTGTATACCCTCTGGAGCAAGTCCAGGCGTACTTCTATCGACGCCGAACAAAGAAAGATGAAGAATCCCCTTGGAGAACTTGTTACAAGCGATGGTCAGAGTAGAATCCCGGGTCAAATCGCAACGACCCAGTAACCACAAACAGAAGAAAGAGAGGGGATGGAGACCTTACCTTACAGGCGTACTTGTACGTCAGTGCAGCTTGTGCTTCTTGTGCTTCAACGTGCTTCACGTGGGCCGTTTGATTCGTCCATGGCTTTTGCATGCAGTGCGGGGCGGGACCGCGGAATTGGGGGACTGACAGCGGCGGAGATTTCCTCTGCTTAGCGTAGCTTGGCCCTTGGGAAGCTCTGACTTAGTCTGTAGACTGTATGATGGTTTTCCAGAGCTGTCTTGATACCTTGTGCTGGTCGGATTTTCGGATGTTTCTACTGTATTTTCAAGCAATTGCTGCCATTGGGCCTGTCGATAGGGGGCGTACTACAGCCTTGCCTTAGATAATCAAATCATGCAGTAACTTTACCCCACCTTCAATCTCCCAACGTTCAACTTCGCTGACAATCCCACCAGCTTTGGCCAGCAATTGAGAACGTCACTGGTACAAGACTGGCAATGGCACTACATCTCCTACGAGGACCTGAAAGACGCCCTTGTTACCCCATACGAGACAGAGCCCTCGCCCGAGCAACCTCACCCGAAACGAAGAACATGGACCGAAGATGACGAGAAGGCTTTCGTAGCCGAACTGGAAGGAGAACTTGACAAAGTATTCTCATTCCAACGGGTGAAATCGCAAGAGATTGTAAGACGAATAAAAACAAGCGAGAGGGAGGTCAACCATGTCATCGCCCGATTGGACGAGAGAGGTCCGAAAAGAGCGAGTCAGAATGGAAATACAACAGACTCAGAGGACGATGTGCCTACGGAACAAGACTTTGAGCTACTGGAGGAAGACCTGAGCGACATTATTGCCGATGTGCATGACCTGGCAAAATTCACTCAATTGAATTACACCGGGTTTCAGAAAATAATCAAGAAACACGACGTCAGTCCCAACTTCAAAAGAAGCTTGTCTAATCCACGGAACAAACGCTAATATCTTTCAGAAACAAACGTCGTGGCATCTCAGACCTGTCTTTGCTGCACGATTAAAAGCGAAGCCTTTCTTTCAGGACAACTATGACGAATTCATTATCAAGCTATCGCGGCTCTATGATCTTGTACGGACCAGAGGACACCCAACCAAGGGTGATAGCGCAGCTGGGGGTGGTCAGCAGAACTTTGTACGGCAGACTACCAAGTACTGGGTTCATCCAGATAATATTACTGAGTTGAAGCTTATCATCCTTAAGGTATGCCCAACCCACTGTTGTTTAATAGAAACCGTTACTGAATTCATCAAGCACCTCCCCGTTTTAGTCTTTAATGCGAGCAAAGAATTCGAAGCAAAGGATTCGGCCATCTCATCAATTTACTATGATAACCCTGATACATGGGAATTGTATATGGGGCGCTTGAAAAAGACAGAAGGAGCCGAAGCTATTCGGCTGCGATGGTACGGTGGAATGGAAACAGAGACTGTTTTCGTGGAAAGGAAGACGCACCGAGAAGATTGGACTGGGGAGAAGTCGGTCAAAGCGCGCTTTTCGATGAAAGAAAAGAACGTCAACGCCTTTCTAAGCGGCAAGATGAATGTCGAGAGCGTCTTTGAAAAGATGCGGAAAGAGGGCAAAAAGAGCGAAAAAGAGATTGCAGACCTCGAACAGCTAGCGAGAGAGGTTCAGTATCGAGTAATCACCAGAAGCTTCGTGCCCGTCACAAGATCGTTTTACAATCGCACTGCTTTTCAACTGCCAGGCGACGCTCGTGTCCGAATTTCGCTAGATACTGAGTTGACAATGGTACGCGAGGATAACTTAGACGGACGAGAACGGGCTGGCAAGAACTGGCGCAGAATGGATATTGGCATCGAGTATCCATTCAAACAGCTCCCTCCCGAAGATGTTGAACGATTCCCGTACGCCGTGCTCGAAGTGAAGCTGCAAACGCAGGCAGGCCAGCAACCTCCCGAGTGGGTACGTGAGCTGATAAGCAGCCATCTTGTCGAAGCTGTCCCAAAGTTCAGCAAATTCATTCACGGCACCGCAACCCTATTTCCAACTGGAATCCACCTACTTCCCTTCTGGATGCCCCAGATGGACGTCGATATCCGTAAACCAATCACACGTCGTTTCGGTATCGAGCGGCCTAATCAAGCAGCAAGCTACTCAACTAGCGACGACCCGCTAGACACTGATACCGAAGATGAAGAAGAAAATGAGAGAGTCCAAGGCAATACAGATGCACCTCAAGAGGACGAAAACACCGCGACAGACCAAGGCATGCGCCGCCTTCGCGAAGCCAGAGACACAATGGAACAACACGACATAACCCACGCCTCGGACCCCACAAACACCCTCGACATCGAAGAACGCATCGCCGCCGACCCACTGTCCTACCCAGATGACGACCCCATCTACGACTCCGACGACGAAACAGACGACCTCGAAGAAGCGAAAAGAGTCGGCGGTTGGCACTACCGTCGAAAACTTCTAAAGCATCACATTGTACACGCCCCTTCCTACCTCATCGATCTCTTCAGAAACATGATGTCAATCGCCGACCCCACAACCCCCAGTCCCACCCCACAACCCACCTCCCGCCGCTTCCGCGCCCCCCCGGGCAAACGCATCCACGTCCCCGTCCGCGTCGAGCCAAAAGTCTTCTTCGCCACCGAACGCACCTTCCTCTCCTGGCTCGAATTCAGCATCCTCCTCGGCTCCATCGCCGCCACCCTCCTTAACTTCGGCGACGGCCTCTCGCACTACTCGGCGTGGGGGTTCACGTTCTTGGCGATTGCGAGCTTGCTGTATAGTCTGGGGATGTATCTGTGGCGCGTAAGGATGATTCGGAGGAGGAGGACGGGGGGATATCATGATTGGTTTGGGCCGAGTGTGTTGTGTGCGGGGCTGTTGGCGGCGGTGGTTGTGAGCTTTGTGATTAGGGTGAGAGGGGTCGGGTGGGTTGGGTGAGAGGGGGGGGAAGTGAATGGGTGAGGGGGGGGGAAGCGAATGGGTGAGGAGGGGAGGCTTGTAGGGTTTTGGGGGTTAGGTGGAATATGTACAGTAGTGTCTGCATGGGTTGTACAGCACCGTTTTCATGTATAAAGTACTTTATAAAACAATCAGAAAAACCCCAGCTATAGCATAAACGGGAAATATCACGTTCCAACCCCCCCGGCCTTCCAGTTTTTCCAACCATAACTCAAGATAACGATCACAACCACCACACCCCCTTTCCTCATTCGCACAGTCTCGCCCTCGCACTTGGATATTCCAGCTGCGAGCCAGGGTTTCTTTCCAATGTACCCGCTCCTGAGGGGTTTGTTTTAGTATCTTTAATAAGGAAGATGAGTGCCAGAGGAACTGGGAGTGTTTAAATTTTTGTCTGCGTCGGTAGTTTTTTCGGGGGGATCAGGTATTTATTCCCACGAGGGTTTATTACAGTAAGTAGGATGGGAAGTCTATTTCGATTTCGGGAAAAAATCTTCGGATGCTATTCAATGAATGCCTGGCGCCAATATGCACGCGTGACGGCCATAGCAGCATTTCCCTAACCCGCAACATCCGCAACGCCCAGACCTATCGTACTCCCAAATCGTCTGGACCCATCAGCAGCACACCACTGCTGTCAACAACCAACCAACCCACCTACCCCTCCCCCCCTGGCCCTTCAAAAGCAATCAATCCCCTCACGCAACCCCAGTAACCCTCCGAATACTCCTCCTC
>JAABUS010005905.1_pt1 | contig 15489 bp, 14 predicted proteins | sample 5560161 | NCBI WGS metagenome assembly JAABUS01 (sample SAMN10711885, study PRJNA513376) | rock metagenome | isolation source: Antarctica rocks | place: Antarctica: Victoria Land, Trio Nunatak nord | collected 2016-01-04
TTGTCCTTGACTTGGCGGCCGGCACGGGAACGAGCAGTGTCCCTTTCAGCCTGGCCGGGGCGACAGCGGTGCCGTGTGACTTCTCGATCGGCATGTTGACAGTGGGCAAGCGGGAGAGGCCGCGGTTTCCCTTCGTCGCCGGAGATGCGCTGTGTTTACCGTTCGGCAGCGAGACGTTCGATGCGGTGACGATCTCGTTCGGCCTGCGCAACGTCTCCGACACTGCGGCGGCGCTGGCGGAGATGCTCCGCGTCACTCGGCCAGGCGGACGGCTGGTGGTCTGCGAGTTCAGCTCACCGACGTACCCGCCGTTTCGCAAGGTGTACGTCGAGTATCTGATGAAGGCGTTGCCGGCGGTTGCTCGGCGCGTCTCGTCGAACCCGGAGTCCTACGCCTACCTCGCCGAGTCGATCCAGGCCTGGCCCGACCAGCAGGAGCTCGCCTCGATCATCGCGGCGGCCGGGTGGCGGTCGGTCGAGTTCCGCAACCTGTCCGGCGGCATCGTCGCCCTGCACCGGGCCAGCCGTTAGCCCCTCCGGGTCGAGCTTGTCGAGACCACCGTGTTCAGGCCACGTCCTTGTTGCGCCGGTGGTCGAGGTGAGCGCGGATGCGTTGGTGGTGGCTGAGCCAACCGGGCAGATCCAAGGGACTGTCGAGCTCGCCGGGTGGTCCGGTGCCGTACCCGGTGGCTGGGGGTGGCAACGAGTGGTAGGTATGCCCGGTCGGGGTTCGCCAGGTGACCACGGTGTCGGTGTTGCCGGTGATCTTCCAGCCGGGGTGGGATTTGGCCAGGTGGGACCGCTCGCACAGCCCGTGCAGGTTGTCCGGGGTGGTCAGCCCGCCATCGGCGAAGGCCTGTTTGTGGTCCAGGTCGCGGACGCGGGCGGTGCACACCGGCAACCGGCAGTGCCGGTCCCGGCACACCACCGCGTGTCGGGTCGCGGTGTCGGGCCGGTACCGGGTGGGGTCGGCCACCATCACCGCGCCGGTGACCGGGTCGCACAGCAACCGGGTCAGCGTGGTCTCACCGGCGGCCATGATCCGGCGGGCCACCCCGGGGGTGATCGCCCCGTACCCGTCGAGCCAACCGCACTTGGAGTCCAACCCCAGCAGCGACGTCAAAGAGATCACCACCTGCACCGACACCGCCCGCCTAGGCCGCAACGGCGTCGGCGGCGTCGGCGGCGGGCTTTGGGCCCCTGGGGCCGCTTCGTCGGTGTGGCCTTGGCCACCGGTGCGAACGTCGACGCCTGCGGATGTTGGCTTCAGCCAGGTGGTGATGGCGGCGGTGAGCTCGTCGCAGCGCAGGTGGTCAAGGCTTTCGGGATCCCCGGTGGCTTTGCGCGACCGGGCCGCGGCGTCGAGGGTGTCATAAGCACGCAGGGCGTCTTCGGCGGGCAGCACCGCCCCGAGCATCGCGACGCCGTCGTCGAGGGGTTTGCAGAACACTCGCCGGTCTGCGGCGGCTTGTTGGGCCCGATGCTCGGCGTACTCATCGGCCTCGGAGACCCGAGCCCGAGCAGCGGCGATCGCCTTGCCGGCGGGTTGCTCCACCGCATCAGCGGTGACCGCCTCATCGAGGACGCGGCGGGCCTCGTCGGGCAGCCGGCGGGTCGCCGCAGCCACCATCGAGGCGACGAAACCGCTGACCTGCCCCAGCTCGAGGGCTTCTCCCAGGTCACGGTGCACCTCGTGCAGGTCCCGGGCCAGCGCCAGTTGCTTGTGCGCTGAGGTGGGTGAGATGTTCAACGCCAACCCGACCTCCTCCGCGACGAACTTGCCCGCCTCCGCGTCAAGGTCGGCACGCAACCGCAGCAGCGCCGCCCGCTCACTGGGAGACTTCATCGCCAACGCCGCCTGGAAGTCCGTCGCCAGCGCGACGTCGGAATCAGTCCGGGCAGCTTCGAACCGGCGCAACGTGTCAAGCCGCTGCCACTCCACCCACCCCGCCACCCGCTGCCAGGCCACCGCCTGCTCAATCAGATCCGCCGCAGCCGCGTCAGCGTCCAACACCGGCGGGCACTCCTGCACCCGCACCAAATCGGCAACCAGCTGAGCATCCGGACAACGATCGAACATAACAGCGACTATGCCACCAGCCACCGACAGTTTCGCCAAGTTGCTTGCGCGGGCTAGCGGGCTGAGGACCAAATCCGGCGGTCTGGCAGTTGCCTCGAACGGCTGTCCGCAGCACGGCGTGCCGGTGGCCCTGGCCGCCATGTCGAGCTCAGCTGTCGAAACGTGAGATTGTGAGCAGGCGCAGGACTTCACAACCCCAGGATTCGGCTCACTGTCCGCACGGTGCCGCGCCAATCGAGCGGGGGAGGCTATAGCCGGATGGGAATCCGCACCAGGCGTCGTCGCCTAGCGCCTGATCTGCTCGCGACGCGCGCCGAGTGGCAGTTCTTCAGCAGCCTGCCCATGGCGGACGGACGGTTGGCGTTCTGCTGGTGGGCTGTGCTGCTTGCCCGTGGGGTTCTGCCGGCAGCGTTCGCCGTCACCATGGGTTATCTGGTGGGGGCCGTGCAAGCGGGCCGGTCGCTGACACTTCCCCTCACGGCCATGGGCGTTACGTTTGTGTTACTGCAGGTCCTGGCGCCGCTGCACGAGGCCATTAGCACCTCGCTCGGCGAGCGTTTGTCGGCCTGGCTCTACGACGAACTCACCAGCAGCTGCGTCGCACCACCAGGCATCGGCCACCTCGAAGACCCCGAGCTGACCGACGACCTCACCACGGCGCGTGATTTCGACCTTGGCATGACCGGGCCACCAATGTTCCTCAACATGGGGTTCATCGCGTCCGGACTTGTCGAGATGGTGAGCGGGGTCGCGGCGGCGGTGGTGCTGTTCGGCTTCACCTGGTGGGCGCCGCTGTTGCTGGGGGGCGCGTGGGCAAGCACCCACTGGCTCCTTCGGGAAAGCACGATCTGGAGGGATCGCAACACCGACGAGGTCAGGTCCGCGCAACGTCACGCCCACTATGCCTACCGGCTGGCCGTCGACCCTCCACCCGCGAAGGAGCTGCGACTCTTCGGTCTGCAGAGCTGGGCGGTCGACCGCTTCAGAGCGCGCCGACGCCGGCTTTTCGAGTTGCAGTACGAGGCGACCCGGCTGCGGCAGCAACCGGTCCTGCTGTCGTTGCTGGTCGTGTCCGTTGCCAATGGTCTCGTTTTCTGGGCGTTGGGCTCCGCGGCCGTTGCCGGGGATCTCTCGCTGGCCCGGCTGGTGGTCTACGCCCAGCTGTGCGTCGGCGTCAGCGCCGTGGCGTTCGGCGGCTTCAACTGGGCTCTTGACGGCGCATCGGCTCCGGTCGCCGCCGTACTGCGGCTCAAGCCTGCGATGGCTCCGGCCGGCGCACTGCCAAGCGGAGATCGCGCCCCGGCACCTCGGGCGCCTCGGTCCGAGCTGCGCGTCCGCGACCTGCGTTTCGCCTACCCGCGGACTGACCGCCCGATCTACGACGGCCTGAACCTCACGGTCCCCGCTGGCTCGTCGCTGGCCATCGTCGGGCAGAACGGCGCCGGCAAGACCACCCTGGCGAAGCTGCTGTGCCGGCTCTACGATCCCGACTCTGGTGCGATCGAGGTCGACGGGGTCGACCTGCGTGAGCTCGACGTCGAGTCTTGGCGCTCCGAGCTCGCCGCTGTCTTCCAGGACTTCGTCCGCTTCGACCTGTCGTTGCGCGACAACGTCGCACCAGGCGGAGCCCCGGATGCCGACATCCTCGCGGCGTTGCGGGCCGCCGGAGCCGATGACCTCGCCGACCTCGACACCCCGCTCGCCAAGGGCTACCAGGGCGGCACCGACCTGTCCGGCGGGCAATGGCAGCGGGTCGCCCTCGCACGGGCGTTGTGCGCGGTACGGCGAGGAGCCGGTCTGGTGCTGCTCGACGAACCCACGGCGCAACTCGACGTACGCGGCGAGGCGGCGATCTTCGACCGCATCCTGGAAGCGACCCGCGACGTCACGACGATCCTCATCTCCCACCGGTTCTCCACTGTGCGGCATGCCGACCGGATCGCCGTACTCGAACACGGGCGGGTCATCGAGCTCGGCAGCCACGACGAGCTGATGCGCGCGGACGGCCGCTACCGGACGATGTTCGACCTACAGGCCAGCCGGTTCGTCGCGACCACCGATGAGGAGGGGGCAAGCTATGACGTCCTCGCCTGAGGTGACCAGCGATACACCGCCCGCCCTCGCGTCGATGTGGCGGTTGTGCAAGCTCGGCTACTCGCACGAGCCTGGTCTGCTGGTGTTCGCGCTGCTGATGTCGTTGGTGGCGGCCGTTCCCGACGCGTTGCTTGCGCTGTGGCTGAAGTTCCTCGCCGACGGCGTGCTCAACGACGATCGGAGGTTGGTGGTGGCCGGGGTGTCGGGCCTGGCCATCTCCGTCACTCTCACCTGGCTGATGCGGGTGGCGACGACGAGGATCACCCGCCGGTTCCGCGACAAGGTGACCATCGCCCTCGAGTCCCACGTCGCGCAGCTCCAGGCGTCGGTGTCGACGATCGAGCACCATGAGCGCCGAGACTTCCTCGACCGGATCTCGGTTCTGCGCAACCAGGTCTTCGTGCTCGACCACATGTACATGTCGCTGTTCTCCACCGCTGGCTGGGTCGTTCGGCTGGGCCTGACGGTGGCCCTGCTGATGTCCATCCATCCGGCGCTTGCCCTGTTGGTGCTGTTCGCAGCCCCAACCGTGCTGACGTCGTCATGGCGGCCCGGTGTCGAGCGGGTAGTCGAGGAGCGCAGCGCCTCCCATCAGCGCCTCGCCGCCCATCTTTTCGAAACGGCCACGACGGCCTCGGCCGGCAAAGAGGTACGCGTCACCGGCATCGGTCCGGAGCTGGTCCGACGACGTCGCGAGGAGTGGGAGAAGTGGTACGTCGCCGTGGCGGCGGCCCGCTGGGCAAGCGCGGCTTGGCACGCGCTGGCCTGGGCGGTCTTCGGTGCCGGCTTCGTGGGGGCGGTGGTCTTCGTCGCGGCCGGCTTGGACGCCTCGGCTGGTCAAGTACTGCTTGTGCTGGCCGCGGGTGGCCGGCTGTCGGCGTACGTCGCAGCCACCATGTCCGAGATCGGGTTCCTGCGCGGCATCTGGCTCGACGGCTCCCGCCGATTGGCCTGGTTGGAGGACTACGCCGCGGCGCTGATCGAGAAGGCGGACGAGCCAGCCCCGGACGCTCTCTCGCGGGGAATCCGGCTTGAGGCAGTGTCGTTCGCCTATCCCGGCACAGACGCCTTGGTGCTTGACGACGTGACGCTCGATCTGCCGGCCGGAGCGGTGGTGGCGATCGTCGGCGAGAACGGCGCCGGGAAGTCCACGCTGGTCAAGCTGCTGTGCAAGATGTACGAGCCGACGAGCGGCCGGGTGCTGGTGGACGACCAGACTTTGGCGAACATCGCCGCCGACGCCTGGCGGGCGAAAGTGTCCGGGGCGTTCCAGGACTTCTACAGATTCGAGTTCGCTGCCCGCACCAGCGTCGGTCTTGGCGACCTGCCGGCTGTCGATGACGACGGCGCAGTCCGCGACGCCGTGAGCAAGGCGGGCGCGACCGATGTCGTCGAGCGGCTCGAGTCCGGGCTCGACACCCAGCTAGGCCCCACCTGGCCGAACGGGGTCGACGTCAGCTTCGGGCAGTGGCAGAAGCTGGCACTGGCTCGCGGCTTCATGCGCAGCGACCCGCTGCTGCTCGTCCTCGACGAGCCGACCGCGGCACTGGACGCGGAGACCGAGCACGAGCTGTTCTCCCGGTATGCCGACGCAGCCAGGGCCGGCGCTCGTGGCGGCATCACGATCTTGGTCTCCCATCGCTTCAGCACCGTGCGGATGGCTGACCTGATCGTCGTCCTGCAAGGATCAGAGGTCTCCCAGGTCGGTAGCCACGACGCGCTGATGCGCGACGGCGGAGCGTACGCCGAGCTCTACTCCATCCAGGCGGCCGCCTACCACTGAGGCGGAATCGCCGGTGTTGAATGGTGACCATGACCGTCAACCCGGCCCTGATGGAGCTCGCTGGTCGGCGCGACCTCGGCGTGCTAGCGACCATCAAGCGCGACGGCCGCCCCCAGCTGTCGCACGTCAACTTCGCACTCGACGCCTCCCGACCGGCCGTCCGCATGTCGGTGACCGATGATCGCGCCAAGGTGCGCAACCTGCGCCGCGACCCACGCGCGACGTTGTTTGTGTCCAGCACCGACGGGTGGGCCTACGCCGCCCTCGAGGGCACCGTCGAACTGTCCGAAGTAGCGACCGCTCCGGACGACGCCGCGGTCGAGGAACTGGTCGAGCTCTACCGCGACATCCGCGGTGAGGACCATCCCGACTGGGCGGAGTACCGCGAGGCGATGGTGGCAGACAAGCGTCTTGTCGCGCGGCTGCTGGTCGAGCACACCTACGGGATCCCCCCGCGCTGAACATTGCATGGTGGCTCGCCAAGATGTCAGAGCGCTCCGCTCAACGTCGGCTCTGTCGGCTGGGACACGCAGCTTCGCGGCGAACTACACCGCGAAGGTGGTCAACGCGGCGCTAGCCGGCGAGCGGGGCGACGTCCCTCACCACATTCCTCGGCTTACAGCTTCGCTGACTGCGGGGAACCGCCACTCACTAGGTTGGGCGTGGGCAGCAGCAGCGTCTGCTTGTTGTCCTCGAAGGCCGCCGAAGGAAGGGCCAAACGACCCTGGCGTGACGCCTCGCGGCCAAGCCTTATGCGGGGTGTGTGCGCACTGAAGCGATCGCGACGGCGATCATGGGATACAGTCTAGCCTCACTCGTCTCAAGGAGCCCGTCCCTCCAGATGATGGACATGTCCCCTTCCGCAGCGTTCATTGTGGGCATTGTGGTGCTTCTCAGCGTGATGCCGTCATCGTCGTGGGCATGCGTGTGGTGGGCCAGCGCCTGAAGGATGGCGAGGAGCAGCCCTCACCGCCCCGCAGTCAGCCCGAGACAAATCACGACGAATGACAGCGCTCTGACTGCTCCCGCTGCGTAGGGCACTTCTCATCTGGTCACGCCGAACAGAGAGCCCGATCTCGGCGCATCGGAAGGCCGTTTGCAGCTGCCCCGGACCGGGTTCGTTCGCGGAGCTCTCCCACTGCCCAAGGATCGGGTCGTCGCCCAGGAGCTGGAGATCCACGGGTTGCACGGCATGGCAGCCCGCGACACCGGCGCTCCTGCAGCTGATCGACTCCGGCGCCCTGCGGCCCGACCTGCTGATCGGCCAGGTCATCGGCCTGGAGGAGGCGGGCGCTGCCCTGGCCGCCATGAGCCACCCGGCGCCCCGGGCAGGCAAGCACGGTCGTCCGCCTGGACTGACTGTCGCGGCAGGCGCAAGGCATGATTCACCCGTGGACGGCAATGACACCGGTGAGGATCGATGAGCAGCGTTCCAATCCGTGAGCACGCTCTGCTCTCCGATTGCCGCTCGTCGGCTCTGGTGACCGCCGCTGGATCGGTGGACTGGTTGTGCCTGCCACGCTTCGACAGTCCAGCCGTACTGGCGCGCTTGCTCGACGACAGCGCGGGTCACTTCTCCATCGCTCCTGCGAATGGCGGCTGGACGCACACCTGGCGCTACAAACCGGCCGGTCTGGTGCTCGAGACAACCTGGTCCTGTCCCGAGGGCCGGGTCGTCGTGACCGACGCCCTGGCGCTGGGGCCACGTGAACGCGGACACGACCTGGGCCGCACTTCCCCGGGGGTTCTGCTGAGGCAGGTGCAGTGCACACGCGGGTCGGTGGCTGTTCGGGTGGAATACGCGCCCCGTCCTGAGTTCGGCCTCGTGCATCCTCGTCTCGTTGCGACCCCGGGTGGTGTCATCGCACACGGTGGGGCGGCGGTTCTGATGTTGAGCAGCGACGTGGTCATGCATGTGGACCAGGCCACGGCGTCGGCCGTCGTGACGCTGGAGGCCGGAGAGTCGCGGACGTTCGCTCTGCAGCAAAGGGACGCATGGGGTGCGGAGCCGTCGCCGTGGAAGGCGCGCTCCGTGCGCCGCCGACTCGCCGCGACCGAGGCATCGTGGCGGAGCTGGTCCGGTCTGCACCAGCGCTACGACGGGCCGCTGCGCGAGCTGGTGCACCACAGTGGCGTGGTGCTGCGCGGCCTCACATATGCGCGCAGCGGCGCAGTCGTCGCGGCACCGACAACGAGCCTGCCTGAGGGCGTCGGCAGCGGCCGCACCTGGGACTATCGCTACACGTGGGTCCGCGACGCGAGCATGACGATGCAAGGACTGTTCATCGCCGCCTGCCCAGATGAGGCCGGGCGCTTCTTCGCGTTCTTGGCCCGAGCCGCCTCGACGCAGCTCGACCGCGGGCTGGACCTGCAGATCATGTTCGGCATAAGCGGTGAGCGCGACCTGTCCGAGCGGGAGCTACCCCACCTGTCCGGCTGGCGCGACAGCGGCCCAGTACGGGCCGGCAACGGCGCCTGGGGCCAGCGGCAGCTCGACGTCTATGGCTCCTTGTTGGATGCCGCCTACACCCTGCGCGAACAGCTCGGCGAGTTAGACGACGACACCCGGATGTTCCTGGTCGCCGCCGTCGAAGCGGCCGCGTCCCGTTGGCACGAGGACGACCAAGGGCTCTGGGAGGTCCGAGGTCCCGCTCGGCCCTTCCTGCACAGCAAGCTGATGTGCTGGGTCGCCCTCGACCGCGGCCTGGCGATGATGGACCAGCTCCGCTGCACGGACAGGGTGGCGGCATGGTCAGCCGTTCGGGACGAGATCCGGGACGTCATCCTGACCCAGGGTTGGAGCGAACGCGCCGGTGCGTTCACCCAGTCTCTTGGTTCCGACGAGCTCGACGCCTCGGTACTGCTGATCGCTACTGTGGGGTTCCTCCCTATCGACGACGACCGCGTATTGTCCACCATCGATGCGATCGACCGTGGCTTGCGCGACGAGTCCGGGCTCACCTACCGCTACCGCGGCGGCGACGGCTTCGCCTCCCCCGAAGGCAGCTTCCTGCTGTGCACGTTCTGGTTGGCGGAGGCACTAGCCGCCACCGGACAGGTGGAGCGTTCTCGCGAGGTGCTACGCCGCGCGGCTGGGTGCGCTAACGAGCTCGGCCTGTTGTCCGAACAGGTCGGCGGGGCAGACGGCGAGCTTCTCGGCAACTTCCCCCAGGCGTTCAGCCACCTCGGCCTCGTGAACGCCGCGCAGGCGTTGGCGCTGGCCGAGCAACGGGCGGGCGAGACCGTCGCTCCCGACCAACCCGCACAGCATCGACGGGAGAACCCGCGCGTGATCTCGGTCGCCTTCCTCGCCCTGCTCGTAGTGCTCGGCGTGATCCTGGGGATCCTCGTACAGCGGTGAACGGCTGACCGTGACGTCCTCACCGCCGCGGTAGGGGGCTTTGTACTAGACGCTCGTTCTTCCGTCGGCTCAGCTGGCGTCAGTAGCCTGCTTCAAGGAGGCGGAGTTCGTGGCGTCCGGTGTCGGTGAGGTCGAGGCCGCGACCGGTGGGGCGGCGTCGGATCCATCCGCGGTCGAACCAGTGGGTGGCGAGGGCGGCGCCGAGGCTGCCAGCGATGTGGTGGCGACGTTCGGTCCAGTCGGGGCAGGGGCGGCTGATCGGGCGGCGGCGTTGCTTGAGTGCGGCGAGGTCGATGCCATAGCTGGTCAATCCGTCCTGACCCGCTGCGGTGACGTGGAGGTCCTCGTCGAGCCAGCCGCGGGCGGCGAGGGTGTCGGCGAGGGTGACGCCGAGACGTCCGGCGAGGTGGTCGTAGCAGAGGCGGGCCTCGGCGAGGTCGCGGGCCTCGCGGCTGCGCTGCCATGTCCGTGCGGGGGCGGCTGGACAGAGGTGCCCGAGTTGTTCGAGCGCGGCCGCAACGTCGCTGTCGGCGATGCGGTAGTACCGCTGCCGGCCGCGAGTGCGGCAGGCCAGCAGGCCAGTGTCGAGCAACAAGGCCAGGTGCTCACTGGCCGCCGGTCCGCCGATGCCGGCGTAGCCGGCCAATTCGCTGGCGGGACGGCTGGATCCGTCCATGAGGAGGTCGAGCATCACGGCCCGTGATGGAGCGGACAGCGCCCGCCCCAGGACCGACAAGTCCCGTCCCATGGAGGGCATCGTACGGCTGGCACGGTTCGGTGCATGCCGAATGTTGCGTTGCTACGTTTCGGTCATGACTACCCACACATACAGCGCCCAGGTCGCCTGGCAGGGCTCCACCGGAGCGGGGTACCGCGCCTACCCTCGCGCGCACTCTGGGGTCGCGCCGCCATCGGCCGAGATCCCGCTCAGCGCCGACCCGCACTTCCGCGGCGACGCGACGCGGGTGAACCCAGAACAGCTGCTCGTGCTGGCCGCTTCCTCCTGCCAGCTGCTGTCGTTCCTCGCCGTCGCCGCGCACGCCGGCGTCGACGTGCTCGACTACGAGGACAACGCCGAAGGCGTCATGCCCGACGGCAGAACAACAATGCGGATCGAACGGATCGACCTCACCCCCGTGATCCGAGTCGCCCCCGGCACCGACCACGACCGAATCCGAGCCCTGGTCGAGCAAGCTCACCACGGCTGCTACATCGCCAACTCGCTCACCACGACAGTGACGGTGACCGCGACGGTGGTCGACGCATGAGACGGCAGGACATCGGCTTGCCCTGCCGGACCGGCCGGGCGCATTGGCCGACTTAGGGGAGGCGCTCGGCGGTGCCGGCGTGAGCCTCGAAGGCGGCGGCGTTTTCACCGTCGCCGGCGCCGGCGTCGCGCACTTCCTCGTCGACAACGCCGCCGCCGCGCAACTGGCGCTCGAGGGCGTAGGCCTCGGTCCCGTCGCGATCAGCGACGTCGTCACCCTCCGGCTCCGGCAAGCCGTTCCCGGGCAGCTCGGGCTGCTCGCCCGCCAAATGGCCGACGCTGGAGTCAACATCGCGGTGCAGTACAGCGACCACGACGGCAACCTCATCGTGGTCGTCCCACCCGACCACGCCACCGCCGCGTACGGCGTCGCCAACGCTTGGGCGCTTGGGGCCTAAGCCCGCTGCTCATTGCGGTCAGGATCCCCTAAAGCACGGCAATCACCTGCTCCACCGGTCAGGGAGTTGTCGCTGCGGGCGGCCCAGCGGTAAAGGGCGCCGAGATAGGTGTCGAGGAGGACATGGGCATGGATCGCGACCCTGAGCAGCCCGGTGGTGAGCCGGGTCGCTGCGCCACCCTCCTCGGCTGTTTGGAGACCGGCCCTGACTAGGCAAGGACACGCTACGTGCGTGGTTTGTAAGACGGCCGGAGCTTTATCATCGTCGGTTCCATGGTCAATGCACATTTCGAGCATCCGCGGCTTGTCGCCAGCTATGACGCGCTCGATCCTGACCGCAGTGATCTCGAGGTGTACGTCGACATCGCTCAGGAGTTCGGTGCCCACCGGGTGCTGGACGTCGGATGCGGGACGGGGACGTTCTCGCTGCTTCTCGCTGATCGAGGGCTCGAAGTGATCGGCGTCGATCCGGCGGCTGGGTCGCTTGATGTTGCGCAGGCCAAACCAGGCGCCGAGCGAGTGCGCTGGATCCACGGTGACGCCACCTCCCTGCCGCCGATCCAGGTCGACCTCGCCACGATGACCGGGAATGTCGCCCAAGCGATCGTTGATGAGCTGGACTGGGCCACGACCTTAAGCAGCGTGTATGCCGCCTTGCGGCCCGGTGGGCGACTTGTGTTCGAGACGCGTGACCCTGCCCACTGTGCCTGGCAGGAGTGGAACCGCTCAGCGTCGTACCGCGCCACGGACATCCCGGGAGTCGGGCAGGTCGAGAGTTGGGTTGAGCTGACCGACATGAGCGGGCCTCTGGTGAGCTTTCGTGGGACATGGGTGTTCGCCTCGGATGGGTGCGTGTTGACGTCGGACTCGACTCTGCGCTTCCGGGAGCGGGATGAGGTCGAGGCCACCCTTGTCGCGCACGGATACGCCGTCGATGAGGTGCGGGATGCGCCCGACCGACCCGGCCGAGAGTTCGTTTTCTTCGCAAGGCGTCCAGGCTGAAAGGAGCCTGGGGGCAGCGGCAAACTATTGACGTTTACGTCGTAGACTGTCACTAGAAACCGTTCGTGAAGTTTTTCACAAGGGATCTGTTTAGACGCCTGCCGCACCGTCCGCCCGATCACAACGTTCGAGGATCCTCCACCATGACCCAGCCTCCAGCCTCCGCCGAGCGGCAGGCTGATGTCATCGTCGTTGGTGCGGGTCCCGGTGGGTCGACGGCTGCGACGTATCTGACTCAAGCAGGCCTCGACGTGCTGCTGCTGGAGAAGACGGCCTTCCCGCGCGAGAAGGTCTGCGGGGACGGGCTTACGCCGCGCGCCGTACGCTCCCTCATCCAGCTAGGCATCGACCTCGACGAGCCGGGGTGGATGAGGAACCAAGGCCTGCGCATCGTCGGCGGGGGGCACCGGCTCCAGCTGCGCTGGCCCGAGCTTGCCGACTACCCCGACTACGGGCTCGTCCGCACCCGGCTCGACTTCGACGAGATCCTGGCCCGCCACGCGCAGAAGTCGGGGGCCAGGCTGCAGGAGCGTACGGCGGTCAGCGGCCCCGTACTCGACGAGACCACCGGCTCGATCGTCGGGGTGACCGCCAAGCCCGTCGATGACAATGGCCGGAAGGTCGGCGACGAGGTCACCTACCGAGCGCCAGTCGTGGTCGCCGCCGACGGCAACTCCACCCGACTGAGTCTCGCCATGGGTCTTCGCAAGCGTAACGACCGACCGATGGGTGTCGCGGTCCGTACCTACTACACGAGTCCACGTCACGACGACGACTGGCTAGAGTCGTGGTTGGAGCTGTGGGACGGCGAGCCTAATCGCAGCAACCTGCTGCCGGGCTACGGCTGGATCTTCGGCGTCGGAGACGGGACCGCCAACGTCGGACTCGGGATCCTCAACACCTCCTCGGCCTTCCAGCACGTCGACTACAAGGACCTGCTGCGCACCTGGCTCGACCACACCCCGGAAGACTGGGGCTTTCGCGAGCCGAACCGCACCGCACCGATCCGCGGCGCCGCCCTCCCCATGGGCTTCAACCGCAAACCGCACTACGCCGACGGCATGCTGCTGGTCGGTGACGCCGGCGGCATGGTGAACCCGTTCAACGGCGAGGGCATCGCCTACGCCATGGAGTCCGGTGAGATGGCGGCGGACGTCATCAGCCAGGCACTTCGCCGTACGACGACCGACGCGCGCGAGCGGACTCTGCAGGGTTACGTCGGCGCCCTCGAGGCCCGTTACGGCGGCTACTACACGCTCGGGCGCGTCTTCGTGAAGGCCATCGGGAACCCGAACGTTATGAAGCTGGCGACCCGGTACGGGCTGCCTCGCCCGACGCTGATGCGCTTCACACTGAAGCTGCTCGCCAATCTGACCGACCCCCGAGAGGGTGACGCGATGGACCGCATCATCAACGGTCTGTCCAAGGTCACCCCAACGGCCTGAGGCGGGCGGCTCTAGGATGACAGCGCTGAGTCTCGGCACCGGCTCCATCAGCATTGGCTCCATGAGCAACGAGGGGAGCAGAACGGCATGAATCCCTACCTACCGATCATCGGCCTCGGTGTCTTGGCCGCGGCATTCGCCGTCTTCTCGGTCGCCGCCAGCTCGGTTCTCGGGCCGAAGCGCTACAACCGAGCAAAGCTCGACTCCTACGAGTGTGGGATCCAGCCGACTCCTCAGCCGATCGGAGGCGGCAAGTTTCCCGTCAAGTACTACATCACCGCGATGCTTTTCATCGTCTTCGACATCGAGATCATCTTCTTGTTCCCGTGGGCCGTCTACTTCGACAGCATGAAGGTCTTCGGGCTCGTCGAGATGGTCTTGTTCATCGCCACCGTGTTCGTCGCTTATGCCTACGTATGGCGGCGCGGCGGCCTCGAGTGGGACTAGCGACGGAAGGGCGCGCAAGCCATGGGCATTGAGGACAAACTGCCGTCGGGTGTCTTGTTGTCGACGGTCGAAGGACTCGCCGGCTACTTCCGCAAGGCGTCGCTATGGCCGGCCACCTTCGGCTTGGCCTGCTGCGCGATCGAGATGATGACGTCAGGCGGACCCCGCTACGACCTGGCGCGGTTCGGCATGGAGGTGTTTCGCGCCTCCCCCCGCCAGGCCGACCTGATGATCGTCGCCGGTCGGGTAAGCCAGAAGATGGCTCCGGTGCTGCGGCAGGTCTACGACCAGATGGCGAATCCGAAGTACGTCCTCGCGATGGGTGTCTGCGCAAGCAGCGGCGGGATGTTCAACAACTACGCGATCCTGCAGGGCGTCGATCATGTCGTACCCGTCGACATGTACCTTCCCGGTTGTCCGCCGCGGCCGGAGATGCTCATCGACTCGATCCTGAAACTGCACGACAACATCCAGCACGCGAAGCTCGGAGCCGACCTGCGCTCTGGCATCGACACTCGCGAGCAGGTCGCGCTGGCAGCCACCCCGACGTCTGAGATGGGGGGGCTGCTGCAGTGACCGACGACAAGTCCGACGGCCAGTCCGCAGACGGGTCTGACGACAAGCCGGCCGGTACGCCGCCCGCTGGTCAGCCGAGCGGCGTACCGGAAAAGCCCGTGGGCGAGCGGTCCATGACCGACAAGCCCGACGACCAGCGCTCGATCCAGGACAAGTCGCTCAACGACACGTCGGTCATCCTCAGCGACGACCCGGGTCCGCTGCCACCGCACCAGGACCTCGATGTCGTCGACGTGCGGCACGGCATGTTCGGCGCGGCCGGCACCGGCGACACGTCAGGCTACGGCGGGCTGGTGCGGCCGGTGGCGATTCCCGGTGCGACGCAGCGACCGTACGGCGGCTGGTTCGACGACGCCGCTGATCGGCTCGAGTCGGTGCTCGAGTCGAGCGGCCTGCCCGATGCGCTCGACAAGGTCGTCGTCCACAACCGCGAGATAACGTTCCACGTCAAGCGCGAGCGCCTCGTCGAGGCGATGCAGCAGCTGCGTGACGACCCGCAGCTGCGGTTCGAGTTCTGCAGCGGCGTCAGCGGCGTGCACTTCCCGAACGAGGTGGGAGCCGAGCTCCACGCGGTCTACCACCTGCTGTCGATGACCCACAACCGTCGCATCCGGGTCGAGGTGACCTGCCCCGAAGCCGACCCGCACATCCCGTCGGTGGTGTCGGTCTACCCGACGAACGACTGGCACGAGCGCGAGACCTTCGACTTTTTCGGCATCGTGTTCGACGGACACCCCGCCCTCACTCGCATCGAGATGCCCGACGACTGGCCCGGACACCCGCAGCGCAAGGACTACCCGCTCGGCGGCGTCCCGGTCGAGTACAAGGGCGCGACGATCCCGCCACCTGACCTGCGGAGGTCTTACACCTGATGACCGACACGATGCACGACCCGTACGCCGCCGCGCAGGACACGACGGCGGGCAAGGTGTTCACCGTCACCGGGCAGGACTGGGACTCCGTGGTGGCCGGCATCGACGGCGAGGCCGAGGAGCGGGTCGTCGTCAACATGGGCCCGCAGCACCCGTCGACTCATGG
>JAABUS010005906.1_pt1 | contig 15488 bp, 15 predicted proteins | sample 5560161 | NCBI WGS metagenome assembly JAABUS01 (sample SAMN10711885, study PRJNA513376) | rock metagenome | isolation source: Antarctica rocks | place: Antarctica: Victoria Land, Trio Nunatak nord | collected 2016-01-04
AGTCAGGTATCTGCCAGCGCCACATCGTGGGTCCCGGTGATACCCCGGTCAGCGAGGGGTTTCTTCTCTGCTGACGTTCCTGACCGTGCGGGCCAGTCGTTCGCGCTCCTTGTTGATCCACTGACCCTGCGGGTAGTTCCGCAGGAACTCCTCGATGAACTCCACCGGATCGTCCCCGATGAGGTCGTCCATCGGGGTCGCGTTCGCCGCGGCCTGCTCGAAGACGTCGGCAAGATCGTCCAGCAGCAGGAGGATGATGTCCCCTTTGTCCAGTCCACCAGCGTGGGTGAGGTACCGCTCCACGGCATCGAGCACCGTGCGGTAATTCGCCGGGAGCTGTTCCTTGCGTGCTGCGTAGCGCCGGTAATGTCGTTTCTCGGCGATCATCCGTGTGATGAACATGGTCATGTCCCTCCATGACGGAGCTGCTCCAGCCGCTGGGCGAGGAAGCTCCACGTCGTCCAGAACTCTTCGAGGTACGTCTCGCCCTCAGCGTTGAGCGAGTACACCTTGCGTGGCGGCCCCTTCTCGGAGGGGTGCTTCTCGACGGTGACGAGGCCCTTCTGTTCGATCCGGACGAGGATGGCGTAGACGGTGCCCTCGGCGATGTCGGAGAAGCCCTTTTCCCGCAACCGCGTAGTGAGCTCGTAGCCATAGGCGGGATTCCCGTCCAGGATCGCGAGGACGATCCCCTCCAGCGTTCCCTTGAGCATCTCCGTCATCAGCTTTGCGATACGACACCCCTTTCGCTACTCAGCGTTACTGACTACCACTAGATAGTATCACTGGGTAGTGGTGGGCACAAGCCTCTCGCGGTGCGCCGTCTGCCAATGCCGCCCGACCCGCGAACGGTGGCCCGGAGGGCATCGGAGACGAGCGGGGTGGGCCAGACGGAACGCGCCCTGGTCACCACCTCGGCCGGCACGTCCGCGCCAATCTGCCGGTTGAAAGAGACATGCTCTGAGCCTTGACCAGCATGGATCACCCTAAGGAACGATGGCCGCTGCGGCCGCGTGGGCGGCGCCAGCGAAGCGCGCGGACGACCACGACACGGGTGCCGTTTCCCCAGTGGTCAGCTCAGACCCCGGTGCTACACTTTCGCTACCTTCCGCGACCCTCTGCACCGCCAGCCGCAAACCAGATCGGCGGCGACGCGACGCCCTCTGAGGAGACGCCAACGCGATGGCCGACCCGACCCCGTCGTCCCTGCCCGCCCGCGATCCCAATCCACGCACCGAGTCGGCGCCCGACGCCAACGGAGGCGCCGGCGGCGGCGGGACGGCGACCCTGAACCGCCCGGCCAACGAGGCGCCGCTCCACCTGATCGGGAGGGAACAGCGCCGCCGGATCGGCGAAGCCGAGACGCGGCGGGTTCTCCAGGCCGAGCTCCAGGCCCGGATCGGCGGGGAGGTCCGCTTCGACGACACCTCCCGAATGCTCTACTCGACCGACGCCAGCAACTACCAGGTCGAGCCGGTCGGCGTAGTGATCCCGAAGACGACCGAGGACGTGCTCGCCACCGTCGAGTTGGCGACCAGCCACGGCGTCCCCATCCTGGTCCGTGGTGGAGGCTCGTCGCTGGCCGGGCAGGCCGTCGGCGCGGCGCTGGTGATCGACTACTCCAAGTACCTCAACCGGATCCTGGACCTGAACGTCGAGGAGCGGACCGTCACCGTCGAGCCCGGGATCACGCTCGAGCTGCTCAACTCCCAGCTCCGGGCCAACGGCCTGATGTTCGGGCCCGACCCCTCCTCGCTGGACAGGGCCACGATCGGCGGCGTGATCAGCAACAACGCCTCCGGCGCCCACAGCATCCTCTACGGCATGGCCGGCGATCACGTCGTGTCGAGCCGTGTCGCGCTCGGGACGCTCGGAACCGTCGACCTTGGCCCCGCTCCGGTCGGGGGCTACGCGGAGCGGGCCGCCCACGACGATCCCTATGGGCGGCTCCTGACCCGGCTGCTGGCGTACCGGACGGCGCACCACGATGTCATCGAGCGGGACTTCCCGCGGCATTGGCGTCGGGCGACCGGCTACAGCCTCGACGAGTTGACGAAGCCGGACGGTGAGTTCAACGTCGCGAAGCTGCTGGCCTCGGCCGAGGGGACGCTCGGCGCGATGCTCCGCGCGACCGTCAGCCTGGTCCCGACGCCGAAGCGGACCGCTCTGGTCATGCTCCAGTTCGACGATCTCGTCCGGGCGATGGAGGCCGTCCCGGTCCTGCTCGAGTCCGAACCCTCGGCGGTCGAGCTGATGGACCGCATGCTGATCGACCTGACGCGCCGGCAGCCCGGCTACGCCCGGCAGATCGCCCTGATCGAGGGCGACCCGGCGGCCGTCCTCGTGGTTGAGTTCTACGGCGACGACAACGCCGACCTCGCCCGGCAGTGTCAGCGCGTCGAGCAGCTCGTGCGCGACCGCGGCATCGGCCTGGTGGCCGCGCCGCTGCGGGTGCTCGATCCGGTCACGCAGAAGGACGTCTGGACCGTTCGCAAGGCCGGCCTCGGCCTCCTGATGAGCATCAAGGGCGACTACAAGCCAGTTCCGGTGATCGAGGACGTCTCGGTTCCGGTCGAGCACCTGGCCGACTACGTCCGCGCCATCGAGCAGCTCGTCGCGGAGCGCGGGACGACGGCGGCGTTCTACGCCCACGCCTCGGCCGGCTGCCTCCACGTCCGGCCGCTGCTCAACCTCAAGACGGTCGAGGGCGTCACCGCTATGCGCGAGTTGGGCGTGGCGGCCTGCGAGCTGGCGACGCGTTTCGGTGGCGTCATGTCCGGCGAGCACGGCGACGGGCTGCAACGCGGCGAACTCAACGAGCGCATCTTTGGGCCGGATCTCTACGGCGCGATGCGGGAGTTCAAGAGCATCTTCGACCCGCGCGGCCTGTTCAACCCCGGCAAGGTCGTCGACAGCACGCCGATGACCGAGAACCTCCGCTACGGCCCCTCCTACCGGCCGATGGAACCCAAGACGTTCCTCGACTTCCGGGCCGAGGGCGGGCTACTCGGCGCAGTCGAGATGTGCAACGGCGCGGCGGTCTGCCGGAAGCTCAAAGCCGGGACGATGTGCCCGTCCTTCATGGCGACGAAGGACGAGGAGGACACGACCCGGGGGCGGGCCAACGCCCTCCGCAACGCCCTGGCCGGCAAAGTCTTCGAGCCCAGGGACTTCACGTCCAAGAAGACCTACGACGTGATGGACCTGTGCATCTCCTGCAAGGCCTGCAAGACGGAGTGCCCGAGCAGCGTCGACATGGCCAAGGTCAAGACCGAGTTCACGGCGCAATACCAGGCCGTTCACGGCACGCCGCTGCGCTCGCGCGTCTTCGGCCACATCCACCGGTTGTCGAAGGTCTCGGCGCCGGTCGCGCCGCTGGCCAACCTGGCCCTGAAGACGCCGTTAGCGAGCCCGGTCATGCGGCTGCTGGGCGTCCATCCCAACCGGAAGCTGCCGGCCTTCCAGCGCCGGACCTTCCCCACCCTGTTCGCCGAGTGGCGCCGGGACCACCCGACGGCCGGCCGAACGTTCCGCGGCCAGGTCGTCTACTTCCACGACACCTTTGCGACCTACAACTACCCGGCAATCGGCATCGCGGCGGTGCGCCTGCTCGACGCGGCCGGTTTCGAGGTGATCCTCGAGGAGCGGCGGGTCTGCTGCGGCCGGCCGATGCTGAGCAAGGGGCTGGTCGCCGACGCCCGCCGGATGGCCCGCCGGAACGTCGCGCTGCTGGCGCCGTACGCGAAGCGCGGCATCCCCGTGATCGGGACGGAGCCGAGCTGCATCCTGACGCTGCGGGACGAGTACGCCGACCTGTTGCCGGACGACCCGGACGTCCAGGTCCTGGGCGACAACAGTTTCATGATCGACGAGTTCCTCGCGAAGCTGGCCGCCGCCGACGACCTCGGGATCGACTGGTTGACGCGCGAGGGACCGGAGGTGCTGTTCCACGGCCACTGCCACCAGAAGGCGCTGATCGGGATCTCCGCGTCCCTCGGTATCCTGCGCGAGAGCGGCTGCCGCCCACGGGAGACCGGAGCGGGCTGCTGCGGTATGGCAGGGTCGTTCGGCTACGAGGCCGAGCACTACGACGTGTCGCGGAAGATCATGGAGGATCGCCTGCTGCCGGCGGTGATGGCCGCCTCGCCGGAGACGGTCGTCGCCGTGGCCGGGGTGAGCTGCCGCCAGCAGATCGAGCACTTCGCCGACCAGACGCCGCACCACATCGCCGAGGTGCTGGCCGACCGGATCGCCCCAGGACACGTCTGGAAGCGGGGAGTGACGGCAGGAAACGGGGTCGTCGGGATGGTCGCGGACTGAACGACGGCGGGGCAGCATCGAGCCCGCGATCTCTCCACGACGTTGCCCCCGGGCTTGTGATCGAAGAGGGGAGTCGGCCGATGCCTGGGATCTTCCGGTCCTCTCGGCTGTATTGGCTCACGTGTCGGATCGTCCCGATCAGCCTGGTCGTCCGCCACCCCCATAGAGCGTTTGGTCCACTGTCTCGGCGATATCGCGAAAGACCGCCGCGACTACTGAGCTCGGCTCGGATAGCACGACGGGCCGTCCCGAGTTGGTGGACCGGCTGACGGCCGGGTCGAAGGGGAGACGACCAAGCACGGGCGCGGTGATCGTGGGCAGCGCCGGCCGGCCGTCCTCGTTGTCCCCGCCCATGTCCAACCGCTCGCCGCAGTGGGGACAGACGAAGTAGCTCATGTTCTCGACCAGGCCGAGGATCTTCGTCTTCGCTTCGCGAAACATCTGGTACGAGCGGGTCGTATCGAGGACGGCCGTGCTCTGCGGCGTCACGACCAGGACGACGCCATCGAGCTGGATCTGGGACGTCAGTGACGCCTGCGGTTCGCCGGTGCCGGGCGGGAGGTCGATCAGGAGGTAGTCCCGCTCGCCCCAGTCCGTGTCGAACAGGATCTGCCGGATCAGCATCCCGGACAGCGCGGCGTTGCCGGGCAACAGGTGCTGGTTCTCCCCCACGAGAAAGGCCAGCGAGAAGACACCGAGACCGTGACGTTCCAGCGGCTGATGGCGTTGAGCGGCAGCTAGTCCGCCGCCAATGGGCATGAGGGCATCCCGCTCATCCACGTCCGCGCGCCGCCGGACGCCGAGGAGGATCGGAACGTCGGGGCCGTAGATGTCTCCGTCGAGGATCGCCACCGTCCGGCCCATCCCGGCGAGCGCGAGCGCCAGGTTCACCGTGACGGTGGACTTGCCGACGCCGCCCTTGCCCGACGCGACCGCGACGATCCGCCCGATCCCGGCGACGCCATCTCGTGACCCGGCCTCGACCGGGATGTGCTGGTCCATTCGCTCTCCCTCTTGGTGCGCCAGGTGCGACGGCTCGAGCAGCGGCTCGGCTACCCTATGACCGGTATTCACACATCCTCCACCATCGTGGCACAGCGGTGTTGTATGGTCCGGGACAGCGCCGGTCGAGCCGAAGGGCACAGGGAGAAGGTCTCGATTGGTGCGGCGACAGACGATCGGCACCGTGCGTCCGGCGGTGTTCCCCGAGGCGGAGCCCGGCCAGGCCGTTCACCCTGAGCGCGCCGCGCTGCCACGGGGCGGGTGGCGGGTCGCCTGGGCGGCCGGGCAGGTCGGACTGCTGCTCGCCATCCTCCAGACCTACACCGTCCTGCGGCGGTCGTTCTTCCAGCAGCCGGCTGCCGACGCCTTCGCCAACGCCCTCGACCTGATCCGCTGGCAGGGTGCCGTCGGGCTAAACATCGAGCTCGACCTGCAGCGCTTGGCGCTCCGGCACGCCTGGCTGGTCGATGTCGTCAACGCGTACTACCGCAACTTCAAGCCGGCCCTCTATGTCTGCGCCGTGCTGGCGTGCCTGTTCGCGCCGGCTGGCTACCGGCTGGTTCGGCGGGCGTTCGTCGCCGTCACGCTGCTGGCCCTCCCGTGGTACGCCATCTTCCCGCTGGCGCCACCCCGCTTCATGGCGCCCTATGGCTACCCGTTCGTCGACACCCTCGACGTGCTGAGCACGACGCCCAACGCCACCAGCGGGTTCGCCGCCGCCAACCAGTTCGCCGCCATGCCGAGCATGCACATCGGCTGGACGTCGATCGCCGCCCTCTGGCTGGCCGTCACCTTCCGGCGTTGGGCGATCGGGGCGATCCTCGGGCTGGTCCACCTCGTGATGATGGCCTTCGTCGTCATGGCGACCGGCAACCATTACGTCTTCGACATCCTCGGCGGTCTCCTCCTGGCCGGGATCGCCATCTCGATCGCCTGGTCGCTGCCGGACCGGCTGCCCTGGACTGACTCCTGGAACCGGCTCCTGCGCCGGTTGGCCGGATTGCCCGGGCTCGCGGGGCTGGGGCCGGCACTGGTCAGCCCTGGCCCGCCCGCCCGCCGGGCGAAGGGCCGGGGCGCGTGACGCTGATCGAGGTTCGCCGGCCAGTCCCGGCCCAAACGATTCCCAGGCTGGCCGCCGCCAGCCAACCGGTTGGCGGGCCAGTCACCGATTCCGGTCACGGCGATGCCACCCGTCGATGGCGCCGCTGGCTACCACTGACAGTCGTGGTCCTGAGTGCGGTCCTGATGACGTTGCCACTCGTCTGGGCTGGGGTCCGGTTGGGACAGGACAGCGCGACGCAGTTCTATCCCTGGTACCACAACCTCGGCGAGCGGCTCCGGGCCGGTGGCGTGCCGGAGTGGAACCCGCACCAGTTCAGCGGTGCGCCGCTGGCCGCCGATCCGCAGTCGGGCTGGACGTATCTGCCGGCGATGCTTGCCTTCACACTGCTCCCGTTCGGCGCGGCGGTCGTCGCCCAAATCTTCGGTCACCTGCTGCTCGCGAACCTCGGGATGTGGCTGCTCGCCCGCCGGCTGGGCCTTGGGCAGGTCGCGGCCCTGGTCGCTGGGCTGAGCTTCGCCGGCTCGGGCGTGCTCTACGGAAGGATCCCGAGTGGGCCGGCCTCTTACGAGGTCTGCGCCTGGCTGCCGTGGGTGCTGCTCGGGGCCGAGCTGGCGCTCCGGACGCGATCGTGGCCGGTCCGCGTCGCGGCCTGGGGGCTGACCGGACTCGCGGTCAGCCAGGCGCTAGCGGCCTGGGTCGGACAGGTCAGCTACTACGCCCTGCTTCTGCTGGCGGCCTGGATCGCCTACCGCGTGCTCTGGGGCGGCACCGCTGACGACGGTGGTCACCCGCACGCTGGCCGCTGGGCGGCGATCCTCGCCCCGGTCGGCTCGCTGGCCGATAAACGACCCCACCCCCCGACCCCCTCCCACGCCCAGGGGGCACCCAGGCTCATCCCTTTGGTCCTCACAGGACGGAGAGGGGGAGTGGTCGTTGCGACGCTTGGCCGGCTGCTCATCCATGGCGGGGCAATGCTGCTCATCGGCCTCGGGCTGAGCGCGGCCGGGCTGCTGCCGCGGCTGGAGTTCAACGCCGTCTCCAACGCCGCGGGCGGGGAGTACGCAACCGCGAGCGGCGGGGTAATCGGTGGCTCGTCCTCGGGCAGCGTGCTCGACCGGTTGTTCCAGCCGACGATCTACTACCCAGGCGCGGCCGTGCTCGCCCTGGCGGTCGTCGGCATCCTGCTCGGCCGCGGCCGCTTCGCCCTGCCGTTCTGGCTGCTCACAGCCCTCGGCGCGATCGTCCTGACCATCCCGGTCGTGACCCCCCTGCACTGGCTGCTCTACCTGCTGCCACGCTTTCGCCAGCTGCACGAACATTGGCCCGAGCGTGTCATCCTCGTTGCCTTCCCTGGTCTCGCGCTCATGGCCGGGGCGGGCGTCCAGGTGCTGGTCGATGGGGCGCGGTCGGCGGGTAACGCCGTCCTCCGGGGTGCGGCCGTCGTGCTGCCCGGTCTGATCCTGGCGGCGTTCGCGGTCCGGGGTGGCGGTGTCTCTGGGATCGCGATCGCCGGAGTGATCGCGGTCGCGCTGGTTTCACTGATCGTCCTGTTCGGCGACCGCCGGGCCGAAGCGAATGGTGGCAGTCCTGGTGCCCAGCCGCGAGCCTGGCTGCCGGTGCGCTGGCTGCCGGCGGGGCTCGTCCTCGTCGTCGCGGCGGATCTGCTGCTGACGAACCAGGCGCTGGCCGGGCAGGGCCCCTTCGGGGGCTTCCACCGGCGCCACCTCGACGCCTATTACGCGCCGTCAGGCGCCGCCGCCTTCCTCCGGGACCGTTACGAACAGGACGGACCGTTCCGGTTCGCGGGTTACGATCCGGCCATCAACGTCACCGAGAATGGCCAGACGGTCCTCTACCGGTATCAGTTCGCAGACCCAATCACGCGGGAGCTCGCCGTCAACAACCGGGCGACGCTGCTCGGGCTCGAAGACGTCCAGGGTTACAACCCAATCCAGGTCGCTGCCTACGTCGATCTCGTCACGTCGATGAACGGCGCCCGGCAGGAGTATCACGGCGCCGATCTCCTTCCCGTTGGGCTGGATTCGCCCCTGCTCGACCTCCTCGGCGTTCGCTATCTGATCGTTCCGTCCGCCGGTACCGACGGGGCGACGACCATTCCACCCTGGCCGATCGTCTACGACGACGGGTCGACCCGTGTGGTCGAAAACCCGGAGGCATTGCCCCGGCTCTGGGCGGTCGATGGGACCATGACCGTCGCGGCCGGTGGTGCCCTGCCGTTGCTGGCCAGCGGACAGGTCAACCCCCGCACGACCGCCGTCTTCGAGGAGGGGACCGGTCCGGCGTTGCCCTCGCCGCCGGTCCCGCCAGGTGCGGGGCCGGCAGCCGCGCCGATCCTGACGCTTGCCTCGTCCGATGATCCGGATACCGTCCGGTTCACGTCGTCAGCGGCGGCGGACACCGTGGTGGTCCTGAGCGAGGTCGCCTACCCGGCCTGGACGGCCCGCGTCGACGGCCAGCCGGTCGAACTGCTGACGGCCGATCATGCCCTCCACGCGGTGGTAGTCCCGGCCGGCGATCACGAAGTGGTCCTCCGCTACGACAGCCCGGCCACACGGACCGGTCTGGTCGTCACGCTTGCTACGCTCCTCGTCGTCGTGATGGGCTGGTTGGTCGCCGTCTGGCGGACCGGACGACATCGTCGCGGTCGCGTCGCCGCGGGACAGTAACGGGACAAGCGCGAACCCCTCTCCAGCGGCATTCCCGGATGCGAGCTGGCCCCTGGTGAGGAGTCTGCCCGACACCCTTTGGCGATTTCCGCCGAAACCCATTGACAGCTTCCGGGGGCGATGATAAGGTGACGGCGGTTCAGAAGCGACAGGCTTCTGGTTCAGCCGGACGCGCAAGTCTACTCAGGGCTTGAATGACGCGGGACGGCAACGCAGCCAGGTGGCTGGGTCGAGGGCCGGACGATGTCCGGCGTCGCAGGTGCGGAGAGGAGGTATCCCGATGGTCTCAGCAATCATGCTCCCCGTTGTCGCCGACAGCTTTGTCGCGCACGCACTGTCTGATGGCGGCTCCCTCGTTGGTGCCTGCCCTACCGCGCCGCGGCGACGGCGTGGGATCACTGCGCCCCTCATGGCCCCCGTCTGCCCGGGAGGTCTCGCATGCTGACGAACGTCGCGCTGAGCTAGCGCGCCCGTCACATTGCGAGATGCTCCGGTCGCCCGGGTTGGCCAACGCCGATCCGGGCTCTTTGCGTCCCCGGGACTGGTGTTCGCCGGCGTCCGCCAGGCCGTGATCGCTTCGCAATGGCTCGTTCGATCTTGTGTGACGCCGGACTCGCCCAATGGGTGAGCCGCTGGTTCCGTCTTGCCCGAACGGGGGGCCGAGATGGCGAATATGGCGCAATCCGCCACTATGGCAATTCAGGGGTTCAGGCCGACCTGGGGTCGGCCCACCGGGTGGAGGAGGTCAGGATGATGTTCGGAATCGTCGATGCCGCTCGAATCGTCACCCCGACAGGAGCCACCCATGCATCCCCACTACCTGCTACACGCGATGGTCAACGACCACCATCGTCAGTTGATCTTCGACGCTGACACCTTTCGGCAGGCCCGACAGGACCGCTCCAACGGCCCCCGGCCGATCACAGCCATCCGTCGAGCCGTTGGCACCCGCCTGATCCGGGTCGGCGAGCTCACGATCGGGGCTCCGGTCGTCCCCGAACAGGCGTGAACGCCTTCGACCCCTCGACCGCCCCTCACGAGGAGGACTCGCGATGTACCCCAACGATCTGTATTTCGACCTCGTTGCCGACCGCCAGCGCGAGATGATCGCCGCGGCCGATGCCCACCGCAATCGGGTGGTCGATCGTCTTCGTCCGGCGCTCGGTCGGTGCCCGGCTGGTCCGGGCCGGCGAGGCCCTGAGCGGCGATCGCCCCGCCGCGCCGGTTACGGCCCTGATCGAGCAGGCGCACGGTGCCGCTCGCTCAGCCTCGGGCTGACCACTTACCGCTCCGGCCAGACCTGGCCGGAGTTCATCCCGCATCGGCGCAACGGAGCTTTCCAGTGATCAATCAGCCCATGTCCCCGGAGTTGACCCGGATCGTCCACGAGCGCCAACTGGTCGAGGCGGCCCGGCGCCGAGAGGAGCGCCTGCTCACCCGCTCGTTCCCCGCCCGACCCGGCCCGCGGCAGCTGCTCGGCGCGGCGCTCGTCCGCGCCGGTCGGGCCATCGCCTCCGAGCCGGTCGCCCCGGCGCCCGACGTCATTCCCCGGCCCCGTCCTGTCACCCAGTGTCCATAGCTTTGCGCGCCAAAGCGAGACCCGATCCCCCTGGCCATTGGCCGCCGGGATCGGGTCAGCGCCGCAACCCAGGGAGACCTTCAATGCAACCGATCGAACTTGCGACCACCATCGCGATGCTTGGCCGGGCCCAGCGCGAACGTCGCGATGGCGCCACGTCCCCGTCCGACCGCGATCCCCCGTCGAGCCCCGCTCGTTCCGGCCGGTTCGGTCTCGCCGTTGCCGTTCGCTTGATCCGCCTTGGTGAGGCGATCGGGGGCCGCCCGGCCGCGGATGCCGCTCCCGGACCTCGGTCCGCCACCCACTAGATGCGCCAGACGAGCCGATCGCCCAGCTGGCGACCGGCTCGGACGGGTTCGGCCCACCGCTGCCTCATGGTTCAGGGAGACGCCCATGACTGCCGTCGATGTCCACGCCTTCGCCGTCGAAGCCGGCCACGCCACCCTCCGGGGAGAATGGGCCGGCACCGGTTCATCCGTCGTTCTGCTCCACGCCGGGATTTGCGACCGCCGAATATGGGACGCCGAGTTCGCCGCCCTGGCCGAGAACCACCGCGTGGTGCGCTACGACCTGCGCGGCTTCGGCGAGTCCGTGCCGTCGGCAGCGACCGATGACTGCCCGTTCTCGCACCACTCCGACCTGCTCGCCGTCCTCGACCACCTCGCGATCGGCCGCGCCGTCCTGGTCGGCGCGTCGTTCGGCGGCCTCGTCGCCATCGACGCGACGCTGATCATGCCTGACCGGGTGGCGGCGCTGGTCACCGCCTGCGCGACGCCCGGCGGCTGGCCATGGGACGACGTAGTCCGGGACGTCTGGTCGAAGGTCGATGACGCCCTCGAGCGTGGAGCGGTCGCCGAGGCTAATGAGCTCGAACTGCGGCTCTGGGTCGATGGCCCGAGGCGAGGTCCGGACGCCGTCGACCCAGAGCTCCGAGCCTGGGTCGGCGCCATGAACGCCGTGTCGCTCGCCGCCCCGTGGTCCGGCCGGGGTGAGCAACCGCTCGACCCGATCGCGACGGATCGGCTCGCGGAGATCCGCTGCCCAGCCCTCGTCATCGTCGGCGAGCGTGATGTGCCCGGCGTCATCGCCGCTGGGGAGCGCATCGCCAGCGCGAATGGCTGCGCCGTGATGGTGCGGTTTCCGGACGCTGGGCATCTGCCGTCGCTGGAAGAGCCGGAGCGCTTCCTTCGGGAACTCGAACTTTTCCTGTCCCATGCCGAAGACGTCGTCAAGCGGCGGTACCCCGTGGCGCGCTAGCCCACCCCGTGCCAGCCCTGGATTGAGAGTATTCCGTGCCCTCGATGCTCACAGTAGACCCCGCCGTCCGGTCGTTTCCGGTGGCCGACCCCACGGACTCTCCGGGATCGGCCGGCGAAGTCTCGGCCGTCGCGATTCCAGTCCTCGACACCTGGCAGGCGCTGCGGCGTTACTTGCTGGTTGGTGGCGTCGTCGCCGTCCCATCCCGGACCACCCCGATCGCCGTCGCCGGCGCTGGCCCGGTCCGGGCCGCGCTGGCCACCGACAGCCTCCGGGTGGTCGCGGAGATCCTGGCCGCAACCGTCGCCGTGCCCTCCCGCCCAGAGCCGATGCTCCTCGCCCTGGCGCTCGCCTCGGCGACCGACGACGACCTGACGCGGCGCGCGGCCCTGACGGCATTGCCTCGCGTCGCACGGACCAGCCGCGACCTCTTCCTGTTCGCCAGCTTCGTCCAGGGGTTGCGGGGCTGGGGGCGCGGGCTGCGCCGGGCCATCGGCGCCTGGTACAACGACCGCCCAGCGGCGGACCTCGTCGAGGACGTCCTAGCCACCCCTGCCGGAGCTGGCTGGCGTCACGCCGACCTGCTCCGCCTCGGCCACCCGAAGTCGCCGACATCGACCCATGACCTCGTCTACCGCTGGCTGGTCACTGGCGCCGTGTCCGGGACTGCCTCACCTGACCTGGCTGATCCCAACGCCGGACGGGTCGTCGAGCGCCTGGCCGCCGCCAGCCGACTCGCCGAGGTGACGGATCCCGAGGTCGCCGCCGAACTGATTGCTGCCCATCAGCTACCAGCGGCGTGCCTGCCGCCGGCCCTGAGCCGGACGCCCGTCGTCTGGAAGGCGGTGCTGCCGCACCTGCCCATCGCCGAGCTATTGGACGGTCTTCCTGAGCTGGCGGCGAGTGGCTGCCTGGCGGCCGATGGCGATTTGGTCGCGACGGTCCTTGACCGCCTTGGCGACGGGGAGGCCATTACCACGGCGAAGATCCCGCCACTCGCGTTTGTCGCGGCCCTTCGAGGCTATCAGTCTGGCTACCGCGACGGCTCGCGCTGGCCCGTTGATCCCGAGCTGCCGCGATCGCTCGAGCGAGCGTTCGATCATGTCTGCCGTCGGCTCGCGACGCCGTCGGGTCCCGTCGAGATCGAGCTGTCCGGATCGCTGGCGGAGCCATGGACTGGCGCCAGCGCCATCTCACTGGTCGACGTCGTCGCGACGCTCGCCCTCGTCTTCGTCCGGGCGGGGACGGATGTCACGGTTCGCGGTCCCGGTGCGATGGGCCGTCCGCCGGGAATCGACGCGGTGGACCAGCTGGATGAAGCCGTCATGGCGATCGGGCGGCTGATCCCATCCGGCGGCAACTTCTCCGGGACCGGTCCAGTCGTGATCCGTTCGACCCCATCCGACAGTCGGCCACGGGTGCTCGAGCTCTGGCCGACCCCTCGGCCCGACCAGGCCGCTCCCTCGCCCGATGATGGCGCGGACCGAATCGCGATTCACGGGATCGACCCGCATCTGGTTGGAACGGTGCTGAATCTTCTGAGGGAATCGAGCTGACCAGCCCATGAGTTGGCGAAGGGGTTGAGATGTCGATCTACCGCGAGTCGGCCCAGTACTACGACGCGATCTACGAGCGGCTGGTTGATCAAGACGCCGGCGCGGCGGCGCTGCGCCGGCAGATCGGTGAGCGCAACCCGCGGGCAATCTCCCTGATCGAGGCGGCCTGTGGGACCGGGCTCATGCTCGCGCGGCTGGCGCCGGACTTTTGGGTGTCCGGCTTCGACCTGTCTCCGAAGATGATCGAGCGGGCGCGGGACCGATTGCCCAGTATCCCGTTGACCGTCGCCGACATGACGACCTGGGAGACCAGCCAGCGCTACGATGTCATCGTCTGCGTTGGGAGTTCGATCGGCTATGTCCGGACCGAGGCCGCGCTCCGGCGGACGCTCACCGGATTCGCCCGGCATCTTGCGCGTGGTGGGTTGATCCTGATCGAGCCGTGGTTCCCGCCCGAGGTCTGGGAGGACGGGCGGCAGGGACTCGACATCGTCAACCAGCCCCACCTGAAACTTGCCCGGCTGGCGACGAGTGGCCGGGACGGCGACCTCTCGGTGCTCGAGCTGGATTTCCTGGTTGGCTCCAAGGGCCAGGTCGACCGATTCACCGAGCGGCACATCATGGGGTTGTTCAGCGACCGGCAGGTGCGGGACGCCTTCGCGGCCGCCGGGCTGACGGTCGAGCGTGATGAGGCGTATCCGACCGGGCGTGGCCTGTACGTCGGCTGGCGGACGGGCACAGGTTCGGGTTCGGATCACCCCTGGTGACGGAGGATCCGGGGCCAGCGGGCTGGAACCGGCGGAATCTCGACGCGCCCCTGTTCCACACGGACCGTGAGCTCCGCTCTAGTGGTCTGACGCGCATCATTAGCTGGGGAGAGTCGGCGGAGCTTGATCCGGGCATCAGCGCTCGGGAACGGCCAGTCGATGCGGGAATCGACGCCATGGCGCCGGGCGGCCCAGCCGGCGACCGCTCGGGCGATCGTCTCGCGGCCCGGCAGCCGCTGGCTCAGACACTGGCTCAGACACTGCCGGCCAGCTCGGCCAGGTTCGGCCAGCTGCCATGCCTGGGCGTGGAGTGGGTGGAGTGGGTGGAGTGGGTGGAGTGGATCTCCAGATGCTCAGTCAGCCGGCGGGCCTCGTGCGGTGGGACGGCCGCAGAGAGCGAGGCCGGTGAGTGGTGGTGAGCTGGTCGAGCACCAGCACGCTCCGCCACGCTCCATGCGGCGGAGGGATAGTGGCTGTGGACCTTGACCAAATCTCGGACGCCGCGAGCGAAGGCGATCCCGGTGCGTGGCTGGCAGACCGGGACGTGCCGCCAGCCGCGGAGCGGCTCGGTAACCGAGAAGCGGGTGGCCACGCCGCTCCGGACATACTTCGGATCGTGGCGAGCGCTCCGACCGGGCACCGCTGGCTTCGGGGACCGGGTGTCGCCGAGCACCTGGCGGCTGGTCTCCTCCCGACAGACCACCGGACAGGTCGGGTCGTCCGGCCGTTCGTCGACCGCCAGCACGTCGTCCATGGACCAGACGAACGCCGGACCGGCCGTCGGGGCAAACCCCCACTGCTCGCTCTCAGATCGCTCAGGTCGCTCAGGTGCGGCGTGAGGCCGTTTGCTTCACGGTCCGGCGCACGGTCTCGGAGGAGATGGCATCGGTGACCTCGAGCCGGATGAGCTCATCGGCGAGCAGGCGTAGCCTCCAGCGAGCCTGCCCGTCGGGGGGGGTAGCACCGGCCAGGGCGATGAGCTGGGCTTCCTGGCGTCCGTCCAGCGCGCGCTCAGACACCCGGTCAGGTCGTTTGCGTTCGAGGGAGGGAACCAGGCCCGGCGCGACGAACTGGCACCGGATACGCTAAACCATGCCGGGATGCAGGTCCCGGGCCTGAGCGAGGGCGGTGTCGGACCAGCCGGGACCGCTCTCGCCATGATCGGCCTTGAGCAGGATGCGGGCGCGGGTGAGCAGGTGGCCCGAGCCCGCGCCCGCTGCTCACCCGTGAGGGTGACGCGGGACGGATACGCCCTGG
>JAABUS010005907.1_pt1 | contig 15486 bp, 11 predicted proteins | sample 5560161 | NCBI WGS metagenome assembly JAABUS01 (sample SAMN10711885, study PRJNA513376) | rock metagenome | isolation source: Antarctica rocks | place: Antarctica: Victoria Land, Trio Nunatak nord | collected 2016-01-04
AAAATAACAAACTATTAAGGAAGCTGAAAGCTGATTGCCGACAGCTGATAGCTAAATAAAATAAATGTCAGTTAATCTTTTAAGTCGTCGAGCGGTTCATTAAAATTATCCGGAATACCAATTTTACCTTTTAAACTCCCTAAGCGACGTCTTTGAGGAGCAGGTTCAATTTCTTCTAAAAATGTAACTACGACCTTCGACTTGTTTTGAGTTGGCGGCATTTCATCTAAAACAATTTTTCCATTGTCATATATGCCTTTAATTGTTGTTAACATTTGAAATCAAAATTGTAATCAAAATTGTAATCAAAATTGTAATCAAAATTGTAATCAAAATTAGCAAAAATCCCAACAAAATACTTTCCAACTATACAAAAGCTGACAACCGGTTGCTGACTGCTAAAAGCCTGTTGCCCATGCTTCTTTTACCGCCTAAAAACTTGTATCGAAACAGCACAGAAAGTGTATCGTTTCCGAACGGCTTTAATTGCAAGGTCAATCCTAAACCATTAAATAAGAATGAGTTAGACGAACGGCACAAATTTGATACAGGATTAGTAAAACCATCTCCATGAAAACATTAGCCATACTTCTTTTAACCACCTTTTCTTTGACTGCTGCAGCACAAACCAGAACCAAAACCAGTACTTACAAAACAGACGATATCAAACAATCTGTTACAGACGACGGTAAAACGCTGCACATCATGATCAAAAGCAGCAAAGCCGGAAAAGACGTTAAATATGACCATACTTTTTTGGTTAGCGGGATGAGCCAAAATCAAAAAGATTTACTGGTTAAGAGGGTTAACGATTCGTTAGGTATTCATCCACCAATTGCTCCGCCGGCCCCACATGTACCGCCAATGCCACCAGCGCCACCTGGACATTAGCTTTTAGCAGTCAGCTACTTACAAAGCTAATACCTGTAATTCGATATCAAAATAACAAACTGTACAAACGCTGAAGGCTGATTGCCGACAGCTAAAAGCTCGTCTCTCATGCTTAAAAACAACCTCAAAATTGCCTGGCGCAACCTGCTGAAAGGAAAAGTCTTTAACTTAATCAACATTGTTGGTTTGAGCGTAGCTGTTGCCTGTTGTATTTTACTTTTCCTGACGGTGAATTATGAATTTTCTTATGATAAATTCCATAAAAACCTGCCCGATATCTACCAGGTTTACCTTACCCAAAACCGGGCAAAGGGGATAGAGCGCAGTACTGCTATGCCTTCGCCTCTTACCCCTGCCCTAAAAGCGGAATACCCGGAAGTGCAATACATTTCAAGATTTGGAAATGGACATGCAGAGGTTTCGTACAAAAACAAGAAACTGATGCAATCGGTTAGTTTTGTGGATGAAGATTTACTACGGATATTCACCTTTCCGCTGGCAAAAGGATCAATAAAAACAGCATTGCATGATCCGCACAATATTGTATTGACCGAATATGTTGCCAAAGCCTTCTTTGGTAAAGAAAATCCGGTTGGCAAAACTTTAGAATTTAAGCTGTACAACCAAACACAGAACTTTGTGGTTGGTGGAGTTGCCAAAGATTTCCCGGATAATTCCAGCTTGGGTTTTGGTATTTTGATGCGGTTTGAAAACTACCTCAACTATCAGCAAAATCTCGATAAATGGGACGTGGGCAACCATGTTACTTACGTTAAACTGAATCCTGGAACCAATCCGGCTTTGTTTGAAAAACGCTTGATCCCTTTCGCCAAAAACCATTTTAAACAAAATATCAGCGATATCATTCGCGATGGTGCCCAGCCGGATGCCAACGGAAATGTGTTTACTGTAAACCTAACCCCTTTTTCTAATCTCCATTTTAATACCGAAATGGGCGGGTTGGAAGGCAGCGCAGTCAGCAAAGTTTATATTATTGCACTACTGGCCATTGGGGTTTTCATTATGCTGATTGCCTGCATCAATTTTATCAACCTCAATATTGCCCGCGCTTTTAACCGCGCCCGCGAAGTTGGTGTCCGTAAAACTTTAGGCGCCGGTAAATGGCAGTTGCTGGTTCAGTTCTGGGTAGAAACAGCTTTGGTTTGCCTCATTGCTTTTGGTTTTGGCCTGCTCATCTCGTCGCTCATTTTGCCGCTGTTTGCGCAAAATTTTAAAAGCCACATCCATTTAAAAATGCTGTTGCAGCCCGCTTTGCTGCTTGCTTCTTTTAGCGCCTTCTTTTTGATCACCGTAATTGCAGGCTTTTATCCGGCCTGGCTCATGCTTCGTTATAAAACCGTTTTGGTTTTGAAAGGAACGGTCAACACCACCAAACCCGGTCGTGTACGTAATATTTTGTTGGTTACACAATTTGCACTTTCTACTTTGCTGATTATTTGTACGCTGGTTACCTGGCAGCAAATGCAATACATGCAAAACCGGCCGCTGGGCTACAACCGCAGCGAGGTGATCAGTATTCCGCTGGGCAATCTTTCGGGTACGAATGCTTTAAACATTCTTCGGCAGAAATTACAAGGTTCATCAGAAGTGGAAAGCATTAGTGGTTCGGGCAATAACCTGGGTATGGGTAAAGATGGTTCTTCATCTACTCACCAGGTAGGATTTAATTTTAAAGGGCACGAAATAGATACCGACTGGCAAAACGTAGATTACGATTATTTAAAAACATTAGGCATTAAATTATTACAAGGCCGGGATTTTTCCAAGGATTTTGCTACTGATACCAATGCCGTGGTTATCAACGAGCAAATGGCCAAGCAGATCGGTGTTAAGAACCCGATTGGTACTTATTTACCAATTCACGACGACCAACCCCCTGTTCAAATAATTGGTGTAATGCACGATTACAATTTCCACTCGTTGCACGAAAAGGTAGAAGCTTTATCCCTAAGCCTCGAACAAAAAAACCGGCTGGAATATATTTTTGTGCGGATAAAACCCATTGGGCTTAATGCTTCTTTTAACCACCTAAAAATACAGTGGCACCAGATTTTTCCAAACACCGAATTTCAGGGTTCGTGGCTGAACGAAAACACGGAACGCCAGTACCAAAGTGAAAAACGACTGTCTAACATCTTTATCGGTTCGGCTGTCATTGCCATCCTCATTTCCTGCATCGGCTTGCTGGCCATGGCCATGATGACGATGGTACAACGCACCAAAGAAGTAGGCATCCGCAAAGTGCTGGGCGCAAGTGTTTCCAACATTGTACTGCTCCTCTCCCGCGATTTTATCAAACTGGTGCTGCTGGCCAGCGTATTGGCTTTCCCGGTTGCGTATTGGGTGATGCACAACTGGCTGCAAAGCTTTGCCTACCGCATCGAGATCAGTTGGTGGATCTTTGGTTTGGCCACGCTGATCGCTTTGGTTATCGCTTTGATCACTGTCAGTTTTCAGGCGGTAAAAGCAGCATTGGCCAACCCGGTGAAGAGTTTGAAGGTTGAATAGAGCCTCACCCAAACCCTCTCCAGGGGAGAGGGCTTTTGCAGGGCGGATAATGGCGAACAATAAAAGTATAAAACTTTGCTTCCTCCCCTTTGGGGAGGTTAGGTGGGGCTAAATAATAAACCATTAAAGAAGTTTAAAGAAATGCTAAAAAACAACCTCAAAATTGCCTGGCGAAGTTTTATTAAAAACCGCCAGTTTACTTTGCTTAACCTGGTTGGCTTATCAACCGGGTTAGCTTGTGCTTTGCTCATTTATCTTTGGGTACATGACGAATTGCAGGTTGACCGGTTCCACCAAAAAGACAGCCAGCTTTACCAGGTTATGGCAAATTTGAAAAACAGTAACGAAGTTAAGACGATCCCGGAAACTAATGTGCTGCTTGCCAGAACTTTAAAAACAGAAATGCCGGAAGTAGAATACGCTTCCGCAGCTTTAAAAAGTTCGTTTTTTGGAAATATTTCGCTTTCTGCCAAGGAAAACAACATTAAAGCAGCCGGACAATTTGTTGAGCCCGATTTTTTAAGAATGTTCACATATCCGTTGCTGCATGGAGATTTGAACCATGTACTGACAGATAAAAACTCCATCGTAATTTCAGAAACATTGGCTGAAAAGCTATTTCATACCACTGAAAACCTGATTGGCAAAACGATTTTGTGGCAGCATGACAAGCAATATATCATTTCTGGAATTTTGAATAATGTTCCTGCAAACTCCTCTGTGCAATTTGATTTTTTAATACCTTTTGATAATTTTTTAGATTCCAATCCCTGGGAAAAGGATTGGGGAAATGGAGACCCAAGCACTTATGTTGTTTTAAAAAAAGGAACTAATGTTGATCGCTTTAACCAAAAACTGGCCGGTTTTATGCAAACCAAGCTCAAGGAATCTAACTGGACTTTGTTTGCCCGCCAATACGCGAAAGGATATTTGTATGGCAAATATGAAAACGGCGTTCAAGCGGGCGGCAGGATAGAATACGTGCAATTGTTTTCGCTGATTGCCCTGTTTATATTGGTGATTGCCTGCATCAACTTCATGAATTTATCCACGGCCAAAGCATCGCAAAGATTAAAAGAAGTCGGGATCAAAAAAGCTGTTGGCGCCAGTCGGAATTCGCTGATTGTACAGCATCTGAACGAATCGCTGCTTATGACTTTTTTGTCTCTGCTGGTTGCAATTGTATTCGTGATACTTCTTTTACCACAATTTAACAGCATCACCGGCAAACAACTTGCGCTACATTTTAATGCAAACTTAATCGCTTTACTTTTAGCTGTTACACTATTAACCGGATTGTTATCGGGGAGTTACCCGGCATTATATCTTTCAGGGTTTAACCCCGCCGTAGTATTAAAAGGCAAGCTTAAAAGTTCTGTAGGAGAATTATGGGTGAGAAAAGGATTAGTGGTATTTCAGTTTACGCTTTCTGTAATCTTAATTATCGCCATGCTGGTGGTTTATCAGCAGATACAATACATTCAAACCAAAAACACGGGTTATAATAAGGATAATATTTTAAGTTTCGACATGACAGGAACTTCCCCGGAAAACACAAATACTTTTCTGGCAGAAGCAAAAAATATTCCCGGAGTGGTTAACATCTCCAGTATGGACCACAATAGTTTAATTGGTTCTTTCGGCAGCAGTATGCCAAATTGGGAAGGAAAAGATCCAAAAACAGTTATCGTTTTTGGCAATGTAGGCATCAATTATAACATGGTCGAAACGTTGGGTTTACAAATTGAATCCGGCAGGAGTTTCTCACGCAAAATTAGCACAAATGGTTTAGAAGTTATTTTGAATGAAGCTGCCGTAGAAGCAATGGGCATAAAAAACCCAATCGGTAAATGGGTGGATGTTTTTGGTGATGGCCGTAGGAAAATTGTTGGCATTGTAAAAGACTTTCACTTTCAATCTATGCACGAAAACGTAAAACCGTTTGCCTTGAGGTTGAGCCAGAACACAGCAGCGATTATGGCTAAAATCAAAGCCGGAACAGAAAAGCAAACTACTGATCAGTTACAGCAATTGTATCAAAAATATCACCCCGGCTATTCTTTTGATTACCGTTTTCTGGATGATGATTACCAGGCGCAGTACGTGGCAGAAAAACGGGTGGCCACGTTGTCTAAATATTTTGGTGCTTTGGCCATATTGATATCCTGCTTGGGCTTGTTTGGTTTAGCTGCCTTTACTGCCGAACGCAGGTTTAAAGAAATTGGCGTCCGCAAAGTTTTGGGGGCAAGCGCCAGCAGTGTGGTACTGCTTTTATCAAAGGATTTTTTAAAATTAGTATTAATCGCCGTTGTAATTGCTTTTCCGCTTTCATGGTTGGCCATGAACCAATGGCTCAAAGGTTTTGCTTACCGCACTTCTATCGGCATCAATGTCTTTCTGATTGCGGGAGTTTCTATCATGTTCATTACGTTGATCACTGTCAGTTTTCAGGCGGTAAAAGCAGCATTGGCCAACCCGGTGAAGAGTTTGAAGGTTGAATAGGTTTGGGGTGAGAGGTTTGAGGTATCAGCGAATTGCAAAGCCTTGTACCTGAAACCTCATACCAAAAAAGTATCGATAAAAGAAGTATCAGTTATTAAAAGCAAACATTATGCTTAGAAACTATTTCAAAACCGCTTGCAGAAACCTATGGCGCAACAGGCAATTTACTTTGATCAATATCGCCGGATTAGCTTTGGGGATTATCGTGTTCCTTTTCATTATGCAATACGTTGCTTTTGAATGGGGCGCTAACCGTTACAATCCAAATTATAAACAATTGTACCGACTGAATGTAACCCACAAAGATGGCAGTACGGATGTTGGTTCCGCTCCCGGATTTGCAACATTAGTTAAACAACAAGTCCCTGCTGTTAAAAATTATGTACGTGTAGCTGATCGGATTGGTGGAGGTGTAATTAGTGAAATCCAAGATAAATCCAAGGATGCAAAAGTGTTTCGCGAAGATGAAATTAGTTATGTGGACAGTAGTTTTTTGAAAGCTTTTTCTTTTCCAATTATTGCCGGTTCTCCTTCGTTAGCAGAACCTAAAACATTGGCACTTTCGGATAAGATCAGCAAAAAGCTGTTTGGAACAATCGATGTCATCGGAAAAAACATTACCGTAAGCAACCAGTTTGGCAATACAATTTATACGATAAAAGCAGTATATCATCAGCCTGAAACATCAGATGTAAAAGCAGAAATTTTGCTTTCGATCCATACTATAGAAAGTGCAACCAACCGCAATGAAAACGATTGGGCCGATCCAACCAAAACAGAATCTGCTTTTGTAAATGCTTATATCCAGTTGAAGAACGGCACCGATGCAATTAGCGTGAATAAGCAGATTACAAGTATTGCACATGCTGTAAATGCAAGAATGAAAGATGACCAAATTGTATTACAACCTTTCAGTCAATTGCATTTGGCGCCTACTTTTGATTATCCGTTTCAAACCTTTGGAAACCTGATCTTGATTGTTGTATTTTTTTGCGTGGCCGTTTTAATCCTGTTAATTGGATGGGTCAATTACATTAATCTTTCTACCGCACAAGCATTAAACCGGGCAAAAGAAGTGGGTGTAAAAAAAGTATTGGGCGCAAGCCGTAGTCAGCTTATCTTTCAATATTTAACAGAAACTTTTATATTAACTATTGGCAGTGTCTTAATTGCCGTATTGATAGTTTATTTACTTCAGCCTTTTTTTAACAACTTTATAAATAAAGAACTTTCGCTTTCTATTCTAAACAACAGTTGGTTTTTGATTGCAAGTATCTTATTTATTGTTGCAGGTTCTATACTTTCCGGTTGTTATGTTGCATTTGTATTAACAGGTTTTAAACCGGCAGCCGTTATCCGTGGAAAGGCTGATCCCAATATCAAAACTTTTTCTTTACGCAAAGCATTGGTGGTATTTCAATTTACTATTTCTATAGTCTTTATCATTGCCACGGTTATTTTATACCGCCAATTGCAGTACATGCAAACTGAAAACTTAGGCATCAAATTAAACCAATTATTGGTGATACAAGGCCCAACAGTTTCGAGCGACGGACAAGCTGCCAGAAATGTAGCCTTTAAAAATGCACTTACACAATTGCCTTTTGTAAAAAAAATTGCAGCAAGTAATAATGTACCTGGGATTGGATATAATTTTTCTACAGATGGGATTACAAAACTGAACGCACAAGTTGGAGATGATAAAAAATCATATTCCATGTTTATTTGTGATCAAAACTTCTTTGATACTTACGGTATTAGTTTTAACCAGGGGAAATCTTTCAGTCAAATTGATGCCGAAAAAAGTTGGAACAATGCACCAAAAGTTATCTTGAATGAAAAAGCCGCGCAAGCATTAGGATTTAATACAAAAGACAATTTGATCGGCCAAAAAATCAATTGGGGCAAAACTTATGAAATCATTGGCTTGGTTAAAGATTATCATCACCTTTCGTTACAGGAAGAAATTAAACCTGTTATTTATCTTGCTTCTGTTTCCTTTTCTTATTTCACCATTCAAACAGATGTACACAACTTACAAACCAAGTTAAGCACAATTAAACAATTGTTTGATCGAAACTTTCCGGGAAACCCATTTGAATATTTCTTTGCTGATGAAAAGTATAACCAACAATACTTAGCGCAACAGCAATTAGGAAAAGTATTTGTTGCTTCAGCATGTATTGCGGTTTTAATTGCCTGTTTGGGCTTGTTTGGTTTGGCTGCATTTTCGGCCAGGCAAAGAACAAAAGAAATTGGCATCCGCAAAGTTTTGGGTGCAAGCCTCGTCAATATTATTACTTTATTGTCTGTAGATTTTTTAAAGCTGGTTTTAATTGCCTTCATCATTGCCTCTCCCATCGCCTGGTTTACCATGCACAAATGGCTACAAAACTTTGCCTATAAAACAAGTATCAATTGGTGGATTTTTGTACTGGCCGGAACTTTAGCTCTCGTAATTGCTTTGCTTACTATCAGTTTTCAGGCGGTAAAAGCAGCATTGGCTAATCCAGTAAAGAGTTTGAGGAGTGAATAGCTGTCAGCAATCAGCTTTTAGATATCAGCGATTTGCAAGTTGGATACCTGAAACCAAAAATAACAAACTATGCAAAAAGCTGAAAGCTGATTGCTGACAACCAAAAGCACAAATAATAAACTATAAAACAAGCTGAAAGCCAATTGCTGACAGCTAAAAACCAAATATCATGTTTAAAAATTATTTCAGTCTTACGTTCCGAAACTTGTTGAAAAACAAAGTTGCTTCCATTATCAATATTGGCGGGTTAGCTGTAGGGCTTGCAACAGGGATTATCATTTTGCTCGAGATCGTAAATGAGGTCAGTTATGATAAGTTCAATACCAACCTTGCGGATACTTATCTGCTGATGAGCAACCAGAACATGAACGGGGATATTAGAACCGGAAATACAACACCAGGTCCGCTGGCTGCGAGTGTACTGGGTGAAATACCGGAAATAAAATATGCTGCCCGTACCTGCCAGGAAAGTGATCTGGTCCGGTATGGCGATAAGACCATCTATACAAAATCCATTTACACAGATGCGGACTTTTTTAAGATGATGACCTTTCCTGCCATAAAAGGAAATGCCGTAAATGCTTTAAAACAGCCTAATACAGTAGTGTTAACAGAAACCACTGCAAAAAAAATATTTGGCACAACCGCTGTTATCGGTAAAGTTTTAATGCTGAATAATACAGATGCTGTAAATGTTGCGGCTGTTGTTCGTGATGTACCGCAAAATAGTACCAATCAGTTTGATATGGCTATTCCGTTTACGTTTTTTGAAAGTAAAAACGATTGGCTGAAAAAATGGGATGACAACAGGATACAAACTTGGATCCAAGTTAAGCCCGGCGTAAAACTTGCAGCTTTAAATAATAAGTTAAAAGAACTGTTTCTTAGAAAACAGCTTGAAAAGAACGTGGATTTATTTGCTTATCCATTTTCGGCTTTGAGGTTACATGACCAATTTAAAAATGGAAAACCCAGCGGTGGTATCATAAATATTATCATGCTCCTGAGTACAATAGCAGGGTTTGTTTTGCTGATTGCCTGTATCAATTTTATGAACCTGGCAACAGCACGATCAGAACAACGGGCCCGCGAAGTAGGTGTACGGAAAGTACTTGGGGCTTCCAGAAAACGTATCATTCTTCAATTTCTGGGCGAAGCCCTGTTGCTTTCATTCCTTGCACTAATACTGGGGATTTTACTTGCTGTTTTAGCATTACCTTGGTTTTTACAACTCACCGGGAAAATTTTTACACCCGATTTTGCCAACTGGCAAATATGGCTGTTGCTGATTATATTAGGTTTAATCACCGGTTTGGTGGCAGGCAGTTATCCGGCCTTTTACCTCAGTCGTTTTAAACCGATTGATGTTTTGAAAAAGATGATGAACTCAGACAAAGGAGGAAGCCTATTAAGAAAAAGCTTAGTAACCTTTCAGTTTGTCATTTCTATTTTCCTCATTATAGCTACCATCGTTATTTCTAAACAAATTGATTATTTGCAGCAAAGGCCGGTGGGCTACGATGCAGATAACCTGATGGATATACAGGCAAGCAGTGATCTCGCCAACAAATTCGACTTAGTAAAAAATGAACTATTACAAATTCCGGGGGTAAAAAACGTATCGGCAGGGACAGAGAACCTGGTACGGATAAACGGAGGTTTTAACGGACTGGACTGGCCAGGAAAAACACCCGATCAGGATTTCTCTATTAAAGTTACCAATGTTGGGTACGACTGGATAAAAACAGCAGGCTTTCAATTAGCAGCAGGCCGGGATTTTAGTCCTGCTTTTGGCACCGATACTTCTGCTTGCTTAATAAACCAGGCTGCCGCAAAAAGAATGGGGCTTAAAGAACCTGTTGTTGGAACCAAGTTAGGCAATACTAAAGTTATTGGTGTAATAAAGGATTTCGTTTTTAACCATCCTTTTGCCTCTCCCGAACCGATGGTTGTTTACTTAACCAAACAAAATACAAATCATTTTTTTGTTCGCCTCAACAATAACAAAAACTGGCAGGAAGGTGTAGCTCAAATCGAGAAAGTGGTAAAAAAGGCAAGTCCTGATTTTCCTTTTGAATTTGAGTTTACCAAAGAAGAATATCAAAAGAATTTTAAGGAATTTAACTCACTACGGCAAATGGCAAATCTTTTTAGCGGGATGGCTATTTTCATTTCCTGCCTGGGTTTGTTCGGTTTGTCGGCTTTTCTGGCAGAACGCCGCAGTAAAGAGATCAGTATCCGCAAGATATTAGGCGCAAGCGTGAGCAGCGTATGGTTAACTTTATCAAAAAACTTTTTAAAGCCTGTATTTATTGCTTTTATCATTGCCGCCCCGCTTACTGGTTTAGCTATGCAAAAAGTATTGGGATATATAGATTACCATATCCAACTCTCGTGGTGGATGTTTGCCATAGCAGCCTTAGCGGCAACTGTAATTGCTGTTGTTGCCATAAGTTATAATGGCATAAAAGCAGCATTGGCCAATCCGGTAAAGAGTTTGAGAAGTGAATAAAAGCCTCACCCAACCCTCTCCACAGGAGAGGGCTTTTGTAGGGCGGATATGCAAAGTCTCCAGCTTGGTTCCTCCCCTTTGGGGAGGTTAGGTGGGGCTAAAAAAACACCGATAAAAGAAGCATGAAGACAATTATAGAAAGGTTAAAACATCAACCAATATTGGGATTAAGAAAAGGATTGACAATAGTTAGTTTGTTCCTAATCACCTGTCCGTTCTGTAAATCTTCTGAATATAATATTTTACAACTGTTTTGAAGGGCAGATGCTATAATTAAACTATCCCAATGAGAATATTGAAACTGAACAGAAATTTCAAAAGCTAAAATAAGTGTTGTTTCGTCAATCAATTTGAGGGCACAAGTATCCATTAAATACCTGCCATGCTGATACGAAACTTCTTTCGAAAACTTAAATTTTTTTAAGCAAATGTTGATACTTTCTAATACAACCTGGGTACTTATGATTGGGTTTTTTCCGATCAGCCCCAAAGCTATTTTGTTTTTAAAAGTTGCCTTATCAAGTGCATACAATGCAATGTTGGAGTCTATAAAAAAATTAGCGCTCATTGGCTTCGTCCCGGTCAAATTTAAAATTGCCCATATCAATACTGTGCTCCTTCCAAAAGTTAAAAGCTTTTTCAGTTTTAACTTGGCCCGTTACTTTTTCTTCAATAGTGAAAGCAATAATTTCTACTCGCTTACCAATAAACTCCTCCGGAAACTCAATGGTTTGCTTGGTATTGGTAGGCACAACAATTTCTCTAATCATACAATTGTCTTTTCTCAAATATACTAATTTACTTATTAAACAGAATATAAACCATGCTTAAAAACTATTTTAAAACAGCAGTAAACCACATGATGCGGAATAAAACTTACACCGCTATCAACATTTTTGGTTTAAGTATCGGCTTGGCCTGCGTCATGCTGATTGTATTGTATATTAAAGATGACCTCAGTTTTGACCGCTTTCAATCCAACGGGGCACAAATCTACCGGATTGTACAAGACGGGCACAGGCCGGACGGCACAGAATCTAAAAGCGGGTTTACAGGGGCCGTACAAGGCGAAACGTTTAAACAGCAAATACCTGAAATACAGGAATTTTGCAGGATTAACGGCGGCGGGGAAGAATTAGTAAAAAAAGGGGGAAATATAATCTCAGAGCATATGCTTTATGCCGATAAAAGCTTTTTCAGCATATTCTCTTTTCCCTTGGTAAAAGGCAACCCTAAAACAGCATTGGATCAGATCACCAATGTGGTAATCACAACAGCCATTGCTAAAAAATACTTTGGCAATCAAAACCCAATCGGTAAAACTTTGCAAATTAATCAAAGTGGAAATTTTGTGCCTTTTATCGTGTCAGGTGTCGCCAATGAAACCCCGTACAATTCTACCGTCCGTTTTGATTTTTTGCTGAACATTGAACGTACGCTTCCTCCAAAATATACTTCGTGGCAGTGGGATTGGTTCAACTCTTTCCTGAACTCTTTTGTCTACTTAAAAAAAGGTGCAAACCCGCAGGTTGCAGAGCAAAAAATGGCGCAGGTGTTTAACCAATATGCAGGCAAACAAATGGCCGAAATGAAAAAAAAGTATGGTGAAAAAGTAAGTTCCGCTTATAAATTACAACCTTATTATAACATTCATTTAGATAAAGATTACGGCACAGGCAACGGCATAACGGCATCCAGCAAAATTAATTTCTCTTATATTTTAGGCGGTATTGCTTTGTTTATCCTGTTTATTGCCTGCATCAATTTTATCAACTTGAGCTTATCAAGTTCTTTAAGGAGAAGTAAAGAAATCGGTATCCGTAAAGTAAACGGCAGCACACGCTGGCAATTGATCCTGCAATTTATAGGCGAATCTTTTTTACTCACACTGATTGCTTCTTTTATCGCCATAATTTTAGTAGTCATCTGTTTACCGGAATTTAACCAATTATCCGGCAAACAACTACAAACTTCTTACCTCGTTAACAGACAAACCTTAGCTGTTTTTATCCTCCTTATTTTAGCAAATACTTTGCTGGCCGGCTTTTATCCTGCCGTTGTGCTTTCAGGTTTTAACCCGGTGCAAACTTTGTATGGCAAACTCAAGATCAGCAGTAATAATTACCTGGCCAAAAGTTTGGTCGTTGTACAATTTGTGGTTGCCGTGTTTTTAGCAATCGGGACAATTGTAATGCAAAAGCAGTTTAACTTGTTGATCCATGCTGATCTTGGATACAAACCGCAAAACATTGTAGATGCACAATTCCCGTGGGACAAACATCCCAACTTTGAACTTTTTAAAAGTCAGCTTTCCAAATATCTAAGTATAAAAGAAGTATCCGGACAAGGATCGCCTTTTACCGCCTGGACAGGAATGGAATTTGACGTTGACGGCAAAAAATTAAACACACCGTTCTTTGAAATTGACGATCAATTTTTAAAAGAATTGAACATTCCAATCAAACAAGGAAGAGGATTTACAACCATTGCCGGTGATACAACACATTGTCTCATCAACCAGTCTTTTGCAAAAGCTGCCGGTTGGAAAGACAGTCCGATCGGACACTTAATTGGAGAGAATAAACACGTGTATACTGTAATTGGTGTTACCGCTGATTTTCATAATGCTTCTTTAAATTCCAAGATTGAACCGCTGCTTTTAAAACAACCAGCAGCCGCTACATACGGCCAGGTATTGGTGAAAATCGATGAAAACCAAAAGGTAGCAGCCTTAAAAGCTATCAACACAGAATTTAAAAAGTTGGTCCCGGATTATCCTTGCACTTATAATTTTTTAACCGATATGCTTGCCGGGCAATACGACCAGGAAAGCAGGTGGAAACAGATCATCACCATTGCTTCCGTGATGTCTATCCTGATTTCCTGCTTAGGCTTATTCGGTTTGGCCACATTGGCTATTGAACAAAGGGTGAAAGAAATTGGCATACGAAAAGTATTGGGCGCAACTCTAACAGATATTACAGGAATATTGACAGTCAATTTTTTAACACTTGTTTTGATAGCCGTTATAATTGCCTCGCCGCTCGCCTGGTACGCTATGAACAAGTGGCTGCAAAACTTCCCTTATCGCATTAATTTGAGTTTATGGATTTTGATCTTTACCGGTGTAGGTTCTTTGTTGATTGCATTTATCACCATCAGTTTTCAGGCGATAAAAGCAGCATTGGCCAATCCGGTGAAGAGTTTGCGGAGTGAATAAAAGCCTCACCCAAACCCTCTCCAAAAGAGAGGGCTTTTGCATGGCGGATATGAAAGGTCTGCACCTGAGTTCCTCCCCTTTGGGGAGGTTAGGTGGGGCTAAAAATATATCGATAAAAGAAGCTGAAAGCCGATTGCTGACAGCTAAAAGCTAAATAAAAAATCAACAGCATTTAAAATGGGAATGTTACGAAACGGGTTTAGTACAAGTAAATCATTATCTCCGGTAACGATGCAAGAGGCATTTACAGCTACAGCTAATTCAAGAAATTTATTGTTTTTAGGGTCACGGCAATCATTTATTGGTTCAGTTATTTTAGTAAAGGTCAATAGTTCTTTGAACTCATTTAAAACCAACAACTTTTTTTCTGCGGAAATGTATTTATCAAACTTTGGACGTAACAGTACTTCTTTGAATTCATCATACGTTTCAAGGCTTGCAGCTATTTTTCCTGTTTCAGTGGCTTTATCAAATGCTTTTCTTGGATTTGAATATTTGAATAAAAATGCACTGATCAGCGTATTGGTATCAATTATAAAAAGGTTATTGTTCATTCAACAATTGTTGAAGAATTTCTTCTGTCAGTCCGTTTTTGGCTGCTTCTTCACTGAATTTATCCAGCAAAGATTTAAATTCAGCTTCTTTAATACCTTGAGAAAGAATTTCTATTTGTGTTTCAAAACTCTGCTCCAATTGTATTTTGATTTTGGAGGATACTTCACGCCATTTTTTTGCCGTAGCATCATTCACTTCAATAACTATTCGTTCCATCATTTATATATTTTGACACTAACAAAAATACAAACAATATATTCTTAAAATAGTACAACATGATCAAGAACTATTTCAAAATTGCCTGGCGCAACCTGTGGAAACACAAAGGGTTTTCTACCATTAATATCGGGGGCTTAACCATCGGCATAACGGTTTGCCTGATGATTTTTCTTTTTATCCTGAATGAATTTAGCGTTGATGATTTTCATAAGCAGGGGAAAAACATTTACCGGGTGATGCGTGGCTTTGATGACAACGGTACAATTAAAAAAGTCTCCTATCTTTCAGGCCCTTATGCACCTGCATTGCTAAATGATTTCAAAGGGGAAATAAAAGAAGCAGTCCGTGTAAATCCTGCTAACGGTCTTGTATCATTTGGTGCCAAATCTTTTAATGAAAAAAAGATTTATGATGTGGATGCCAACTTTTTTCAGCTCTTTTCTTTTCCGCTAATTAAAGGAGATCCTGCAACAGTTTTAAAAGATCCCACAAGTATAGTGCTTACCGAAACAACTGCCAGAA
>JAABUS010005908.1_pt1 | contig 15483 bp, 17 predicted proteins | sample 5560161 | NCBI WGS metagenome assembly JAABUS01 (sample SAMN10711885, study PRJNA513376) | rock metagenome | isolation source: Antarctica rocks | place: Antarctica: Victoria Land, Trio Nunatak nord | collected 2016-01-04
GCCGCCGACGGCGATGCCGTCCTGACGGTCACCGGCACCGTCAGGCTGGTCCCGACGATCGCGCTGGACCGGGCGTCCGGTAGCCCGCTGACGGTCTCGGTGCGGGCAACACCGGTGCTGGTGGCGGCCCAGGAAGGTGGCCGAACACATCGGTTGACCCTTGACGGACCGGTGTTCTCCGCCGACCCGGCTTCCACCGCTTCGGCAACCATGGCGGCCGCCCAGCGGTCCGCGGCACTCGGCCGGGCCGTCACCCTCGGCGAACTGGTGCCCTGGGTGGTCGGTGTCTGGGGCGCGGTGGTTACCACGGGTGGCTTGTTGTTGTTCATCAGACGCACCCGCTTCACCCGCTCTGCCGGCGGCGGGCCTTCCGCCACCCGATCACCTTCGATGCCCGCCGCCGAAGTGGCTGCGGCACAACGGCTTTCCGTCACCACATCAGGAGCCTGACAGATGATCTTCGACCATCCGAGATTCCGCCGCGCGCTGATCGCCGGGAGCGCAACGCTCCTGCTGGCCGGATGCGGATCGACCGGAAGGAGCACCGAACCCGCTGACCCGGTCACCGGCGATGCGGCGGCCGCCGGCCGATCAACGGCCTCCGCCGCACCCAGCACGAACCGCCCTGTACCCACCACTGCAGCGGGCGGCGCCGGTCAGGTGACGATCGAGATCACGGACGCCGGCGGGTGCGCCATCAGCCCCAGCACCGTTCCGGCCGGCGGGGTGACATTCGCGATCTTCAACGTCGACGCCACCGCCGTCAACGAGGTCCACCTGACCGCCGGCGACCGGATCCGCGGCGAGCGGGAAAACCTCGCGCCGGGCTTCCGGGCGACCTTCTCGGCAACCCTGGATGGCGGCTCGTACCAGATCGTCTGCCCGGGCGCCAAGACCGAAAGTCAGCCCTTCACGGTGACCGGCGAGTCGATGCAGGCGTCCGGTGACGTGTCAGACCTGTTGGACAGGGCGACTTCCGACTACGCCGACTACGTGAGCGCGCAGGCCGGATTCCTGGTGGAGGCCACCGTCGCTCTCCAAAAGGCCGTCCGGGCCGGCAATCTGGTCGCGGCACAGCAGGCCTATGCGAAGGCCCGGCCGTTCTTCGAGCGGATCGAGCCTGTGGCCGATTCTTTCGGCGATCTGGACCCCGACATCGACGCCCGGGAGGGCGACGTTCCAGCCGCCGATTGGAAGGGCTTCCACCCGATCGAACGGGCACTGTTCGTCGACAAGAGCGTCGCCGCGGCCCGTCCCTACCTCGCGGGTCTGGTCGCCGACGTCGGCACGCTGGAGAAACTGACCGACGAACTGGCAGTCGGCACCCGGGCGAAGAACGGCAAGGGATACCAGCCGGACGAGGTCGCCAACGGCGCCGCCTCGCTGCTGGAGGAAGTTCAGAAGACGAAGATCACCGGCGAGGAGGAGCGGTACTCACACATCGACCTTGTCGATTTCGCCGCGAACGTCGAGGGATCGCAACAGGCGTTCGCCGCGCTGGTTCCGGCTCTCGATCGGATCGACCCGGCGGTCGCCGCACCGATCAGCGCACAGTTCAAGGCACTGATCGCGTTGCTGGATGCCGAGCAGGATGCGCAGGCGCTCGGTGGTTACACGCTCTACACCGATCTCTCGAAGGCGCAGATCAAGAAGCTGTCCGATGCACTGTTGGCGGTGCAGGAACCGCTGTCGCAGGTGTCGGCCAAGGTGGCGGCCGCCGGGTGAACAGCGCACAGGAACCGAGGAACGCGCCGGCCGCAGGCACCGGTGCCGCGCCGCCCGCGGGATCGGCTGCGCCTGGAGCGGCTGCGGTGCCTGGCCCGGCTGCGGTGTCAGGATCAGCTCCGGTGCCTGGCCTGGCTGCGCCTGGCCCCACTACGCCTGGCCCGGCCGAGGGGCAGGAACCGACCACCCGCGGCGGATCGGCGCCGGTGCACCCTCGCCGCCGGTTCCTGTCTTCGGCCGCGTTCGGGACCGCCGCGTTGCTGGCCGGCGGCGCCACCGGGTTCGGCGTCCGGGTGATCAGTGAACCGGACGAAGCCGCAGCGGTAGCTGCCGGTGGGGCCGGCGGCCCGGACCCCGTGAACTCGGCCGGTCCGGACGCCGCCACCGTGCCCTTCTACGGTGAGCACCAGGCCGGCATCACCACCCGTCAGCAGGAACAGATGATGTTCGCGGCGTTCGACGTCACCACGCTCGATACCCGTGCGCTGCAACAGATGTTGGGACGGTGGGCGGCGGTCGGCGCCAGGTTCACCCAGGGTCTGACGACCAGCGGCGGGGAGCCGGCGGCCAACCGGCCGCCGGACGACACCGGCGAGGGCCTCGATCTCGGTGCCCATTCGCTGACCATCACCGTCGGCTTCGGTACCTCACTGTTCGACGACCGATTCGGTTTGGCGAACAAGATGCCGAAGTCGCTCGCACCGTTCGGCAGGTTGCCGGGCGAAGCAGACATGAAGCCCGACATCACCGGTGGCGACATCTGTGTGCAGGCCTGCGCCGACGATCCACAGGTGGTGTTCCATGCGATCCGGAATCTCACCCGGATTGCCCGTGGCACAGCGGTTCTGCGCTGGTCGCAGCTCGGCTTCGGCAGGGCGTCCGCCACCGGGACCGGGCAGAGGACACCGCGGAACCTGTTCGGGTTCAAGGACGGCACCCGCAACATCCACGCCGAGGAGACCGCCGATCTGGACGCCGATGTCTGGGTCGGCCAGGAGACCGACCAGCAGTGGATGCGCGGCGGCAGCTTCCTGGTGGCGCGCAAGATAGCCATGATCATCGAATCCTGGGATGCCACCGCATTGGCCGAGCAGGAGCGGATCTTCGGGCGCCGCAAGGCATCCGGCGCGCCGCTGTCGGGCGGCGACGAGTTCGCCCGACCGGATTTCGAGGCGAAGGCGGCGGTGGCGGGCCGCGGGGAGCGGTCCGCCACGACGGCCCCCGCGATCGATGCCCGCGCGCATGTCAGGCTGGCCGCGCCGGAACAGAACAACGGCGTGCGGATCCTGCGCCGCGGGTACAACTACACCGACGGACAGGACGTGACCACCGGCAGATTGGACGCCGGCCTGTTCTTCATCGCCTTCCAGAAAGATCTCGGACAATTCAGGGCGCTGCAGACGAAACTCGGCACCAGCGATCTGTTGAACGAATACATCACGCACATCGGCGGCGGCACCTGGGCCTGCCCGCCCGGTGTGTCCAAGGCCGGCGACTGGTTCGGCAAGGCGCTGTTCGGGTAGCTGACAACTCACAGCCGGACGATCGCGATCGGCGCCGACGGCGGGTCGGGGAGCCGCCGACGATGGCCGCACCGCAGCGACACCGGGGCTTCAGAGTCTTTGGTCAGGAACCCGGGAACGGGCTGAAGGTGTAGCGCAGGTCGGCGGTCGACCGGTCGTTGGCGTCTGTTCGCCGGGCTAGGAAGAAGTCCTCGCCCACCCCGGTGACGGTGTAGGCGACCAGCATCTCGAACGGGGCGCTCACGCTGAACCGCCCGGACGAGGTGTACTCCCCGGAACGGACCTCCGGCGCGGCCAAGGCCGCCCGAGCGGCCTCCGGGTCGGCGACGCCGGCCGCCTCGCGTACCCGGGAGCCGATGAACTGCAGCGCCGCGGCCTCCGAGAGATAGATACCGTCGGTGCGCGGCCGGAATTCAGTGGAATCCGGACCGGCCGGGTCGCCGTGGCCCGTCTCGGGGGTGACGCCGTCGTCACCGTCGTCCTCGCGCGACTTGCGTCCACGCAGCGCATCGAGAATGCCCATCCCGGCCTCCTTCTGGATGCCTCAACTGTAGGCACCACACTGCACCGAGGGCCAACTGAACCGATGACCCCGGGCGCACCACATCACCCGTCACTGCCAGCGCGGGACTTCCTGGCAGGGATGCAGATCGGCGTCGCCGCGCGCATGAGAGTTGACAACGGCAACTTCGGTGCCGAACTCGAGATAGGCCGCGAAGCGGGAACGGGTCGTTGCGTCGGTGACCGGCTGCCGGTCGTACTCGTCCAGGAACAGTTCGATGAAGCGGCGCCGCTGGTGATCCTGGATGGCGAGCCCGCGGTGGGCGGCCAGCAGACTCGGAAACCCGCCGAGTTCACCCGAGTACCTGGGTTCTCCACCGAACACCTCGACCAGGAAAGCGGTCAGGTGATCGACGTGGTGGGGCTGGCCGGTGCCGAACAGCGGAACCAGGACGGGATCGGCCAGCACCCGGCGGTACCAGCCGCCGACGAGTTCCCGGATCGCCGATTCCCCGCCCATCGCCGACAGCAGTGGAGCTGGACGCGTCATGATTACAGCATTACACGCCGACTTCTGGTGGTCAATCCTCCCGATGTGGCGCCCTACTGCGGAAGGTCACTCGAAGTGGGGTTCCACCACGCTCGTCGGACGGTCGAGCACCGACGACAGGACGATCGTCGATTCGGTACGTGCGACGCCGTCGCCGGACCTGATCCGTTCCAGCGCCTGCTCGAAATGAGCCATATCTGCCGCCCGGAGATGCACCAGCACGTCCGCGTCCCCGGAAACGGTGTACGCCGCGATCACCTCTGGGATCGGGGACAGGAGTCGGCCGATCCGATCGGGTGGGACGTTGCCGCGGTAGGTGACGGCGACGAACGCCTGAGTGGTCCACCCCACCCTCGCCGGATCGATGCGCGCCGAGAAGCCGGTGATGACGCCATCGGCCCGCAGCCGGTCCACTCGGCGCTTGACCGCGGGAGCCGACAGGCCCACCTGGTGCCCGACTTCGCGGAACGAGCTGCGAGCCTGGGACACCAGGCACGAAATGATGTGATTGTCGATCTTGTCGATCTGCAACGATTCGCCTTCCGTGCGCGCACACAACGGCTTGTTGTTTCGTCTGCGGGCATCCTATCGTTCAGCTGTGTCCCTTGCCCTCGAGAACGAATCCCTCCCCACGCAGCGCGTCGCGCGCCCACGCCGATACCTCATGTGCCGTCCCACCTACTTCGACGTCATTTACGAGATCAATGCCTGGATGCACTCCGACGTCGATGTCGACCGGGAACTGGCGATGCGGCAGTGGGAATCGCTGCGGGATGCCTATCTCGAGCTCGGCAACACCGTCGCGGTGATCGAAGGCGCGCCCGGGCTGCCGGACATGGTGTTCGCGGCGAATGCCGGCACGGTGATCGGCGGCAAGGTGGTCGCCGCGAAGTTCCTGCAGCCGGAGCGCACCGGCGAACAGGAGCCGTACGCGGAATGGTTCCGGAAGCACTTCTCCCGGGTCGAGATACCGCAGTACGTGAACGAGGGTGAGGGCGATTACCTCTGGACGGGCTCGCTGCTGCTCGCGGGCAGCGGCTTCCGCACCGACCCGCGGGCGCATGCCGGCGTGGCCGAAGCGCTCGGTGTCCGGGTCGTCAGCCTGGAACTGGTGAGCCCGAACTTCTACCACCTGGACACCGCACTGGCCGTGCTCGGAGACGATCAGGTCGCCTACCTGCCGGAGGCGTTCAGTGAAGCGTCGCAGCGGACCCTGCGGCAGATGTACCCGGACGCGGTGATCGCCTCGCTCGCCGACGCCCGCTGGTTCGGGCTGAACGCGACCAGCGACGGCAGGAACGTGGTGGTGGCCGCCCAGGCGGAGCAGTTGCAGCGTGACCTGGCCGCCGCTGGTTACACGCCGGTGCCCGTGGACGTCAGCGAGTTCCGCAAGGCCGGCGGTGGCATCAAGTGCTGCACCCTGGAGCTGCGCGACTGACCCGCGATGCTTCCGCGCCCGGCGTGCCCAATTGACACCATCTCCGGGGCCATGCATACGATTTGCTGCGGCAGTATGCTGTTCATATGCGCACCCGGGTCACCGTTACCGTCGACGATGCCGCTGTGCGCGCCGCCGAGGCCGCTGTTGCCGCTGGGCGCGCCCCTTCGGTGAGCGCATGGGTCGCGGCGGCTATGACCGACCGGGCCCACCGCGAGCAGCTGGCCGACGTCCTTGCCGAGATCCGCGCTGAACTCGGACCCCCGACCAGCGAGGAAACTGCGTGGGCACGAAGCGTCCTCGGCCAGTAGTCCTCGACGCGGGCGCCTTGATCGCCATCGATCGAGCCGACCGACGCGTGATCCGGCTGCTGGAACTGGCGCAGGAAATCCACGTGCCTGCCGGGGCGCTAGCCCAAGCCTGGCGCAATCCAGCTCGCCAAGTTCGCCTCGTGCGTGTCGTGTCGTCGGACGGCATGGTCATCCACCCACTCGACGCCGCCAGCGCCCGCGCAGCCGGGCAGCTGTGCGCCGCCACCGCCACCTCCGACGTCATCGACGCGTCGGTGGTGCTCGTCGCCCGCCTCCTCGGTGGGGTGACGGTCACCAGTGACCCTGGGGACCTCCGCCGCCTTGACCACACCATCGATCTGGTCCCCTGCTGACCTTCGATCCGCGACCCGTAGGTCCGCTGTGGCCGCTGGTCGCCTGGGGATCCACACTGCTCGGTCTGGTGACCGGCGCGCGATCTCATACCTCTAGCGGTAGTTGGTGAACTGCAGTGCCACGTCCAGGTCGGCGCCCTTCAGCATCGCGATGACGGACTGCAGGTCGTCCTTCTTCTTGGCCGATACCCGCAGCTGGTCGCCCTGGACCTGGGCCTGCACTCCCTTGGGACCTTCGTCGCGGATCTTCTTCGCGATCTTCCGGGCGTTCTCGCTGGAGACGCCGTCGACGAAGCTGCCGGTGACCTTGTGGACCTTCCCGGATGGCTCCGGGTCCTCGACCTCGAACGATTTCAGCGAGATTCCCCGCTTGATCAGCTTCTCCTTGAACACCTCGATCGCCGCCTTGCAGCGCTCCTCGGTGCCGGCCGTGATGGTCACTCCGTTCTCGCCGGCCCACTGAATGCTCGCCCCGGTGCCGCGGAAGTCGAAGCGCTGGCTCAGCTCCTTAGCGGCCTGGTTCAACGCGTTGTCGGCCTCCTGGTGGTCGACCTTGGACACGATGTCGAACGATGGGTCTGCCACTGGCCACGCTCCCCTTCTGATAATCCTGCTGACGGTCCCGCGCCCGTACCTGATGCGCCGGCCCTCCATCTTGCCCGTCACCCGAGCGATGGCGACCGGTGCGGCGCGTTGTAGTCTGGTCCGGCACGGCAGGTTGCCCGAGCGGCCAAAGGGAGCTGACTGTAAATCAGCCGGCATTGCCTACGGGGGTTCAAATCCCTCACCTGCCACGCCTCAGCGAACAGCGGGAACTCCGGCCGGAGGACCCGCTGTTCCGCTGTTCGGAGGGCGGATCTGGCTCAGCGGCTGATGCAGTCGGACTCGCGCGTTGCTGTATCGTTGTCGACGTCGTGGCAGCGCCGCATCGGTGCCGTGCCCGTACGGCCCCTTTAGCTCAGTCGGCAGAGCATCTCCATGGTAAGGAGAAGGTCTACGGTTCGATTCCGTAAAGGGGCTCGGAAGGATCGGCCGTGGGCTAGCGTCCGCGGCCGTTGTTCTGATCGGAACCGGCTGGGCCGGGTCTGATCGTCAAGGCGGTGTAGCTCAGTCGGTAGAGCAAGCGGCTCATAATCGCTGTGTCGCCGGTTCAAGTCCGGCCACCGCTACCACGCCGCCCGCCGGGCGGTCCACCGCCCGCGGGTGGCTGTGCGCCAGCACCGTCATCCCTGTTTCGAGGAAAGAGGCTTCCGCCGTGGCCGCCACCGACGTTCGCCCGAAGATCACCATGGCTTGCGAGGTCTGCAAGCACCGCAACTACATCACCCGGAAGAACCGCCGCAACGATCCGGACCGCCTGGAGATCAAGAAGTTCTGCCCCAACTGCGGCAAGCACAACGTGCACAAAGAGACCCGCTGACCTTCTGCGGCGAGCTAGCCGAGAATGGGCATGGACCCCGCCTTCGTCGGCCGAGCGTTCCCCACTACGCAGGCGTATCTGGTCGGCGTCGAGAAGATCCGCGAGTTCGCCGCAGCCATCGGCGATGATTCCGGCGCATGTCACGACCGCTCGGCCGCGATTGCCGCCGGCTATCACGACCTGGTGGCGCCTGCGACGTTCGCCATCGTGGTGAGCGCGCGTGCCCAGGAGGCGGTGATCTTCGACCCGGAGCTGGGGCTGGACTTCTCCCGGGTGGTGCACGGCGATCAACGGTTCGTCCATCACCGGCCGATCGTCGCCGGCGACGAGTTGACCAGCGTCGTTCACATCGATTCCATCCGGGTGCTGGCCGGCAACGACGTCATCGGACTGCGCACCGAAATCAGCGGCGCCACCGGTGAGCCGGTTTGCACGGCTCACTCCACGCTGGTCTCCCGGGCGCCGTGAGCATCCCTTTCGAATCGCTGGCGGTGGGCGACACACTGCCGGCGCTGACGGTGCACATCGACCGGACGCAACTGGTGCGTTACGCCGGTGCTTCCGGCGACTTCAACGCCATCCACTGGAACCCGCGGGTGGCCAGCTCCGCGGGACTGCCGGATGTGATCGCCCACGGCATGCTGACGATGGCGCTGGCCGGCCGGGTCGTCACCGACTGGGTGGGCGATCCCGGCGCCATCGTGGATTTCGGTGTCCGGTTCACCCGCCCGGTCGTGGTGGCCGATCCGGACGGCGCGGAGCTGGAGATCAGCGCCAGGGTCGGCGCTCTGGATGCGGACACCCGCACCGCGCGGGTGGACATCACCGCGACCTTCGCGGGTCGGACCGTGCTGGGCAGGGCCAGGGCGCAGGTCCGCCTGAACTGACTCGGCCGACCAGGTCGAGCGGAACGCCCGGCGCCCGGAACTGCTCTCTCAGTCGGTGGCGGTGGCCAGGAACTCGCCCATCCGTCGTACGCCGGTCACCAGGTCATCGTCACCAAGCGCATAGGACAGCCGGAAGTAGCCCGGGGTGCCGAATGCCTCCCCGGGGACGACGGCCACCTCCGCTCTGTCCAGCACCAGCGTCGCCAATTCCGCGGACGAGGACGGCCGCACCCCGCCGAAGGACTTGCCGATCAGCTCCCGGACCGAGGGGTAGGCATAGAACGCGCCCTGCGGAACCGGGCATTGGACACCGGGGATGGCCTGCAACAGCTCCACCATCAGGGTTCGCCGCCGATCGAAGGCCGATCGCATCTCGGCCACCGCATCCAGTGGGCCGGCCACCGCCGCCAGCGCAGCCGCCTGCGCCACGTTGCAGACGTTCGACGTCAGATGCGACTGCAGATTGGTGGCCGCCCCGATGACGTCTGCCGGGCCGATCATCCAACCCACCCGCCAGCCCGTCATCGCATAGGTCTTGGCCACCCCGTTGAGCACCACGCAGGTGTCGGCCAGCGCCGGAACCACCACCGGCATCGATACGTGGCGCGCCCCGTCGTACGTCAGGTGCTCGTAGATCTCGTCGGTCACCACCCAGATGCCGCGGTCGACGGCCCACCTCCCGATCGCCTCGACCAGCTCCGGGGGGTACACCGCGCCGGTCGGATTCGAGGGCGAACAGAACAGCAGCACCTTTGTCCGGTCGGTGACAGCAGCATCCAGTTGTTCGACCGTCACCAGATACCCGGAGGACTCGTCGGTGACCACCGGCACCGCAATGCCACCGGCCAGCGTGACGGCCTCCGGATAGGTGGTCCAATACGGGGCGGGCAGCAGCACCTCGTCGCCGGGATCCAACAGGCTGGCGAAGGCTTGGTAGACGGCCTGCTTGCCGCCGTTGGTCACCAGGACCTGGTCCGGCTGGACCCGATACCCGGAGTCCCGGGCGGTCTTGTCCGCGATGGCGGCTCGCAGCGCCGGCTGCCCCGGGGTGGGGGAGTACCGGTGACTTGCCGGGAGGACGGCGGCCGCGACAGCCGCCCGGACGATCGGCTCCGGGGTGGGGAAATCCGGCTCTCCGGCGCCGAAGCCGACCACCGGCCGGCCGGATGCCTTCAGCGCCTTGGCCCGGGCATCGACAGCGAGGGTGGCGGACTCCGCGATGCCGCCGATCCGTGCGGAGACCCGCGAGCCGGTGGCGGGGCTCGGATGATCGGAGACCGTGGCAGCAGCGGTGGAGGTGCGGTCCTGAGCCTGCGATGTCATGAGTCAATGCTGTCATGCCGAGTAGGCCGAGCCGCTGCCCGATGCCGCGTCCGGTCGGCGGCCGACGATTGGGCTGCCGATGGGGTGGTGGCCTACACTTGACGTTCTGGGGTGTGCCGAAGCCTGCCCGTCGAGTGCTGTGCGTGTCGAGTGCCGTGCGTGCCGATTGCTGTGCGTGCACGGCTTGAGCACGTGCGGCTTCCTCTGGCGGCCGGCGGAGAGCGCGTCCCGGTCTCGTGAACGGGACCGGATGCTCCGTCTGCTTGCGGGGATCGCACCGGGCCCGCGGGCGAGTTCAGAGGGGCGTAGCTCAACTGGCAGAGCAGCGGTCTCCAAAACCGCAGGTTGCAGGTTCAAGTCCTGTCGCCCCTGCTCCGCGGGGCCCGGAAGGATCGGGCTTCGGGATCACCATCCGGCTTCGGTCGGACCCGTCCAATGGGGTCGGATCGGTTCGGCCACCTGCCGACCGAGCCAGTCAGGGCAACGCTGTTCGTACACTTGAGCGGCCGGAACGGTAAGGACAAGGTGGGCGTGAGCAACGATCGCGACGGCGCCGAAGGCGCCGCAGACCTCGGGGACACCCTCCCCGGGTCAGAAGTCGACCCCTCCGACCCGGCCACCGATCGCTCCGGCCGCTCTTCCGGTCCGACTTCGGGCGCCGCGGAGGACGCCGGACGGGCCGCCGACGGCCAGGAAGGTGCCGCCGGCAGCACACCCATCCCGTCCGCCGGCAGCACACCGACCCGGGCGGCAGGCAGCAGCCCCTTCAGCCCTGATACCGCTGATGCTGTTTCCACGCCTCTCGCCGGCGAGGACCCCGGCGGCGATCTGGGTGACGGCGACCCCAGAACCGGCGATCCCAGCACCGACGATCTCGAGGATGGCGATCTTCCGGCCGATGACGCCGACTCCGGGGTCGACGAGGCGGACGGATCGTTGGCAGCTGTGGGCGCAGCCGCGGGGTCCGCCAGGGCAGCGGCCCGGCGCTCTGCCGTCAGGTCCGGCGTCACCGAGAAGAAGGGCCGTGCCACCGTCGGCAGGGACGATTCGGTCGACCGCGGGCCCAACCTCCTGTCGCGGATCTCCCGTTACCTGCGCGAAGTGGTGGCAGAGCTGCGCAAGGTCATCTGGCCCAGCCGCAACCAGATGGTCACCTACACGCTTGTGGTGATCGTGTTCGTCGTCTTCATGGTCGCGCTGGTCTACGCCCTCGACCTGGTATTCGCCAAGGGAGTGCTGGCGATCTTCGGCTGACCCCTGGTGACCTGGTCCCCGGGTCACTCAGCCGATACCGAACGCCGCCACACCCCGAGAAGGAAGTGAGAAAACCGTGTCGATCCCGTCCCGGAATGATGCAGTCGAGAACACCAGCGGCACCGAGTCCATGGCGGTGCCGCTCGAGGCCGACCCCAGCCCCGAGTTCACCGGAACCCCGCTGACCGACGAGCAGGCATCCGGCGCCGCTGAGGACGCATCCATCGACGCCGCCGCCGAAGAGGCGGAGGTCGCGGCGACTGCGGCGGTCGACACCGACGCCACTCCCGCTGCGGACGATCGTGGAGCAGACGAGGACGCGGACGCAGCGGATCCGGTCGCCGAACTGCGGGAAAGTCTGCGCGCCGCGGACGGCCACTGGTACGTCGTGCACAGCTACGCCGGATACGAGAACAAGGTCAAGGCCAACCTCGAGACCCGGATCCACTCCTTGGACATGGAGGACTACATCTTCCAGATCGAGGTGCCCACCGAGGAGGTCACCGAGATCAAGAACGGTCAGCGCAAGCAGGTCCAGCGCAAGGTCTATCCGGGCTACATCCTGGTCCGGATGGAACTGACGGACGCCTCATGGAGTGCTGTGCGCAACACCCCCGGCGTCACCGGTTTCGTCGGTGCCACCGCCCAGCGGCCGTCGCCGTTGAGCGTTGACGAAGTCGTCAAGATCCTCGCCCCGGCCGCACCCAAGAAGTCGGCCGCCAGCGTCACTGCGACCGGCCAGCCGGTCCGGACCGAGGTGGACTACTCGGTGGGCGAATCGGTCACCGTCATGGATGGCCCGTTCGCGACTCTGCCGGCGACCATCAACGAGGTCGATGCGCACGGCCAGAAGCTCAAGGTGCTGGTCTCGATCTTCGGTCGGGAGACACCCGTCGAGCTGTCCTTCGTCCAGGTCTCCAAGATCTAGGTCGAAATCGGCGCCGGGAAACCTCCCGGCGCACCCACCGGAATCCGCAAGAGAGAAGTCATGCCTCCGAAGAAGAAGAAACTGGCAGCGATCGTCAAGCTGCAGATCAAGGCCGGCGCGGCCAACCCCGCACCGCCGGTCGGTCCCGCGCTCGGCCAGCACGGTGTCAACATCATGGAGTTCTGCAAGGCGTACAACGCCGCCACTGAATCCCAGCGTGGTGACGTCGTCCCGGTCGAGATCTCGATCTATGAAGATCGTTCGTTCGACTTCAAGTTGAAGACGCCACCGGCCGCGCGCCTGCTGCTCAAGGCGGCGGGTATCGAGAAGGGCTCCGGAACTCCGGACACCCGCAAGGTGGCGTCGTTGACCATGGCTCAGGTCCGCGAGATAGCCGCCCTCAAGCAGGTCGACCTGAACGCCAAGGACGCGGACGCGGCTGCGAAGATCATCGCCGGCACAGCCCGCTCCATGGGCATCACCGTCAAGTAGCACCAGTACGGACCCGGAGCGAACGTCTCGGGGTCGCGAAGAAGCAGTGGGAGGGTCGCTTCGGCCCGCACCACGACCTCCACTAGTAGAAGGAGCAGACATGAAGCGAAGCAAGGCATATCGCGAGGCGGCCGCACAGGTGGACCGCGCGAAGCTGTACAGCCCGCTGGAAGCGGCGGACCTGGCCAAGAAGACGTCGACCGGCAAGGCGGACGGGACCGTGGAGGTTGCCATGGTCCTTGGCATCGACCCACGCAAGGCCGACCAGATGGTCCGCGGCACAGTCAACCTGCCGCACGGCACCGGGAAGACGGCTCGGGTCATCGTTTTCGCCGTCGGCGACAAGGCGACCGAGGCCGCGGCCGCCGGCGCCGACGAGGTGGGCAGCGACGACCTCATCGCCAGGATCCAGGGTGGTTGGCTGGACTTCGACGCGGCGATCGCCACCCCGGATCAGATGGCCAAGGTGGGCCGCATCGCCCGGGTGCTGGGTCCCCGCGGCCTGATGCCGAACCCGAAGACCGGCACCGTGACCGCGGACGTGACGAAGGCCATCACCGACATCAAGGGCGGCAAGATCAACTTCCGGGTGGACAAGGCCGCCAACCTGCACCTGGTGATCGGTAAGGCATCGTTCCCGATCGAGCAGCTGTTGGAGAACTACGGCGCTGCTCTCGACGAGGTGTTGCGCGCAAAGCCTGCGGCCGCCAAGGGCCGTTACGTCAAGAAGATCGCGATGAGCACCACCATGGGTCCTGGCATCCCGGTCGATCCGACCATCACCCGGAACCTGATGACCACCACGAGTGCGGACGCCGGGGTCTGATCGCTCCTGCCTGCGCCGTCAGGGACGCGCTCCGAGATCTCGGGTCGGGGCGCGTCCTGGTTCCCGACGACGGCCTGCGGCAGCGCCGGCGCACGAGATATCGTCGGTGGCGAGGACCGGAGGCCCCGATCCGCGTGTTGTCCAGATCGGAGGGGTACGGATGTCCCGGTCACGTTCGATGATCGTTGTGCTGGTCGCTGCCGGCCTGCTGGCGAGTGGATGCGCCTCCACGGTGGCCGGTTCCGCCCAAGCAGCGGGTCCGGCGAGCGCTGGTCCGGCGAGCGCTGGCACGGTGAGCGCTGGCACGGTGAGCGCGGGCCCGGTCAGCTCAGCCCCGTCGAGTGGAGCCAGCGCCACCCACGACCCAGCGGCTACCGGCACCGTCAGCGGGTCGGCGGAGGATCCCCAGCAGTTCTACGCCAGGATCCAGACGGCGATGAAGGGGGTCACCTCGATGTCGGGCACGATGTCGTTCCAGGGGAACGCCGGCGGAATACCGATGGACGAGTCGGGTCCGATGAAGGCGACATACCGCGATGGTGCGGTGCAGTCCATGGACATGCAGATGTCGATGACGGTGCAGGGCAACAGCATTCGGTTCAGCTTCCGGCTGGTGGGCGACAAGGCGTACATCGGTGGACCGACGATCATGAAGGCGTTGGGCGCGCAGGCATCCGGGAAGCAGTGGGTCCTGCTGGACAAGAACTCGTCGAACAAGAATCTCGCCATGCTCGGCTCGATGATGGGCTCTATCATCAATTTCGGGCGGTCCGATGCGATGATCGCGACGATCAAGGGGGCCAAGAGCGTCACCAAGGTCGGTCCGGAGAAGGTCGGCGCCATCGACGCGACCAAGTATCAGGCGGTGATCGACCTCGGGGCGATCGGCTCCGCCCTTGCCTCCGCGATGCCCAGTCAAGTTCCGCGCACCAGCCAGGCCGGCACCTCCACGGCGCTGTACTGGATCGACGCGCAGGATCGCATCGTGAAGGCGACCAGCCAGACCGAACAGCAGGGCAAACCGCTGACCACGCAATACCTGGTCGATGCCTACAACCGGCCGGTGGACATCCAGGCCCCCGACCCTGCGACGGTCTACACCGGCTGACAGGTGCCGACGATTTGGCGCCAGGCGGCGCCGACCGGTATCGTCGGAACCGATCCACCGAAGACCGTCGGCTCCCGCACGTACTGGCCCATGTCAGCCCGTCGGGTAAAGGTCCGGGACAACCGGGCGGCCCGCGCAGGAGGACGAGGTAGACGGGCGGACTGACGCCCTTCAACGCCCCGTGCGCCCCGCGCCCGGGGCGTTCATCGTTCCCTCGGGGCGCCTGCGCCCGTTCCTTTCGGCACAATCGGTGGCCGCAGCAGATCCGGGGCTTTCCGCCCGGTGATGGTGCCCTCACTACCCGAGCCCGATGAAGGAAGGAGCGTCAGATGGCCACTCCCGCCAAGGTGTCGATGGTTGCCGAGATCGCGGACAAGTTCCGCACCTCGAGCGCTGCCGTCGTGACCGAGTACCGCGGGCTGAAGGTGTCTCAGCTCAGCAAGCTCCGCAGTGATCTGGGCGCCGAGGTGTCCTACACCGTCGCCAAGAACACCCTGGTCCGCCTCGCTGCGGCCGAGGCCGGTGTGCGGGGCCTGGAGGAGATGTTCAACGGCCCGACCGCGATCGCGTTCATCACCGGTGAGCCGGTGACGGCCGCGAAGGCGTTGCGTGACTTCGCCAGGACGAACGAGCTGCTGGTGATCAAGGGCGGGTTGATGGACGGAAGGGTCCTTAACCCGTACGACGTCACCAAGCTCGCCGACCTGGAATCTCGCGAGGTCCTGCTGGCGAAATTCGCCGGCGCGATGAAGGCGAGCCTGACCCAGGCCGCGGTCCTGTTCAACCAGCTTCCCTCGCAGGTGGCGCGGCTTGCCGCGGCACTGCAGGAGAAGAAGGTGGCGGC
>JAABUS010005909.1_pt1 | contig 15482 bp, 13 predicted proteins | sample 5560161 | NCBI WGS metagenome assembly JAABUS01 (sample SAMN10711885, study PRJNA513376) | rock metagenome | isolation source: Antarctica rocks | place: Antarctica: Victoria Land, Trio Nunatak nord | collected 2016-01-04
TGTGCAGCAGCGTCGACTTCCCCGAGCCAGACGGTCCGAGCAGCGCCAGCATCTCCCCGCGCCGCACCTGCAGGCTCACATCGTCAACAGCGGTGACCTCGCCGTACCGGACACAAAGCTCGCGGACCTCGAGCACAGCGGACACCCGGTCGAGCGCGTCATCCGACATGGATCGCACCTCGTACGCGGCCGGGGTGCAGACGGCGTGGAGTGCGCAGCCACCGGATCGCCAACCACGCAGGCACCGCGGGAGCGAGCATGACCAACGTGAGCAGCAAGGACAGCGCAGCGGTCGGCCCGATGCGGCCGAGCTCCTGCGTGTTGAGAGCGACCACGGCAAGGGTGTCGCTGCCGGGTCCGTAGAGCAGGCTCGACATGGTGACCTCGTGCAACGCGGTGACGAAGCAGATCAGCCAGGCGCCCAGCAGGGCCGGAGCCAGTGGGCGCAGGGCAACTGTCCGCACGGCCGTCAGCGGGCCAGCTCCGCTGGCGCGGGCCGCCTGCAGCTGCTCAGGGGGGAAGCGGTCCAGCGCCCCGGAGATCGGACGGTGCGCGAACGCCCACAGCTTGGCGAGGTAGGCCAGCAGGATCAGCGTGAGGGTGTCGCCGAGCCAGCGACCGTACGTGATGAGCATGGCGACCGCCAAGGTGGAGCCGGGCAGCACCAGCGTGATCGTCACCAAACTTGACATCGCTCGGCCGGCGCGGCGACGCTCCAGAACAGCGACGCAACCACCCAGGACCGTGAGGAGTGTCGCCGCCATCAAGGCCAGCGTCATGCTGCGCCCCAGCGCATCGATGCTGCGCGCGTTGACGACGAACCTGAAGTTGTCGAGCGTCCAGTTCCGCGGACTCGGACTCACTCCGACTGCGGGGGTGACCGAGGCTGCGAGCAGGGCGACCAGCGGGACGACCACGCCGAGGAACAGGTAGGTCCCGAGGCCTGCTGCGACCCATCTACCACCCTGCCCCCGTGGGTTGAGGGTCAGCGCGCCCTCGGGGTCTGCGACACGGGTGACGCGCAGCCTGGGTCCGAGCCATAGATCGGCAGGGACGACCACAAGCAAGGTCAGGGCCACCAACAGCAGGGACAACGCCAGCGCCTCGACGAAGGACCGGGGGTCGCTGCCGAGTGAGAGGTCGCGATAGATGGTCGTCGTCACGGTGGTGAACCCGGCCGGTGTGCCCATCACCTGGGGAATGGCGAAGCTTTCCATGGTCAGCGCGAACGTCAGCACCGACGCCGCCGCGATAGAGGGACGCAGCAACGGCAGCGTGACGTCCAGCAGCACCGACACCGGACGTGCTCCGGACGCTCGCGCCGCCCGTTCGAGGTTCGGTTCCGCTCGGGTGGCGAGTCCGATCGCCGCAAACAGGTAAGCCAGCGGAACGGTGTTGACGACGAGTACCGCCCATACTCCCCATGGGCCCAGCACCGACGGCCACGGCAGACCCAGCGCGACGTCGGTGAAGCCGGCGCGGCCGTACGCCTGGGTCCAGCTGTACCCGAGCACGAACTGGGGGACGAGCACGGGCAACAGCATCGCGAACCGCCACCACCGTCGAGCCGGTACGTCGGCCCGACGCAGCCCAAGAGCCGCGAGCGTGCCGAGGGGCACAGCAACCACCGTGACGGAGCCGGCGAGCAACACCGTGTTGAGCACAGCCCGGCCGAGGCCACCCTGAGCGATCACCTCGTCGAGGCTGGCCGCCCCCTCGGTCCACACGACGTACCCGAGCCGGAGGACCGGCAGCACTACGAGAAGGCCGACGATACCGCCCACTGCCAGTACCCCGAACCGCTGGCCGAGACCAGCGACTCGCGACTGCATCCCCTCAGCCGCCGAAGATCTGCTGGTACTCGTCAAGCAGGGCGTCCTTGTTGGCGGTGACCTGCGACCAGTTGGGGTAGACGACCGGTGCGCCCTGGGGAATCTCAGGACCCTTGACCCCGGGCAAGGTCGGGTAAGAGCCCGCTTTCGCCAGCACCTGCTGCCCGGGCTCGCTCACCACGTACGAGACGAAGTCCCTGGCGACCGTGGAGTCGGAGCTTTCTTTGGCAATGGCGATCGGTCCATAGATCGCGATGGCCCCTGGCTCGGGCCACACCACGCCGATCGGCGAGCCGGCGTCCTTTGCTAGATAGGCGGAGTTCGCGATCGTGATGCCCGCTTGGTAGAGCCCTTGCGCGACTCCTGCCGTCACATCGTCAGGAGTGCTGACCTGCTTCGCCCCCTGCTCCTTGAGAGTGGAGTAAAAGCCGATTCCGTAGTCGGGCTCCTGAGCGAAGTAACCCAGTGCCCCGAGGGCCGAGGCGGCGACGTTCGGGTCAGGGACGGCAACGCTGTCGTAATCGGGGCCGGTGAGGTCTGACCAGCTGCGCGGCGCGGGAGCGTCTTCATGATGGACAGCCACCATGTAGAGAACGGCGGCGCCGACGTAGTCATCGGTGCGGTAGTGGTCAGGGATGTTGGCCCCCGCGGAGGGTGTCCACCCGCCGACCAGGTCCCGGTCGGCGTACCCCTGCATGGTCAGCGGGTCGCAGGCCCAGATCACATCGGCCCTCAACCCACCTGAGCGCTCGTCCCCTGCCACCCGTGCGTTGAGATCTCCGGTAGGAGCCCGGAAAAGCTTGATCTCGGTTCCGGGATGGTCGGCCTCGAACTTTGTGATGACCGGCTGAATGGTTTCGTCGCTGACACAGGTGTAGAGCGTGAGCGACTCAGCATCGCTGCCCGAGTCGGAGCCGCAACCGAGTGGCAGCAACGTCAGCGTCATCAGGCTGGTGAACAGCGCCGCACGAGTGCGTGAGGCTCGGGGTCCCCGCATGCCACGGAGCATAGCCTCGACGACGTCGCCTACCGCGGCTCAGGTGGTCCCGTCGCCCGACTCGACACCAGCGCGCGCTGACCCGAGCGGCCGGATGAGCCCCTCCTGTGCAACGGAGGCGATCAGGGCGCCGTCGCGCGCGTAGACCTGGCCGAGCGCGAACCCTCTGGCCCCTGACGCCGACGGAGAGTGTTGGTCGTACAGCATCCACTCGTCGGAGCGGAACGGCCGGTGGAACCACATCGAGTGGTCGAGCGACGCCGGTTGGATCTTGGATGAACCGATGATGAGTCCGTGCGGGACGAGGCTGACGCCAAGCAGGGTGAGGTCGCTGGCGTACGTGAGCACGCAGGTGTCGATCTCGCGGTCGGCGGGGACGTCGCCGGCGGCCTTCAGCCAGATCTGGGTACGCGCGGGCTGGGCCGAGCTCTCCAACGCTCCCCCCGGCCGGGAGTCAGCGGCGTACCGCACATCGAGGGCCGCCCACTCCCGCTCCCACGAGTGGTCGTCGACGCGTCCGGTGACACGCCGATAGAGGTCACCCAGGCTGGGGCAGTCCTCAGGGCCAGGTACGTCGGGCATGGCGTCTTGGTGGTCGAACCCGATCTCCTCAACCTGGAACGACGCCGTCAGGTAGAAGATCGGTGTGCCGTGCTGGCGAGCCACCACCCGGCGGGTCGAGAACGACCGTCCGTCACGGATACGCTCGACGTCGTACACGATCGGCACAGCCGTGTCGCCAGGCCGCAGAAAGTACGAGTGCAGCGAGTGCGCCGACAGCGAGTCGGGCACGGTGAGGCAGGCCGCCCGCAACGCCTGCGCTGCCACCTGGCCGCCGAAGACGCGTTGCATGGCGGTGTCAGGCTGCCGCCCCCGGTAGAGGTCGACCTCCAGCCGTTCGAGCTCGAGCAGGTCCAGCAGGTCGGGCACGGAGTTCGGCACGTGTCCGATCATGTCACTGCGCCCCGTGGGGGCAACGCCTCGGATGAGCCCGTCTTGCCGGACCGTCGACGCATGCCTGTCGGCGCGGGTGGGGGGTGTTGTGGGCCGCAGCCGAAGTCGTTGCCGGTCTGCGGCAGCCGGTAGCGCAGGTCAAGCCCGACCGCGACCAGGTCGCGGACGGCGTGCTCGCTGCAACTGGTCGCCAACGCCAGCTCGCAAAACACCGATATTTCAACCGTCAGACGGTCTGCCTGACGCCTCCGGCATGCGGCCGAAAGGCCGGATCAACAGTAGCCCTTCTCACCGTCGAGAAGCTCCCGGATGGCATCGATGTGACCGACGTGCCGGGCGGTCTCCTCGACCATGTGGATCAACATCCACCGCAGGTTCGCGGCACCCGCACCAAAGTCCGGGTGCTGGCCGACGTCATCCAGCGAATGGCTCGCAACGATCTCGTTCGACACCGCACATTGCCGGTCGTACTCATCCAGGAGGTGCGCGAGTGGAATGTCTTCTACCATCATGTCGGCGTCCTCGGGCTCGTCCTCGAACTGAGGCCCCTCGGCCGGCCCGCCCAAGAACAGGATCTCGAACCACGTGTTCTCGACCCACCGCAAGGGCGGCCCGCGTCACCGCGCCGCATGTTTGGCCGCTCACCCTGACAAGTGGGTCCACGGTGCTCGCTACCGGTGGAGCCACTCCAGCAGGTCGGGTGGTGCAAGCGCGGCGACTCTTTGCTCGTAGTGAGCCGCCTCGGCGCCGGTCAGCACATCGCGCCACGCGCCCGACGTACCGCGTTGGAAGAACGCGTGCGCGTCCTTGAGGACGCCGTCTGCGCTGGGCACCAGGTCGTCTGCGTGCGCACGCATTTGACTGAACGTGGCGGCCCGCACCAGGACGGGCCAGGCGTCCTCGGGGACCACGATGTCCAGCTCGTCGGCGAGCCGCCGCATCTGCCGCTCCAGGTCGTCCGACAGGTCGTCATAGTGGACGAGCACGACGTTGGGCTCGTGCCGCCGGGCCCAGGCGTCCGACAGGTGCCACAAGACCCCCCGGACCGAGTCCATCTGTTCGTGTGGGGTCGCATCGCTGTCGATCCAGTTGAGCAGCGCCTGATGCAGGTCTGGGCGCTGGGTCTTCTGGACAGACGCATCGGCGGCCGGTGCGGCCTGCCCGAGGAGCCGATGGACGACGTCGCGGTCGATGTTGTCGCCCTGGTGGTAGAGCGACACGTACATGTCGCGGGGGTCGCGCCCCACCACGACGTACGTCGCCCGGTCGTCGAGCCTCAGCCCGTCGAGGGGTGTGTGGGTCTTGATGAACCGTCGATGCCGCTGCGCGTCGAGCTGGGCGTAGACCTCTCCTACCGGGCGGATCCGCCAGTCCAGCCACGGCGACAGCTCGCGCAAGGGGGCGGGAGGAAGTGGTCGCTGGAAGATGAGCACGGCGCAGATCATCTGCATCCAGGTCGTGCCGCTCTTGGACCGCGTGCTGATCACGATGTCGCCGTCACGGAAGCCGAAGCCTGTCCAGCGGTCGCTGTCCTCGTCGTCGGACTGGTAACGAGACGGTGCGGCAGCCACGGCGTGACTGTAGCCGACAAGAGATCGCGGCCCGCCTGTCCGGAGAGGGCTGTGGCCGCCCGTCCGGCTGCTTCTGCGGACGTCCGCGAGCTGGTCAGCCGCGTTCGACGACCTCCTTCAGACCGGTCAGCACCATCTCCCAGGTGCCTCTCGACCGCTCGGCCTCATCCTCGCTGGCGTTGTTGTCCTGGCTCAGCGTGACTCGTGTGCTGTCACCCTGCCCGGCGAGTTCGTAGACGACGGTGTGGTAGTTGTCGGGCACGTCCTCCTGGCCGCTGGACGGGCTGAAGTGCGTGACCTTCAGCAGACGTTCTGGCTCGATCTCCACGATCTCGCCCTTGTCCTCGTACGCCTTGCCGTCGTACTCGCCCTTCCACACGATCGGGCTGCCCTGCTGCCAGTCGGTCTCCACCTGGGAGCCGAACATGTACTTGCTGATCTGGTCCGGGTCTGTCAGGGCGTTCCACACTTGTGCGGGTGAGGCACTGATCTCGGTTTCTGCGGTGGCCAGATGATCGGCCATGATGTTCCTCCTTCGACGACCTGTCACCACCTATCCAACACCCCGAGACGTAACCGCGTGACCCGTAGTCTCTTGCTTATGGCCGAAGCGGCCAGGCTGGGACGGACTTGTCAGGGTGGCGCGAGCGCAAAAGTGTCCACTGCACGCTGACAACTTTGTCAAGCCGGCCAGCCGGTTGAGGGGCGTCGTACATTGGGCGGGGTGAGCCACGTCGCAGACCTTGATCGCCCCTCCTCTTCCGCCCCCGAAGTCGCCACGCTCGGGCAGCTGCGCACCACCGACCACCAGCACCGCACCGTCAAGCAGGAGCTGCGCGCCAACCTGATCGCGGCGCTTCGGTCCGGGACGACGGCATTCCCGGGCATCGTCGGTTTCGACGACACCGTGCTGCCAGAAGTAGAGACGTCGTTGCTTGCCGGTCATGACTTCGTGCTCCTCGGCGAGCGCGGGCAAGGCAAGACGCGGCTGATGCGGACCCTGGTCGGCCTGCTGGACGAGTGGACGCCCGTGGTCGCCGGTTGTGAGATCAACGACCACCCCTATGCGCCGGCCTGTCTGCGCTGTCGCACCCTCCACGCCGAGGCTGGCGACGCCCTGCCGGTCGGCTGGCTGCACCGGTCGCAGCGGTACGGCGAGAAGCTGGCCACCCCCGACACCAGCGTCGGCGACCTGATCGGTGACGTCGACCCGACGAAGGTGGCCGAAGGCCGCACGCTCGGCGACCCTGAGACCGTCCACTACGGGCTGCTGCCCCGCGCCAACCGCGGCATCTTCGGCATCAACGAGCTGCCCGACCTGGCCGAGCGGATCCAGGTGGCGCTGTTCAACGTGCTCGAGGAACGCGACATCCAGGTACGCGGCTATGCGCTGCGCCTTCCCCTCGACCTGCTGCTCGTCGCGTCAGCCAACCCGGAGGACTACACCAACCGCGGCCGGATCATCACCCCGCTCAAGGACCGCTTCGGCGGCGAGATCCGCACCCACTACCCGCTCGACATCGACGACGAGGTGGAACTCGTCACCCAGGAGGCGCAGCTCGTCGCCGAGGTTCCCCTTCACCTGCTGGAGGTCGTGGCACGGTTCACCGAGGAGATGCGCGGCTCCAGCGCGATCGACCAGCGCTCCGGTGTCTCCGCCCGCTTCGCGGTTGGGGCGGCCGAGGGGGTGTCCGGTGCGGCACTGCGTCGCGGCGCGTTGCGCGGCGAGGACGCGCCGGTCGCACGGGTTGGCGACCTTCCCGGTGTGCTCGTCACGCTGCAGGGCAAGGTCGAGTTCGAGATGGGAGAGGAAGGGCGCGAGTCGGAGGTGATGGAGCACCTGTTCCGGGTGGCGGTCGCCTCGACGTACCGCGAGCACCTGGCGGGCGTTGACCTCGGCGGCTTCACCGCCCACTTCGTCGAGGGCGACACGGTCGAGACCGGACCGCTCGTCACGTCCGAGGCGCTGCTGCACCAACTCGGGACCGTGCCCGGGCTGGCTCAGGTGTTGGAGGGGCTCGGGGTCAGCGAGGACAACGTGTCTCCCGGTCAGGTCGCCGCCGCCGTCGAGTTCGTGCTCGAGGGCTTGCACCTCACCCGGCGGCTGTCCAAGGACAGCGTCGACGGCGTCACCGTCTACGGGGGCTGAGCAGTGCCACCGGAACTGCCCTGGCGTCGGCGAAGGCGTCGCGGCGATGGCTACCGGTACGCCGCCTGGCACGGCGGTCCGGACCCACTGACGCCGCCGTACGACGTCCGCGAGGCCATCGACGAGATCGGCAACGACATGCTCGAGGGGCGCTCGGTGCGCGAGGCGCTGCGGGACCTGCTGCGGCGCGGCACCGCGGACCGGCGCGGGCTCGGTGACCTGCGGCGCGACGTCGACCGCCGGCGCCGAGCGCTCCGTCGTCGCGGTGACCTGTCGGGCACGCTCGACAAGGTCCGCCAGCAGCTCGACCAGGCCCTGGCGGCCGAGCGTGAGGCACTCGCGGCGGAGGACGGCGACGAGGCGCGGCTGGCAGAGATGACGCTGGACGGCCTGCCACCCGACACCGCCGGAGCGGTCCGCGAGCTCGCGGAGTACGTCTGGCACTCCCCCGCCGCACGCGAGCAGTACGAGCGCATCCAACAGATGCTCCAGCGCGAGGTGCTGGACGCCCAGTTCGCCGGCATGAAGCAGGCGCTGAGCGGCGACGACCCCGAGGCGATGCAGCGGGTGCGCGACATGCTCGCCCACCTCAACGAGCTGCTCGCCAGGCACGCCCGCGACGACGACATACCCGAGCAGTTCGACGAGTTCATGGACAAGCACGGGGAGTTCTTCCCCGAGAACCCCAAGGACATCGACGACCTGATCGACTCCCTGGCGCGCCGTCAGCAGGCGGCCGAGCGGCTGATGCGCTCACTCAGCCGGGAGCAGCGAGCCGAGCTGTCCGAGCTGATGTCGCAGGCGCTGGGCGATGTCGACCTCGAGAGCCAGCTGGCTCAGCTCCGCGACAACCTCGAGGCGCTCCGGCCGGGGTCCGGACGTCCGCGGCCGGCCGACATCGACGGTGACGAGCCCCTCGGGTACGGCGATGCGGTCGGCGCCGTCGCCGACCTTGCCGACCTGGAGGCACTGGAACGGCAGCTGTCCCAGGACTACCCGGGGGCCAGCCTCGACGACATCGACGTCGAGGCGCTCGAACGCCAGCTCGCTCCCTCCGACGTCGCCGATGTCCGCGCGCTGAGGGAGCTCGAGGCGCAGCTGGAGCGTCAGGGATACCTACGTCGAGACGCCGACGGCCTCGCACTGACGCCCAAGGCGCTGCGGCGACTCGGCGAGAGCGCGCTGAAGCGCATCTTCGCCCAGCTGGACGCCTCTGGGCGCGGCGACCACGACGACCAACGGTCCGGTGCGGCCGACGAACGGACGGGCGCGTTCCTGCCATGGGCGTTCGGCGACGAACGGCCGATCGACGCCGTCCGCACCGTGCACAACGCAGTGCTGCGACGCGCGGCAAGCGAGGAGCAGCGCGCCTCGCTGCTTGCAGTGGAGGACTTCGTCGTCGCCGAGACCGAGCGGCGCACCCAGGCGGCAGTCGCGCTCTGCGTCGACCTGTCGTTCTCGATGATCACCGAGGACCGCTGGCAGCCGATGAAACAGACCGCGCTGGCCTTGGCCCACCTGGTCTCCACCCGCTTCCGCGGTGACGCGCTACAGATCATCGGCTTCGACCGCACGGCTCGACGGCTCACTGCTCTGGAGCTGGCGGAGGTCGCGCCGGAATGGGTGCAGGGCACCAACCTCCAGCATGCGCTCAGGCTTGCGGCCCAGCACCTGCGCCGCCATCCCGACGCCGAACCGGTCGTGCTCGTCGTGACGGACGGGGAGCCCACGGCGCACCTCGAGGCCGACGGCCACCCGACCTTCCACTGGCCGCCACTGGCCGAGACCGTGCAGGCGACGGTCGCCGAGGTCGATGCGATGACCCGGCTCGGTGCCACCCTCAACTTCTTCCTGCTCGGCGACGACCCGGGGCTCGCGCGTTTCGTGGACGCTGTTGCGCGCCGCAACGGTGGCCGGGTGCTGACGCCCGGGCTCGACCGGCTGGGCGAGTACGTCGTGTCCGACTACCTGCGCTCCCGTCAAGGCCGCCGCCGGTCCGCCTGACCTCCAGCTGACCCAGGTCTGACCGCCGCGGCCGACCAGTGTGCGGGAGACTGCACCCAACCTATTGGGGCCGTCGCCTCGTCGGGGAGGTGTGAGGCAATCCGCCTCGGACGAGCAGAGGGGCAGCGATGGCAGGTCGAGACACCGCTGCTTTCGCCGAGTTCGCGTCCGCGCGGTCGGCGGCCCTATTTCGGGCGGCGTACCTCATGGTGGGCGACCATGCACTGGCCGAGGACCTGCTCCAGGAGGCGCTGACGAAGACGTACGTCGCATGGCCCCGGCTGCGGGACGTCAACAACGCCGAGGCGTACACCCGCAAGGCGATCACGACCACGGCCATCTCGTGGTGGCGCCGCAAGTCGTGGCAGAACGAGAAGCCACGTGGTGACCTGCCCGATCTGGGCCACGCCGGTCACGGCGACGACATCGCACAGCGCGACTGGCTGTGGCGGGAGCTGCAAAGTCTTCCTCCACGACAGCGGGCAGCGATCGTGCTGCGCTACTACGAGGACCTCACCGAAGCCCAGACCGCTGACGCGCTGGGCTGCTCGGTGGGGACGGTGAAGAGCCAGGTCTTCGACGGCCTGAAGAAGCTGCGTCAGGCGCTCGGAACGGAAGTCCTGCTCGTGTCCAGCGAGCCGACCGGAATGGCGGTAGAGCAATGAGCGAACTCCTGAGAGAAGTCATGAACCAGCGAGCAACAGCCACGGATCGACCGCAGCTCGACCTGGATGCGATCGTTGCAGCCGGCGACAGGCGGATCCGCCGGAAGGGCATCGTCACCGCGGTCGCCGCGACAACCGCCGTCGTCGTGATCACCGCCACCGCAGCGAGCATTATCGGCTCCAACCAGGAGTCACGGCCAGACCGGGTTCAACCTGCCGGCACGGGTGGAGACTTCGAGCAGCGCACCACGTCATACTCCACCGGATCGGTCATTCACTACGGCAACCACGAGATCGACGTCGCCCCGCATTCGCTCTCGTCGGTCGTGCAGACCGACGACGGGTTCGTGTTCACTGACAAGGGTGGGCTGGTCTACCTTGCCACGGCCGACACTGTCAACCGCCTGGGCCAGACCAACCAGCCCTACGGGACGCTGCTCGCCGCCGGCGATGACGGGCCCTACGTGACATGGCTTGACACCGACGCATCGACGTTCAAGGTCTACGACACGGCAGCCCGACGCGAGGTCGCCAGCGTCGAGCAGCCTCCACAGCCCAAGAACCCCGGTGAGTTCGACCTGCTGGCCGTGCTCGCGCTTGACGGGTCGACGGCGTACTGGCACACCGCCGACGGCGTCGTCAGCTACGACATCGACAGCGACCAGACCGAGGTCGTCAAGGCCGGCGCCACCACCCAGTGGCTCGCCGACGTCGCCGACGGCACGTTGGCGCGCATGTCGTCCCACGACCAGAGCATCACCGTCAGCCGCGACCCCCACTCCGACGGGCCAACGGTTCCAGGCTTCAGCCACGCCACGTTGTCACCCGACGCCCGTTACGTGGCGACCGATCCACATGACTCGGAGCAGGTGTTCGAAGCCGCGACCGGCAAAGACGTCACTCCCGCCGCTGAGGGTTACTCCTTCACTGCCGTTGTGCAGTGGACGGACGCGGACGACTACGTCGCCCTCGGCATCCCGCAGGGCAACGCCGAAGACGAGCCGTTCGACCTGCTTACGTGCTCCGTCTCTTCTAAGACGTGCACGCCGGCGGCGAAGTCCGTAGGCGTCTTCGGCAACGTCCAGTTCCCCATCGGCGAGGACCTCAGCGACAGCTGACTCCTGCTTGCGAAGCCGTCGCAACGCCCGATACTCATCGGGCGTCGCGTGAGGCACCCTGGGAGAACTGACCGTCTCTAGGTTGCGCGCCTCTCGGCACTCGACGCGTCGGCTTCACGGGAGTAGTTCGGATCCGTCGCGAGTCGGCTGCGGCGCGCGCCGTAGACGAGGTACACGACGATACCGATGGCCATCCAGACGAAGAAGCGGATCCAGGTGGCTCCTGGAAGGTTGAGCATCAGGTACACCGCGGCGAGCACTGCGAGAATCGGGACGACGGGGACACCGGGGCAGCGGAAGGCACGCTCGAGGTCGGGCCGGGTCCGCCGCAGGACCAAGACGCCGATGGCGACGAGCACGAATGCGAACAGGGTGCCGATGTTCACCAGCTCGGCCAGGTCGGTCAAGGGTACGAACGTCGAGATCAGCGCAACCACGACACCGGTGGTGATCGACGTGCGGATCGGCGTCCCGAACCGCGGGCTCACTTTGGAGAAGACGGCCGGCAACATCCGGTCGCGGCTCATGGCGAAGAACACCCGGCTCTGCCCCAGCATCAAGATCATCATCACCGTCGTGAGGCCGATCAGCGCCCCGACCGAGATGGTCGTCGCGATACCCGGATGCCCAACCGAGCGAAACGCCTCGGCCAGTGGCGCTTCGACCTTGATGTCGGTGTACTTGACCATGCCGGTCACCACGAGTGACACCGCCACATAGAGCACCGTGCAGATGCCGAGGGACGAGAGGATGCCGATGGGCATGTCTCGCTGCGGGTTCTTCGTCTCCTCAGCGGCCGTCGCCACGATGTCGAAGCCGATGTAGGCAAAGAAGACCAGGGCGGCTCCGGTGAAGATGCCACTGAAGCCGAAGGCGCCGGGCGCGAGGCCGAAGTCCTGCAGCAGGGAGGGCGTTGGGGGCGCGCCTTCGGCAGCTGGAGAGCCGGAGGGTGGGATGAAGGGCGAGTAGTTGCCCGACTTGATGAAGAACAACCCAGCGATGATCACCAGCAGCACGATGCTGAGCTTGATCACGACCATCACGAAGTTGACCTGCGAGGAGACCTTGATCCCCAAGCAGATGACAGCGGTCAGGATCAGCACGATCGCCGCCGCGACAAAGTTGTGCTGCACACCAGGGGCGTCGGGGTTCACAGAATAAGCCCAGGTCGGGATCGTGATGCCGGCTTCGCTCATCACGTCGGCAAAGTAGGTCGACCACCCGACCGCGACGGTGCTTGCCCCAAGGGCGAGCTCCAGAATCAAGTCCCAGCCGATGATCCAGGCGACAAGCTCGCCGAGACTGGCGTAGGAGAACGTGTATGCCGAGCCGGCCACGGGCACGGTGCTGGCGAACTCTGCGTAACACAGTGCCGCCAAGGCGCAGGCGATCCCCGAGAAAACGAACGAGAGCGCGACGGCAGGACCCGCCTTCGCCCCGGCGGCCTCGCCGGTCAGCACGAAGATGCCGGTGCCGATGATGACGCCCACGCCGAAGACTGTCAGCTGGAGCGGACCGAGCTGTTTGCGTAGCTGATGTTCGGGCTCTTCGGTGTCGGCGATCGACTGCTCGATGCTCTTGGTACGCATCAGGTTCATCCGGGACTCCCTTGGGCGATGGTGTGCGCTCCCGCACACCCTAGACCCGCAGACCGAGCCCGGCATCTGAGAACGTCGCGAGTCGGCCGGCGTGTCGCCATGCACTTTCTTCCGCAACTCGCGGTCGCGGAGGGACGCAGCCGGTCAGGCGGTGTCAGCAGCCTTGTGCTCAGGGGCGTCGGCGCCGTCGAGCGCGGCCACCCGAGCGGTGATCTCCCGGGCAAGCGGCTGGGCCGTCAGACCCACCTCGTCGAGGATGACAGGCCGCTTCGCGTGGTCGAGGAACTGCTGAGGGATGCCAAACACCATCGTCGGCAAGGTGACCTCGGCGTCGGCCAGCGCCTGGCAGAGCACACTGCCGCAGCCACCCACCCGACCATTCTCCTCGACGCTGACCACCAGGCGATGCGCACGAGCCAGCTCGACCAGGTCAGTCTCAACCGGCTTCACCCACAACGGGTCGACAACAGTGACCCCGATCCCCTGTGCGCCGAGCCGCTGCGCCACGTCGAGGCAGGTCGCCACCATCGGGCCGACCGCGACGATCAGCACGTCGCGGTTGCCGGCCTGCGCCATCACGTCGTACGAGCCGACCCGCTCGATTGCCTCCAGGTCGGGCTGCACCGCGCCCTTGGGGACGCGGAGCACCGTGACGGCATCATCGACGGCGGCCGCCTGCCTGAGCTGTTCCCGCAGCCGGGCACCGTCGCGAGGGGCTGCGAGCCGTAGGCCGGGCACCACCTGGAGAATCGACATGTCCCACATGCCGTTGTGGGACGGGCCGTCCTCACCGGTGACGCCAGCCCGGTCGAGAAACAGGGTGATCCCGCAGTGGTGCAGCGCAGCGTCCATCAGCACCTGGTCGAACGCCCGGTTGAGGAACGTCGCATAGATCGCCACCACCGGGTGCAGACCTGCCATCGCCATGCCGGCTGCCGACGTAACAGCGTGCTGCTCGGCGATGCCCACGTCGAAGGTGCGCTCGGGGTACGCCGCCGCGAAGCCGTATAGCCCGGTGGGGTGGAGCATCGCGGCGGTGACCGCCACGATGTCGTCACGCTCGGCACCGAGCTGGACGAGCTCTTCGCGGAACACGTCGGTCCAGATGGTCGCAGCACTGGCCAGCAGCTCACCGGTCTCTGGGTCGAACGCACCGCCGAGCGAGTGCAGGTTGTCCTCGACGTGCTGCTCGGCGGGCGGGTAGCCGAGCCCCTTGGTGGTGATGGCATGCACGATCACCGGGCCGTTGAAGTTCTTTGCCTGTGACAGGGCTTGCTCGAGCGCGCCGAGGTCGTGCCCGTCGACCGGGCCGACGTACTTGAGACCCAGGTCCTCGAACATGCCTTGCGGCGCCAACGCGTCCTTCAGACCCTTCTTGATCGCGTGCAGGGCGTCGTAGAGCGGCGGGCCGACGAGCTTGGTGCGGGCCAGCTTGGTCCTCACCTCGTCAAGCACCCGTTCGTAGCGCGGGTCGGTGCGTAGCCCGGAGAGGTGGTCGGCGAGTCCCCCGACGGTCGGGCTGTAGGAGCGCCCGTTGTCGTTGACGACGATGACGAGCTTGCTGTCATGGGCTGCGGCGATGTTGTTGAGCGCCTCCCACGTCATGCCGCCGGTGAGCGCCCCGTCGCCGACCACCGCAACGACATGGCGGTCCTCGCCCCGCACGACGTAGGCCTTGGCCAGACCGTCGGCGTAGGAAAGCGACGTGGAGGCGTGCGAGTTCTCGACGATGTCGTGCGCGGACTCTGCCTGGCTGGGGTATCCGGACATCCCGCCCTGCTGGCGCAGCGTCGCGAAGCCGTCCCTGCGGCCGGTGAGGATCTTGTGGACGTATGACTGGTGGCCGGTGTCGAAGACGATGCGGTCGTGCGGAGAGTCGAAGACCCGGTGGATTGCCATCGTCAGCTCGACCACCCCAAGGTTCGGGCCGAGGTGCCCTCCGGTCTTGGAGACCTTGTCGACGAGGAAGGTGCGGATCTCTGCCGCAAGCTCGGTGAGCTGATGCTCGTCAAGGTCGCGGACATCGCACGGACCACTGATCTGGTCCAGCAAGCCCATCAGGTCTCCTCGCTCGCGCTTCGGCCGGCGGCCACCGGCCAGGTCGAGTCTAATCGTCGCGCCTTCCGCGACTCAGCTGCCGCCGACTGGGCGTGTGGTCGAGCCGCATCGGCGCCTGGGACGCTCACAGCCGGGCGCGGAACTCCTTGCCACGAAAGGCCTCCTCGATCAGCCCGACCGCGCGCCGGATGCGCATCAACCGAGCGCCTTCGCGCTCCCACATGGCGATCGCTCCCTCGACCGACTCGGTGGGAAGCACATCGCGCAGGATCGTGCGGGCCTCGGAGATGCCCCGTCGAGCCGCGGCCATGCTCGCCTCCGTATGAAGCGCGGTGAACCGGGCGAGCACCACCGGGTGCCGCTTCAGGCCCTGGTACATCCGGTAGTCCGGCGGGCACTGGTCGAGCAACCACCCGATCGCAGTATCCTCCCACCAAGGCGCCCCGGGCGGACGCACCTGCTCGGGCCAACCGGGAGGGGCGTACGCGGGACTCACAACGCCCAGCATAGCAGTTGTTCGAACGTGTGTTCGAGCA
>JAABUS010005910.1_pt1 | contig 15482 bp, 17 predicted proteins | sample 5560161 | NCBI WGS metagenome assembly JAABUS01 (sample SAMN10711885, study PRJNA513376) | rock metagenome | isolation source: Antarctica rocks | place: Antarctica: Victoria Land, Trio Nunatak nord | collected 2016-01-04
ATGCCGGCACCTAGGATCCTGCGGCTGCCTCCCGCTGGATCTCCCGCCGGTCGACCAGAGCGAAGGCGAACTGGATGCCGTCCAGACCGGCGCCTGCGGCTGCGGCTGTGGCTCCAGCATGGCGGCACCGTAGATGGGGGCGCCCCCGCCCGGGAGCCGGGAAGGCGACCGCACGTGAAAAGGCACGGCGACATAGACGATCAACAGCGCACAGCCGCCGACGTGCGCGTCTCTCTCGAGCAGACCGAACCGAGCATTGACGCCGACAACTTGAACGCCGCAGGGGTAGCTATCGATCTGGAAACGCTTCACCGACGACAGGAACAGCACCGGCTTCCGGGTAGCCAGCGGACGAGCCTAACTTTAGCGCCCCTGGGACTCCTGATCAGGGCGCGGATGGTCATCCGGTGGTCATGGCCCGGCATTGCTCGGCGCAGGCGTCCAGGCATGCCTGGTTGGTTTCGGTGACGAGGCTGTTGGCCATGGGTGATCAGATCCTTTCCATCCCCACCTTGATCCTGCTTCGGGACGGTCGCGAGGTGACCCGCCTCGACGGCCTGATCCGGGGCCACGACGTGGAGGAGGCGCTGGATGCTCACCGGCCACCCACCTCCGCCCGGTCCCCGCAGTGAGGCAGTCGCGCCCGCGGGCAGGATCCGTTTCGGCGCGCCTGCACTCCGGTGATGCCGAACCGCCGCGCCCCTCCGGCCGAGCGGCCTGGGTGCGCATGTTCGCCCTGGTCGCGATCCTCGCCGCCGGAGGAGTGTCCGTGGCCGTCGTGGGCCTGCCGGACGCGCAGCAACTTCGCATGCGCTTCACCGAGGCCGGTCCGGCCGCCCCCGCACTGTTCATCCTGCTCTACGCGCTGGTGACACTGCTGCCACTGCCCAAGAACATCTTCGCCGCACTCGCCGGCGTGCTGTTCGGGCTGCTGCTCGGAATCGTCGTGGTCCTTCTCGCGGCACTCCTCGGGGCGGCGGCGGCGTTCGCCCTGAGCAGGGTGCTGGGACGCGACGCCATCGAACGGATCACCGGAGCACGGATCGCCCGCGTCGACGCCTTGCTGAATCGTCGGGGGATCCTTGCCGTCATTGCCGTGAGGCTGGTCCCGGTACTGCCGTTCACCGTCATCAACTACGCCGCCGGACTGACGTCGGTCCGCAAGCGGGACTACGCCATCGGCACCGCAGCGGGCATCGTGCCTGGCACGGTCTCCTTCGTGGCACTCGGCGCCTTCGGCACCACGCCAGGATCATGGCCTTTCGTGCTCTCGGCCGCCGCGCTGATCATTCTCACCGGCGGCGGCCTCCTCGTCGCCCGGAAATCTCGCCGAGACCACAGCGCCGCCGCCGCCCCTGTCGACTCGCGTCGATCGCGGCCAAGACGCAGCCGCAGCCGCAGCCTCAGCCAAGACGCCGAGCCGCTTGAGCACAAAGGTTGACCCTTCCCCTAGCGGGAGTTTCCGGGCTAGCTTGATCGACTTCGAGTTTCCCATTGTGGGGCAGGGGTTTGCGGTCGGCTGGGCGTATTACCTAAGTCGGGTTCAGCGGGTGGTGGCGTAGCGCTGGATGCCGAATAGGTCCGCGAGTTGCTGCTGGGTCGGGGTCAGGTCGGTGAGCATGCGTTTGGCGCGGGGGCGGCCTTTGCCGCCGTCGTGGTAGAGCAGCACGGTCTCTTCGATACCGGCGAGGGTGGCCAGTAGTTCGCGCACGGATAGGTGCAGTCCGGCGTGTTCGGCTTCGCGGCGCATCAGGTGGGCGATGTCACAGCGAGGACGCAGTAGAAGACGTGGACGCGGATCTTCTGATCGGTCCAGTGGTGCATCCCCGAGCGGGACGAATGGGGCTGCCCTGCCCGCCCTTGGCTCGGCTCGTGGCGGAGTGCTCGGCGTCTATGCGGGGCCGTGGCAGGTATTCGCCTGCGAACCGCGGCGTTGCGCCCCCGTGCTGCCGATCGGGCGTGCTGGGTCGCTATGGGGTGCGCCGGCGAAGTGCGTGGGCGAGGGCGTCGAGTGTGGCGTCGACGACGCGGTAGTAGGACCATCTCCCGCGCTGGTCGCGGGTGATCAGCCCGGCGTCGACGAGCTGTTTGAGGTGGTGCGACACGGTGGGCTGGGACAGCCCGACGGGGGCGGTCAGATCGCACACGCAAGCCTCGCCGTCGTCGTGGGCGGCGATAAGCGAGACCAGCCGTACCCGGGTGGGGTCGCCGAGGGCTTTGAAAATGCGGGCGAGACGTTCGGCTTCGGAGGTGTCCAGGACGCCGCCGGTCACCGGGCTGCAGGTGCTGCCCGGCTGGCTCGGCCTCGGCCAAGTCACGGCCGGCTTTTCGGCCACCACCATCGTCCTCAGCGTGCTGGTGTTCCTCGGCATCCCGCTGGCGGCCGGGTTCGCCACACGCACCATCGGCGAGCGCATCAGGGGCGTCGAGTGGTACGAGCACCGGTTCCTGCCCCGGATCGGCCCGGTCGCCCTCTACGGGCTGCTGTTCACGATCGTCATCCTGTTCGCGCTGCAAGGGCACACCATCACCGCCCGACCCCTCGACGTAGCCCGGATCGCGCTACCCCTGCTGGTCTACTTCGCCGTCATGTTCGGCGGCGGCTTCGCCCTCGGCCACCGCCTGCGCCTCGGCTACGCCAAGACCTCCACCCTCGCTTTCACCGCAGCCGGTAACAACTTCGAACTCGCCATCGCCGTGGCCATCGGCGTCTTCGGCGTCACCAGCGGCCAAGCCCTGGCCGGCGTCGTCGGCCCCCTCATCGAGGTCCCCGTCCTTGTCGGACTCGTCTACGTCGCCCTGTGGCTACGCCGCCGACTGACCTGGCCCACCACCGACCGCCATCTGCACCGAACGGCGACCTGATGCCCACCGTCAACACCCCCCACACCACCGGCCTGCTGCACGAGCGGGCCGTCCTGGACCGGGCCGCCGCCGAACTGGCCGCCGCCTACCCCGGCCTCTACGCCGTCGAGACCATCCGAAAGCTGATCGGTGACTCCTACGATCTGCTCGCCGCCAGCGCCCGCATCAGCACCCACCTACCGACCCTGGCGATCCGCTTCGCCCGCGAACGCCTCGCCGCAACCCCTCAAGCCCAAGGACACCTCGTGACCACCACCCCCGAAGTCCTGTTCGTCTGCGTGCACAACGCCGGACGCTCCCAAATGGCCGCCGCCCTGCTTCACCACCACGCTCAAGGCAGGGTCCACGTTCGCTCGGCCGGCTCCACTCCCGCCAACGAGATCAACCCCGCCGTGCTCGAAGTCATGCACGAGATCGGCCTCGACCTGTCCACCGAGTTCCCCAAACCGTTCACCGACGACGTCGTTCAGGCCGCCGACGTCGTCATCACCATGGGCTGCGGAGACGCCTGCCCCATCTACCCCGGCAAGCGCTACCTCGACTGGGACCTCACCGACCTCACCGACCCCGCCGGCCTCCCCGCTGACCAGGTCCGTCCCATCCGCGAGGACATCGACCGCCGCGTCCGTGCCCTGCTCGAGGACCTGGCACCCGCGGCCATCTGATCCGGCCGCCCAGGCCCGTCGCCGCGCCGACCCTGCTCTCAGCGGGTCATCGCGCGGCCTGCGCATGCTCGATGATGGGGCACACTCCCACGTCGGCCGGCATCGTTGCGGCGGCGCGGTGACGAGTGTCAGACAGCCCGGCGCGCAACTGCCCTAACTCTCCGATGGTGTGGTCGATTTCGGCGATGCGCCGGTCGAGTAGCCCGAGCACGTGATCACACGGAACCCGTCCCGCCCGGCGCAGGTCGAGGATCTCGCCGATCTCGTCCAGACGCAGCCCCAGGGTCTTGGCCTGGCGGATGAACCGCACCGCGGCGAGGTCGTCACTGGTGAACAGTCGGTAGCCGGCCTCGGTTCTGCTGGCGGCGGCGAGCAGTCCCTTGGCTTCCCAGAGCCGGATCGCCTTGGCACTGACACCAGTCGCCCGAGCGGCCTGCCCCACCGTCACCGCTGCCTCGACCATCCGAATCCTCCCACCTGATCGACAGCTTTGACCTTTACCCTAGGACAAGGTTCTACGGTCGGGAAGTGGCCGGCTCTGTCGTTACCCGATGAGCGGCGCAGCACGGCGAAAGAGGCCGGCACGCGGCAGATCACGCCAGCGGCCGCGGCCGGCCGCTCGTTCCGGCGCGCTGCGCTCGGTGCTCGCCCGGCCCGCCTACCGGCGGCTGTGGGCGGCCCGCACCGTCAGCCAATGCGGTGACGTCGCCCAGTTCACCACCCTCGCCCTGCTCGTGTTGCACCTGACCGGGTCAGGCCTGGGAGTGTCCGGCGCCGTGCTGGCTGAGATCGCACCCGTCTTACTGCTCGCCCCACTCGCCGGCGCGCTGGTCGACCGTCTGCCTCGTGTTGCGGTCATGGTCGCTGCCGACCTGGCCCGCGCAATGCTGGCATCGGTGCTTGCGCTGTGGCATGGCGACATCGCAATCGTCTACGCGGTCGCGTTCGGCCTGTCGGCCGGGTCGGTGTTCTTCAACCCCGCCGCCGGATCGCTGCTTCCCACTCTCGTCGACGACGAGCAGCTGGTCGCAGCCAACAGCGGTATCTGGTCAGCCGCCGTCCTCAGCCAGATCCTGCTCGCCCCGCTGGCTGGCCTGCTGGCCACGACCGCCGGGTTCGGCTGGGCGTTCGCAGCCAACGCCGCCAGCTTCGCCGCCAGCGCGGCGCTGCTGCACGGACTCCGGACAAGCGAGCAGCCGCCGCCCGTCGTTGCCACCAGCGTCTGGACCCAGAGCCGCGAAGCGCTCGCCCTGCTCGCCCGCGACACACTGCTGCGCGCCCTCGCGATCGCGCAAGCGCTCGCCGCACTGTCAGCCGGGGCGACCAGTGCACTGCTCGTCGTGCTCGCCGGGCGGCGCCTGCACACCCCCGGCGGCGGATACGGCCTGCTGCTCGCCGCCATCGGCGCGGGTGCGCTCATCGGCCCACTGCTGCTCACCCGCTTCTCGGCCCACGTCCGCCGCCCGGGCGTCGTGTTCACCGCGTTCGGCGTGCGTGGCCTGGTCGACCTCGCCCTGGCCACCGTGACCGCACTGCCGGCAGCGCTCGGCGCGCTCGTGTTCTACGGTCTGGGCACCTCCACCGGCAACGTCACCTTCTCATCCGTCATCCAGTCCCACGTACCGGCCGAGCTGCGCGGACGGGTGTTCAGCGTCTTCGACCTGATCTGGCAGTCGATGCGCCTGGCCAGCCTGCTCCTCGGCGCAGTCCTCGCCGACACGCTCGGCATCCGCGCCGTCTACTACACCGGCGGAGCACTGCTGCTGACCGCCGCACTGGGGTGGCTCCTGACCATCAGCCCCGACAACAGCCAACGATCGCCCGTCACTGCGCCCGGTCCGTCGTAACCAGGCGACCCGTTGGTCTTCGCAAGAGGAACGTCTTGCGGGAATGTCGCAGGTCAGCGTGGGTGCGACCACGAGAGTGTCCCAGTAGACCCGCCCCGTGAAGATTGTCACTTGGGTACGTCATGCGGGACATGATCTACGGGGCTGCGAGGTAGACCATCCTCGCGCGGGCCGCCACGCCGAGGGCGCCTTCATTGCAGTGTTCCGTGCTGCAAGGGACTGTCCGACGAACGGTGTAAGTGGCGTTTTCATGTGCGGTCCTCGGCGGCCGGCATCCGGTCGGCGAAGGTGATGGCGAATGCGTTCAACGCTGGCTTCCACCGTACGGCCCAGCGGGTTTGCCCGGTCCCTTTCGGGTCCAGGGATCGGGTGACCAGGTACAGCGTCTTCATCGCGGACTGCTCGTTGGGGAAGTGCCCGCGGGCGCGCACCGCCCGCCGATAGCGGGCATTCAAACTTTCGATCGCGTTGGTTGAGCAGATGACCCGGCGGATCTCGATGTTGTAGTCCAGGAACGGCACGAACTCCGTCCACGCGGACCGCCACATCCTGATGATCGCCGGATACCTGGTGCCCCACTTGACTTCCAACTCCTGCAGCGCCGCTTCGGCAGCGGTCGGGGTGTCGGCCTGATAGATCGGTTTCAGATCGCCGGCGAGCTCGTCCCAGTACTTGCGGGAGGCGTAGCGGATGCTGCCCCGGATCAGATGAATGATGCAGACTGCACCGTCGCGAGTGGGAACACCGCGTTCACGCTGTCAGGTAGACCCTTCAGCCCGTCACAGACCACGAAGAACACATCGGTCACACCCCGATTGCGCAGCTCGGTGAGCACCGCCATCCAGAACTTCGCGGACTCCCCGCCGCCGTCGCCGGCCCACATGCCCAGGATGTCTTTGCGGCCCTCCAGGTCGACCCCGATCGCGGCGTAGATGGGCCGGTTACGGACCTGACCGTCGCGGATCTTCACCATGATCGCGTCGATGAACACCGCCGCGTACACCCGCTCCAACGGGCGGGCCCACCACGTCTGCATCTCCTCGATGACCCGGTCGGTGATCCGCGAAACGGTGTCTTTGGAAACGCTGGCGCCGTACACGTCGGCGAAGTGCGCGCTGATCTCACCGGTGGTCAACCCTTTGGCGTACAACGACAACACCACCTCGTCCACGCTGGACAGCCGCCGTTGCCGCTTCGCCACGATCTTCGGAGTGAACGTGCCGTCCCGATCCCGCGGCACCTCGATACCCACCTCGCCGGCCGCGCCGGTCAGCACCGTCTTGGCCCGGGTGCCGTTACGGGAGTTACCGCGATTGCGGCCCTCAACGGCGTGTTTGTCATAGCCCAGGTGCGCAGACATCTCCTCGTCCAGAGCGGCCTCGATCACCGACTTCGTCAGCTGCTTGAGCAGCCCATCCGGGCCCGTCAACGACAACCCAGCAGCCTGCGCCTGCCGGACCAGCTCCCGCGCCGCAGACAGCTCAACATCACCCGGCTCCGATCCCGGTACCTGTGCATCCATACCCACGAGTGTCTCGGTCATGACAACCCTCCAGCCCTACCGGGCATCAGGCCATTTACACCGTTCCCGCGACAGTCCCTGCTGCAATATTTTGGGCGCAGCGAGACACCGTTACTCCCACGTTCTTGGCACGGTTTCCGGCGGCTGGCACGGTACTTGGCAGGGTTTGTCGCCGGGATCAACTCGCTGCTTCGACGGGTACCGATTGACGTGCCCGTTCCGAGCCGTCCGCCGCTGCTGGCTGCGGGTGTGGGTGCTCGGCCAAGAGCTGATGCAGAGACCTGAATGAGTGGTCGGGGTGGAAGTCGGCGTTGGTTCCGATGGACCAGTAGTCGTCCAGGCGGAGTGCGCGGCTGAGGGAGTTGGCCACGTCGTGGTGGACGTGTGCGTTCGTGAGCGGTGTGCTGCGAAAGACGTTGGCCAGCACCGTGATGATGGCGACGGCTTCGGGCAGCATCGACCAATGTTCGGTTCGGGCGAGCAGGTAGAGGTCCGTGTGGTCTGCGTCTGGCCGAAGGATCTGCTGTCGAGCTGTCCATCGTTTGGCCAGGTGGTTGTGCCATCTCAGTCCGCGCCAGTCGAACGTCAGGTAGCCGCGCACGTTGGCGTAGAGCGTCTTGATGGTGGCTGCGGTGTATCGGTGTTGTTGGCGTAGCAGTGTTCCTGCGGCCCTTCGCACTTCGGGAACGGGGTGGATGCTCAGCGGCGGGTCGGCCTTGACGAGCCAGGTGCCGTGGCGCCGGCACGTCAGCTGCAGCGGTCGGCGGTCGGGTGCCAGCACGGCTCCGCCTGCGCGCCGCTCGCATTCCGGGCAGCTGCGCAGGAACGTGCGTTTCGGCGGGCCGACACGCAGGATGGGTTCCCTGCTTTCGGTGCGCTCATGGTCGAGTTCCGGCAGCGCTGTGAGTAGGTGCGGTGCGGGAATGCCGCAGTAGACGGCCAGGCGGTGTAGCGCGGCGGTGTTCATCGAGATCGTCGACTGCGGGTGAAGGTGCGCCCATTGGTCGGGTCGGGTGCCGCTGTGGACGCGCCCGAGTAGTTGCAGGATTGTTCTTGTCGGGCATCGGTTTGCGGCGGCCAGCCGGATCAGGTAAGAGCCGCTCTGTTCACCGTGGGCCGGGCGGACGCGGATCGGTAGCGGCCCGGCAGGCGTCTGATGTGGGTTGCTGCGGCGTGGTGAGTTCATGCCGCGGGAGGTTCCGTCGCCGGCACTGTGGTCCTGCGTGCCCGGCGCGGGGGTGGGGTCGAGGTGGCGGCGGCGTGATCGAGTGGGACATCGTCCAGGTTCGTCTTGGTGATCTGCTCGGTGCGGTCCATGATGACCGCGACCGCGGCGGAACGAATCAGCATCGACAGCGAGGAGATCGAACCGGCGGTTCGGTTGTACAGGTAGGGCGCGAGGCGGATGAGAGCCCCAGGTTTGTGGTGATGAAGCCGCAGCATGGAGTCGAACCCACTGACCAACTCCCGCCATTGATTCCGATCCCCGCTGCTGGCGTGGGGGTAGAGCCTGGTGCGGATCGGCACGAACCTGCCGGCGAGTTGCCGGCCCCGGATGCCGTTGAACAGTCCGGTCTTGGCAGTGTCGATGCCGGCGTAGACGAAAGTGGAAGCGACGTTCTCCGCCAGATATTTGAGGTGATCGCTGGCTTCGGCGCCGGCCCTGGTGTGGTGGTTGAGGTTGTGGATCTCGTCGACGAGGATCAACTCGGTCCGCAGGTCCGCGAGCAGGTGACAGGCCTGCCTGGTCAGTTCGATCTGAGAATCGCGGGTCAGGTAGGGCGCCCCGAGAAATTTGAGGATCTCGATGCTCAGCGACTTCGGCGTCGCCTGCGGCGGCATCGTTAGATAGACGACCGGGGCTGCGTCGTCGCCGTCCGGTCGTAGACGGCGGTAGGCCACCTCGACGGCCCTGCCGAGTTGGGTGATCGCCGTTGACTTTCCGGTGGTCGGGTCACCGCTGACCAGCAGCCCGCGGCGCGCGCCGTACTGCCGCCGGTTCAGCAGCAGCAGTGCTCGGCCGGTGGTGACGATCTTCCGCAGCTCCGGGGTTTCCAGGGCGGACAGCTCGGTGTGATAGCCGATCCGCTGCTCGACGTGCTCGGCTTGTTGCTCCTCACTCCACAGTGCCCACTCCCCGGCCGGGGGATCTGGGGGCGCCTGCACGGGTGGGCGGCGGACGAACTGCCGCCAGCCGGCCAACGTGGTCAGCGGCATCACCTCCGGCGGCCGCATCAGAACCGCCAATCGACTCTGGCGGCGTCGAAAACGGGGTAACCATTGACCGTCCGCTGCCGCCCGCCGCCGGCCGCAGCGACCGGTTCGCTCGGGGACGCATCGTCGAGCGATTCGTTCTCATCATCGGATTCGCCAGCGTCCGGGATGCCGGTGACGACGCTGAGTCGGGGACGCGCCGGCCGGTTGGCTTCCTTCGCGGCGACTCGCTTGTCCTGATCGGTTCGCGGCGAACCGCCGTCGGGCGAGAGCATCTCGGCGACGCGGCGGGCGATGTAGTCGTCGCCGACCGGGGTTCGGGTGGTGGATGTTTGCCGGCGGACGTGTTCGTAGATGGCTGCGCTGAACGGCTGCCCCACGATGTGCCGGTGCACCCACGGGGCAGTGATCCACCCGCCATGGTGATGGTTGCGCACCCAGATCGCGGTCACGTCGTAAGGATCATGGTGGATTTCCCACCGCCCGTTACGGGTCTGCACCCCGGAGCCGGTGCGCCGGTAGGGGTTGAGCTCAGCGCTGTCGTAGACACGGTTGCCGTAGGTGATGCCCTCCTCGTTGATGACCCGCCACTCCACCGGCAGCAGCTCCACATAGTCCGCGGCCTGGCGGGGCACCGGGACATAACCGCAGCGGGCGAGCATCGCGGTGTAGGCATCGTTCGGGGACACCGCAGCGCCCCGACCCCACAGGTGCGTCAACGATTCATGCGGCCGGTTCTGCCAGACCGCGACCACCCATTCGTCGAACAAATCCTGCAGCTGGGCCACGGTGAACACCGCGTCCCCGCTGGGGTCCTTCCCACGCATCGTCACGTTGCCGCCGACGTAGCCGTTGATGTGCTGGCAGAACAGCGTATTGATGGAACCGAAAGTTCGTTCCACGATGGCCTTGTCGGTGGGCGTGTAGGGACGGGCCGGCTGCACCGAAATGCCCAGGGTTCGGCAGGCCCGACGAAACGCCTCCGCCATGTAGACCGAGCCGCGGTCACAGACGATGGTGTCCGGCAGGATCACCGGGCGGGCGGCGGCCTGCTCGAACCGGGCGTCGATGTCCAGCAGCCGCTGATAGGGCAACGTCGAGTGGGCGAACATCAACGACTCCGGCCAGCCCGGGCGCAGCGGGTCGGGCACCACCATCCGGGCCAGCACCGCGACCGCGTCGACGGCTTTGGTGCTCGGCGCGATCACACCCGCGGCGATGCTCCGGGTGGCGACATCGACCGCGATGGTCAGCTCCGCCCGCCTGCTCACCCCGTCCGCGTAGCGGCACATGATGTCCAACGTGTTGGTGTCGATGTGCACCTGCTGCCCCGGTCGCATCTCGATACTGGCGGTGAACGGCCGGTCGGGCCGGTTCGCCGTCGTCCGTCTGGTCGTCGCCGTGCCGAACGTGTGGCCGCCCCGGTCCAACTCGGCGACGATCCGGTAGAGCACCCGGTCGCTGGGAACATGGACAGCCTCGCCATCGGTCGCAGCAAGTGAGGCCCGCAACCGCCCGAACAGCACCTTCCGGGCGACGGTCGACTTCGAGGTCTGCGCGGCCATCGCCGCCCCCAGCCCGGCCACCACCCGCTCGTCGACGCCGGACAGCGCGTCGCCGCCGCGCAGGGCCCGGCGCCTGGGCTTGGACAGCAAGCCCAGCGCTCCCTCAGTCCGGAACGCCGCCAACAGCCGGAACAACTGACTGCGACTGAACGGCAGATCACTGCCGGCCAGTTCGATCACCTTCGCCGCAACTCGCTGCTCCAGCGTGCTCTGTTCCAGGTCATAGCGGGGATCCGGTGCGGTGTCCTGATCGCCCGATGTGCCTTCCAGCTGCCGGATATGCGCCTCGAGCAGCCGCAGCCGCTCCCGTTCCGCCGGCGCCAAAGCATCCAATGCCGACACCGCCGGAGCCGCCGGCGCGGCGTCCAGCAACGAGAAGTCCGCGGCGCCGACCAACTGGGTCACCAGCACGGCGCAGCAGCGCATCGACGGTCCGCGCAACGTCAGCCAGACCCCGCTGACGGCGACCAGCTGCCACCGCCGACCCTCGTACTGAACGTGGTCCCCTATCCGCAGGGCCTGCGCCGGCTCAGACATCGCCCGTCCCTACCAGCGTGTCGTCCCGTAACGGTCGGCTCAAATCGACGCTCAGCCCACTCGACCAGAGCAGGTGGAACAGCGTCGGCAGCACCGCGATCGGCTCACCCACCGACTCAGCCAGCTGCAGCAGCGGCATCGGTGACGACGCCGCGGCCAGCAACCGCTCGGCCGTGACGGCGACGCGGACGAACGGACGCCGGTACCCGGCCAGCCACCGAAGGTTGCTGGCCCTCACCGGTTCCGGCTCCCCTGCCAACAGGTATTGCCAGCCGATCCGTTCGCACAGCCCCTCGGTGATCGCCGCAACCTCATAGAACTTCTCGTCGGCCCGATCCGCCGGCCGGCAGTCGACCACCGCGGCCTGACCGTCGCTGTACCGGACGAACAGGTCCGGCACATGGCTACGCCGCTTCAACCCCTCCGCCCACACCAGCGCGAACGGCTGCCCGGCCAGCCCGATCACCCCCGGAGCCCGGTCGAACTCCATGATGTGGTGCCGCTCCACCCACGACTCGAACACCACATGGCCACCCGTGGTCGCCGACCACCACCAGCCCGGCAAGCTCCGCTGGCCCCGATACGCCGGGATCGCCCGCACCGGACTGGCATCCTCGTACGCCTGGACAGCGGCTTCCTCAACGGACGACACGCGGGGGGCGCCGGACCCGGGCAGGTGAACCACGGTGACCACACCAGCCACCGACACCGGCTCAACCATCCGGTGCGGTCTCCACGGAACCTCGATGACGGTTGTCTCAATGGGCACGACCCAGAGAATGCCCTGCGGGGCCGACAGGCATCCTGATCAGGCCAGATCCCGTCGACTGTCAAGAAGCTGGCCGCACTGTCACGCGACTGTCAACAGTTTGGCGATGCTGTCATTTTCGCTGGCACGGGACACCCGAGCACGTTCACAGAAAACTCCACGAAAATCCCGAGGAGCCCCTGCTCACTTCTTGCATGCGTTCTATCGCTATGATAACTGCTAATTATCATAGTAGACGGGTTATGGTGGATCGGTGCCGACTCACGCTCAACCGCTGCACCTGCCGGCCGCAGCCACGGCCGGAAACTGCACCGCCCCGGATCTGCGGCGATCCGCCCGTGACCAGGCACGGCGAGCGGCATCGGCAGGCGCCCGGGCGGCGCCTCGATGCGGCCGGCCCCACTCCCCCACTTACCGTCGCCCTGAGGTTGGTGGCCTCGTCGGATCGCCCCCGGTCTGGGTGCTGGCCGGTCGGCGAGCTGGTGGTTTCGTCACGTGACGCAAGCCGAGTCGGATGCCGAGTCGGTGGTGCAGGTCAGCAGCCTTGACGCCGCCAATACTGACGCTCTGGTGCAGCGGATGGTGGCGGCGTCCACATCACCGTCCACTCGGCGGGCGTACGCGCTGGATTGGGCACGCTTCGCCCGCTGGTGCAACGCCAGAGGTGTGCCGCCGCTGACCGCGGCCGATCAGGACGTCGCCGGCTACCTCGCCCGCGCCGCCGAGACGATCCGGCCGGACGGTAAACCGGCGGTCGCCTCCGCCACGCTGCGTCGCTGGCTGTCCGGCATCAACCAGGTCCACGCCGCCGCCGGCGGCCCGGTGCCCGGCCGGTCGGAGCTGGTCCGCCGCACCCTGGCCGGCATCAGCAAAACCCGCCGCAGCGGCCCGAACCGGCGCCGGCCGCTACGACTGACCGAACTCCGCGACCTCGTCGGTGCGGCGCGCACCGTGGCGGTGAGCTGGCCGGAGCAGATCCGGGCCCGCCGGGACTGCCTGATCCTGTTGATGGGCCACCTGGGCGGCATGCGGGAATCCGAGATCGTGGCGTTGACCGTCGGCGATGTGCAACGCGTCGGAGCGGATCTGCACGTGAGCGTCCGGGCCGGCAAGACCGACCCCGATGCGCACGGCCTGGTCAAAGGTCTGCGGGCGACCACCGCGGCGGATGTCTGCCCGATCTGCGCCTGGACCGCGTGGCGGCAGATCCTTGACGCCCACGACCACGATGGCCGTCCCGCCGTCATCCGGGCGCTGGCCGACCACCCCATCCGCGACGCACACATCTGCACCGACACCCCCTCCCCCACCGCAACCGACTCTGACCCGGCGGCTGATCAGGATGCGCCGCTGATCCGCTGGCTCGGCCGGCACGGCTGGATCACCGACCGGCCCGTCTCTCCGCACTCGATCTACCAGGTCGTCAAGACCCGGGCCCGACAGGCCGGCCTACCCGCCGAGGTCGTGAACAGGCTCGGCGGACACTCGCTACGCGCCGGCTTCGTCACCGACGCCTTCGCCGCCGGCGCACCCGACGGCGAAGTGATGCGACAAACCGGCCACCGATCCATCACCCAGGTCCGCGCCTACCAACGCGACACTCCCCTGGTCGGCAACGCCGTCAACCGGATCGACCTTTGAACCCGCCCACCTCCACTCCACGGCTCAGCGCCATGACCCAGGCGGCGTACCGCCGCGACTGGGAGCTGTTCATCGACTGGTGCCACGCCTACGGGCACACTGCCCTGCCGGCCAGCGCAGAGACCGTCCAGGCATTCCTGACTGAAGCCTCCATCGCCGCCAGCCGCCGGCGCTGCGCGGCTGCCATCGCCTGGACACACCGAACCGCCGGCCGACCTGTACCGATCGAGCCCGCCCAGCGCTCACCCGATCCGGAGCTGCTCGCGGTCGACACCGGCCGGCTGCTGGAGCGGATCCCGTTGTGGGGCTGGCCTTCCGGGATGTTCGGCCGACGCGACGCCATGCTGGTGGTCCTGCGGTTCGACGCCGCCCTGACCCTCCCGGCGATCGCCACCCTCACCACCGACCATATCCGCCTCGAGGACCGGCATCTCATCGTTCACCACCTCGACGGTGACGTCACATTGCCGCCGACCGACGACGCCCGGCACTGCCCCGCCTGCGTGTGGCTGCGCTGGCGGGCACTGCTGCTGCGAATCCGCCGGTACCACACAGCGGCGATGCTCCGACAAGCCCTCGTCATCGACGCCGTCCACGACAATCCCCGGCCGGCGGGACACCAATGCACCACACCTGCCCCGGCATCGACGCTGGACGGGCCGGTACTGATGCCCATCAACCAATGGGGCGCCACCCCACTCCCCCGCCGGCCACCCACCCCGCGGGCACTGTCCGGCCTGGCCGCGGCGCACCGGTCCGGACTACCACCGCACCACCGGGCCGACACCGAACCGACCAACGACCACCACCTCGACGAACCAGGCACCGACCAGGCGCCGACGCCGGCGGTCACCGAATACCGCGAACCCTACGAACTAGTCCACCAGCGCGGCCTGGCCGCCCGGCGCCAAGCGATCGCCACCCTGCAATCCGACCGCGCCGACATCAACGACGTCGACCGGCAGATCGATGAACTCCAGGACCGCATCGACGCTCTGACCAGCACTGCGCTGGATCTGCGAGACCGGATACCCGGCCGATACGGCGGCGCTCCCCGACCTGGGGGGTAACCGATGGGCACCCCGCCGGATTCGACCTCAGGGACAGTCGAGCTCCAGCTAAAGGACGATCTTCTGGCCGGCACCGGACAGCGGTTCTCAGTCAGCCGTTGACTGTGCCAGTCGATCGAACGAGTTCACCGTCCCAATTGGCCGACCCGAGCACCGGCATCGCCGGCACCGGCACTCGCACCAGCACCAGCACCAGCACCAGCACCAGCACCAGCACCAGGCTTCCCGGACATGCGCGTGGTTCTTGCCGGTTCCAGACCACTACCACCCACGCCGACAAGATCTCCCGGGTGGAGTGTCATCCGAACCGGCACCGAGCCTGGATAGCCAGCTCGTCACGAGAGCACCCTTCAGGCCCGATGGACTATTGACTGCCCGGGTCCGACAGGGCGACGGTGAGATCCTCCAGTGGCGGCAGGGCGGCTCGTTCCGCGTCGGGCAGCTTGTCGTAGGTGTAGGTGGCCACCGCCATCGGTGCGGCCGCAGCGCGCAAGGCATACCGGACCACTCGCTCGTTGCGTCCAGCGCACAACAGGATCCCGACGGTGGGCGCGTGGATATGGGGTTGGCGAAGCTCATCGTCGACCATTTCCACGTAGAAGCCCAGCTGCCCGGCGTACTCATGTTTGAACTTGCCGATCTTCAACTCGACCACCACGTATCTTGTTGACCGCACTACCGCCGTGTCGGGCATGTCGTGGGTTCTCCTTCTGCAACCGTCGAGTCATGAACATCGTGCCCGAGGTAGGACGGTCAGTAAGGGATGTCAACGGTCTGGTGCTGCCCG
>JAABUS010005911.1_pt1 | contig 15478 bp, 13 predicted proteins | sample 5560161 | NCBI WGS metagenome assembly JAABUS01 (sample SAMN10711885, study PRJNA513376) | rock metagenome | isolation source: Antarctica rocks | place: Antarctica: Victoria Land, Trio Nunatak nord | collected 2016-01-04
TGGTCCAAAAGTCGCATTTGGCCCATGCTTGAAGGTCGGGAATGGCCAAAGAGGCACGAAAACGGCCCTTTTCGGATACCACGGAGCAGTATCCCATTTAGCCCCTCGGCAGCGCAAAAATGCGGTACCCGAAACAGGTTTACCCAACCAAGATACCGCTTACGCCCTGCCAACGGCTTTCTGGTATTCCAACCAGCGTAGCCATCTGGCAAATGCGACTTTTGGACCAAACTTTTAACCAAGGCCAATAGTGCGACTGGCAAGGAAAATTCCAGTTGCCGATGGAAGGCGATAGCCATACTGCCTCTCCATCATAAGAGAGCTTCCAATCAGCAGGAGTAAGGGGCGTGACCACCCGGTTACCGCAGCCACAGCAGCAGTTGTGCACTGCCGTAGTATAGGGAATCGAGATGTATAATACCCCTTCCTCCAACTCGCATGGAATGAACTCCACGAACTCGTGCCGCATCACTTCGCTCCTCATGCTGCCTGGTCCTCGTTAAGCACCATGTTGCCGTCAATGGTGTACGTGCTATGGTGCTCGTGTTCTAGGTCCAAGTAGAACCCGCCCATCTTTTTCCACTTGACGACTGCCAAGGCCGCATTCAGTGCGTTCAAGTCTGCAATCTGAATGTTCTGCCGGTACTCGTTGCCGGCATCACCGTCCCCGAAGGAAATGCGCTGCTTCTGGTGCACATGCGCGCGCTGCTGGGGAGCACTGGCGGTAACACGCAGGATGCCGCCCAGCGAATTGGTCCCCTCATTGAGGTGAATGCCCATTCCTACGTCAATGAAGGGAATAGCCCAGCCCTCCAGCTGCCGCACCAATAGCTGCTTCACGCTGCCTCGGTCAAGGCACAAGAACACGAAGTCCATGCCACGCAGCTGCTCGACGTTGGCTTCGCTCAGATAACCATCGTGGGCACGGATACCCCGGTGCATAGGAGTGTAAAGCTTAGCAAAGTAGTTGACCTTCTGTGGTTTTTCCCGCAAGGTTTCGGCTGAAGGCGCACCAGGCGAACGGAAAGCATTATGCTGGGAGAACACATCACCGTCGAATAGATGTATCTCCGCCACAGGGGTCTTGGTCACGAGGTCGAGCACGTAGGAACCCGTACCACCCAAGCCCACAATGGCAATTCGGTGGCCTGCCAGCTTCGCCATCACGGTCGAAATGCGAGCGCGAGGTGAGGCCGTATCAACGTAGTTGAAGACAGAAGTCTCTGCTACATCGGTGATGACAGGAAACGTTTTGACCGTAACCGCCGGGTTGAGCGCCTGGGCCTGACTCTCCAACAGCATCACGTAAGTGGTCACCAGTTGATAATAGTCCGGGTAGCCTAGCTGCGACGGCTTGCTAGAAAACGTATGGTCTACATACACATCTGCCCCTAGATGCTGTCGAGGCTGGCTACCAATGACCATCTTGGTCAGTGGCGCGCCATCCTTGTCGCAAGGAATACTCCCAGCAAAGTAGGCCACATGGGTACCAGGCTTGGTCGTCACATCGCCAGCCAGCGTTAGCATGCATACCAGAGTGCCAAAAGCAACCTGCCGGGAGGTAGTCACATACGGTACTCCCTTCACTAACAGGAAGCCTTTTCCCTGTTCGCCGCTGCCTAGCTCTAGTTCATATCCTTCGTTGCGAAGGCGTAGCAAGTCCGGGCTACGACCTATCAGTTGCGCCGACATTGAATGCCATTCCTGCTTGAATGTGGATACTCTCGCCTGCCACCAAGCTACCTTTCGGATTACTGGTGGGACCTTTAAAGTAGGTAAGCGTATAGCTCACGTTGGCGCCACTGATAAGGTGCGCCAAGGCAACTATCTCGTCAAATGACAATACCTCCTTGGCAACCTGGTGCGGCGTACCGTTCACGTAGACAGTAATTTCAAGGGGCTTAGTCAGGAACGACTCGATTCCGAACTCTGCCAGGTTCACCTTGTCAGTTGGCTTTACCACCGCTACCTGTAGCCGGCCCGGCTCGCCGTGCTGCTGGCTGAGTTGGTAACGTTGCGGCGTTTTGCCAGCTAGGATTAGAATCTCTTCACCCGTAGGGTGCGGGTTCGAGAGCCGGTACTTCTGCCCATCGATAGTAAGCAGATAGACAACCTCTTTGCTAGGGTCGGGACGAGGGTGCGGCTTCGAGTGCCGATGGTGCTCGGCGATGTCAATGATGATTTCCTCATCGCCGTGCGTGTGGATGTGGACTGTCACGTGCTCCTCGTGCTGAGCCGGAGAGTGGGGCGGTTGGGGTTGATGCGGCGCGGGTGCGCCATGCTGTAAGGGTTCCATTGCTGGTTGTTTGAGGGTAATAGCTGAGTGCCACTACCGAAAATGAGTCCTTCCCGGAAGCATCCCAAACTTGGAAGGAAAAGTTTGGGATGGGCAGATTTTCGGGTAGCGTGCCCAGATTCCCAAAAAGAACCGTAGGTTTGCAGCCGAAAGAAAACAGGATGCCGGCTTGGGTCACCAACCCAAGTAGTTCGTTTGCCGCGAGAGTAGCTTCCTTTTTTATCTACCCTCCTGCCGTTGCCACGGTGGGAGGGCTTCTTTGTTTATGGTATGACTGATGTATTTTGCAACGTGAAATGAATATGCTGAGCCAGCTACCATGCTAGCTCGACAATGCAAACATACGTCACCCAGGTTGACAAATTTTTCGTTTTTTTAAAAATTTGTCAACCAAATGGCCTTTTCTCTGTTTACCTATTGAGTCACAATCGCTTAAATTTTCATCGTTTAAACATAAACCTTCACGCATGACCTCATTCGCGGAGAATCTCCGGGCAGCCCGCAAGATGAGGGGCTTGAGTCTACAGGAGTTGGCAGACCGAGTAGGCAACATCACCAAGCAGGCCCTGAATAAATACGAACTGGGCACGATGAAGCCAGAAGGCAATATGCTAGGGCTGTTGGCACAGGCCCTTGAGGTAAGCCCTGACTATTTTTTTCGCTCCAATCGCCTAGAGCTAGGCCCAGTGGAGTTTAGAAAGAAAGCTAAGTTGACAGCCAAAGAGACTGATGGTATCAAAGAAAAGATACGGGACTATTTGGAGCGCTACATCGAAGTAGAGGACATGCTAGGCATTACGCACCAGTTCCACTGTCCTTTTATCAGTGAAACCGGCAAGGCATACAAACAGCGAGTAAGCACCTATCAGCAGGTGGAAGATGCTGCTGTTGCTACGCTGAAACAATGGCGGCTCGGCATCAATCCTATTCCAAACGTGGTGGAGACTTTGGAAGAGCACGGAGTTTGCGTGCTGGTGCTGGAAACATCCTCATCCTTTAATGGACTCGCTACGCACGTCAGTAGCCTCCCAGTAATTGTACTCAACGAAACTGACTCACCGGAACGACGGCGTTTCACTGCCCTTCATGAGTTGGGTCACCTAGTATTGAGCATTACCGCCTCTGATGATAAGGAGGCAGAAAGTTTTTGCCACCGCTTCGCCAGCGCCATGCTGTTACCGCAAGAAGTGGTGTGGCGCGAGTTTGGTCGCACCCGCAAACGCATCTCGGATTATGAGTTGATAGCGGTAAAAAACCAATATGGTATTTCTGCGCAGGCCATTATGCGCCGCCTTTTTGACTTAGACGTAATCAATCAGTCGTACTACCGACACTTCTTCATCAAGATGGCTGCCAATCGTAAGGAGGTCAATTTCGGCAGATTTCAAGGTGAACGTAAAAAATCCTATCGCTTTGAGCAGCTGATTCACCGGCTTGTAGCCGAAGACTTAGTCTCCGATGCCAAGGCCGCTAACTTGGCTGGCACCACGCTACAGGCCTTTCGCCAACAGCTTACACCAGATGATGAATGAAATTCACCCATCTGGCCATTCAAGATGCCGGCATGCTGCTTGACCTACTACAAGCCCAGCTATTCGGTCCCACTCTGCAACTATCCTACACATTTTGCATATCTGATTTAGCGCTAACCGCGCTTGATACCGATATTCAGCACCAGCTTGCGCCACACATTGCCGCGAAAAAAGTACTGGTCATCACGAGCAGCGAAGAAGACCACGCGGCCGTGCAGGAGTTAACTAGCCAGTTTTCGCGCCTTTCCGCGGCAGAATGGTCTGTTTACCATATGGCCCAGACGCATAAGTGGCCATTGCTAGCCAGCTGCACTTGTCTCTACACCTGGAATTACATTCCGCCCATGAAGCTGCTAAATATGACCTGGCTAGTTAATGAGTTGCTTGTGCAAGCAAAGCTGCCTAAAAGCCAGCTTGTCGCCAGCATAGATAAGCTGGCACTAGCTAATCACCGCCTCAAGCCAGAGTGTGATGCGCTGAAGAAAATATTACGTTCACATTAACCAGGGGTGCTCGTTACAACGAGGCGAAAAATTGGCCTTCTTATAGCAGAAAGGGGCTAAACTTACGCTAAGAACATACCAGATATAACATGTACTTAGTTTCTAGGTAGATGTCATTTTTACACGGTTCAAAAAAATTGGTTCAATAGAGTTACTATCGCTTGAAAGTCAAGCACATATAACTAAAAATTAATTCGATAAGAGTTTGAGATGGGGTAATACAGCCACTATTACACGCCAAAAAGTGCTCAAAGAAGTTTCAACCGTGCTGAAATAACGGAAATGCGAAATGGACGTGATAATCTGGAATTACCTGTCACTCGCAATGAGTTGATAATCAGTAAATAGTAACTCTAATAAACCAACTGGCTGTTTCTTTTTGGACTGTCTTTCTGAACCCTGTTTGCTGGGCTAATTGGCTAAGCGGGCTGCAAGACTTACAGGGTCAATACGTTACGGCTTTCTGAACCTACTGTAAAAGAGCTTGGAGTAATTTTATCCCCTCGCTGCTGTAAAAAGGCCGGATTGGCAGCGCACGCGCCACGAGGTGGCCAACGCGCTGAAGCATACGGCGCCCTACGCCGGCAGCTGGGACGAGCTGCAAGCCCGGCTGAGCCGCCACGGGGTGCAGGTGCAGCCCAGCACCCACCAAAAAAAGGACGGGCCGCAGGTGTACGGGGTGGTCTTTGAGAAGGACGGTCACCGTTTCAAGGGGAGCGAAGTAGCCAAGGAGTACAGCGCCAGCAAGTTGCAACAGGCCTTCGCTCAGTACCAGGTGCAGGCCCCGGCCCTGGTGCAACACGCCGACCAGACCGCGAAAGCCTACGACGCGGAGGCTGTGAACCGGCAGTTTCAGGAGCAGGCCCGCCAGGCCCAGGAGAGAGCCCAGGAAGCGGCCCGCCAAGCGCCGCAGCTGCCCCAGCGGCAGCAAACCCCCGACCGTAGCCGCAGCGGGGGTATGGAGATGTAAAAAGACCCTTTTAGCCTATTCTTTCCCTTTGGTTATGAATCCCCAACTAGACCTGTACAGCAACATCGGCGAAATCCGCGACGCGCTCGATACCCTGCTCAAGCGGGGTAAGCCAGCCAGTGTCGCCGACTTGCAGGCGCTGGTGGCCACGGTCGAGGCCAAGAGCCGACCCACTATCACCCTCCCAGCCGGCGAGGTGGCCAAGCAGCTCGTACCGCAGTTGCTGCCCTTATTGCCCACCCCAGCCACGTTAGCCCAAGCCGGACAGCAGGCGGCCACGCGCATTGAGGCGGCCATCACGGTGGGCACCCAGGCCAGTACGCAGCAGGTGGCGGCCAATGTGCAAGAGAGCACGCGCCAACTCACGGCCGCCGCCGCCGCGCTGACTAAGGCCGCCGAGTCGGTGCCCTGGTCGGTGCCGGTGGACTTTTTGCAAGGCTGGCGTTGGCCGACCGGCCTCGTGGTGGTACCGATGCTCCTGCTGTTACTTGGGTTGTGGATAGGGGGCGCTTTTTCAGGCGCTTCCCAAGCTAAATATGATTCGCAACGAGCCGTAGCCCAGGAATTAGCCGACGAGCGGGACTTCTGGGCTGTCTTAAAAGTTTAGTCCAAAAATCGCATTTGGCGGGGTACGTTTTTCGGAAATTGCTTTTTCAGAAATCCGCACAACTCCAAGGGCACGGTAGCCCAGTTTTTTGCCAAATGGCAACTACTGCCTCGGGCGGCCCGCGTACCTTGCCGCGATGGATGAGTTCCTCGCCTACCTCTTGCAGTTTGGGTCGCTAAACCAGCGGCAGTTGGACCTGATTGCCGGCAAAGCCACCACCTTGTCGCTGCGCAAGGAGGCCTATTTGCTGGAGGCCGGGCAGGTGGCCCGGCAGGTGGCGTTCGTGCTGGAAGGGGTTATCCGCATCTGCTACTACGACAACAAGGGCCACGAAATCACCCGCAATTTTATCGACGAGCACCGCCTGGCGACCGACTTGCGCGGGCTGGAATACGGGCTGGCCTCTGCCGAATACTTGCAGGCCGTGACCGACTGCCAACTCCTCGTGTTTGCCAAGCGCGAGTGGGAGGAGCTGGCCCACACCATCGTGGGCTGGCAGGACATCATGAACCGCATAACGGCCCAGCACCTGCGGGAAAAGCTGGCGCGCATCAGCCCCATGGTGGCTCAGGATGCCACTACCCGCTACCTGGAGTTTATCGAAAACTACCCCCGGCTGGCCAACCGGATTCCTTTGTCTCACCTGGCTTCGTTTCTGGGTATCACGCAGTCCTCGCTGAGCCGAATCCGCAAGAATATCCGCTGACGCGCTTTTTGCCAAATGACAACTGGCGGGCTTTTCAGGTGGGGGACCTTTGTGGAGTAAACCAACCGCACCACCCATGAAAAAAGCCCTTATTACCGGTGCCAATAAAAGCATTGGCTTGGAAACCGCCCGGCAACTGCTGCGGGCGGGCTACTACGTGTACCTCGGCAGCCGCGACCTGGCCAACGGCCAGCGGGCGGTGGCCCAACTACACGCCGAAGGCCTCAACCAGGTCGAGCCGGTTCAGCTCGACGTGGCAGACCTGGCCTCGGTAAAAGCCGCCCGTGAAGCCGTTGGCCAGCAGACCCACGTGCTCGACGTGCTCATCAACAATGCCGGCATCAACGGCGGGATGCCGCAATCGGCGCTCGAAGCGGACCTCAGCACCTTTAAGCGGGTGTTCGACACCAACTACTTCGGCGTAATTGCCGTCACGCAGGCGTTTATTGACCTGCTGCGGCAATCGCCGGCGCCGCGCATCGTGAACGTCAGCTCCAGTCAGGCCTCGCTTACCCTGCACAGCGACCCCAGCTACAAGTATTACGCGAACAAAGGGGCCGTGTACCACCCCTCCAAATCGGCCCTCAATATGTATACCATTGATTTGGCCTACGAGCTGCGCGACACGCCCTTCAAGGTGAATGCCGTGGACCCGGGCTTTGTCGCCACCGATTTCAACCATCACCGCGGCACTGGCACCGTGGAAGAGGCCGGGGCCCGGATAGCTAAATACGCCCTGATTGGTCCCGATGGCCCAACCGCCAAGTTTTTTAGTGAAGAATACAACCCCGTAACGGGCGAAATTCCCTGGTAGAGGGTCTCCTTTGCCGAATCCGGCCCGACGCGGCGGCTCCCCTGCCCTGCGATAGGGGCGACTTCCCACTTCCCCTACTTATTCCCCTACTTACCTCATGGACCCCGTCGTGTCTGAACCAATTCCTTCGCCCGTCGTCTCGGTCAGTCCGATTAGACTCGCGGCACCGGGCCGGGGCACGGAGTTGCAGGTGCGGGTTTCCGCGCCCGCTACCGGCCAGCAGCTCCCCCTCATCATCTTCGCGCACGGCTTCGGCGCTTCCCTCAACAGCTACGCCCCGCTCGTGCAGTACTGGGCGGCGCGCGGCTTCGTGGTCATCCAGCCCACCTTTCTCGATTCCAGAACGCTGGGCCTGCCCCCCGACGACCCCCGGACCCCAGATATTTGGCGGTTTCGCGTGGCAGACATGAAGCGCATCCTCGACCACCTGGACGTGCTCGAAGCCGCCGTGCCGGGGCTGGCGGGCCGCCTCGACCGCCACCGCATTGCCGCGGTCGGGCATTCGTATGGGGGCCAGACGGCCGGGATGCTCCTGGGGGCCCGCGTGCTGGCGCCGGATGGCCGCCTGGGCGAGGATATGACCGACCCGCGCATCAAGGCGGGCGTGCTGCTGTGCGCTGCCGGCCGGGGCGGCCCGGACCTGGGCCCGTTCGCCACCGCGCACTTTCCGTTTATGAACCCCAGCTTTGCCGAAATGACCACGCCGACCCTGGTGGTGGCGGGCGACCAGGACCAGTCGCTGCTCAGCCCCCGCGGGCCCGACTGGTTCACCGATGCGTACACCCTCAGCCCCGGCGGCCGGTGGCTGCTGACCTTGTTTGGGGCCGGTCACCTGCTGGGCGGCATTTCCGGGTACGGGGTGACGGAAACCACGGACGAGAACCCGGCACGCGTCGCCGTGGTCCAGCAACTGACGTGGGCCTACCTGCGCACCGCGCTCTACCCAGAGGATTTCAGCTGGCAAGTGGCGAGCCAAGCGCTGCGGGAAAACCCCCACCCACTGGGGCGAATTGAGTCCAAGTCAAACGGAGAATTGCCGTCGGTATAGCAGCGAAAGGCCCCAGGCTCCAGAAGGGGGGTAGAAGTCGCCTGCAATTGCAAGGCGATTCCTATTTCCCTCTTTGGGCTGCTGCACAACGACGTGGTGGAATCCACCCTGCACAGCACCGACACGCACGGGTTTACGGAAGTCAACTTTGCCCTGACCGCGTTCATCGCGGTGGCCTTTGCCCCGCGCATCCACTCGTTTCAGGACCAGCAACTTTACGCTTTTGCTGGCATGGAGGTGCCGGATGTGACGGCCTATGGCCTGCGGCTGGGCAAGCCCTTGGACCGGGAACTAATAGAGGTGCAGTGGGAAACCATCCTGCGCCTGGTGGTGAGCCTGAAGCAGAAGCACGTCACGGCCTCGACGCTGCTCAAGCGGCTCAAGCGGCTCAACTCGTACTCCCAGCAGCACCCCGTGTACGTGGCCCTGCGCGAAGTCGGGCGGGCCATGCGCACCAAATTTCTGCTGCGCTACCTGGACGACCAGGACCTACGCAAGCGCATTGATGACCAGCTCGATAAACTCGAAAGCACCCACCAGTTCGCGCGGGCCGTTTTTTACGGCCAAAACGGGCAGCTCCACTATGCCGGCAAGGAAGAACAGCAAGTAACCGACGCCTGCAAGCGCCTTGTGCAGAACGTGATTGTGTGCTGGAACTGTCTGTATCTGCACCAGCAACTGTTTCAAGCACCCGCCGGCGAGCGGCAGTGGCTGGCCGATGCCATTGCGCGCCGTTCTCCGGTGAGCTGGCAACATATCAACTTGCAGGGCGAGTTTGATTTCTCGGATGAAGCCCTTGCCGAGGCGTTGCTGACGGTGGAATGGGAAGCCGCAAAAACTTCTTCATCGGAACAATAACGGGCGTCCGCAGCCCAACGCAACCTACACGGCACTGGCCGTGGGCAAATGCGATTTTTGGACCAAACTTTTAAGACAGGCCAAGAGTCTCACTATCTCACGAAGCAGTTCTGAACTGCTTCGTGAGACACCAATAAAAGACAAGTAACCGAATTGCTAGGGCCACTTCCTATCTAGCGCAACCCCAAAACGAGCATTTACTAAGATATCTGAAAGAATATTTATAAATAATTATTAGAGCTTTAGAGCAATTTTCCATCCAGCTGTAACGAGAATCCTTACTTCTTTTTGCGTCCAATTCTGCGAGCTGAGAGCTTCTGCCAAATGCTTCGGAAGTCCAGCACCTCGGCCCGAGTATAGCCCATCTGGTCTATCAATAGTGCTTGGTCCACCATATCAAGCACCTGAACAATTTTCTTCTGACGCATCAGGTAGTCAACTTCTTCGAAATCCACGGCATCTCGACGTAGTAATATGGGTAGCGGTAGCTCCTCTACTTCGGTGGGCTCAAAGGTTAGTACTCCTCCCCCATAGCTGCGGCCTAGAATTTCGGAGAAAGCAAGCGTGAGCGAATTTAGAAACGAAATGACTGCCAGAGGACCATCAACACCTTGGTTAAAGCGCACCCGGTGGATGGTATCGGTAGAAGAAGCTTCGCCTTGGTTAAGAATCAGCTTGGGAAATTCGTTGACTTGTCGCAGGGCGAAGCCATCCGGCTGACGAAGCGAAGGAGTGATGTACCAACGCTTGCGTATCTGGCACTTATAACCTCCATTGTAGCCTTTCCCCTCCCCAAAGGTGATATAATCCTTACATGATTCCGGCAGCGCCTCAAACGCCTCATTCGGGGGCACAAATAGGTGGGTAGCATTCTGGCTGTCCGAGTTATTTGTAAAATCTTCTGCGCGAAACACGATGCCTTTCAGCTGGGGAGATTTGCTGACTACGCGCTGCACGTGAGCCTGCAACTCCAACTCTTGCACCTGTGCTTCTTTCAACATGAAGAACTCATTGCGGCCGGTCACGATACCCACGTCTACCTGCATGTAGGAGCCGCACGTTCTAATGCGTTCGTCCACCTTCGTGCGCCGCATTAACTCAATTTGGTCCGTATTCAGGAAGTACTTCGTCCACTTCTCGCGGGAGTGGTCAATGGCTTTGATAGGTGCCTCCTGAATCTTGGCGATATCCAGCGTTAACAGTTCTTTCAAGCTGGCCAGTTCTACCACGCGGATGCCCTGGTTTTCAGCTGCCTCCTTTTCGCACAGCAGCAGTACTACCTCCTGCTGAATGCCTTGAAACACCAGCTTGGTAAAGGTTACGATGGTGATGCGCTGGAAAAAGTGCGACAAGAATACCCGCGTATCAGCCGCGTACTTCACTTGGAATAGCTCCGCAGGAATCACCATGCCCAGCCGGCCGGCGGCGGCGAGTCGGTTAGCGGCAATCACGAGGAACGGCACCCAGATGTTGGTGAGTTTATTCGGAATGATGCCTAGCTCTGACATCAGCGTGATAGCCAGGCTGCGGTGTTTTTCGGGAAAGGTCTGGTACCGAATGAAGGGGGGATTGCCTACCACCACGTCATAGGTTGCCTCTTGAGGCAGGTCCCGCACAAACCGAAAAAAGTCAGAGTTAATAATCGTGGTAGAATTCAACCCATAGGCCTCCGCCCGCGTCTTAGCCTTAGCGGCCTCTTCTTCCATCAACTCGACTCCTTGAATGTGACCAAACAAGTCTTCCTGCGGAAGCCCCAAGGTTATGAAGCGCTCAATCGCGGCTTCAATGAAATTACCGTCGCCACAGCTGGGCTCCAACACGGTTTCGGTGGGGGTCCGAATGGCCCACCGGCAAATAAAATCAGCAATGGGTTTGGGAGTGTAGTACCCACCCCGCAGTTTATCAGTATCAATTTTGGCTCCTAGTGCTACGCCCATTAGTCTGTGGTATTTAGGGGGCCGTACAAGAGTTCGTCCCCGGTTACTATTGCTCTATCAGTAGCTGACAAGCCGTAGAGCTGGTCAACCTGCGCAAGCATCTGCTCGTGCAGCCGGCTTAATTTTCGCCTGATTACCTGCTTGTTAGCTGGCATTGGGGTCACTTTGAGTAGGGCGGTGTCCGTAATGAGGCCCTGCACGGTTTGCACCAAGGCATCGTGCAGGGCCTGGTCGGCCGGCAGCGTAAAGTTAATCCGTCGGATGGGGAGGTCCTTGATAAATTGCTTGCCGTGGGAATAATAGCCGCCACTAAACTCACTAGTTCGCGACTTCACCAAGCCCTCGAAAACTGGGTGACTCAGAATACCCATCAGGTAGAACAGCGAGTACTGGGACGTGCTAATGATGGAGTTATATGGTCCGCTCCCGCCCCCGGTAAAGCGGATATTGTCTGTGTCGTACACGTATTTGGGTTCCGTGGAAAGCACCGGGAACAGCAGCTTTGGGGTGTTGTCAAACTTGCCTAAGCTCTGGGTCCGACCGTACTGGTACCAATAGGGCTTGCCCGTCAGGGGGTCAAGTGCCCCGCCAATGTCACGCTTTTCTAGGTCCGTCCGATAGTAGCTCAGGTAGGCCCAGCCCAGCGGATAATCGCGCTGCATCGTCGCCTCGTCCAGTAGCACAGCCTGACCGGCAACGGTCCGGTAGGGATATATCATCCAGGCGTTGGCCTGAATAGTGTCAAAAAGATTGAAAGAGACTTTCTTTAGACAGGGTACGCAGATGGCTTGCTCAATTTCCCAGTGGCGCTTATCCTTGGCCAGAAAGCGAAAAGTAGTAGCGGTCGGTGCCGGCGACTGGGGCTGAATGATATACAGGTCGTTATTACTATTCTGTAGCCCTACCGGAATATCGGCCACGTCCTGCAACGGCACCACATTGCCCGAACGTAGACGCTCAAACAGCTCTTTGGTCTCCGGCGACACAAATAGCCAAGGTTCCGTCCCGAAGTCGTGCCCCTGGTACGCGCTGCTGGCCGGCTCGGTGAGCAAGTCTTGCGCCGCATTGCGCGTGCGGACAAACTCAAACGTAGCCTGGTGCTGCTTGCTCAGGACCAGGATGGCCGTGTAAGTCAGCCGCCCCGGAAACAGTTGCTGCACCCCAAAATGCACCACCTTGGCCAGCGAGCTGTGTTGGTGAATATAACTACGCAATGCCTTGCCACCCTTGATGGTAAAGAACTTATTGGGCACGATGTAGCCCAGATAGCCGGTTGGGTTTAGCAGCAACAGAGCGCGTTGGATGAACAAGTAGTACTTGTCGAACGAGCTGCCTTGCCCTGTCACCGCATAGTCCGCCACTGGGCTACGGTAAAAATCTATTTCCTCGGCAGCGTACTGCACCATGTGCTGAATGCGCACGTAGGGCGGATTGCCAATTATAGCATCAAAACCGCCCGTTTGAGCCAGAAAAGGGAATTCTACTTCCCACTGAAAAGGTCGGATGCGGTAAAGCAGCGCCGTGTCAGCCAGCGCCGCCGCGTTAAAGGTGAAGTAGGCATCATCGACCAGCGAGTTGCCGCACCGAATAGTTTCGTCCAAATCCGGCAGCACCGTCGCCCGCGCTTGGCTCAGGTGGTCGGCCAGTGTAGCCGCGCTTTCTCCCTCAATGAGCTTCAACGATAAGCTAAAGCGCGTAACCTCGACCGCATAGGGATTAATGTCTACGCCGTATAGGCACTGCGTCAGCAGCTCTTGCTTACCCCGTAGTGTCAGCTGGATACTGTTACCGGCCCCCATGCGAGCCTGCCCATTGTGCAGTTGAGCAGCCCCGGCTTGCTCGGTCAGATACTGCACCAAGTAATCATAGGCAGCAATCAGAAAGGTGCCGGAGCCGCACGAGATATCCGCTACTTTCAGCGTTAGCACTTGGTCAAACAACTTACCGGCCACCAAGCACCCCAAGGTATCGCGCACGATTTTGCGCACGACCAGCTTAGGGGTCGGCACTACGCCCTCCGAAGCGGCTACCTCCGGCTCCTCGACAATGTGCACCTGGTCGTGTGCGTCGATGCTGATGCGACTACCTAGAAACCGTTCGTAAATCTGGCTTAGAATTTCGGGGTCTACAACGGAGAAGTCAAAAGGACTCTGTGGGTAGTACAGTTCATGAAAGATGGCAATCAGCAGTTGGGAATCCAACTGCAAGGAAAGCGAAAGCTCATCATCAATGAAGCCGAACAGACCCGAATTATACTTCTTATCTGCCTTAAGAAAGAGGGCTTTCAGCTCCTCATAGCTCGTAACTGCGTGCAACGTGGCGTACTTCTCTAATTCCCGGTCCTCGCAAATCCGCAAAAAGATGATGCGGTTGAGCAGGCGCTGCACCTGGAAATTAATGGTTTCTTCGGTCAGTCCCTCATTAGCCGCGAGCAGGTGTTGCGCTAAGCGCTCCCGCCAGCCTACTATCTGACGAAGAAAGTATTCATCGAAGGGGGACGCACTGGTAGGAATCCCCGCAAAAACCTGCTCAATCGCCCCGTTGGTTACGGCTTCGAAGCTCAGCAGCGCATAGATTTCTTCGAAGTGCGTCAGAAACTCCGTGTAGTGATACGTCCGGTAGCGAGCCACGTGCGGGTCTTCGCCAGCAGTAGGCTTTAGCCGGCAATCGTAGATGGCCAGCCGTTCAAAGTTGGTCAGTACAGAGACGGCCAGGTTCGCGCTCCAGCCATAGCGCCGCGTCTGAAAAGCTGGGTAGGGAGTACGCTCCAGGTCAACGGCTACCTTCTTAGCCTCCACGAACAACTGCCGCGCCCCTGCTACCCGAAGCGTGTAGTCGGGGTTCTTCATTTTCAGCGTCTCATCCTCCTCTACTGCTAGTTCCTCCTCCTGGATGACATCTCGCAAAAACTGGGATTTACCTGCCTCGTTATCCACATCCCACCCAAACGTTTTCAGCAGTGGATTGAGGTAGTCGTTACGCAGCTGCGACTCTTTATAGGTGGAAAGCCGGTAGTGAGCCTGTTGGGCAGCGAAAGCCTTGACGAGCTGGCTGAGTTGAACTAGCGCGTCGGCTTTCGTCTGGGGAAGGTGGTACATGAAGGCTAGGAGCGCGACCGCAGTGACGCGGCACTATGTGGTAGGAAGCAGCGAATCATGAAAGATAAGGCTTCGCCAACAAACCAAAACTAGCAAAAGGGTGAGTAGATAACTCCTAAAATCAATCACTATTGGGTATTGTTAAGTAAATAAGGCAAAGCTTCTGAGTCAAGTTTTAACTGCTTAGCCTTCCGACTTAACGTGTTTCATAAGAGTTACTATTGCTTGAAAGTCAAGCATATGCAATGTAATCTTAATTCAATAAGAATTTGGAACGGGGTAATACAACCCCTATAACATGCCAAAAAGTGCTCAAGGAAGGTTCTACCGTGCTGAAATAGCGAAAACGCGAAATAGGCGTGATAATCTAGAATTACTTGTCACTCGTAATCCATTGACAATCACTTCATAGTAACTCTATAGAAGTGAACAGCCTATCAGCGTGATGAAGGCATAGCATTTTGTTTAACAACCTCCTTCCTCGAATATAATCCATTAGACTTGAACAGTTTTGAAAAACAGAGTTTTAGTCAGAATTATTGTTAAGCTTAAAATTAGCCAATGCAGCAGCTATCTGCACAAGTTGATTCAACAAACAAAGTCGGTGAATTCGAATGGTTTGCTGAATAAAGCGCATCTGTTTTAAGCGTCCAATGCCCTGTTCAATTACCACCCTTTCGCTGGATACTTCTTTGTTATAAGCCACTTGTTCGGCGGTTAGCTCATTAGATTGACCTTTGGCTACGCGCTTGCGTTTATGGGGAATACGAACGCGCTGGCACGTATACTCAGACGCAAACCCCTGAAAGCCTAAATCAATCCTAACTTCCTTATGCTCAAACCATTGGATGACTGGTGGAAACTCCTTTTTCAAGATAATGTAATCGCTAATGGTACCAGCATATAATTTACTTACGAATAAAATACAGTTTCCCTGGCCTTTTATAACGAGGATTTTGTACGTATGCCGTTTTTTTTACCCGAATAAACTTCTTTTTGTCACGCCTTATTTTTCGGTCGCTGCACCTAGACTTCCGTTACGTCAATAGTAAGGGGCGGCTGCTGGCGAAAATAGGCTAGAAATTCGGCTAAATTTGTAAAAGACTGCG